>Ga0070681_10001647_pt1 | contig 19943 bp, 19 predicted proteins | sample KBSC83BmetaG_FD_65650 | JGI IMG/M metagenome (GOLD analysis project Ga0070681, IMG submission 65650) | Corn rhizosphere microbial communities from Kellogg Biological Station, Michigan, USA - KBS C8-3B metaG | ecosystem: Host-associated > Plants > Roots > Rhizosphere | place: USA: Michigan... | reverse complement strand
GGCGACGAGGTCGAGGTGATGATCCTCGAGATCGACGAGGAGCGCCGCCGCATCTCGCTCGGCATGAAGCAGTGCATGCCGAACCCGTGGGACGAGTTCGCGATGAACCACAAGAAGGGTGATCGCGTGCACGGCACGATCAAGTCGATCACCGACTTCGGCGTGTTCGTCGGCCTGCCGGGCAACATCGACGGCCTCGTCCACCTCTCCGACCTGTCGTGGTCGGCGACCGGCGAGCAGGCGGTGCGCGACTACAAGAAGGGCCAGGAGGTCGACGCCGTGGTGCTCGCGATCGACGTCGAGCGCGAGCGCATCTCGCTCGGCATCAAGCAGCTCGAGGGCGACCCGTTCAGCAACTTCGTCGCGATTCACGACAAGGGCAGCATCGTCAGCGGCACCGTCAAGAGCCTCGATCCGAAGGGCGCGGTCATCGCGCTCGACCCGGAGATCGAGGGCTACCTGCGGGCGTCGGAAGTGGCGCGCGACCGCGTCGAGGACATCGGCAAGCACCTGAAGGAAGGCGACAAGGTGACGGCGATGATCATCAACGTCGACCGCAAGAACCGCTCGATCAACCTCTCGATCAAGGCCAAGGACAGCGCGGACGAGTCGGAGGCGATGCAGACCATGAAGGCGGACAACGCGGGCGTCAACACCGGCACCACCAACCTCGGCGCGCTGCTCAAGGCCAAGCTCGACAACAAGAACAACGGCTGAGACCCTGACCGTGGACTCCGCGATGACCAAGTCGGAGCTGATCGACCGCCTGGCGGCGCAGTTTCCGCAGTTGGTCGCCAAGGATGCCGAGCTTGCGGTGAAGATGATCCTCGACGCGATGGCCGAGAGCCTCGCCAAGGGGCAGCGCATCGAGATCCGCGGGTTCGGCAGCTTCGGCCTCAATTACCGGCCGCCGCGCACGGGGCGCAATCCCAAGTCGGGCGAGAAGGTGCAGGTGCCCGAGAAGCACGTGCCGCACTTCAAGGCCGGCAAGGAGTTGCGGGAGCGCGTCGACTTCAAGGAAGAAGGCTGACCGCGGCGGCGCGAAGGCCGGTGCGCATGCGCCGGCGGGAGCGCCGCGCGCGCGGACGGCACTGAAGGAATCCATGGGCGTGGTGCGCTTCATCGTCGTCGTGGTGGTGTTCATCGCGCTTCTTTTCGTCTCGCTCGACAACGCCGAGATGGTGACGCTGCGCTTCTTCCGGATCTACACGCTGGAAGCGCCGCTGATCTTCGTCGTGCTGTGCTCGTTCGCCGTGGGCGCGGCGCTCGGCCTTGCCGCCGGCGCGCTGCGCACCGCGCGCGCCCGCCGCGAGCTGCGCCGTGCGCGGCGCGAGCTCGATACGCGCGCGCCGATGTTGCGCTCGCGTCACGACGACCTGCCGCCGCCGTACGAAGGCGTCTAGAGGGCACGGCGGCCGCGCATGGACTTCGAGCTGTGGTGGCTCTTGCCCATCCCGGCGCTGTTCTTCGCGCTGGGGTGGATCGCGGCCCGCATCGACATCAGCCACCTGCTGCGCGAATCGCGCGCGCTGCCGCTCACGTATTTCCGCGGCCTCAACTTCCTGCTGAACGAGCAGCCCGACAAGGCGATCGAGTCGTTCATCGAGGTCGTCAAGGTCGACCCGCAGACGATCGACCTCCATTTCGCGCTGGGCAGCCTGTTCCGCCGCCAGGGCGAGACCGAGCGCGCGACGCGGATGCACCAGAACCTCCTCGACCGCCCGGACCTGCCCGCGGACAAGCGCGACATGGCGACGTTCGAGCTCGCGCAGGATTTCCTGCGCGCGGGACTCCTCGACCGCGCCGAAAGGCTCTTCAGCCAGCTCGCCGGCACGCCGTTCGAGCATGCCTCGCTCGGCCATCTCATCTCGATCTACGAGCAGGAGAAGGACTGGCCGCGCGCGATCCGTGCCACGCGGCGGATGGAGGAGCTCTCCAAGACGCCGTACTTCCGCGAGATCGCCGAATATCACTGCGAGATCGCGCAGGCGGCGCTCGTTCGCCGTGACGACGCCGCGGTGCAGAAGGAGCTCGCCGATGCGCTCGCCGCGCACCGCGGCTGCGTGCGCGCGACGCTGATCGCCGGCGACTTGGCACTCGCGCAGGGCGCGCGCGCCGAGGCGATCGCGCACTGGCAGCGGATCGAGACGCAGAATCCCGCGTTCCTGTCGCTCGCGGCCGATCGCGTCGCCGAGGCCTTCCGCAGCGACGGCGACGTCGAGCAGGGCATCCGCGTGCTGTCGAGCTGGCAGGCGCAGTACCCGTCGCTCGACATCCTCAACGCGCTCTTCACGCTGGTGCTCGAGGCCAAGGGACCGGCGGCCGCCGGCGACCTCGTCAAGGGCGAGCTCGCGCGCAACCCGACGCTGCTCGGCCTCGATCGCCTGCTCGAGGCGCAGCTCCTCGCAGCGCCGCCGGAGCGGCGCCACGACCTCGAGCTCGTCAAGGGACTGGTCGGCGCGCACATCAAGCGCCTCGGCCTCTACCGTTGCGAGCATTGCGGATTCCGCGCCCGGCAGTTCTACTGGCGCTGCCCGAGCTGCCAGAAGTGGGAAACCTATTCGCCGAAGCGCACCGAATCGCCGGAGGGCATGACATGACGAATGAACCGCGCGCACCGAGGATCCTCGTGGCGCTGGATTTTCCCGATGGCAGCGAGGCGCTCGCGCTGGCGTCGCAGCTTTCGCCGACGCAATGTGGCGTCAAGGTCGGCAACGAGCTCTTCACCACCGCCGGGCCCGAGCTCGTCAAGGACCTGGTGGCGCGCGGCTTCAACGTGTTCCTCGACTTGAAGTACCACGACATCCCCAACACCGTCGCGCGCGCCTGCGCGGCGGCGACGCGGCTCGGCGTGTGGATGATCAACGTGCACGCGGCCGGCGGCCCGGCGATGCTTGCCGCGGCGCGCGAATCCGTCGACACGACGGCGCGCGCGCTCGGACGGCGCCGGCCGCTTTTGATCGGCGTCACGTTGCTGACGAGCCTCGGCGCACCCGAGCTCGCGGCGATCGGGGTCGCCGGCACGCCCGCCGAGGCGGTGCTGCGCTTCGCGAAGCTCACCGCTGCGGCGGGCCTCGACGGTGTCGTGTGCTCGGCGGAGGAAGCGCGTGCGCTACGTGACGCGATGGGGCCGGACTTCGCGCTGGTGACACCGGGGATGCGCCCGGCGGGTGTGGGCGTCGACGACCACGCCCGTGCGCAGACGCCGCAGGGTGCGGTTCGCGCTGGCGCCGACTACCTCGTCGTCGGCCGCGCGATCACCGCGGCATCCGATCCGCTCGCCGCGCTCGCGTCGATCGCCGCGTCGATCGAGGTCGCCGCTTGAAGATCACGATGGTCGGGACCGGCTACGTCGGTCTCGTCACCGGGACCTGCTTCGCCGAGGTCGGCAACGACGTGCTGTGCGTCGACGTCGACGCGCGCAAGATCGACACGCTGAAATCGGGCGGCGTGCCGATCCACGAGCCGGGGCTCGCCGAGATGATCCGCCGCAACGTCGAGGCGGGGCGCCTCGCCTTCACCACCGACGTCGCCGCCGGTGTCGCGCACGGCACGCTCCAGTTCATCGCGGTCGGTACGCCGCCCGACGAGGACGGCAGTGCCGACATGCAGTACGTGATCGCCGCCGCTCGGGAGATCGGCCGGCGGATGACCGACTGGAAGGTCGTCGTCGACAAGTCGACGGTGCCGGTCGGCACCGCCGATCGCGTGCGCGAGGCGATTGCCGACGAGCTTCGCAAGCGCGGCGCCAAACACGAATTCGCCGTCGTGTCGAACCCCGAATTTCTGAAGGAAGGCGCCGCGGTCGAGGATTTCATGAGGCCCGATCGCATCGTCATCGGCGCCGACGACGAGCGCGCGATCGCGGCGATGCGCGCCGTGTACGCGCCGTTCCAGCGCAGCCACGAGCGGCTGATGCTGATGGATGTGCGCTCCGCCGAGCTCACCAAGTACGCGGCCAACGCCATGCTTGCGACGCGCATCTCGTTCATGAACGAGCTCGCCAACCTGTCGGAGCGCTTGGGCGCCGACATCGAAATGGTGCGCCAGGGCATCGGCTCCGACCCGCGGATCGGCTGGCATTTCCTCTATCCGGGTGCCGGCTACGGCGGCAGCTGCTTCCCCAAGGACGTCAAGGCGCTGCAATACACGGCGCACCAGCACGGCCTGCCGCTCAAGCTGATCGAGGCGGTCGAGGCGGTCAACGATGCGCAGAAGCGCGTGCTGGTCGACAAGATCGTCGCGCGTCTTGGCGAACGGCTCGAGGGCCGGCGATTCGCGCTGTGGGGCCTCGCGTTCAAGCCCGACACCGACGACATGCGCGAGGCGCCGTCGCGTGTCGTCATCGATGCGTTGCGCGCGCGTGGCGCGACGGTCACCGCTTACGATCCGGTGGCGATGGACGAGGCGAAGCGCATCTACGCCGGTGCGCGCGACGTCGCGTTCGCGGCGTCGCCGTACGCGGCGCTCGACGGCGCGGACGGCGTCGTGGTCGTCACCGAATGGAAGGAGTTCCGCAGTCCGTCGTTCGCGCGCATCCGCGAGGCGCTGACGACACCGCTGGTGTTCGATGGCCGCAACCTCTACGACCCGGCCGACGTGCGCGCCGCCGGGCTCGAGTACTTCGGGATCGGTCGCTGACGATGGCCGCCGAATCGTCCACAGCGGCGCCACGCTTTGCCGACTACGCCGCCGCCGTGGCGCGAAGCCGCGTGCTGGTCGCCGGCGACGTCATGCTCGACCGCTACTGGTTCGGCGACGTCGACCGCATCTCGCCGGAGGCCCCGGTGCCGGTGGTGCGCATCGCGCGCCACGAGGAGCGCCCGGGCGGCGCCGCCAACGTCGCGCGCAACGCCGCGGCGCTCGGCGCGCCGACGACGCTGCTCTCGGTGATCGGCAGCGACGAGGCGGGCACCGCGCTCGAGCGGCTGCTCGCCGCCGAGCGCGTGACGACGTCGCTGCATCGCGACCCGTCGCAACCGACCACCGTCAAGCTGCGCGTCATCGGCCGCCAGCAGCAATTGCTGCGCATCGACTTCGAAACGCCGCCGTCGCACGAGGTGCTGGCGACCAAGCTGCGCGACTACGCGACGCTGGTCCGCGATGCGCGCGCCGTGATCCTGTCCGACTACGGCAAGGGCGGCCTCGCGCACATCGCCGACATGATCGCCAGGGCGCGCGACGCCGGCGTGCCGGTGCTCGTCGATCCGAAGGGCGACGACTGGGCGCGCTACCGTGGCGCCACGCTGCTGACGCCCAACCGCGGCGAGTTCCGCGAGGTGGCGGGACGCTGGCGCGACGCCGCCGATTTCGCGGCACGCGCGCGGCGCCTGATCACCGAGCTCGACTTGCGCGCGCTGCTGGTGACGCGCTCGGAGGAGGGCATGTCGCTCTTTACCGCCGACGAGGCGATCGACATTCCGGCCGTCGCGCGCGAGGTCTACGACGTGACCGGTGCGGGCGACACGGTGATCGCCGCGCTCGGCGTGCTGATCGGCGCCGGCGCGCCGCTTGGTGACGCCGTGCGGATCGCCAACGCGGCGGCCGGCGTCGTCGTCGGCAAGCTTGGCACGGCGGTGGCGACGCCCGCCGAGCTTTCGTGAGCGGCGCGCCGGCGGACGACGCCGTCGCGCGCCGCCGCAGCCTCCTCGAGCAGAGCCTCACCACGCGCTTCGGGCTGCGGCTGCACATGTCGCTGATGCTCGCCGCCGCGTTCTCGGTGGGCTTCGCCGGCAATTTCCTGATGCTGCGTGCGGGCTTCACGATACTGCTGCTGCGCTGGATGCTCGCGTATGCGATCGGCTATCTCGTGCTGTTCGTCGCGATGCGGTGCTGGCTCGCTTATGTCGGCATACGACCCTTTTCCGCGAGGCGAACGGTGGATGCCATCGGTGATGGCGTCGGCGACGGCATCGACGTGTGGCCGGTTGGGAGAGGCGGTGGCGGCGGTGGGTCAGGCGGATACCGCGGCGGTGGCGGATCGTCCGGTGGCGGCGGCGCGTCGGGCGGTTTCACCGACGCATCGGGCAGTCCCTCGAGCGGCGCGCGGCTCGCGGGAAGCACGGGCGGCTCGACCCGTCACGGCTTCGGCGTCGGCGAAATCCTGGGCGACGACTTCGGCAAGCTGCTGATCCTGATCGCGGTCGTCTTGTCCGTGCTGGCGGCCTTCGGCGGCGGCATCGCGTTCATGGTGGCGAGCGCGCCGCACCTTCTCGTCGACGTCGCGTTCGGTGCCGCGCTTGCCGGCGGCGTCGCGCCCGCGGCGCAGCGCGTGGTCAACGCCGCGACATGGGAAGAGAGCGTTCTCGCGGCGACGTGGAAGCCCGTGCTGGCGATGTTCGCCGTCATGGTCGCCGCGGGGCTCGTGTTCCATCACTACTTTCCCGGCGTGCCGACGCTCGGCGCGGCGTTCACGTCGTTGCGCGCACCATGAGCGCGGCCAAGGGCAAGTCGAAGACCGTCTACAGCTGCACCGAGTGCGGCGGCACGTCGCCCAAGTGGCAGGGCCAGTGCCCGCATTGCGGCGCCTGGAACACGCTGGTCGAGGCGCTCGCGCAACCGGCGAGCGGCCGCTTCGCCAACGTGTCGGGCGCGCGCTCGACGGTGCGCTCGCTGGCGAGCGTCGAGGCACGCGAGGACGCGCGCGTGCCGACCGGCATCGACGAGTTCGACCGCGTGCTGGGCGGCGGCTTCGTGCCGGGCGCGGTGGTGCTGCTGGGCGGCGATCCCGGCATCGGCAAGTCGACGTTGCTGCTGCAGGCGTCGGCGCAGCTCGGCGCCGCGCGCCGCACGCTCTATGTCACCGGCGAGGAGTCGCCCGAGCAGATCGCGCTGCGCGCGAACCGCCTCGGCCTCGTCAACGCGCCCGTCGAGCTCCTGGCCGAGGTGGAGCTCGAGGCGATCGTCGCGGCGATCGACGCGGCCAACCCCGAGGTGGTCGTCGTCGACTCGATCCAGACGATTTACACATCGGCGCTGACCTCGGCGCCGGGCAGCGTGTCGCAGGTGCGCGAATGCGCGGCGCAGTTGACGCGGATCGCCAAGTCGCGCGGCATCGTCATCGTGTTCGTCGGCCACGTGACCAAGGATGGCGCGATCGCGGGCCCGCGCGTGCTCGAGCACATCGTCGACACCGTGCTCTATTTCGAGGGCGACACGCACTCGAGCTTCCGGCTCGTGCGCGCGATCAAGAACCGCTTCGGCGCCGCCAACGAGCTTGGCGTGTTCGCCATGACCGAGCGGGGCTTGCGCGGCGTGTCCAACCCGTCGGCACTGTTCCTGTCGCAGCACGCACAGAGCGTGGCGGGGTCGGCGATCGTCGCGACGCTCGAAGGCTCGCGGCCGTTGCTGGTGGAGGTGCAGGCGCTGTGCGACCCGGCGCTGGGCGGCAATCCGCGCCGGCTCGCCGTGGGGCTCGATTCGCAGCGCCTCGCACTGCTGCTCGCCGTCCTGCACCGCCATGGCGGCGTCGAGGTGGGCGGCTACGACGTCTTCGTCAACGCCGTGGGCGGGGTGAGGATCGACGAGCCGGCAGCCGACTTGGCGGTGACGATGGCCGTCGTTTCATCTTTGAAAAACAAACCATTGCACGACAAATCTCTCGTGTTTGGCGAGGTCGGCCTGGCGGGGGAGATCCGCCCGGTCCAGCGCGGCCAGGACCGTATCCGCGAGGCCGCCAAGCTGGGCTTCCACACCGCGATCGTCCCGGCGGCCAACCGGCCGAAGCAGGCGATCGGGGGGATTCGGGTCATCGCCGTGGAGCGGCTCGATCAGGCGCTCGCACTCCTACGCGAGTGATTTCGGCGAACGGGGTGTGCAGCCCGCCCATGATCGTTCACGACCAGAATTTTCATCGGGGCAGCGTGAATCTCCGCCAGCTCACGAACGAATGGCGACCGGGAGCCGCTCCAGTTGACCGGGCGCTTCGGAGCGCCCCTGCGCGTCGATGATCGCCGCCGCCAGCAGCATGTCCTCGGGATAGGTGATCTTGATGTTGGTCGGGCTGCCTGGCACCAGCCGCGGCTTGTGACCCATCATTTCGACCGCCTGTGCCTCGTCGGTGCACTGCGCGGCGGCGGGCGAGGCGAGCGCGTCGAACAGAACCCGGTAGCGAAACATCTGCGGCGTCTGCGCGTGCCACAGGCCCTCACGCGACTCGGTGCGCAGCACACGTCCCGCGCCGTCGTTGCGCTTCAAGGTCGACACCGCGGCGAGACCGAGGAGACCCCCGACCGGATCGCCGTCGAGCGCCTCGACGAGGCGCACGAGCGATGCCGGATCGACGCACGGCCGCACCGCGTCGTGCACCAGTATCCAGTCATCGTCGTCCGCGTCGATGACTTCGTCGAGGATGTTGTGGACCGTGGCGCCGCGCGTCATCCCGCCGCAACGCGACACGGTGACGCCCGATTGCGCGCCGATCCAGCGGTCGTACCAGGCATCACCGTGCGCGATCGCGACGTGGATGTCGGCGTCGGGCAGCGCCGCGCGCAGACGCTCGATGCTGTGCAGGATGACGGGCTTGCCGGCGAGCGGCCAGTATTGCTTCGGTGCGTCGCCGCCGCAGCGCGAGCCGTTGCCGGCCGCGGGGATCAGTGCATGGACGCGCATCGCGCGGAACGACCCGAAGCGAGGGGGAGCGGGGAGAGGACGGCGAGCGGCGGCACGCGGGCGCGTGCTACGACTGCTTGATGCCGATCCACTTCTTCTCGGGACGCAGGTGCGGCCCTGCAGGCTCGCCGCCGTAGGTCGCGCGCACGTAGTCGAGGACGATCTTCTCGAACTCCTCGGCGATGCTGTTGCCCTTGAGCGTCACCGTCTTCTGGCCGTCGACGAACACCGGCGCGACGGGGACTTCGCCGGTGCCGGGAAGGCTGATGCCGATATTGGCCATCTTCGATTCGCCGGGGCCGTTGACGACGCAGCCCATCACCGCGACCGTCATGTTCTCGACGCCGTGATAGCGCCCGCGCCATACCGGCATCTGCGCGCGCAGCCAGCCGTGGATCTTGTCGGCGAGCTCCTGGTAGAACGCGCTGGTGGTGCGCCCGCAGCCGGGGCAGGCGCTGACCATCGGCGCGAAGTGGCGCAGGCCCATCGTCTGCAGGATCTCCTGCGCGACGACGACCTCGCGGGTGCGGTCGCCGTTGGGCTCGGGTGTGAGCGAGATGCGGATCGTGTCGCCGATGCCCTGTTGCAGCAGCACCGCCAGCGCGGCGGTCGACGCGACGATGCCCTTGCTGCCCATGCCCGCCTCGGTGAGGCCGAGGTGAAGCGGATAGTCGCAACGACGCGCGAGCTCGCCATAGATCGCGATCAGGTCCTGCACGTTCGACACCTTGCAGGCGAGGATGATGCGGTCGCCCGGAAGTCCCAGCGCCTCGGCGAACTGCGCGCTGCGGATCGCCGAGCAGACGAGGGCCTCGCGCATCACGTGCGGCGCATCGAGGGGATTCGGCGAGCGTGCGTTCTCGTCCATCAGGCTCGCGAGCAGGTCCTGGTCGAGGCTGCCCCAGTTGACGCCGATGCGCACCGGCTTGCCGTGGTCGATCGCCGCCTCGACCATCATCGCGAACTGCGGGTCGTGGCGCGAGCCCTTGCCGACGTTGCCCGGGTTGATCCGGTACTTGGCGAGCGCCTGCGCGCACTCGCGGTAGTTGGACAAGAGCTTGTGGCCGTTGAAATGGAAGTCGCCGATCAGCGGCACGCGGCAATTCATCGCGTCGAGCCGCTCGCGAATCGCCGGCACGGCGGCCGCCGCCTCGGCGGTGTTGACGGCAATGCGCACGAGCTCCGAGCCCGCGTCGGCCAGCGCCTTGACCTGCGCCACCGTGGCCGCGATGTTCGCGGTGTCGGTGTTGGTCATCGACTGCACGACGATGGGCGCGCCGCCGCCGATCTGCACGCCGCCCACGAGTGCGGCGCGGGTGCGGTTACGACTGATCGGGGGTCGATTGAGGGCGCTCATGCGCGTTCGGCGTGTGGGGTCATCAGGTCGGTGCCGGGAGCCGTCCGCGAGGCTCGCGGGGGCCAAATCGGAAGAGGGGTTTGCACATGGGCAAGCTTGCCATTTTACCATGGGGCGCCCGTTCGCCTTTGCGGTCCGACAAGGCGATTGCGGGGCTTGCGGCGATGTTCCGCGCCGAAGATGACGGGACGATGACAGCGCGTTGGCCGCACGATGGCGGCAGGATGACGGCACGATGACGCGCGGCGGACGCGCCCGCGATCGCCGCGGAGGACCTCAGCTTCGCGCGCCGTTCAAGGCCGCGAATGCGTCGTCTGGTAGCGGCATCGCCGTGTCCCATCGGTGCCGCGTGACGGCGATGGCGCCACGCGCCAATACGTCGCGCTCGTCGTCGCGCACCGACGTCCCGGGCCTGCCGCGGCGCAACCGGAACACGATACGCCCGGGCGTCGAAGACACGATCGTCGTCGCGGCGCCGATCTTGTCGCGGCCCACGCGCGCCTGGACGAGCGGGGCGGGAAGGCGGGGCGGCAGGTCGAGGGCGAGCCAGCAGCCGGGCGCGTGCCACGTCGCGCGCGCATCCCAGAGCATGCCCAACAGGCCGGCGAGAGCGGAGACGGCGTCGACCGCCACAGGCGCATCGCTCGACAGCGCGATCGCCGGCAGGCCCCACAGCGCGGCCTCGCGCGCGATCGCCACCGTGCCCGAGTAGGCGAGATCCTCGCCGGCATTGAGCTTGTCGTTGATGCCGGCCAGCACGAGGTCGGGCCGGTGCGCCGCGTCGCAAACGATCGTCATCGCCGCGATCACGCAATCGGCCGGCGCGCCGGAGCATGCGTAGGTGCCCTCACCGCGTGACGTGAGCACGAGGTCGCGATCGAACGTGAGCTGGTGGCTCGCCGCGGTCCACTTGCGCTCGGGCGCGACGACGGTGACGTCGCCGCCGAGCGCACGCGCCGCGGCAGCGAGCCGCGCGAGCCCCGGCGCGTCGACGCCGTCGTCGTTCGACATGAGGATTCGCATCGCGCAACCGCCCTTTCGACGCTCAGACGTCGACGTGCGCGCCGGTGGCGAGCGCCGGGTCGAGCGTCGGCAGTTGCGCCGCCATGCGCGCGAGCGCCGCGGCATCGCATGAATGGCCGATCGCGCGCATTGCATGCGACGCGGCGAGCATCGCGCGGTTCTCCGTGAGGGTGGGATGCGTCGGCAGCCGGATCCAACCGGCGCGCTGTGTCGCCACCATCCGCGCGCCCGGCGTGCCCTCCGGCACATGTCCGGTAAAAAGCGTCGGATGGCCGCTTGCCGAGGCCGCGGCGAGGATCGCCTTCGACGGCCCGGCCATGCCCATGCCGTCGTCGCAGACGAGCGCGGCGCGCGGCAGCGCCTCGCCGATGTGCCAGTCCTGTGCCGTTCGCAGCCGCTCGGACAGCGTCGCGGCGATGCCGGGTCGCAGCCATGCCGCTTCGTCGCGCTGTACGGCGAGCGCCTCGCGCATGCCGGGCGCCAGCGCGAGCGGCGTGTCGATGATCGCCGCGAGCTCGGCAGAGCGGCCCGAGCGTGGCGTCGGCAACGCCACGCCCTGCGGATGCGCGGCGATCCATGCGCGCACCGCCGCGGCGCGCGCGGCGAACGGCGTGTCGTCGTCGCCGTATGACGCGTCGAGCACGATGGTGTCGACGGGTGGAATCGGATCGGTCGCGAACACCGGGCTCGATGGCACCGTGTCGCCGCAATAGGCGAGCCGCGTCGACGCATCGGCTAGCGTGAGCCACACCGATCCCGCCATGTGTCCTGCGCGGCCGGCGACCACGGTGAACGGCCCGAGGCGCAGCGGCGCTGCGACCGGCAGCGTGTCGACCGCTGCCGCTTTCACACGCGCGTACTCGTCCGGCGTCGCGTAGCCGGCGAGCGTGACGTCGGCCTCGCGATGCGTCTCCGCGGTCATCAGGATGCGGCCGCGGAATCCCTGCGCGAGACACCAGCCCAGCGCGCCGACGTGATCCTCGTGCGCGTGCGTGATGACGATCGTGTCGAGGGCGGCGATGTCATCGCGCGACAGCGCCGGGTAGTAGTCGCGCGTGCCGACGGCGCTGGTCTTGACGCCGGCATCGAGCAGCAGGCGATAACCGCCCGACTCGACGCCGAGGCAGGTGCGGCCCTTCTCGCCGAAACCGCCGTAAAGCGCGAGCCGCATCGCTATCCCAGCGCCGCGGCGGGAATCACCCAGCCGTCGTCCACCGCCACCGTCACGCGCGAGCCTTCCGCGAGCGCGCAGGGCTCCTCGACATGAAGATGCAGCGCGATGGCCGGCGCCGATTCGACCACGCCTTCGATGCGGAAATGGCCGCCCTGGTAGATGACGCCGGTGGTGCGCATCGTGACGCCGGGCGCGCCTGGCTCGACGATCCGCAGCCCCGCCGCGCGCACGCAGGCGCTCGCCGGGCCGCGCTCGACACCGCGGGGCGCGCAGCGCATCCGCGTAGTCGCGCCGAATGCGACGATGTCGCAGGTGCCATCGCCGTGCACGGCGGCCACCGTCACCGGCAGCACAATGCCTTCGCCGATGAAGCGTGCGACCGTGGCGTCGGCCGGCTCGCGGTAGAGCAGCGACGGCGTCGCGTATTGCAGTACGCGGCCCTTGTCCATCACGGCGATCCGGTCGGCCAGCGCCATCGCCTCGGCCTGGTCGTGCGTGATGTAGATCATCGTCGTGCCGGTGCGCGCGTGGAAGCGCGCGAACTCGCGCTCCATCGATGCGCGCAGGTGCACGTCGAGATTGGCGAGCGGCTCGTCGAGCAGCACCAGCGACGGCTCGGTGACGAGGCAGCGCGCCAGCGCGACGCGCTGGCGCTGGCCGCCGGAGAGATTCGCAGGGCGCCGAGAAGCGAAGCCGTCGAGTTCGACCAGCGCCAGCGCGTCCTTGACGCGCCGCGCGCGCTCGGGATCGCGCACGCCGGTGACGGTGAGACCGTACGCTACATTGTCGGCGACGCTCATGTGCGGCCACAGCGCGTACGACTGGAACACGATGCCGATGCGGCGCTCCTCGGGCGGCACGTGGCGAGCGACGCTCGACACGACGCGCTCGCCGATCTCGATGCGGCCGGCATCGGGACGGTCGAAGCCCGCCACCTGGCGCAGGAGCGTCGTCTTGCCGCAGCCCGAGGGCCCGAGGATCGCGACGAACTCGCCGTCGCCGACCTCGAGCGTGACGTCGTCGAGCGCGCGAAACGCGGCGAACGCCTTGGTGAGCCCGGTGATCGTCAGTCGCGCCATGGCAGAACGCCGCGCGGCAGGCGCCCGACGAGGAGGATGGTGGAGAGCATCAGGAGCACGCTGACGCAGATCGTCAGCACGCCGAGCGCCGACGCGTAATTGGTGTCGCCGCCCTGCTGGAACGAGAAGAACACCACGCCGAGCGTTTCGGCACCGGTCGACCACAACAGCGCCGACACCGTGAGCTCGTTGAACGCGGTGAGGAAGATGAGCAGCGCACCGGCCGCGGCGGCCGGCGCCACCAGCGGCAGGATCACCGTCGCCAGCCGCCGGAAGAGCCGTGCGCCGGCGATCTGCGCCGCCTCCTCGAGCGTGCGGTCGAGCTGGTGGTAGCCGCTGACGACCGGCCGCAGGCCGAGCGCGAGAAAGCGCGCGACGTAGCAGAACAGGATGATCCAGATGGTGTTGTAGAGGGTGATGCCGACGATCGGCAGCGGCTTCAGGAACAGCAGGATCGCCGCGATGCCGACGACGACGCCCGGCAACGCGTACGGCGCCTCGGTGACGAGGCTCACCGCGTGCAGCAGCCGCGACCGGCGCCACACCAGGAAATACGCGAGCGGCACCGCGATGACGACGATCATCACCGCGGCCACCGCCGCCATGCTGAAGCTGTTGACGAAGGCGCGATGCGACGCCGCGTGCATGAACAGCACGAAGCGGTAGCTGTCGAGCGTGGCCGTTTTCGCGGTGAGCGGTACGCCGAGTGCCGGCACCAGCGACATCGTGACGAGGGCTACGAGCGGCAGCATCAGCGTCAGGAACGACAGCGTCCACAGCGCGCCCTCCACGAACGGCCGCCAGCGCTTCAGCTCGAACGCGCGCGCCTCGACCGCCGCCGTCGTGGTGCGGAAGTCGCGGCGCGCCAGCATCGCGTCCTGCACCACGATGCCCACCATGGCGATGAGGCCGATCAGCACCGACAGCACGGCGACCTGCGACAGCGCGTCGGGGCCGAGCCCGGCGAGGCGCTGGTAGATGAGCGTCGGCAGCACGAGGTAGTTGCCGGGGATGCCGAGCAGCGCGGGGATGCCGAAGTTGCCGAGGCACGACACGAAGCACAGCGCCACGCCGGCGAGTAGCGGCGGCGTCATCAGCGGCACGACGATGCTGCGCACCACGGTGCGCGGACGGGCGCCGCCGGCGAGCGCCGCCTCGATCAGCTCCTGCGGCAGCGCGCGCAATCCCGCGCGGAGCGTCAGGAACACCAGCGGCGAGTACTGCACGCCGAGCACCAGCACGATGCCGCCGGGCGAATACAGCGGGTTCGGCGTGCCGAGCGGCGGCGCGATCCCGAGCATCTTCAGGAGCGCCGACGACGGGCCGAACATCTGGATCCAGGCGAGCGCGACCACCTGCGGCGCGAGCAGCAGCGGCATCACGAACACGAATACGAAGGCGTTGCGTGCGCGGATGTCGGTCAGCGTGACCGCCAGCGCCACGAGGCCCCCGATGGTCACCGCCAGCAGCGTGCCGCCGACGGCCACGACGAGGCTGTGGCCGGTCGCGCTCCACGTGGTGGCGCTTTCCAGCACGCGCCGGATCGCGTCGAGCGAGAACACGCCGCCCGGGCGCACCGCTTCCAGCACGAGACGCGCGAGCGGCACCGCCGACAGCACCGCGATCACGGCGGTCAGCAGCCAGAGGAGCGCGTAGTCCTCGAAGCGCCCGCGCACGCCGGGAGCGTTGGCCATGCGTGACAGGAATCCGGCGTGCGCGCGAAGCGGAGGAGGGCGGTGCGAGGGCTACTTGCCGAAGATCTCGGAAAAGCGCTTCAGGTTGCCGGTATTGGTCTCGACGATCTTCGGAATGTTGCTGGGCATCACGTGGATCTTGACGCCGGCCGGATACCACGACGGCATGCCGACGCTCTGTCGCGCCGGGATGTAGCCCATCGACGCGGCGAGCTTCTGGCCGTCGTCGGAGAGGATGAAGTCGACGAAGGCGCGCGCGGCGTCGGGGTTCTGCGTGGTCTTGAGGATCGCCACCGGCTCCGTCACCGCGGGATTGCCTTCCTTCGGGAATATGAAGTCCACCGGCGATCCCTTGGCCTTGGCGTTGAACGCCATGAAGTCGACCAGGATCCCGTACGGCTTCTCGCCGCTCGCCACCGTCGTCAGCACGGCGCCGTTGCCGCGCACCGCGACCGCGTTGTTGGCCTTGAGCTTCTCGAAGAATGGCCAGCCGAGGTCGTGGCGCTCGGTCATCGTGCCGAGCATGATCGCCGCGGCCCCCGAATACAGGGGGCTCGGCATCGCGATCTGTCCTTTGTATTCGGCTTTGTCGAGATCGGCCCATGACGTGGGCCGCGACTTCGCCGCGGTATTGACGACGATGCCGGTGGTGACGAGCTTGGAGCCGAAGTACGTGTGGCCGGCGTCGTACGTCCCGGCATCGATGCCGGTCACGTTCGCGCCGGGGTAGGCGAGCAGCCGGCCATCCTTCTTGAGCGTCTCCATCGTCGCCGCGTCGGCGAGCAGCAGCACGTCGGCCTTGGGCGCGCCGGCCGCGAACTCGGCCGCGAGCTTGCCCATCACCTCGGTCGTGCCCGAGCGGAAGAACTCGACCTCGACGTCGGGATAGGCCTTGCGGAACGCCGCGATGGTCATCGACGCGTCGTGCTCCGGTTGCGACGTGTACAGCGTGAGCTTTCCCTTCGGCGCCGCGGCGCCGGCGACCCCGGCAGCAAGCGCCGCCGCGAACGCGAACGCGACCAGCGCCGCGCGCCTTGCAATCGTCTTCATCGTCCATTCCTCCAAAGTGCCGCGAGCCAACGCGGCGTTCGCAGTCGATGCTGCGTCGATCGGATGACCGCCGCACGACGCGCTGCCCGCAGGCGGCGCGCCCGGCCGTCATGTTAAACGGGATGAATCCAGGCGACGGTCGTGCCCACCGCCACGGGCTCGCCGGTCACCGGCGCCAGGTCGCGGATGACGCCGCTGCCGGGCGACTCGACCTCCATCAGCGACTTGTCGGTCTCCATCTCGAACAGGATGTCGCCCAACTCGACGCGATCGCCCTCGGCGACCTTCCACGCGGCGATCGTACCGGCTTCCATGTCCATGTCCACCTTCGGCAGCACCACTTCGATCGGCGGCATTTAGCGTCGGTCTCCCTGCATCAGCGTGCGCACCGCGGCGACGATCGTCGCCTCCTGCGGTACGGCCGCCTTTTCCAGCACGGGGTTGTACGGAATCGGCGAATCGGCGCCGCCGAGGCGCACGACGGGCGCGGCGAGACGCCGCACGACGTCGCGCTCGGCGATGCGCGCGGCGATCTCGGCGCCGATGCCCATCGTCTTCACGCCTTCGTAGACGACGACGAGGCGCCGCGTCTTCTCGACGCTCGCGACGATCGTCTCGGTGTCGATCGGCCGCAGCGAGCGCAGGTCGACGACCTCGGCGTCGATGCCGTCGGCGGCCAGCGCTTCCGCGGCGGCGAGCGCGCGCAGCGCCATCACCGACGCGGCCACGATCGTCACGTCGCGCCCCTGTCGGCGCACGATCGCCTTGCCGATCGGCACGCGGTACGCGTCGGCCGGCACCGGTCCCTTGGTCTTGTAGAGAAGCTTGTGCTCGAAGATCAGCACGGGATTGGGATCGTCGATCGCCGCGAGCAACAGGCCCTTCGCGTCGTGCGGCGTCGACGGCTGCACCACCTTGAGTCCCGGCACGTGCGCGAACCATGCCTCGAGGCTCTGGCTGTGCTGCGCGGCGGCGCCCGTGCCCGAGCCGCCGGGCAGGCGCACGACCATCGGCACGCTCGCCTTGCCGCCGAACATGAAGCGGATCTTCGCCGCCTGGTTGACGAGCTGCTCCATCGCCAGCGTCGCGAAATCGGAGAACTGGATCTCGAGCACCGGCCGCATGCCGGTCAGCGCCGCGCCGACCGCCGCGCCGGCGAGGCCGAGCTCGCTGATCGGCGTGTCGATCACGCGCTCGGCGCCGAAGCGGTGATAGAGGTCGCCCGAGACGCCGAACGCGCCGCCGTAGACGCCGACGTCCTCGCCGAACAGGAACACGCGCGGATCGGCTTCCATCGCCTGCGCGAGACCCTCGCGGATCGCCTCCGCATACGAGAGCGTGCGCGTGGCGTCGGCCTGGGCCGCGGGTGCCGCTTTCGCGGCCATCACGTCATTCGGCATAGACGTCGCGCGTCAGGTCGGCGGGGTCGGGATCGGGGCTCGACTTCGCGAACTCGAGCGCGCGCTCGATCTCGCGCGCGGCGTCGGCCTCGATCGTCGCAAGCGTCGCCGCGTCGAAACGTCCCGTCGCGACGAGCTCGGACTCGAGCCGGCGGATCGGGTCGCGCGCACGCCAGCCCTCGATCTCGTCCTTGCTGCGATAGAGGTTGCGGTCGCTCTTCGAGTGGCCGCGCAGGCGGTAGGTCTTGCACTCGACGAGCGTCGGGCCGCCGCCGTCGCGCGCACGCGCGACCGCGACGCGCGACGCCGCGGCGACGGCAGGCAGGTCGTTGCCGTCCACGACGACACCGGGCATCGCGTACGCGGCGGCGCGATCGGCGACGTTGGCGACAGCCATCGCCTTCGCGATGTCCATCGACATGCCGTACTTGTTGTTCTCGCAGACGAACACCACCGGCAGCGTCCAGATCGACGCCATGTTGAGCGACTCGTGAAACGCGCCCTCGTTGGCGGCGCCGTCGCCGAAGAACACCATGCAGACGCGAGGGAGCTTCTGCGCCTTGATGCTCATGCCGACGCCGACCGCGATCGGCAGGCCGCCCGCGACGATGCCGTTGGCGCCGAGGTTGCCGACCTCGACGTCGGCGATGTGCATCGAGCCGCCGCGGCCGCGGCAGTAGCCGGTCTCCTTGCCGAAGAACTCCGCGAGCATGCGCGCCGGATCGGCGCCCTTGGCGAGGCAATGGCCGTGGCCGCGATGCGTCGACAGGATGTAATCGTCGCGCGCGAGTGGGCTGATCGAGCCGACGGCGCTCGCCTCCTGGCCGATCGAAAGGTGCATCGTGCCGTGCACGAGGCCGCGCATGTAGCTCGCCTCGGCAGTCTCCTCGAACTTGCGGATCAAATGCATCCGCATGAGCGCGTCGCGCAACGCCGCGTCGTCGAGCGCGTCGAGCTCGGCACGCGGTGCGGCCGCGACCTGCGACATCGCCGTCGCGGACGCCGGCGGCGTCATGCCGCCGCCTCGCTGACCCAGTTGTCCTGCGCGCGCCGCACCTCGACGATCTTCTGGCGCGCGTCGGGCGCGCAATTCGCGTACGTGAGGTACTCGCCACGCGCGATCGGCGCCGTCACCTTGGCGCCTTGCGCGAGCCCGAGCGGCAACGCATGTTGCGCGAGCGCGTCGGCGCGCGACAGCGCGAAGCCGCGATAGCCGTATTCGCCGATCGCGTCGAGCGTCTCGCCGGGTGCCAAGTCGCGCTTGGCACGCGCGCCGACTTCGGCGACGGGCTGCGGCAGCGGCCGCATGTGGCTCTGGCCGTACAGCACGGCCGCGGCCGCCGACAGCGGCACCTCGAGGCTCGTCAGGTGGTAGGGCCGGTAGAACGTGAAGTACGGGCCCTCGCCGAGCGCGAGGTCGTTCATCCGCTCGCGAAGGCGCGGATGGCGCATCTCCGCGATCGCGAACACGCCGGGCGCGACGCCGCGCGCGGTCGTGAAGTCAACCACGCCCTTGCGATGCAGGAGGCCGCCTTCCTCGCGCGGGCAGAACGTCGTCGCGAGCGTGTCGAGGGGCGCTGCCGGGCCATGCATCCCCGGGATGTCGGGCACGAGCCCGGTGGCGTTGGCGAGGGCGACCATCTCGACCATCGTCTTCGAGCCGTCGACGAACTCGACCAGCATCCGCGGGTTCATGTTGCGCCGCTTCGCCTCGTCGACGTACGCGTCGGGCGTCGCGTCGATGCGGAACGGATTGTTCTTGCCCTTGCCCGCGGCGACGATCGGGTAGCCCAAGCCGCGCAGGAAGTTGACGAGCTCCATCGTCGAGCTCGGCTCGTCGCCGGCGCCGAGCGTATAGACGACGCCGGCCTGCGCCGCCTTGGCGGCGAGGTACGCGCCGATCGTGACGTCGGCCTCGACGTTCATCATCACGATGTGCTTGCCGGCCGCGATCGTCGTCAGCGCGACCTCGGCGCCGACGTTGGGATTGCCGGTCGCGTCGATGACGACGTCGACACCGTCTGCGGTGCAGACGTCGCGTGCCGATTTCGTCACGGCGAGATGGCCGCGCTGCATCGCGCGCGCGAGCCCGCTTGCGTCGTCGACCATCTCCGGCGCGCGCCCGCCGTCGCCGGCGATCCGGCACGCGGCGAGGGCGTTCTCGGGCACCGCATCGGCGACGGCGACGACGGCGATGCCGCGCATCAGGCTTACCTGTACGATGATGTCCGTGCCCATCTGGCCCGAGCCGATCAGCCCGATTCGCACGGGCTTGCCTTGTCGATGGCGGCGCTCAAGGCCCTCGGCCACCGAGCCGCCGCTACGATCGAGCGTGATCACGGACATTGCGCTGCCTCCACGGGTTGATGCCTGGAATGTCGCGGAACCCCGACGGCCACCCCCTTGATTTCATGGAATTTCCGTGACTTTACGTCCGGACATTTGTACTATCGGCGAAACATATCTCCAACCGCAAGGCACGTCAAGCTTGGCCAACGCAACCGTTGCGCGGCTCAAAACCTCGACTGCGGAGAACGCGATGACCGATCCCGCGAC
>Ga0070681_10001646_pt1 | contig 19945 bp, 18 predicted proteins | sample KBSC83BmetaG_FD_65650 | JGI IMG/M metagenome (GOLD analysis project Ga0070681, IMG submission 65650) | Corn rhizosphere microbial communities from Kellogg Biological Station, Michigan, USA - KBS C8-3B metaG | ecosystem: Host-associated > Plants > Roots > Rhizosphere | place: USA: Michigan... | reverse complement strand
TGTACCCGCACGAGCCCGACCGCCATCGCCATCACCCACGTCTCCGTGGTGGATGTCGTAACCGGCGATGTGGGTTCCGATAATACGGTGGTCGTGACCGGCAATCGCATCACCTACGCGGGCCCCGCCATCGGCGCAACAATACCCAGCGGCGCGAGAACGATCGACGGTCGCGGAAAGTTCCTTATCCCGGGCCTCTGGGACATGCACGTCCACGCATTTCCCTACGAGTTCTCGGATTTCGCGGGTCCGCTGATGATCGCCAATGGTGTGACCGGCGCGCGAGAGATGGGCTACTACGTCGATACGACGCTCAGATGGAAAGCGGATATCGCCGCCGGGCGTGAGATCGGGCCGCGGCTCATCGCCGGAGTGAGGGTCGATGGACCCGGTACCAAGGCCCGCTTCGTGAGTCACGTCGTCACCGAGGAAGACGGGGTTCGCGCGGTCGATACGCTCGCTCGCAAGAAGGACCGCTCGCCCCGCGCCGATTTCATCAAGACCTACTCCTGGATTCCCCGAGCAGCTTACTTCGGGATCGCCGGCGAGTCCAAAAAGCTCGGCATACCGTTCGCCGGGCACGTGCCGTACTCGGTCAGCGTGGTGGAAGCGTCTGACGCCGGTGAGCGCAGTATCGAGCACGAGGATGACCTGATGCGCGCCTGCACCTCGAAAGAGAGTTTTCTGCGCGCGCGGTTTGCCGACACCGCGAATGTGAACTCGGGCAGGCTGCTCGCCGAGATGCGAGCCCAGGCCGGCTTGATCCGATCATCGTACGATGAAAAACAATGCCGCGCCGTGATTGCGGCGCTGGTGCGCAATCACACCTGGGTAACTCCGACGTTGGTGTTCTATCAGCCGTACGTGCACGACTTCGACAGCGCGGGCACGCACCCCGAATGGGCGCCCTACGTCCCCGGTCTGGTGCAGGGCGGCTGGCTCCAGCGCAGGCCGGCGATAAAGCCTGACGACTCGACGATGATTCGCAGCTATTTCAGCTTTGATCTCACCCACCGGCTCCACGACGCCGGGGTGAAGCTGCTGGCGGGCACCGACGCGTCGCAGCCGTTCGTGTTTCCGGGATTCAGCCTTCACGAGGAGCTTCAGCTGCTGGTCCGCTCGGGGCTCTCTCCGCTCGAAGCACTGCGCACTGCCACTTACAACCCCGCTGAATATCTCTCCGCGACCGACTCCCTCGGAACAGTAGCGAAAGGAAAAGTGGCCGATCTGGTGCTCCTCGACGCGAACCCGCTCCGCGACATTAGAAACACGCGCCGGATTTCCGCGGTCATAGCGAATGGCCGGCTCTTCGATTCGGCCGCGCTCGGCCAGCTTCTCAGCGGCGTCAAGACCGCGCTGCAGCACTAGGCTGCGGCATCGACGTCGTCCGCCTGCGGCGAGCGCGCCCAGATTCTTGCGCCAAATCTCTTCCGCTGAGGCACCCGAAGTGTGAGAAGCGCGCACACCGCACAAGTCCAGGCGATCCAGGAAATCCGATCCGCGATGGTCATGGTTCGGAGCATCAAAAGGCCGACCGCAAATCCCGAGAGACTCGCGCCGGCGATAGTGTCCGGAACAGGAGCTGTACGTCTCGCTACGATCTGCACCGCTCTAGGGCCTTCATCGATCAGGGTGCGGCGGATAGCCACGTCGAGCTCGGATGGCGTCATCTCTCTCCAGCCGGGAATCCGCATGACACTCCAGGCCGCCGCGGCCCGGCCCCAGCCGTGATTGTCCGAGGCAGACACGGTCGCGAGGCGCGTCTTTCGCGCGAGTTCGAGGATGGCATCGTGGTCACGGCTGCCCTGTGCAATCCCACGTGGCGAGCCATCGGACATTTCGATTCCGACGACTTTGACCAAGCCGTTGGTCATCTCGAAGGGAATTCGCAGAATGTCTCCGGGAAGCGAGAGCAGCAGAACCGGAGGCGTCTTGCCATGGTCGGGCTCAACCACCGTCGGCTGCCAATTCGCCGACGTAATGCGCGTTCGCAGCGGATCGACGCCGATCAGAATCGGATGCTCGTCACCGTCACGAAGCTCGACACCGGGCAGAAGAACCGTACCAGCGCCGGCGAACCGCGGATTGCCACGGTCGCCACTGACTGCTCCTTCGATGGTGCGGTGATCGGTTACGTAAGCGGCGTCGAACCCCGCGCTCGAGTGCCACGCGCGACTTTGTTCGGCATCGAAGCCCGCCCGTCCATCGTGCGAGGCCGAAGTGTGGCTATGAAAATCGACTGCGAGCAGGTCGGGGTCCTGGAGCACGAGAGACGCCATTGGTCGCCTTGCCACCAGGATCAATTCACCGAGTCCCACCAATGCTACGACAAATCGAAGTCCATTCCGTAGTACATGGCGGCGTGTCGCACGAGAACGATCTGACGACCACGTCACCGTGGCATATGCGACAAACCCGGCGGCGATCATCCATAGGATGCCCCAGTACTGCGCGGGCGTGAGAAAGGTCAAAATGTCGAGCAGGTCGGAAAGCGGGGCGATGATCTGGTATGAGAACGGAACGTGTAGCGCCCCGGCTGGCATCGCACCGGGGTTGGTGAGGTCGAGAAGCGCCGACTGCGGGAAGACCGAAGTCGCCAGCAGCGTCATCGCGACCGCAAGGGGGATCCGCCAGCGCCGAATCCAGGGCGATGTCAGCAAACGCCGCATCGCGCGTTGTGCCGGCGGGCGCACTCTAGCAGTCATCCTGCTACGACGAAAGGTCGGTATGAGTGCGCGGAGGGAAGGTGACCCTGACGGTGGTACCCTTGCCCGGATCGGAGGTCAGAGCGATATCCGCCCCGTGCTCCTTGGCAATCCAGTTGGCGATCGACAAGCCGAGTCCGGCACCGTCGGTCCGGCTGCGCGCTGTCTCACCACGAAAGAATCTCTGAAAGACCATCGTCATCTCGTCGGGGGTAATGCCAATGCCGGTGTCGCGGACAATGATCGTTGGGACTCCCTGCTGCATTGACACCCCAACCCGGACTTCTCCTCCGCTGTCCGTGAACTTCACCGCGTTGTCCAGCACGATCATGATCATCTGTCGGATGAGCGCCGGATCTCCCCGGATTGGCGTTTCCTCGAACTCATCGATGGTCAGCTCGACATCCTTCTGGCGCGCGACGAGGCGCGCGGCACCGGCCGCATCGAGCGCGATGTCGTCGAGGAAAAGTGGCTGCTTGTCGATCTGCCGCTCACCGGCGTCGGCGCGAGCGAGGACGAGCAGGCTGTCTACGATTCCGCCCAGCCGCCTTGCTTCGGCTTCGATACCGCGCAGCGCGTCGACGTAGGTCGTCCCGTCGCGTGGCTGCTGGAGCGCAATCTCGGCCCGCGAGCGCAGAATGGTGATTGGCGTTCGAAGCTCGTGGGCGGCATCTGCCATGAACCGCCGCATGAACTCGATAGAGCGCTCGATCGGCGCCGTTGACTTGCGCACCAGAATGAATCCGCCCGCCGCGACGAGGAACAGCGCCGCGAATGCGAAAACCACGAACGCGGTGATGAGGTCGGCGTACTTGTCCTCGAGCTCTTCCTGATCTGCGACCGCCACTGCGATGAGCTGGCCCCCGGACGCAAGGCCGAACCTTACCGCATGCAGGCGCAGCGTTTTGTCTTCAGCGAGTCCGCGCTGGACCGTCGTTTGGCCGCTTGCCGCTGCCTGCCGCGCCGCATCTCGAATCCATTGGTCCGCTGCCGCCGGTTTGATGGGGTCGCCCCTGGAGTCGAGCAGGTAGAGATCGCGATCGGGGATGTTGAGCTCGTCGACGGCATCGGTCAGCCTCGCCCGCGGATTGGCACCTTCCTGCTCTCGAATCCTCGCTGCGCGTACGAGCTCCAGCGTCGCATTCCTCAGTGATTCGTCGAGCTGCTGCGAGAGCTGGTGGCTGATCGCCGCGAATAACCCGGCGCCGAGGAGGAAGATGATGAGAGCGAAGGTGGCGACGTACCAGATCGTGAGTCGGAGTCGCAGGCGAACCAGTCGCCGCAGCTCGACCCGCGACGAGCTTCCTTCAATCGCCAAAGCGATATCCGGCGCCGCGCACGGTCTGAATCAGCTTGACCGGATACTCGTCGTCGATCTTGCGGCGGAGGCGTCTGACGAGCACCTCCAGAACGTTGGTGAACGGATCGTGGTTTTCGTCCCAGACGTGGGCCGTGATTGCGGCGCGGTCCACGACCTGCCCGTGGTGCAGCACGAAAAACTCCAGCAGCGAGAATTCTTTCGCGGTCAGCTCGATCGATCTGCCGGCACGCCGCACGCGCTGTGCATCGAGCTCGACCTCGAGGTCCGACACCTTCAGGGTTTCCGGGAGCGGCGCGCCGCGACGCCGCGCGAGCGCCCGCACTCGCGCCAGCAGCTCGCGAAACGCGAAAGGTTTGGTCAGGTAGTCGTCGGCTCCGACGTTCAAGCCGGTGACCCGGTCGTCGACGGTGTCGCGCGCGGTGAGCATCAGAATCGGTGTGGCGACTTGTGCGGCCCGAAGCTCGCGGCAAAGATCGAAACCACTTCCGCCCGGCAGCATCACGTCGAGCACGATGACGTCGAAACTTCCAAGTGTCGCTTTCGCCTTGCCTTCCGGGTAGGTCGCGACTGTCACTACCTGAACGCCGTTCTCGGCGAAGCCCGTCTTGATGATCGACGCCAGTCGCGGATCATCCTCGACCAATAGAACTCGCATGGCGCCAATCTAAAGCTTGTGCGTGGGAGAGCTACAACCTGTAATCATGACGACAGGTTCCACGCCTATGATTCCCGTGAAAATCGGGCAGCCTCCGAGTGCTGCCGAGATCAAAACCCTGAAGGAGGAAGTATGAAGAAAGTCATGGCGGTGGCGTTTGCCATCGCTGCCACCGCGGCGGTCGCGGGCGCACAGGGAACAGCCAAGACCAGCAAGATCGCGGCTAAAACGACGATGCAGGCAACCAAGACCACCAAGCCGCACAAGAAAGTGAAGACCGCGGAGTCGCAGGCGACGCTGCAGAAGGAGGCAAAGGTCACCGAGGCGACGGCCCGCGCGACTGCGCTGAAGGAAGTGCCGAACGGCACCGTCAAGTCGAGCGAGCTGGAGCGCGAAAACGGAAAGTTGATCTATTCCTACGACATTACCGTGCCCGGAAAATCGGGAGTCGAGGAAGTGAACGTCAACGCCATCGACGGATCAGTGGTCGGCAAGGTGCACGAATCCGCAAAGACGGAGAAGAAAGAAGCGGCAAAGGAAAAGACGGCCGCCAAGAAGTAGTCGCTGGGGAGCGTCCAGCGGCGGCGGGAACACCATCGGGTGGGTGCGAGGCGGTTGACTGCGCTTCGCACCCACCCGCGTTTACGTCCGGCGAGCGTAAATTGCCTGATGCGATTTTTCGCCCTCGCCGTGGCCATCGTCTGCCAGCCGTTTGCGGCTCGCGCCCAACAAGGCGTCACCCGAGAGCAGGCAGTGGAGTCGGCGGTGTCGCGCGGGCCGCGAGCCGCGCTCGCTCGCGCCGACACGCTGGTCGGTGCGGCGCAAGTCTTGTCCGCGCGGCAGCGGGAGAATCCGAGTCTGGGGCTGACATATTCGAAGTCGGTTCCCAGATACCACGAAGTGCTCGACCTCCCGATCGATCTCTTCGGCTCGCGATCGGCGCGGATCGGATCCGCCGAAGCGGCGAGGCTCGCCAGCCGGTACCGTTTCTCCTTCGAGCGTGCTGCGGCCGCCCTCGACGCCGACACCACCTACACCCGGGCGCTCGCGGCGCGTGAGCACCTCCGGCTTTCGCGCCGGAACGCCCGTGACGCGGACAGCGTGCGACGCATGGCGGTGGTCCGGCGCGATGCGGGCGATGCCAGCGAGCTCGACGTCCTGCTTGCAACCGTCAACGCTGGTCAGGCAGAGAATCAGGCGGCCGCTGACTCGCTTGGCTACGTGTCGATGTTGTACGATCTGCAAACTGTGATGGGGTTCGATAGCGGGCGAGTGATCCTCACGCCGATTGATTCACTGACACTTCCGCCGGCCGCAATCGACTCGCTTACCGAGCGCGACTTACCCATCGCCGCCGCCGAGCTGGGGGTTACCGCCGCCGATCTGGCTCTGCGCGCGGAGCGCCGCAGCATCTTTACACCGTTCAGCCTCCAAGCCGGAGTCGAGCACGGAGATCCATCCGAGCCGGGCGTGCTTCCTACGTTCGGTGTTTCGATCCCGCTGCCGCTCCTCAGCCGGAACCGAGGTGGGATCGCGCAGGCGAGCGCCGAGCGAGAGCGCGCCGTGGCGGAGCTCGCGCTAGTGAGACTCGAAACCCGGGCAGCAATCGGTCGCGCCACTCGCGCGCGGACGCTGGCTCTCGAGAAGATTGCGCGAGACCGGCTCCTCCTGGAAAACGCGGGCCGTATTGCCGCGATGTCCCTCACAGCGTACCGTGAGGGCGCGGAAGGCCTGCCGGCTGTCCTCGAGGCCCAACGCAACGCCCGCGAGATTCTATCGCAGTACATCGACGACGTCGCCGAGGCATGGATCGCAATCGCCACGCTCCGCCTTTACAATCTGCCTCCCGCCACTCGATGAAGATTCCTGCCATCGGCTGCACCGTCGCCTTGCTCGTCGCCTGCCACTCCGGCGAAACGACGGAGGACACGGCGTCGCTGGTTCAGGTAAAGACCGCCGTCGCCGCGCTGCAGCCCTTCGCTGAATTCATCAGCTCGATCGGAACGGTGAGCGCGCGAAGCGGACACATCGCTTCGTTGAGCGCGCCCGCTCCGGCTCGCATCGCGACGGTGTATGTCTCGCAGGGGCAGAAGGTGAATGCTGGAGCGCCGCTGGTGGCGTTCGAGCAGGCGCCCTTCGTCGCCGCTGCGCAGAGCGCCGAAGCAGCGCTGACCGCCGCGGAACGCAACTACGAGCGGGCGCGAAGGCTTGTGGATGCTGGTATCTCGCCCGCCAAGGATGCCGACCAGGCCGCCACCGAGCTCGCCCAGACGCGCGCCGCGGCGGCAGTCGCTCGTCGTTCCGCGCAGCTCGCTACCCTGCGCAGCCCCATTTCCGGGGTGGTTACCAAGCTTGATGCCCCGCTGGGCGGATCTGTCGATGTTAGTCAGGCAATCGTCGAAGTCGCCGACCTTAGCGCGCTGGACATCATCTTCAACGTGTCCCCGTCCGACGCGGCCCGAATCGCGCCCGGAGCCTCGGTGACTCTCAGCGCCGGCGAGAGCGCGAAGGGGGAGCCGCTCGGCGTGGGGCACATCATCGATGTCGGTGGTGCCGTTGATTCCGCGACGCGAAGCGTCGCCGTGCGCGCTCAGGCGCCACCGACGGCGAGGCCACTCCGTATCGGCGAGACGATCTTTGGCCAGATCGCCACCGCCGTGCAGGCGCGGGCGATCGTGGTGCCTGTCGCTGCGCTGGTGCCCGAGGGCGACGGCTTCAACGTGTTCGTCGTGACGACCGGCAACATTGCTCGCGCGCGCAAGGTCACGGTTGGGCGACGGAGCGAGACCAGCGCCGAGATCACCTCCGGCCTGGCGGCGGGCGAGACCGTCGTTACCGAAGGCGCGTATGGGCTGGAGGACAGCGTCAAAGTAGTCCAGGCGCGATAGTGAAGTCTCTCTTCGACGGGCTCGCCGCTCAGCGTCGGTTTGTCTATCTCATCGTGGCGTTGCTCAGCGCGGCGGGGATCTACGCCGCCTTGCGTCTCCCGTCTGCGATTTATCCAGAGCTGGCCTTTCCACGCGTGCTGATTGTCGCCGAAGGGTCGTCGCTCGGCGCCCGGCAGATGCTTTTTTCGGTGACCCGACCGATTGAGGAAGCGGTGAGCATCGTTCCGGGCGTGACGCGGGTCAGATCGCGTACGATCCGCGGCGCCGACGAGATCAGCGTCACGTTCTCCGACAACACCGACATGACGTACGCGCTGCAGCAGGTCCAGGCGCGCGTCAACCAGGTGCGAGGCACGCTCCCGGCGGAGCTGGAAATCGAAGTCGAGCGGATGACGCCTTCGCTGTTTCCGATCCTGTCCTACAATCTCGAGGGCGGAGATCCGGCCGACCTCTACGATATCGCCCGCTATCAGTTGAAACCGCTGATCTCGCGCGTTCCCGGCGTCGGCCGCGTGGATGTGCAGGGAAGCGATGTGCGTGAGGTCGAGGTCGTCGCCGATCCTGCCCGCCTCGCCGCGCAGCGACTCACCTACGACGAGCTCGCCAACGCCATTCGTGATGCCACAGGCGTGAGCGCGATCGGCCGGCTGCCCCAGGATTACAAGCAGTATCTCATCGTGGCAGCGCAGGAAGCGCATACGCCGGAGGATATCGCGTCCATCGTCGTTGCGCACGGATTGCGGGTTCGAGACGTCGCCACCGTAAGCCTGGGTACGGAAGACCACGTGCGCATCATCGCCGGCGACGGAAAACCCGCCGCGTTGCTCAACATCACCCGCCAGCCGGGCGGTAACACTCTGGAGATCGTCGACAGCGTCGCGAGTCTGGCCAAGTCGGTCGCCGGCTCGCTCCCGCGCGGCGTCAAGCTCAAGCCCGTCTACGATCAGGGCGCGCTGGTCAGGGATGCAATCAAGTCGGTGCGCGACGCGATGATCATCGGCGCCATCCTCGCCATCATCATCCTGCTGCTGTTTCTGCATCACGCGCGCATCACCGCGATCAGCGCCTCATCGATTCCGCTGACGCTCGCCATCAGCGTTTCCGCGATGTCGCTGCTGGGACAGACCTTCAATCTGATGACGCTCGGGGCAATGGCGATCGCCATCGGGCTGGTGATCGACGACTCGGTTGTCATCACCGAAAACATCGTCCGGCACCTCGGGGTGAACTCCAACCGTCACGAGGCGATTCGCGATGCGCTGAACGAGCTGATCTGGCCGGTGACGACATCTACTCTGACGACAGTCGTAGTGTTTCTGCCGCTGCGACTGCTCAACGGTGTCGTCGGGCAGTTTTTCGCCGCGCTCTCAATCACCCTTACGGTTGCGGTGCTCGTCTCCCTCGTTCTCGCCGTCACCATCATTCCGCTGATGGCCGATCAGTTTCTCACGGCAGCCGACGCCGATACGACCGAATTCGAGCGGGCGGTCATGGCACCGCGCACCGGCTTCGCTGGAGTGATGCGCCGGATTCGTGACTCACTCGATGCTCTGTCGGTCCGCTACGAAAAGTCGCTAGCCCAGGTGCTGTCTCATCCGCGACGGATGCTCGTTGCCGCAGCGGCACTCATCGTCGCGGGCGTAATCGCACAGCGCTTTGTAGGGACGGGCTTTCTGCCCGAGATGGACGAGGGCGCCTTCGTGCTCGACTACTTCACCCCTGGTGGCACCGCGCTGGCCGAGACCGATCGCCAGATCCACATCGTAGAAGGGATCCTCGCGAAGACGCCCGAGATCGAAGGAACCTCACGACGCACCGGCGCCGAGCTTGGACTTTTCGCCACCGAGCAGAACACCGGCGACATCGTCGCGCGACTCTCGCCACCCGGCCGGCGGTCGCGCTCCATCTTCGACGTAATCGACGACGTGCGGGTGAAAGTCGAGACCGCCGTGCCAAGATTGCGCATTGAGTTTGTGCAGATCCTCTCGGATGTGATCAACGACCTTGCCGGCGCCGCGCGTCCCGTCGAGATCAAGCTCTATGGGCCGGATCTCGACCGCCTCGAGAGCTACGCTCGTAGCATCGAGCCCAGGATTTCCGAGATCCCCGGCGTCGAGGATCTCTACAACGGCGTCAGCGAGCCGAGCGCGGAGCTCGACATGCATGTCAACGAGGCCGAGGCGAACCGGGTCGGTTTGACGCCGCAAGCCATTGCCGAAGCAGCGATGTCGGCCCTACTCGGCGCACCGGCCGGCGAGGTGCGGCTCGAGGACCGCTCGATCGGCGTCAGGGTCCGCGCGCCCGACACCGTTCGCTACAACGCCTCACAGCTCACGGTGCTTCCGATCGTCTCCCCGCAGACGGGCGCGCCGGTGCCGCTCGGAACTCTCGCCACATTCCAGCCAGTCGAGACGCGCGCCGAGCTGCTGCGCGAGAATCAGCAGCAGATGATTGCGATGACATCCGACGTCAGCGATCGCTCACTCGGCAACGTCATCAAGGACGTCAAGGCAGTTCTCCGCAAGCAGCCGCCACCGCCATCGATCAGGCTCGAGCTGGGCGGACAATATGCCAGCCAGCAGGAGGCTTTTCGTGGGCTGCTGCTCGTCCTGGCGTTGGCAGCTGCAAGCGTGGTCGCGGTGATGGTGCTCCAGTTCCAGTCCTTCGTCGAGCCGTTGATCGTGCTGCTGGCGGCGCCGTTGTCATTCGTCGGCGCTGTTGGCCTCTTGCTCATCACGGGCACGCCGCTCAATGTCTCGTCGTTCATGGGACTCATTCTTCTCGTGGGGCTGATCGTCAAGAACGGAATCATTCTTCTCGATTTCACCCGTCGGCGGATGCTGGCGGCAAATCTTCCGCTCGGGACCGCGATCACCGAGGCGGCGCGAGTCCGGCTCCGGCCGATTCTCATGACCACACTGTGCACCCTGTTCGGTCTTTTGCCCCTGGCACTTGGAATTGGCGCCGGAAGTGAGCTGCAGAAGCCGCTTGCCCTGGCGGTGATTGGTGGACTGACTCTTTCCACGCCGATCACGCTGTTCGTGGTTCCCACTCTGCTGGTCGCCATCCGCGGCCGTGCTTATACGCTGCGCTAGTTTTATCGCATGACCACACCACCGATCGCACATCCGCCCGAGACACTTGAAGGGTGGTATGTGCTGCACCAGATTTTTCGTTCGAGGGCCGCGAAAGCCGGCAGGGCTGACGCAAATGGCCTCGCGAAACGCGCGCGCGCCACGCTCGCTCCAAGCTCCAGCGCACGAAAGAAGGCTGCGCTGCGCACCGGCTGGAGCTGCTTTGCGCGTCTGATCGGCTCGAAATCCGACTTGATGGCGATCCACTTTCGCGATTCGGTCGATGAGCTGGCTCGCGTTCAGGATTCGTTTGCTGCGAGCGCGGTCGCCAAAGAGCTCGAGCTTTCCTACTCGTTTCTGAGCGTGACCGAGGCCGGACTGTACCACATCACGGCAGAGCTCGCGCGCGCCGCCAGTGCTCGGGGAGGCGCTGTTGGCGACGCGGAGTATGCGAGAGCGCTCGCCGAGCGCGCGACTGCGGAAAGAGAGAGCGCTCACATCAGGCGACGACTCTATCCGGAGCTTCCCGCGGACATGCCGTACGTTTGCTTCTATCCCATGTCCAAACGGCGGGACGAAGGTCAGAACTGGTACACGTTGTCGCTCGATGAGCGCAGCAGGCTGATGTACGCGCACGGCCTGACCGGACGCCGCTACGCGGGAAAAGTTCAGCAGGTAATTAGCGGCGCGATCGGACTCGATGCGTGGGAGTGGGGCGTCACGCTTTTCGGGCGTGACCCGCTCGACTTCAAGAAGCTCGTCACCGACATGCGCTTCGATGAAGTGAGCGCGAAGTACGCGCTGTTCGGTGACTTCTATGTCGGCCGGCTCATCGAGCCCTGACGCTGGGGCTTACTGCTCGCGCGGCAACGTCAGCGTAAACGTCGAGCCGGATCCCGGAGCGCTCACCACTGTGAGATTCCCTCCCATTGCTCGGGCGAGATCGCGACTGATGGCGAGCCCGAGCCCGACGCCCTCGTGCGCGCTGGTCAAGGTCCGGCCAAGCTGTACGAACGGCTCGAAGATCGACTCCTGCTTGTCTGGTGCGATGCCCACGCCGCTGTCGATCACGTCGATCGACGCCATGGTGTCCGACAGTCGGCAGGTCACCTTAACCCTCCCGAGCGGGGCGGTGAACTTGATGGCGTTGGAGAGCAGGTTGATCAGGATCTGGTCGACCTTGGCGCGATCGCCGGTGGCCACACAGGTACGATTCACCGTGTCGATTTCCAGCCGGATGTTCTTCTTTGCGGCCTGGGGCTGGACGAGTGGGGCGACCGCCTCGATGACGTGAGCCAGTGAGATTGGCGCTATGTCATAGGTGAGATGTCCGGCCTCGATGCGGCTGAAGTTGAGTAGGTCGGTGATGACGCCCATCAGATGTTGCTGGCTGCGACGGATGCGCTCGATGTATTCGGTTTGTTGCGGCGTCACCGGACCACCGAGGCCCAGACTCAGAAGGTCGGTATACCCGCCGATGGCGTTGAGTGGGGTGCGGAGCTCGTGGGACATCGCCGTCAGGAATTCGCTCTTGGCAACGTTGGCGGCCTCGGCCTCGGCGATCCGGCGCGCGTCGGCAATCGCTCGCAGCTCCGCGTTTCGCCTCTCGGTCAGGTCGCGGGTGACCTTCGCAAAACCGATAAGTGTTCCATCCGCATCGCGGACAGCGGTGATCACGACGTTGGCCCAGAACTGGGAGCCATCTTTCCGGACGCGAATGCCTTCTTCCTCGAACCGGCCTACTTCGGCTGCTACCCTCAGCTCGTATTGTGGGTGTCCAGTTTCGACGGCCGAGCGCGGATAAAAAACCGAAAAATGCTGGCCGATGATCTCGTCGGCGGTGTAGCCTTTGATGCGCTCGGCACCCTGATTCCAGCTCGCGACGTGACCTTTTGGATCGAGCATGAAGATGGCGTAGTCACGGACCGAGTCGACCATCAGCTGGTAGATCTCGCCTCCGTGCTTGATGGCGTCGGCGAGTCCCGAATGCGAGATCGGCGTGATCGGCGTTCCCTCTGGCGGAGTGTCGCCCGAGCTGGAGGACGTTTTCGGTGGTCGTCGTTTCCTGGCCTTATCAGCGCTCATTCATTTGCCGGTTGCCTCATGCACGTGTGTCGCCCGACCCGTTTGACCAGAGTGATAATCGGTCGAGCGGGAATGGCCTTGGAAGGCGAGGCGACGAATTGGCCAAAAAACTACCGCAACGTTTGTGCGAGCGAGGACTACGGCAGTGGTTCCACTGAGGGGTTCGGTTGATGGAGGAGAGCCGAGCCGCTATACTGCGGGTCTGTTTTCGCCGTGAAAAATCGGTGAAACGGGACGTAGCGCAGCCCGGTAGCGCACCTGAATGGGGTTCAGGGGGTCGCGGGTTCAAATCCCGCCGTCCCGATTTTTGCCACCCGCGCGATGCGCGGGGGCAAATCCGTCCGCCGGACTTTCGCCAACAGCTCTCGCTTCGTTCGAGCTTTTTGGTCAAATCCCGCACTGCGGAGTGTTAGGGCACGTCGCTGCCGGCGCGATGCCTCGGAAGAATCAGGGTGAAAACCGATCCGCGACCGGGCTCGCTCTCCACGGTTATGTCACCGCCCATCGCTCTCGCGAACTCCCGGCTGATCGGCAAGCCCAGTCCGGTGCCCTCTGCCGTTCTGGTGAGGGGAGCCTCGCCCTGAACGAAGGGTTGGAAAATCCTCTCGAGCTGCTCAGGGCGGATGCCGCGACCCGAGTCGCGAACCTGAATTTGAATATCCGCGTCGTTGACCGAGCAGCTTACCTCGATGTGGCCGCTCTCCGTGAACTTCACCGCATTCGACAGCAGGTTGAGCATGATCTGCTGAACCTTGTCGCGGTCGATTGAGACGACGACGTCGGGCCCGCACTCCCGGACCTGATACGTGATTCGCTTTTGTGCCAGGCTCGGTGCCACAAACGACTCGAGCCCCGTCAGAACCGCGTCGATGTGCACGTCGTCAAACTGATACTCCAGTTGACCGGATTCGAGCTTGGCGAAACTCAATACGTCTTCAATGAGTCGAAGCAGCGTTTGCTGACTGTGCTTGATACGGGAGATGTCCTGCTTCTGTTCTGCGGTCAGCTTCCCTCTGATCTCCAGCTCGAGCAGATCGACGTAGCCCGCGATCGCATTAAGAGGTGTCCTGAGCTCGTGGCTCATCATCGCGAGGAATTGACTTTTCGCCGCGTTGGCTGCTTCGGCCTGGCGTTGCGCCTCTTCCGCCAGACGCGTCGCTTCTTCTGCCTGACGCCGAGCCTCCTTGGTGTTGGCTAGTGAGCGAGCCAGCTCTTCGTTGGTCTGCTCCAGCTCTTCCATCAGCGTCTGTCCCTCTTCGACCTGCTGCTCGAGCTCGCTCGTAACCTCCTGAAGCTGCTCTGCCTGCTCACGCTCAGCCCGTTGCAATCTTTTCGCTTCGGAGATGTCCCGGGCGATCTTTGCCGCGCCAATGATACGGCCTGAGGCGTCGCGGATCGGTGACACGCTGAGTGATACCTCGATCCTGGTGCCGTCCTTTCTAAGTCGTACGGTCTCGAAGTGATCGATGCGCTCACCGCGCGAGAGCTGCTCAATGATCTTGGGCTCTTCATCGTAGCGTTCCGGTGGCATGATCAGGTAGACGGTCTGACCAATTGCCTCGGCGGGCTCATAACCAAAGATGCGGGTGGCAGCAGCATTCCAGCTTCGAATGACACTATCGAGCGTTTTGCCGACGACGGCGTCGTCTGAGGACTCCACAATCGCCGCTAGCCACGCCGCCGGATTGGTGGCGAAGAGATCCATGGTGGAGGCAGGACCGATGGGATCGTTGTTCGAGCGTTCGCTCATGCAGCTACAGTTCGGATTAGCATGATGGGCAAAATCCCATCGCTAACACCGTGCCGACCCGACTGACGATGCGCCGCGTCGCGGCGTTACCCGCGCGCCCGCGACAATCTGACGAGCTGACGGATGGAAAAAAAACGGCGCGGATTTCTCCGCGCCGTTTTTATGCTTAGATGTTGAGTGGGCTCGCCGCTTAGTGGGGCAGGGCGAAGCTCACGCTGAGACCGAAGATCGTATCGTCGATCAGATCCGCACCGGCCGCGAGGGACAGGGCGGGACGCAGCACCAGCGACGGCGTGAGCTGGAAACCAGCTCCCATGCCGAGCAGCAGGTACGAATCGGTGCTCGTCGTCGAGTTGCCATTCAGCTTGGCGGTGCCGCGGGTATAGCCGAACGCGGCCGAGCCAAAGGGCAGAATGTTGACGGTCTTGCTCATCGGGACCGACGTTCCAACCGACGCGCCCAGCGACAGCGTTTGCGTCGAGAGGTGCATCGTACCGGCGCCGACATCTACGCTCGGACCAAAGCCGAGGGAGAGCGTGCCGCCCGGGCAGATCTGCCACTTGCTGCGGTTTTGCAGCGGCATCGAGTAACCCATTCCGCCGCTCACTGCAACGCCGTTGCCGTCGATGTTGCTATAGCTAGCGATTCCGACAGAACCACCGGCGTACAGACCCTGGCGATGGCCGAAAGTGGCGCCGCCACCGAATGAAGTCGCGTTGTCGCTGACTGCAAGCGCGGCTCCGAGGTGGGTGGAGCTGTTGCGGAACGAGAGATCGCCCTGGCAAACCTGGGCGGCGGCCGTGCCGGCGCAAAGCGCCAGGCCTGACACCGCTGAAACAATTAAACCGAACTTCATTTGGCCTCCAGGCCGATAGTTTTCCGTTTGGCGAGATCGTGTGGCCACAAGCCGAAACGGAGCTCGCACACCTTCTGGACGACGAGCGTCTGGGGGTTGTCACTGAACTGGCGCGGGATTGGCACGGGGAAGGGGCTAATGGCAAACCAACGCAAAGTCGCGGTGCTCGTCGGAAGCCTGCGGCGGGAATCATTCACGCGTAAAGTCGCGGTCGCGCTGATTCGGCTGGCCCCGCCCGAACTCGAGATGGAGATCGTCGAGATCGGCGGAGTTTCGCTCTACAACCAGGATCTCGAGCCGACGCCACCAGCGGACTGGATAGCGTTCCGGGACAAGGTGCGCCCCGCCGACGCACTCTTGTTCGCAACTCCCGAGTACAACCGCTCCGTCCCCGGTCTCCTCAAGAATGCGATCGATGTCGGCTCGCGTCCCAAAGAGAGCAGTGTCTTCAACGGCAAGCCCGGCGCTGTGATCAGCGTTTCACCCGGCGCGCTCGCCGCATTTGGCGCCAACCAGCACCTTCGCCAATCGCTGGTCTTTCTCGACGTTCCCACGATGCAGCAACCGGAAGCCTACATCGGGGGCGCCTCGAAGCTGTTCGACGACGCCGGAAACCTCACCAACGATTCGACCAGACAGTTTCTCAAGGCATTCATCGATGCGTTCGCGCGGTGGATTGAGGTGATCCTTGAGGGAAAGAAATAACAAAAGTTGCGCGGATTTTTTCGCGCTCGACTGCTTCGGCTGCATCCACAGTACTGAAGCTGGCAGCCGCTAGCTTTACAGCTGCTACGCCAACAGCTTTTCGCGGATTTTCGTACTCGGCTGGTTCCTCAACATCTAACAGTACTGAAGCGGGGAGCCGTTAGCCGCTTAGCAGCTACGCCGAGAGCACGGCTCGTCCGACTCCTTTCGGCAATTCCAACTGCGGATTACGACGACGAGACGTGATGCTTCCCGAGAGCTCTCAGCGTAGCAGCTGTCTCGCTATCGGCTCCGTGCTTTCTTTCGTGTGGTGACCAGCCGAAGCGCGCAGGTCCGAGAGCCCGAGCACAAAAAAACGGAGCGTCTTTCGACGCTCCGTTTCTCTCAGACTAGATCAGCCTGATCAGGTGCAGGTGATCACACCGTTGGTCATGTCGCAGGTCTTTGCGGTCTGCGTGTGCGTAGCGGTCGCGCTCCACGACGGGGGCGGGCCGGCAACAGCGGTCACGACAACCGTGACGTTCTGCGACGGGCTGAAGCCCTGGAGAGGAGCCGCAGTGGTCGCGGTTCCCGAGAAGTAAGCACCACCGTTGTCGGCAGCGTACTGCTCTTCGTAGGTCGCCATGTTGCGAAGGTCAGACTTCATCGCAGCAAGGTAGGCCTTCTCCTTGGTGTTCGCGAACTTCGGAATCGCGATCGCGGCAAGAATGCCGATGATGACGACCACGATCAGAAGCTCAATGAGGGTAAAACCCTTTTTGTTGCTCATTTAAGACTCTCCTGAAGCGTTAGGATATCGCCGCCGGCTTTCTTAGGGCCTTCAGCATGTCGAAAAGACGCAGGGCGCGAAAACCGCGCAACCCTGGTTAAGGGCAACTGCCGAACCCGACCATCGCCCAGTCGATAACCCGTTGAGTAACAATGACTTGCGCTTTGGGGGCCTGGTTGCGGCGCCAACCCTGACGGCCGCAAATTGCGAATGGGTTGCAACCTGCAACGAGTTTGAAGGCTGCCGCTGGACCGTCCCAACGTTTCTGGCGTATCATCATTACCGAACATCGAATCCGTCGCGGAGCCAGCATGTACTACAATAGAATAGCGTCCGTTCTTGAAACCTCGTTCCCGGAGATGCTTGCGGCAGCTGCCCTCGCCAGCCTCCTTTGCGTGAGCACCGCCCACGCGCAGTCCAAACCTTCAGTTGCGGCCCAGCCCGCCGCGGCACACCGAACTTACGTGAAGCCCAACGACTCGGAGCTCAAAAAGAAGCTCACCCCGCTGCAGTACGAAGTCACCCAGCACGAGGGAACCGAAACGCCATTCCGCAATCAGTACTGGGACAACCACGAACCCGGCATTTATGTCGATATCGTCTCGGGCGAGCCTTTGTTCAGCTCGCTCGACAAATTCGATTCAGGGACCGGCTGGCCGAGCTTCACCAAGCCGCTCGACGCTGCCAACATCCACACCAAGAGCGACCGGTTGCTCGGCTACGAGCGTGTCGAGGTGAGATCCGCGCATGCAGACTCGCACCTTGGCCACGTCTTCAACGATGGTCCTCGGCCGACCGGCCTTCGCTATTGCATGAATTCCGCTTCGATGAGGTTCATTCCCGCATCGCAGCTGGAGGCCGAGGGGTACGGTCAGTACGCGGCACTGTTCAAGGGCCAGGAGCAGTCAAAGAAGGCCAAGTAAACTGCGTCTTGTGCGGCGCGACGGTGGTGCAGAGCTTCTACGCACCCCTGCTGGAATCAACCTCAATCCCGCCGCGCCGTGCGAGACCGTATCAAGGCCTTCACCCTTATCGAGGTCCTCGTGGTCCTGGTGGTGCTCGGCATTCTCTCGGGAATCGCCATTGCCAGGTTCCTGCACACGAAGGAGTCCGCGTACGTCGCGTCCATGACCGCCGATCTGCGCAACTTCGCGCTCTATGAGCAGAACTACCTCATTGAAAGCCAGGGCAGCTATTTCAGCGGGAATGGCACAGCGCAAGGATTCGTTCCAACAGTCGGCGTGACCATCGCTGCCACCTCCGATCCGGGTCCGCCACCGAGCTGGCAGGCGACGGCAACGCACAACAAGACCTCCAGGATCTGCACGATTACTACAAGCGGCCCATCGATTTGGGATATCGAGTGTCCCTGAGCTGATCGGCGGCGTCGGCGCGTCTAGCCCTCGGGCACCTTTGCGCTCAGATTTTGCTCCCGCGAAGAGCCCTGCCTTCGTCACCTTCGCCGATCTCAAATGGAATGCTGGTTGATCACCTCGCGCGCGGAAGTCATGAGACTGGAATTCGGCGAGGAGCCGCCTCCTGAGATTTGCCTACCCGATAAACCGCTGGCCGAGATCGAAGACAACGCCATCCATAGGGCGATCCAGGATGCGCCGTACATCATTTACCGGCGCTACCACCTCGCGCACGAGAGTTGGCGGCTCGGGATCGTTTACTCCATTGCACCGCCAACGGTGGGTGACATCCAGATTCTCTCCGCGTACCGCGCCGGCCACGAGGCCCGGCCACACCTGGTCTAACGGGGCACGCGAGCGGGCGGACTTCTACTTGCGGCGCAGCTTGTCGACGGCGGAGTCGAGGAGCGCCTGCAGACGCAGGTATTCCTCGTTGATTCTCTTGCCCGCTTCGGGCAGCTCGGCCTCGGCTTTCTGAGCCAGCTCGGCGAGTCGCTTGCCGGCGTTGGTCAGCTCTTCACGCAGCTTGTCGAGAGTCTGCTTCAAATCGTCCATGAGTCGCTCCTGATTGTTTGGCAGGCGGCTCAGCACAATCTAGCCTGATGCGGCCGCGGTAGATGCTAACTACGTGATCGCGGAGACGCGGGTTACAGCTATTTCTTCGCCGGCTTGACGAGCAGCCGCTGTCCGATCTTCACCAGATCGCTCTGGAGCTGGTTCCATTGCTTCAGCTGCTCCGGCGTGGTATCGAACTTCCGGGCGATGCTGAACAAAGCGTCACCCCGCTTGACGATGTAATAGAGCGGCTCCTGAATGAGCGCGGCGACCGCCGCGCGGAGCCGGCGTTCCTCCGCGGCTTCGCGACGCTGTTTGGCATGAATTCCGTTTACGTAGTCGACGAGAGAATCGAGCGCGGCTTCCTGGCCACGCACTGCGGCGAATTCTCCACGCGCCGAGCCGTGGGTCACGACAACGCCATGCGCGGTGAGGAAGTACAGTCGCCGCGACCTCATGTCGAGCACGGTATCGTTCGGGAATTCCTGGGAGACGATGACCGGCGGAGCGTCCTCGTTCTCGAGTTTGCTGCCGGGTGCGATGCCGATGAAGATCAACCGGCGGTTCGTGGCGTACAGCACTCCATTGGCGCCTCGATAGTAATCGGTCGGGCGGCGCACGAATACCCTGGTCTTCCTTTCCACTTTCTCGTCGTATTGCAGCATGCCGCCCTGGAGCTCACGATCGGCCGCCGCCCAGGCTTTTGGGGCGTCCACGTGCCGCATGAAGAAGAAATACCCGAACAGCAGCAGTGCGGCGACGACGATCAGGAGTCCGAGAAGCGCTTTCTTGAGGAAGCGAAAGGAGCGATAAAGTCCCTCGGACTCTTTCATTGCAAGTGAGTGTAGTCGGAGTTGGGCAAGGGCGGGAGGGCAAGCTCCATACCCGGTCTGGCATATGAGGTGCAACCCGAGGGGGCATGGCCGACCTCGAATTCGAAAAGCGGCAATCAGGGGCCGGAGATCCCTTCACCAATGTAGTGGTGAGGCGACCCCTACGACCTCCGGCGCAGCGCTGGAAAAGAATTCTGAGGCACGCCCTCCATGGTATCGGCGCTGCTGTTCTTCTCGCCGCTGGAACCATCTGGACCATTCACCAGTCCCATCCGAAGTTCATTCCACCCGGCGCGCTTCTTCATCTTCCCGCGGCGGTGGTGACCGCCTCCCA
>Ga0070681_10001645_pt1 | contig 19946 bp, 16 predicted proteins | sample KBSC83BmetaG_FD_65650 | JGI IMG/M metagenome (GOLD analysis project Ga0070681, IMG submission 65650) | Corn rhizosphere microbial communities from Kellogg Biological Station, Michigan, USA - KBS C8-3B metaG | ecosystem: Host-associated > Plants > Roots > Rhizosphere | place: USA: Michigan... | reverse complement strand
TCCGCCTACCTCCACGTGCTCGCCGACGCGGTCACCTCGCTGTTTGCGATTGGCGCGCTGTTGACGGCGCGCTACTTCGGGTGGCAGTGGATTGATCCGGTGGTCGGTATCCTCGGGGCGTTGGTCGTTGGCAACTGGGCTTATGGCCTGATCCGCGATTCCGGGCTCGTGCTGCTGGATGGCGCGGCGGGCCCCGAAATCACCTCGGGGATTCGAAAAATCATCGAGTCAGACAGCGATCGGATAGCGGATCTGCATGTATGGCGCGTCGGCCCCGGCCGATATGGCGCCATCATCTCGCTGGTGGCGGATACGCCCCACGATCCCGCGTACTACAAAGCAAGATTGTCGGAACTCCCGACGCTGGCACACGTCACAGTCGAGGTGACGCAGTGCCCGGGGCCGCATCCGCACCGCGACTGATTCAGTGGAGACATTGCCCCTTGGGGCGGTCTCCATGTTCGTGACCGATCGATGTTGAGGGGGGCGTTGGGTTGACCACGCGTATCGCGCTTGCGCTGGTAATTCTGGTCGCTGCGCTGTTGACCGCCAGTACGTGGCGGGTCTTCGGCCACACCTGGGATGAGCCGGAGCATCTGGCCGCGGGCATCGAGCTGCTCGATCGCGGACGCTACGAATACGACACCGAGCATCCGCCGGTCGGGCGGATTCTCATGGCGTTGGGCCCCTATCTAGCCGGCGCCCGCTCGTATGGAACTCCTCCGCCTGATGGCGTGCAGGAGGGCATCGATATCCTGTATCGGAGCGGGCACTACGACCTGTTCCTGACGCTTGCGCGCCTCGGCATGCTGCCCTTTCTCGTGCTGCTCCTGTGGACGACGTGGCTGTGGGGGCGGCGTGTTGGGGCCAGTGAGAGCGAAGCTCTCCTGGCTGTTGTGCTGGTCGCATCCGTCCCGCCCATATTGGGACACGCCGCGCTGGCTACGTTGGATGTTGCCGCTGCCGGCACGACGTTGCTGGCGCTCTACACCGCGCAACAGTGGATCGTTACTGGAAAGTGGCAACACGCGGTGTATTTCGGGCTGGCGGCGGGGCTCGCCTTTGCGACCAAGTTTTCCGCGATACCGTTCATCGTGCTGGGAGCGGCCGTTCTGGCGATTGCGCGTCTGGCAATGAACGTTCCCCAGCCGTTCAGTCTCAAGGCAAAACTCGGCGGGCTCGCGGTCGCCCTGGTCGCCGTGACGATTCCGATCATCCTGGCCTACGGCATTCACTCTGCCGATCCGGCCCTCGTCACTCAGAGATTCAACTGGGGTCTGGGCTACCTGCTGCGCGACCATCCCGCAGTGCTCGGTGCCGTCACGACGGTCACATCCCATATCTGGCTTCCAAGAGGGCTGAAGCTGCTCACCGAGGGGATCGCCGCGGTAAAGGGCCACAATGACACGGGCCACGTGTCATTCCTGCTGGGCAATCTCAAGGCCAACGGCTGGTGGTATTTCTATCTCGTTGCGTTGGCGGTCAAGACGCCTCTGCCACTGTTGGCGGCGAGTCCCGTTGGGCTCGTTATCATGACGCGGGACGGCTGGCGCGAGCGCAATCCCTGGCGCGTGGCGCCGCTGCTGCTGTTCGTGACTCTGCTGGTGTTCGCCAGCACGTTCAGTCATATCAACATCGGCATCCGCCACATGTTGATTCTGTATCCGTTCCTGGCGCTCGCCGGCGCCTATGCACTTTCCAAAGCGTGGCATGCGCTGGAGCAGCTCAGGCAGCGCAGCCATCACCTGTTTCTGCTGGGTCGTGCGGCCATCATCGTGATCGTGGGGTGGCAGGTCAGCACGCTTTGGACGTCCCATCCTGACTATCTGGCCTATTTCAACGAGGCGGTTGCCGAGCCGCAGCATGTGCTCGTGGACTCGGATCTCGATTGGGGACAGGACCTCCGCCGACTGGAGATCCGTCTCCAGGAGCTCAAAGTCCCGCACGTGAACCTCGCATATCTTGGTACGGCGGATCTGCAGCGTGAGCCGTTGCCGCCGTTCACGAGACTCGGGCCGAACCAGCCGGTCACCGGATGGGTGGCCATCACCGCGCTCGAGCGTGAGCACTGGCCCCAGGGGTTTCTCTGGTTGGATGCCTACAAGCCGCTGGAGCGCGTGGGTAAAACGATCGACCTGTACTACATTTCGCAGCGCTCGCAGCCGCCGCCGGCTACCCCGCCTGTTGGAGCCTCGCAATCCTCGTAAGGGCCGGAGGATGCGAGTAGTAGAAGGCTGAGTAAACCCGATCCGGTGTCAGCGTGGTGGCGTTGTCCCGGTGGAGTTTCACGAGCGCGACGGCCAGCTCTCGGGCACTCGCATGTTTTGCCGCAAACCCATCAGCTTCGAACTCATGCCGGCGCGACCAGAGCGCGCCCAGCGGAGTTGCGAAGAAGCCGAAAGCGGGAGCCGCCATCAGAAACAGCAGCAGCGCGGCATGTGTGGAGGGCGTCTGCACTCCAAGTGCCGAATAGAAGCCCGGCGTGCGCGCAAGCCATCCGAGCAACGCGAAGCCGAAGAACGAGGCCACGATCGAGAAGATGAGCCGCTTGCGCACGTGCTTGAGGCTGAAGTGACCGAGTTCGTGGGCGAGAACGGCTTCCACCTCCGCGTGCCCTAGCCGCTCCAGCAGGGTGTCGAAGAAGACGATGCGCTTGTTCCGGCCGATGCCGGTGAAGTAAGCATTGCCGTGTGCCGACCGGCGCGAGCCGTCGACGACGAAGACACCTTTGGACGCGAAGCCGCAGCGCGCGAGTAGTGATTCGATGCGTTGCTGCAGTACGGGATCCTCGAGAGCGGAGAATTTGTTGAACAGCGGAGCGATGAAGGCGGGCCACGCCCACGTCATCAGCAGCATCACCACCAGCCAGACCGTCCAAGCCCACACCCACCAGAGCGTGCCCGCTCGTTCCATCAGCGTTAGAACCACCAGGATCAGCGGGCCGCCCAGAACGAGGGACAGGAGTGCGCCCTTGAGCAGATCGAGTACGAAGAGCTTCGGGGTCATGCGGTTGAAGCCGAAGCGGGCTTCGAGGCGGAACGTGCTCCAAAGGCTGAAGGGAAGGTTGAGCACGGCCGTCAGGCACAGGACGGAGAGAATGACCGCCGTTCCAAGCCAGGGCTGCGACCACCCGGTGCCGCGCCAGAGCGCGTCGATGGCTGCGATGCCGCCGCCGAGTGTGAGGAGGATCGTCACGGCCGCGCTGAAAACCGTGTCGATGCGGTGAAAGCGCACCTTCGCGATAGTGTAGTCGGCGGCCTTGCTGTGATCAGGCAGCGAGATCTGATCGGCGAATGGCTCGGGCACTCGGTCACGGTGGCGCGATACCGCCGTGACCTGGCGAGCCGAGAGCCAGAGTTGCAGTGCGGTGCCGATGACGACTGCAGCGACGAAGAGTGCGGTGAGCCAGGGCATGGCGCCGCAGTGTAGCTGAACGATCAGGCCGTCATAGGCGGCAGGTCCGTTCCGGGCACCCAGAAGCCGTGGATCTGGCCGACGATTCGGTAGGGGAGTTGGACCAGGGCTACGGGGCCGGCGTCGAGGTGGTCGATGTCGGCGATCACGAGGGCGTTGCGGTTGCCCTGCTTGTGGTAGGTGGCGACGCCCATGAGGTAGCCGTCGGCTTCGGGGGCGCCTTGGCGACGCGGGACGAAGCAGGCTTCGGCGAGTGAGATATCGGGGCCCAGCACGAACTTGCGTGTCGTCCTGGTCTTGTGGTCGATGACTACCCAGCCGCCGCCCGGCGCCATGGTGTTGATGAAACCGTAGCGGTAGGGGACGGTGTGGTACCGGTCGTCCTGACGAGAGAGCGCGCCACTGACTTCCGGGTACATCCATTCGTACGCGTACTCGTGGACCTTCTTGCGGGAGAGGTCGACCGACATGCGAATGATGTGACCCTGCGCCTTGGCCGGATCGAACTTCTCGTGGATCTGCGGGAAGAACGGGAATTGGTTCGCCTGGCCGCCGTCCATGTCCCAGTAGATCTTGTTGCCGTCGTCCCAGTTGCCCATGGTGTGGGTGGCGAAGTAGCTCGGGCCCTTGAACCAGCGCAGGTCCTTGCCGTCGCCCCCGCGGCGCAGAACGCCGAAGTAGGTCGGCAGGGTCGAATCCCACGCGAAGTGGGGGCCGCCGCCGTTGATGACGTCCATGTTGGTTGCGAGCGGGACCACATAGATCAACACATGCTTCTGCGTGACGCCGAAGTCATGAATCATTCCGGCGTAGGGCACCTTGATCCAGGTCGACCAGTTGCGCTTGCCGTTCTTGTCCAGCGAGAACACGAACACATCGTTGGTGGCGAGGCCTTTGGCCTCATAGCCGAAAGCCACCAGCTCGCCGGTTTCCGAATCGATCTTCGGGTGCGCCGTGAACGTTTCACCTTCCAGCGCGCCGTCAAACTTGTGGTAGTCGTCGGTCGTTTCGAGAGTGTGCGGATTGAGCAGAACCGGGGGGCTGTCCTCCTTCATGGCCATCAGCTTGCCGTGATGGAAGAAAATCTGCGTGTTGGCCGTGCCGCGGCTCAAGCCCTTGACGCTCGGGTCATCGGTGGTTGGATTGCGGTACATGCCGAACAGCGAACGACGGGCCGCGTGCTGGGCCTTCCAACGCTGCGTCCGCACGTAACGGCTGCGGTAGTCGACGTGGCCGTCCTTGATCCGGAACATGGAGATATGACCCTCGCCGTCGAAGGCGATGTCATGGACGTACTTGGCCGGCTTCGGATACTGCGGGTCAGGCCCGATCCGGTAGAAAGCGCCGTCGAGGTCGGCGGGCAGCTTACCCTCGACCTCGCAGTCGTACAGATCATTCTCGGAGCGATAAACGCCCCCGCCCGCGCTGCCGCCGCCGCCAAACGCGCCGGCTCCCGCGCCGAAACCGCCGGGAGGAGGGAATAACACCTCGGAGCGCGCCGGCTCGATTCCCGCCAGGCTTGTGGCGATCACGCCGGCCCCGGTCGTGGCGATGCCGGTCATGAAGGCGCGGCGGTCGGGGCGGGTGGGCGTGTCGCCAGGGGTGTCCTGGGCGGACGGGTCGACGGGCTTTTTCATGGAAAGATCCTCAAAAGGTGTGCTCCCGAGTTCAAGGATGTTAAGGCATCCGCTGTACGGTGCGCGTCGGAATCGACGGGTTGCGCCCGCGCCGTGGGGGTAGCACCCGTACTACCGGAGAGACAGAGCCGCTGCGCGGGCTGGCGGAGCCGCCGCGGACGGCGGCACTTCTCCCGGGTTGACCGCCAGCGGGGGCGTTCCGCACACTGGTCAACCCTTCTACACCTGAGGCGTACACCATGGCCGATGAGACCCGCAAGGAGCTTGCGGAGCGTGGACTGTCCATCCGGCGCAAGGTACTCGGGTCCGAGTACGTTGATGCCGCGCTGAAGAACATCACCGATTTCAACCGTCCGCTGCAGGAGCTGCTCAACGAATTCTGCTGGGGAGGCGCCTGGGGTCGCGAGGGCCTTTCGCATCGCGAGCGCAGCATCATCGTCCTGTCGATCCTGACCGCCCTCGGCCGCTCGCACGAGGTGGAAACCCACACGCGCGGCGCGCTCAACAATGGTTTGCAGCCGAACGAGATCGCGGAGATCTTCCTGCAGGCTGCCATCTACTGTGGCGTGCCCGCGGCCGTCGACAGTTTCCGTTCCGCCGCGAAGGTGATCGCCGCGCATGGCAAATGAGCTCGCGCCGCCGGAGACGATCGGGTTCGTGGGGCTCGGCAACATGGGCGCGCCCATGGCCCGACGGCTGGCCGGTGCGGGCTACCGGCTGATCGTGGCCGATGCGGCGCCCGCGGCGGTCGAGAAGTTTCGTGCCGGGACCCAAGCCGACACGGCGTCGAGCCTGAAAGAGCTTGGGGCTGCCTGTCGTGTCGTGATCACGATGCTGCCCGATGGCAAGATCGTTCGCAGCGTGCTGATGGGCGAGGGTGGCGAGGGTGGTATTGCAGCGGGCCTCAAGCGGGGCGCGATCGTCATCGACATGACATCGGCTTCTCCCGTCGGGACTCGCGAATTGGGTACTGAGCTGGCCTCACGGGGCATCAGTCTGTTGGATGCTCCCGTATCCGGAGGTGTCGGCCGGGCGGCGGAAGGCAAGCTGTCCATCATGGCCGGCGGCGACCCGGAGCTGCTCGCGCGCTGCAAGCCGATTCTGGAGACGATGGGCCAGGTGTTTCTCACGGGCGCGGCGGGCTCCGGCCACGCGATGAAAGCTCTGAACAACTACCTGTCGGCTGCCAACCTCGCGATAGCCGCGGAAGCGGTGCTCGCGGGGGAGCGGTTCGGACTCGACCCCGGCCTGATGATCCGCATCTTCAACGCCTCGACGGGGCGCAATACGGCCACCGATCACAAGTTTCCGAAGTTCGTGCTGCCGCGGACGTTCGATTCGGGTTTTTCGCTGGGCTTGATGGCCAAGGATCTGCGGCTCGCGCTGGAGCTCGCGAACGACTCCGGTTCGCCGACCGATCTGCTCAAAGCCACGGTTGAGATGTGGGCGAAGGCGGAGCAGCAGCTCGGGTTCCGGGCCGACAACACCGAGATCGTGAAGTTTCTCGAGTCGCGATCGCAGGAGCGGAAATGACCGATCCGGTGCCCTACGAGGTTTACGCGATCCGGTACGCCACGGTGGAGCGCCGGGCAGCGGAGAACTTCATCGGCGCCGACGACGTGCACGAGACCGCCGCCCGCATGGACTACTTCGTCTGGGTGGCGCGCAATGACTATCGCACGGTCGTGATCGATACAGGGTTCGACGAACAGGCCGCGCAACGGCGCCGCCGGCAGTTTCTGCGGGCGCCGGTCGAAGGACTGCGCCTGATGGGAATTGACGCCCGCAAGGTGCAGGACGTGATCGTGACTCACCTGCATTACGACCATGCCGGAAATCTGGCGCACTTCCCGAGCGCACGTTTTCACTTGCAGGATCGCGAGATGGCGTACGCGACGGGACGCTATATGGGTATGCCGTTCTTTTCGCATGCGTATGAAGCGGATGACGTCATCGCGGCCGTTCGGGCCGTGTATGGCGGGCGGATGGTTTTTCACGACGGCGATGGCACCGTCGCACCCGGGCTGACGGTTCATCACATCGGCGGGCACACACGCGGACTACAAGCCGTGCGCGTCTGGACCCGGGTGGGGTGGGTCGTGTTGGCCTCGGATGCGGCTCACTATGCCGCCAATATGAACGAAAAGAGGCCGTTTCCCGTCGTCGCGAACGTGATGGAGATGGCGGACGGGTGGCGGAAGTTACGCGAGCTCGCGAGTGCGGAAGAGTACATCGTCCCGGGGCACGACCCGCTGGTGATGAGTTGGTATCGCGCACCGGAGCCGGAGCTGGAGGGAATCGTGGTTCGCCTGGACGCGGCGCGCAAGACGACGGGCTGACGGCTGCCGCCGGCAGACCCGCAAGCTGACTTCGAGGGGAATGCTGTGGCTGCTGCTTATGACATCGTAGCGATCGGATCGGGGCACAACGGGCTGGTGGCGGCCGCGTATCTGGCGGTGGGGGGCAAAAAAGTCCTCGTGCTGGAGCGCAATGCCTGGTTCGGCGGCGGCGTCGTCACACGCGAGTTGACGGTGCCCGGGTTCAAACACGACCAGCACTCGATGGCCCACATCTTCATCCAGGCCAACCCGCTGCTGCTCAACGATGAGATCGGGCTGAAGTCGAAGTACGGCCTGCGGTACGTGTTCCCCGAGATCCCGATGCGCTCGATTTTCGAGGACGGGACTCAGCTTGCGATGTACCGCGACCGCGAGCGGACGCGCGCGCAGATCGCGAAGTTCTCGAAGAAGGACGCGGATGCCTTCATGCGACTCGCGGATCAGGCGGCGGCCTGGCTGCCCATGATTGCCTCCACCCTCTACACCGCGCCGCTGCCGATGGGCGCCTCGGTGGCCATGATGGATCAGAGCCGGGAAGGGCGGGAGATCTGGCGCATTTCCCAGATGAGCACGCACGATCTGCTGTGCAATTACTTTGAGAACGATCGAGTGCGGATGCACTTCGCCCGCATCGCCGGTGAAAACCTCGTATCCCCGGACGAGAAGGCAACAGCTCTGGGCGTCTTCGTCTTCACCGGATTTCTAGAGGCATACGGATTCGGCGTGCCCGTGGGTGGAAGCGGCAGCCTGACGAACTCCCTCATTGCCTGCATCCGCGACCATGGTGGCGAGGTGCTGTCGGGCGTGGATGTCGACAAGGTCACCGCCCGTGGAGGGCGCGTAACCGGTGTGCACACCAAGGACGGCCGGGAATTCACGGCCCGTGACGCCGTGATCGGCGCGATTCATCCGCATCAACTGGGCTCAATGGTCGAGGGGATCGATGCGACGGTGGCGCGTGAAGCGGCGGCAACCGAGATTTCCTCCAACGCCTGCATCACCATTCATGCCGCCTTGAAAGCGCCTCTGCGCACCAAAGCCGGCGCTACGCTCGATGCCGTCATGAACGAGCTGCTGCCGAACGAGTATGAGACGCTGCGGCGCTCGTTCGACGACCTGCGGTACGGTCAGTTTTCGAGCTATCCGCTGATCGGGCTCGGCACCCTGTCGCAGTTTGATTCCTCGCGGGTCCCGGCCGGTGCCGCGACCATGCACGTGTGGGACTACGTTCCCTACGACCGTGCCGATGGTCGGTCGTGGGATGACACGAAGCGTGACTATGCGGAGCACATGCTCGACCACATGCGCCGCTTCATCCCGAACGCAAGCCCGGACAACATCATCGCCTATCATTGCGACAGCCCTGTCGACATGGAGCGAACGTCCCCAAGCTTCAAACGTGGGGATTTGCACGGGATTTCCACCGCCAGCTACCAGCAGGGCTCGCATCGCCCGACGCCTGAGCTGGGACAGTACACGGTTCCGGGCGCCGAGCGGCTCTACCTGGTCGGGCCGTTTCAGCATCCCGGGGGAGGCGTGTTTGGGGCGGGCCGGGCAACGGCGATGAAGATCTGCGAGGATCTGGGGATGAATTTCGAGAAGTTGGGACGGAAGTGAAAGGTCAGACCGCCTTCGTGGTCGGAGCCACCGCCGGCATCGGCCGGGCGGCGGCGATGGCCTTCGCCGAGGCGGGCGCAAACGTCGTCATCGTCGGCCTGGGAGCGGCTGACGGCCAGAAGGTCGAGAGTGATGTCCGGGCTGCTGGTGTTGAAGGCATGTTCATCGAGGCCGACGTCACCCGAACGACGCAGATGGCGACGGCCTTTGCGCGCGCCGTGGAACGATTTGGCCGGGTTCACATGGCTGTGAACAATGCCGGTATCGAAGGGCGGTTCGGCCCCGTCCAGGACGCGACAGACGATGACTTCGACCGCATCATCGCGGTCAATCTCAAAGGGATCTGGCACGGCATGAAGTATCAGATCCCTCACATGCTCGCCAACGGGGGTGGCGCCATCGTGAACACCGCTTCGAGCGCGGGTGTCACAGGAATAGCCAACATCGCCATCTATACGGCGAGCAAGCACGGCGTTGTCGGTTTGACCAAAGCGGCCGCGCTGGAGCTGGCGAAGTCCAACATCCGCGTGAATTGCGTGGCGCCCGGGCCCGTCGATACGGGCCTGCTGCATCGCATGGTCGCCGGCCAGATCGATATTTCGGTGATCGCCGCCAGCGTTCCCATGGGGCGGGTGGCCCAGCCGGTGGAAGCCGCGCGAGCGATCGTGTGGCTCTGTTCGGATGCCGCTTCCTTCGTAACCGGCCACACGCTCGTCGTCGATGGCGGGCTCACAGTGGGTTGACCGCAATCATGCTCATGACCATCAACAGAACCAAACTCCGGCCCCCTTCGCGCAAGGGCTGTCTGGTTGAGCGTCCGGCGCTGGTACAGCGGCTCTGTGGGTTGCCTCGGCCGCGGCTCTCTCTCATCCAGGCGCCGGCGGGTTTCGGCAAGACGAGTCTGCTGGCCCAGTTCCACAACGCCGTGCGCGCATCAGGGTTGGCGGCGGCCTGGCTGAGCATCGACGCGGCTGACAACGACTGCACTCGCTTCCTCCAGCATCTGATGGCCGCGCTGGAACACCTCGGACTGGCTTTGCCTGACGAGCTCAAGGACGCGCTCCGCTCCGGAGTCCGGCTCCCCACGACGACCGTAGGCGATCTGCTGAGCAACGCCTTATCGGATTTGGACAAGGACGTTGTGGTTTGCGTCGACGACGGCCATTTGCTCACAGACGTCACGGTCACCAGTCTGCTCACGAACCTGATGCAAAGCCCCAGCTCACGCATGTCGTGGGTGGTCGCGACGCGAGTCACGCCCACAGGTTTGCCGCTGAGTCGCCTGAGGCTGTTGGGTGAGCTGATCGAGATCGGCGCCCGCGACCTCCGCTTCACCGACACGGAGTCCGAAGAGTTCTTCCGAAACACCGCCGGCGTGCGGATCGAGGCATCGCTTGCGGCGCGCCTGAACGAGCGCACCGAGGGTTGGGTGGCCGGTCTGCAGCTCGCGTCTCTGGGTATCAAGGGAGGCGAGGAGGCCACCGCCGTCGTCGAGCGCTTCTCGGGCATGAACCGGAATGTCGCTGACTTCCTGGACGCGGAGGTGTTGACGCGCCTGGACGAAGGGACCGTCCGCTTCCTCCTGGAGACCTCGGTCCTGACCCGTATGTGCGCCGGACTGTGCAATTACGTCACCGAGAGGACGGACGCCCGCGCGCGTATCGACGTTCTGGAATCAGCCAACCTGTTTGTGTTCTCGCTCGATGACGAGCGGCACTGGTATCGGTATCACCATCTGTTCGCGGCCTTCCTCGAACAACGCCTGCGGGAGTTCTATCCCGAGCGTGCGCGCGTTCTGCATGAGCGCGCTTCAGTCTGGCTCGAAGACAACGGCTGCGCCGTGGAAGCGATCGAGCATGCTCTGCACGCGCGCTCGTTCATCCGCGCGGCGCGCTTGCTCGACCGGCTGAATCTCTACGAAGAAGGACAAATCGCGCTCCAGGAGCGGCTGGCGCTGCAGATTCCCGTAGCGGTTCTCGAGCAGTTCCCCAACCTCCAGCTCGAAAGAATCTGGGGCTGGGAATCGCAGTGGGAGTTCTCCAAATCGCGAAACGCCCTGCAGCGCCTGAAACGCGTGCTGCACGACTGGCGCACCGGTAAGCGGCCCCCGCCGGAGGACGTTGATCTCGATTTCATTGCGGCGAAGCTGGCGCACCGCGAGATGATGGTGTGCCTGGTGAGCGACGATATGGCCGGCACGCGCCGTCTGTGCGAGCGGTGGCTTGCTGCGAACCACCCAACCGACCGCTCGATGAAACTTTCGACGGCCGGCGCTCTGATGGCCGCGCGCCGCGAGCACTACATCTGCGAAGGCGCTGCCACCACCGCCGCGGCGCTGCATGAGGCTTATCAGCGCCTGCAGTTCGACTTCGGCGAGATCTTTCAGGACTGTATCAGCGGTCTGACCTTCTTCATGCTGGGCGACACTGCCAACGCACGCAGTCAATACGAGCGCGCGTTTCAAAGCGCGGTGGGTCTGCACGGCAGGCTTTCGCCGCTGGCATCGATGCCGGCGTTGCTTCTGGCGGAACTCCACTACGAGCAGAACGACCTGCGGACGGCGCGTTCGCTCATCGCCGACTACCTGGACCTCGCCCATGGGCTCGGTTACGTCGACAAGCTCATTGCCGGGTTCATCACCAAGTCACGCCTGGAATCGCTTGATTCGCAGCACGAGGTGGCTCAACGCACTCTCGACGATGCCGAGCATTACTCCATAGCCACGGGGTTCGAGCGCCTGCAGGCTCATGTCGTTACCGAAAGGCTGCGACAGCTCACGATGTTGGGTAGGCACGATGACGCACTCGAACTCGCCCGTCAGCATGAGCTTCTCGGCAGCAGCACCCGGTTCCAGCCACGCGAGGGTGTTACTACCCGCGATGAGGCTCTCGCGATCGCCTGGGCGCGATGCGCGGTGGCCCAGGGCGAGTTGGATGGGGCGATTCGCCTTCTGAAGAACTGGTATCGCTTCACGCTGGAGCGAAATTGCCATCGCTCCTCCGTCCGGTTCGCCGTTGAGCTGGCGGTTGCGTTGTACGAGCGCAACGATCTGAGCGCTGCTTGCCGCCACGCCTGTGACGCGTTGCGCCAGGCAGCGAAGGGCCGGCTCTTGAGGACGTTCCTCGACGGTGGACCTCGCGTTCACGAAGTGTTGGCGGCAGCCGTTTCGGGCGCGGCCAGGATGGGTCAGGAGGAGCGGGCGTTCGCCGGTGAAGTGCTGCAGATCTTCGGTGAAGTGGAGCTGCACTGGCCCGCGCGCCCCCGGGCCGCCGTCCAGGTCCATCCCGCCGAGCTCAACCGTCGCGAGCTCGACATCCTGGAACTCGCCGCGGGCGATGTACCGAACCGCGAAATAGCCCGCCGGCTCGCGCTGTCGGAGAACACCGTTAAATGGTACTGGAAGCGAATCTTCGCGAAGCTCTCGGTGCGGCGCCGTCTGCAGGCGATCAATACCGCCCGCGCGGCCGGGGTCATTTTCTAAGCGTACGGCGCGGCCGAGCGTCCCGCACCGCTGAGGCGGCGCCCGGCTGAGCGCCGCGCGCCCTGAGGTTCCTTACCGGCGCATCTACCCTTGCGGGTGGTTGGCTCCCCCCGGCAGGCCATGTTGAGCTTCGCGTAAAGGAGCGGCGGCGATGGCGTTGGCGGATATCAGACACTGGCGAATCGGGGACGTGACGGTCAGCCGCATCGTCGAGGTCGGACAATTCGCCGACAACATCCAGATGCTCTTTTCGGATGCCGACGCGGACTGGCTGCGGCAGTTCACGTGGCTCGCGCCCCGGTTCATCACGCCCGAAGGCAAGATGATCATCTCCTTCCAGGCGTTCGTGGTCCGCACGCCGACTCGACGTATCATGCTCGATACCTGTATCGGGAACGATCGCCAGCGCCGGTTCGAGGTCTTCACCAATCTGCACACGAGCTTTCTGGCGGACATCGCGGCGGCCGGGTGTCCGGCCGAAACGATCGACACGGTGTTGTGCACCCACCTTCATTTCGATCATGTGGGATGGAATACGCGCCGCCTCGACGGTCGCTGGGTTCCGACCTTCCCCCAGGCGCGCTACCTGTTTGGCCGCAAAGAATTCGATCACCTGAACGCGTTGCAGGCGTCAGGGGACGCGCACGCTTCGCACTATGGAGATTCCATTGCGCCGATTCTCGATGCGGGGCTCGCCGACTTCGTGACCACGGACCATCGGGTCTGCGACGAAATCTGGCTCGAGCCCACCCACGGTCATACTCCCGGCCACGTGAGCGTGCGCATCCGTTCACGGGGCGAGGACGCCGTGATTACCGGCGACCTGATGCATCACCCGTGTCAGTGCACTGTTCCTGACAAACTGGCCAACTTCGACGATGACAGGGAGCAGGCGGCCCGCACGCGTCGCGAATTCCTGGCGCGCGTCGACAGGCGGCGGGTGTTGGTGATCGGCAGCCACTTCGCCGAGCCGACGGCTGGCTGGGTGGAGCGCGACGGGAAGAGCTGGAAATTCATCGCACGGGAAGACTGAGGGGCTCACATGGTCACGGCGGATACCGAAAGCGAACGCATCGTCATGAAGTTCTTCGAGACGCTCAGCACGAGTGATTTCGATCGCATCCGCGAGTTGATTCACGAGGATGCGACGTGGGAGGCGATGGTCAAGGATATCCCGGGAGTCGGCGTGCACCGGGGCAAGAAGGGCATCGTCGATGACTTCCTGATGCCGATCCGCGGCATGTTTGCTCCCGGCGACCCGAAGGTCCATCTCACCTCGATGGCCTCGAAGGGATCGCTGGTGATCTGCGAGAGCACCGGGAAGGGCAAGGTCGCGGACGGCCGTCCGTACGACAACCTGTACTGCTGGGCGATCGAGCTGAAGGACGGCAAGATCTATCGGCTGCGCGAGTACATGGACAGTCTCTATATCAGCAAACTGTTTGGCGGAGGCTAGAGTGACCATCGAGAACGGTCTGGTGCTGGAGCGCCTCGAACACCTCAAACGAGTCATGGAGGCGGACGTCGCAGCGCGTCGCTACTGGGGCGGTGTGATCATCGTCGCCCGCAACGGGCGGCCGGGACTCAGCGCGACCGTCGGGACGGAGGATGGCGAGGGGAAACGCCCGCTGCGCGGGGATTCCGTGTTCAGTATCTTTTCCGTGACGAAGGCGTTCACGAATATTCTCTCGCTGCGTGCGATCGAGCTGGGCCGGTTCGCACTCACCACGAAGGTGTCCGAGGTCATTCCGGAATTCGGCGGCGGCGTTCGCAGCAACATCACCGTCTTTCATCTGCTGACGCACACCTCGGGACTGCCGATGGTGTGGGTGCCGAAGCCCGGGATGAACATCGACCGGCTCGACCTGATCATCGCGGCCATCTGCGAGAACATCCAATCGGCGGAGCCGCCGGGCGAGCGCGTCGCGTACTCTCCGATCTGCAATCAGGCGCTGCTCGGAGAAATGCTCCGCAGGACGGACCCCAAGGGTCGCTCCTACCGCGATATCGCTCGTGAGGACCTTTTCGAGCCGCTGCAGATGCATGACACCGCGATCGGGCGCCGCGCGGATCTCAAATCCCGGCACGTCGTTCCTGACATGCGCGGTAATGTCGGAATCACCCATCCCAGCAGCAACAACTCGCTGCCCAACGGGGCCTTCGAGGACGAAAAGGCGGAGATGCCCTGGGTGGGCGCGGTGTGTACGGTGCCCAACCTGTTTCGCTTCGCGGAAATGCTCCGGCGCGGGGGTGAGCTCGATGGCGCCCGGATCCTCTCGCCGACCATCCTCGCCATGGCCCGCAAGAACTGGACAGGGGACAAGCCGAACGAGTTGTACAAGGCCCTCGCGGTCAAGCGCGGCTGGGAACCTTCGCCCGGGTACATCGGGCTCGGCTTCTCCCTTCGCGGCACGGCGATCTGTCATCACCAGTTCGGCACGTTGACCTCGCCGGAGACGTTCGGCAACTACGGCGCCGGGAGTGCGCTGTATTGGGTCGATCCCGCACTCAACATGACCTTTGTGTGCCTCACGGCGGGCGTCATGGAAAGCAATGACAACATCGAGCGCTTCCAGCGTCTGGGCGACATTGCCGTGTCGGCAGCGGTGTGATGCCGGACGCCTTCGACTATGTGATCGTCGGCGCCGGCACCGCTGGTTGCGTGCTGGCGAACCGGCTCACCGCCGATCCTTCCACGACGGTGGCGCTGATCGAGGCGGGCCCCTCTGACGCCCGCACGAAAATCCGTATTCCGGCGGCGGTGGCGGCGGCCATTGCCGATCCGCAGATCGGCTGGGGATACAAGAGCCTCCCGCAGCGCCACCTGAACATGCGGCAGATCTCGCTGCCGCGCGGCCGCGTCCTCGGCGGCTGCAGCTCCATCAACGGGATGGTGTATTTCCGCGGTCATCCGCGGGATTTCGACGATTGGGCGGCCGATGGCGCCGCGGGTTGGGGATACGAGGACGTGCTCCCGTACTTCCGGAAGTCGGAGAACAACGAGACCTGGTCTGCCTCGCGTTACCACGGCGCTGGCGGACCGATGAACGTGCTCGACATCCCGAGGCCGAATCCGTTGATCCGCCGCTTCCTGGAAGCGACCTCCTCGCTCGGCTACAAACGCTGCACTGACTTCAATGCCGCCGATCCCGAAGGATTTGGCCCCCGGCAGGCGACGATCCGCAATGGCCGGCGCGAGTCCATGGTCTCGGCGTTCATCGATCCGGTCCGCGGGCGCCCCAATCTGACGGTGATCACGGACGCGCTGGTGTCCAGGGTCGTCATCGAAGATCGTGAAGCTCGCGGTGTCACATTCGAGCGCGCAGGCGTGTCTCAGGAATTGCTGGCGAGAAGGGAAGTGATCGTCGCCGCAGGCTCGTACGCGTCACCTCAGATCCTGATGCTCTCTGGAATCGGAGATGGCGCGGCGCTCCAGCGGTTGCAGATTCCGGTGAAGCACCCTCTGCCTGGCGTGGGCGTGGGGTTGCAGGACCACCCGGCCAGTGTCGTTCAGCTCAAGACCGACGATCCGACGTCCTACGGTGTGTCCGTCAGAGCCTTGCCACGTGGAGTGTGGAACGTTCTGGAGTACGCGCTGTGGCGTAAAGGGCCGTTCGCGAGCAACGTGCTCGAAGCAACCGGTTTCGTCCGCACGCGTCCCGAGAAGGAGCGGCCTGATCTGCAGATCGTTTTCATGCCGATGCTGCGGAACCCTTCCGGGTCGCCGATTCCCGTCGGGCACGGCTTTGGCATCATTCCGATTGCGATTCGGCCCAGGAGCCGCGGAAAAGTGGCGCTGGCGTCACCCGATCCCCATGAGGCGCCGCTGATCGATCCGAACTATCTCGACCATCCGGATGACCTGCGGACACTCGTGGATGGGCTGCAGATCGCGCGCCGCATCCTGACGGCGCCGGTGTTCGATGTATTGAAGGGTGTCGAGTTGGTACCGGGACCCGCCGTGGCGGACGAGGCGGCCCTCACCAAATACATTCGCAACAGCGTCGTGAGCGTTCATCACCCGGCGAGCTCATGCCGCATGGGTGTGGATGCGATGGCCGTTGTCGACCCCGAGCTGCGAGTGCGGGGTGTTGGGCGATTGCGGGTGGCCGATGCTTCCGTGTTTCCGCGCGTGGTGGCGGGAAACACCAATGCCGCTGTCGTGATGGTTGCCGAGAAAGCCGCGGATCTGATTCTCGGGCGATCGCCCGCCGCGGCGGCGACGCCGCGGGAAGCGCTCAGCTCCGCCGAAATGGCAGGGTGAACAGGAAGAGCAGGGTCTTCAGGTTGAGCAGGCGAAACGCCTTGCGGGCTTCTTCCGGTTTGATTCGGGCGGTCAGCGGCATCGTCCCGAAGATCTTGCCCTTGACCACGAGAGTCGAGCCATCGCGTTCGATGGTGCTGACCGTCATCAGCTCTTTGCCGTCGGCGCCGTAGATTTTCATGCGGGCGGCATCATCGAGCCTGCGCTGCGGTCTGTCCAGCGCCAACGGGAGCCCCTTGCTCACGTGCCTCCTGCAACAGCGCGCCGCAGTCAGCATTGTTGCCGAGTCCCGGGTCGATGAACGCGAGAACCGCCGCGACCGGCGACAGCAATGCGCCGAGCCCGATCGCCACGCTTCCTTGTCCCAGGGCATTACCGGGCGCCACACCAAATGAAGGATGGAACAGGTTGCCGCGAACGGTTATGGGCGCCTTGACCCGCAGACGCGGCTTCTTCGGCTTGCCGGTGAGCGTAAGGTCCCAGATCTCCTTGCCGACATCGATCTCACCCTTTCCGGTGATCACCACGTCCTGCGTATCCAGAATCAGACTTTCGGCGACGAGCGTGCCTTGCACCGCTTTGAACTGTCCGATGCCGCACCGGACGCCCGTTTTTTCTTTGTCCTGTGTCAGCATCAACCCGAGGCTGTTGGCGACATCGAGCCCGGTCAGCTCCGCGAACGCCTGTTCGACTTCCCCGTGTGGAACCACAGCGGTCACGGTCCCATCAGCCGCGGCGATCGCCTCACGCAAGGAGCGGCCATGCCCCTTGAGGACGATCCGTCCGTCCATTGCGCCCTGCACGGGAGGCTCAGCCTGTTTCTTGTGGAACTGCGCGAGTTGGATGTCCTTGAGGTGTCCATCCAGAGAGACTTCCGGATTGTCCTGCGTGGCATCGACTCTGGCGGTGCCGGTGACGTGGCCTCCCGCGTACATGAATGAGAGCGGGTCGACCGTCATGACGCCGTGATCGAGTTTGAGTTGCGCCGACAGGTTGCCGAGGGGCTTCGTGTGAGTTTCCACCTCGTCCGCGCGGAGGTGGAGAAGTGTGTCCAGGCGACGCAGGCGTGCCGGATCCAGGGGCACGTCAGGAATCAGATGGTCTCCAGGAGGCTTGCGCCGGCTTGCGTCCGCGGCGGAATTCAAAGCTGCGCTGCGGGCCGCACTGAAATCCGAGAAGTTGAGTTTCCGCGAAGCGATGTTCGCGATGATCCCGGGCCGGCCGCTCGAGGTGTCGACAGCAATTTCTCCGGCAACATCGCTCGAGCCCACCGTCCCCCGCAGTTCCGTCAAGCGCACCTTCATCCCGTCACGGAAGAGGTGAGTCGTGAGGTCGTATGCGGCCGTGTTGGGCAGGCCGATCCGGGTGAGAGGGGACAACTCGGCGATATCCGGCCCGGTCCCCTGCAGGCGCGCTTCCAACCGGTCGATCTCGAAAGGTGTGTTGATGCTGACGAGGCCACTCACGTGTGTGTCCCCTTCGTGGATGTCTACCGTCAGAAGGTAGGGCCGCTCGAGGCGCAGGCCCGTCAAAGGCTGGCCGTTGGCGGCTATCGTGAAAGGCTTGCCGTTGGCGACGCCGGTGCCGTCGAGGCGTGTCCAGGAGAGCCGGCCGGTCGTCTGATCCACTGCAGAGACCGACCCGTTGAGCGTTATGCCGCGAATTTCATCGGTGAGCTCGAGATGGGCCTTGGGCAAGTTGAAACTGAAAATGAGCGGTGGAGAGCCTCCCTTGGGAGCCGGGGAGCCCTCCACGGTGCCGACGCGCCAGTTGGCCTGATCGCGGGCATTACGAATGAGATGGATCTCGACGCCTTGCGAATCGACCCGCGGCAGGACGAGCCTGTCCCGCAGCAGTGGCAGCAGCTCGATCTGCACGTCGATCCGAGCGATGCGCAGAAACTCCTTACGGGGAGCCCAGGCGGGGTTTTCGACGATAACGCCGGTGAAAGTCGCGCCGGGATGCAAGGACAGGAGATGAAGCTCGCGCATGTGCTGCGCGTGGACCGGCCTGTGGATCTGTTCGGCGACGATCTGCGTGATGCGGTCGCGCAGACTGTCAGGTCGCAGCGCCAGAATCGCGGCGGCGCCGATGATCAGCGCGAGCAGCGCGACGAGCGCGATGCCCGTCCATTTCAAAAGGCGGATCATTCCTCGAGTTCGGGATAGTGTCTGAAGATGCCATCCTCATTGAACGCGATTCGCCGCTTGGAAGCGAGGTACGCCGCGATCCGCGGCCGCTCGCGAACGCTCAGCCGCAGCGCCTGAATCCGGGGATACCGACGCTGGGTTTTCCGGGCGGCGCGCGGAAACGCATAGCTCATCCCTTCCAGCATCTGAAACAGCGACAGGTCCGCGTACGTCAACCGGGCGCCGACCAGAAAGCGCTCCCGACGGGGGTTCTTCGCCAGCACGCTCTCGAAATAGCCGAGGTATCTGGGGAGGCGGTTCCGCAGGAAATCCGCCGCTCGCCGCCGCGCTTCCTTCTTCTGATCCTCGTAGTAGAGGCCCGAAGCAATAGGATGGTGGGTGTCATGAGCTTCGACGACGAAGTCCGCGATCGTGAGCTGCAATTGGTGCGTCCACAGCCGGCCGGCCTCATCCCGAGGAGCCAGGCCGTGACGGGGGCCGAGGAAGAGCAGGATGTTGGCGGTCTGTGCAATGACGATTCGGCCCGTCTCCAGAAAAGGGGGCGCGAACGGCATACGGCGCACGCCCTTCCCTTCGAGAAATCGCATCATGGCCCGCATGCCTCCCCGGGACTCGCGGGCCACATCGACGTAGGTCGCCCCTGCCTCCTCCAAGGCCAGCCGAACGAACTCGCCTCGGCCCTGAATCGTGGGCCAGTAGTAGAGCTGGTAGGGCATGGGGTGGGTCCGCGAGCCTGGGGGGAGCGAGGACGCCGCAACCACCGTGCCGCGCTGGAACTGCCCCGCTCACGGTGCGTTCTATAATCCGGCCAATGGCAGCACCAGAAGATTCACCCGCCGTCGAGCACCTGGCCTGCCCCGATTGCGGGTTGCTGCAGGTGCTGCCGCCGCCGCGCAAGGGATTCGTCGCCGAATGCGCTCGTTGCCAGCGGGTCCTGGCCGGGGCCGCGACAGGACGGATCGATGCGCCGCTGGCGCTGATCTGCACCGCGCTGCTGCTGCTGATTCCCGCGGCCGTCTCGCCCCTGATGGCGGTCTCGATCGT
>Ga0070681_10001643_pt1 | contig 19947 bp, 26 predicted proteins | sample KBSC83BmetaG_FD_65650 | JGI IMG/M metagenome (GOLD analysis project Ga0070681, IMG submission 65650) | Corn rhizosphere microbial communities from Kellogg Biological Station, Michigan, USA - KBS C8-3B metaG | ecosystem: Host-associated > Plants > Roots > Rhizosphere | place: USA: Michigan... | reverse complement strand
CGCGTCGCAGTTCGGCTCACAGGAGTGGTTGATGAAGCGCGCGTCGTTGCCGCCCACGGCGGCGTCAATGACGACGTCATCGTCAATGGCAAAGAGAAAGGTGTGGTGCCGCTCGAGAGGCGTGTCGGGATAGCGCGCGTCCGCCGCCGCGGGCGTGAGACGTTCGCCCGTGTACTCGATGAGGCGCGTTCCGGCCGGAATGCGCGCCGTGGCAAAGGCGCCGAGACCTTGTATGGGTGACGAACGAATCTCAAACAGCGGGGCGGGCGAGTGCCTGTCGCGCCGCGGCCGTTCAGTCGCGGTACGGCGATTCGTCGTCGTCGTCCGCGTCCCACTGCGCTTCGGCGTCCGCGTCCGGCGGCACGAGCGACCGGGCCAGCTCGACCAGCATGGGACTCAAGTGCGCGCCGTAGCGCAGCAGGTGCACCGCGCGGCTGCGACGGGCGAGCAGGAAGGCAATCGGCGCCAGGTCACGCTTGGCGCTGTTGCACCCCGGACAGGCGAGTACGAGGTTGTCGCGCCGATCGTACGCCGTGCGTCCGCGTCGCGGCGCCACGTGGTCCAGCGTCATGACGGATGCCTTGAAGGGGCGCCCGCAATACGCGCACACGGGTCCGTGCTGGGCCAGGAGCCAACTGCGCGTTTCGATATACGCGCTGCGGCCCGTGGGGTGGGACGTGAGGTGGACGACCGGCGCCGGCTTGACGCGCGCCGATCCACGGCGGGAGCGGCGCGACGAGCTGCGGCGCGTCGAGGAACTCCTGCCGGAGGCAGGAGGGTCGCGGTGTTGTCGGGTTGACGGCGAGTGCCTGGATGCTGCTGGTGCTGGAACGTCGCGGTACGGAGAATCGTGGTACTGATCTGACAAACGATGATTGACGAAAGAGGTGAACAGGATGTCAATGAACTGACGAACTCTGGCGCCGGCGGTCACGCGCCCGGCCACTGTCGTGGCTGGCGGCGCCGCAAGGCCATCCTTCAAATATAGTGCCGTCCGCAAGTTTGCGCCTCAAGGGGGCTCAAGGGGCCTCAAGGGGCAGCCCATGGGGCATCCCTTTGGGCTGCGCCATGGGCGCCCCTACTCCCCCAGCGCACGCACGGTCTGCCGCACGGTCAACGCCGCGGTCCGCACGCGGCCGCCGGCGGACCGCAGGCCCAGGGGCTCGGCGTAGTCGCTTGCTTCGTACACGATGAGCCCCTTCACGGGCTGCTGGCTCGTGGCCCAGACGAGAGCTCCCCAAATGGCTTGCGCCTGGCTCGGGCTGCCCTGAGCGAGCGGGAACCCACCGGCCGCGAGCACCCAGACGGGCTTTTCCGTCCGGTCGGCGCGCAGCCAGCCCGTCGCCGTGCGGGTTCGGGCGTCGAGCGCGGCGGCGCCGCCCAGCCACGGGAAGAGGGAGATGGCGGCGGCGTCCACGGGTGAGCTGCCAGACGCGGCCCAGGCGAAGATGCTGCTGTCGCGCGCGCCGAATCCCCCCACGTGCGCCATGACGTGCACCCTGGGCTGCGCGCGGTGCACGGCGTCGGCTGCATTGCGCAGGTAGTCGATCCACACGGCCGCGGGCACGCCGCCGAGCGCGCGCGATGCCGCACCCGCCGGGTCCACGACCGGGACCACGTAATCCGGGCGCAACAGGCTGGCGATGCGGACGACGTTTGCCACGCGCGCGCGGAAATATCGGGTGCGCGCGGCGGGCGGCGTCGGATCCGCACCGGAGAGATCCAGGCCGACGATCAGCACCTTGTCGCCGCGCACGTCATCGAGGGCACGCGCCAGCGAATCCAGGGCGAAGTTCGTCGCGCCGGCGGGGGAGACGTACACGCTGAGCGCGCCCGCCCCAACGGAGTCCGCGAGCGCGAGATCGTTGCGCAGCACCGTGGGCTGCGGCGCACCGGCGATGACCGGAAGGATCTTGAGCCCGACGACAAAGTCACTGTCGGGACGCTCCTGCAGTCGCTCGCCTGCATATCGCGTGTAGCTGGTGACCGCGCGTGCACCGGCCGGGAGGTTCATGACGACGAGCGCGGTCCATGCCGCCGCGAGCGTCGCCAGGAGCGTCCGGAACGCCGCCGCCGGCCCCGCGCGCCCCGGACTCACGGGCGCGAAGATGGGAACGTACAGGAACCACGGCATGAGCAGCGCCAGTGGCTGGGCGCTGAACGCGATGGCGCCTCGTTCCGCTGCCACGAGTGCCACGAGTGCCGTCGGCACCGCGTCGCTCACGGATATCCAGTAGCGCGACACGGCAATGAGCGTCACCAGCACATCGTATGCGGCAACGAAGAACGTCACCGCCGGCGACGCCAGTTTGAAGCGCGCCGAGAGCACCGCCTGCGCCGTGATGAGCAGGACCGTCACCGGCCAGAGCCACGCGATGGAGTAGAGTACGCGCCCGGTCACCGTGGAATCGGTGACGAGCAGCGCGACGAGCGCGGGCAGCAGCAGCAGGCCGGCGAAGGCGCTCACGACCGCCACGGGCTGCGGAATGGAGCGAATCGTGGACGTCCGTGCCGCCGTGAACAGATTCCAGAGGAGGATCACGGCGCACAGGACCAGATGCGCGGTGGCGAGGTGCCGCGGATCGAGCAGTCCGCTCATCCGCGCGCGCGCGTCTCGCTGCGGATTTCCCGGGGCGTGAGCCGGCGCGCGAAGACGTCCAGCGCCTTCCGCGCATCGTGCGTGCCGAAGGTCAGGACATCGAGCAGAAGGAGCGCGCGCGCCGGGAAGGCGTGCAGCGCGATGTGGCATCCCTCGAGCAGCAGCACGCCGGCGACATCGTCACTGGGAAGCTGTCGCACCACGGGCGCGCCCACGGTCGTGAATCCCGCGGCGCTCGCGGAGGCGATGAGCAGCCCGCCCAGTGCCGCGGAATCGGCGAGCTGCGCGGGCGACACGCCGACGAGGTCGGCAATGAGATGCGTGAAGGCGGGTACCGTGGACATTGCGATCTTTCCCGGGACGCGGAATCCGACCCCGGCGTCACGGGTGGACAGACGTTAGCCGTGATGCGGTCCGATTGCCAGCGGTTGACGCATCGCTCACGCGTCTTCCTCGCGCCAGCGTACTCCCGTAGCTTTCGCGCGTGCGCAGTACGACCATCCTGACGGTTCCCAACCTGCTGTCGCTTGCGCGATTCCCGTTGGCGGCGGCCTTCCTGGCCAGCAGCAGCGTACGCGCGCGCGCGTGGATCCTGGGGCTGGCGGCACTCACCGATCTGCTGGACGGCTGGCTGGCACGCCGGGGACAGTCCTCCCAGCTCGGCGCACTCCTCGATCCCATTGCCGACAAGACGTTCGTTCTGATTGCGGTGACCGCGTTCCTGGCCGACGGCGCCATCTCGGCGCGCGACTATCTGGTCGTACTCTCGCGCGACATCATGACAGTGATCGGCTTTTTCGTGGCGACAGTGACGCCGGGGCTCAAGGCCAGCATGTTCAAGGCGCGACTCTCCGGCAAGATCGTCACGGTGCTGCAACTGCTCGTGCTGCTCCTGCTCCTGGTGCGTCCCGCGGCGTTGCCGGCGCTGATTCCGCTGCTGGCCCTCACGTCGGCCTGGGCCGTAGCCGACTATACGCTCATGCTGCACCGTACGCGGGTTCGCTCCTGATGCGCGCGCGCCGGGGCGCCGTGCTGTTGGTGGCGCTGCTGGCGGCCTCCGGTGCCCGGTGCGCGGCGGCGCAATGGACATCGCATCTGCAGCCGGCCGGCCGCGCTGACGTCTTCCTGGCCGACATCACGGCGGTGCAGGCCGGTCTCGAGCTGAGTGCACCCGCGGGGAGCAATCTGCGCCTGGCCCTCGTGGGTGCGGCGGGCGAGTCGTGGCGCGACGGTGCGAGCGGACTGAGCGCGCGCGCCGAGCTCACCGGACGATTTTTGCTCGACCCCGAATTCCGCGCGCGCTGGGCACCGTACGTGGGCGGCGGCGTGGGAGCGCGCTACGATCGCGTGGGCGACTGGCGCGGCGTGCTGTCGCTGGTGATCGGCGTGGAGGGCCCGAAATGGGGCGGCACCGTGCCCTTCGTGGAAGCGGGCTACGGTGGCGGCGCGCGCATTGGCGTGGGATTTCGGAAGGCCCGGGCCGGACAGCGGTAGGCGGGGCGGCGCGCTCCGCTTCGCGTCGCTGCGCCGCGGGGAAGCGTCGCGCGACGCGCGACTGCGGGAAGCGCTGGCCTTTGGCCAGCTGTGGGAAGCGGGCGGCTCCCTCACGGGAGCGCCCTGCGGGAAGCGCCGCGCGAAGCGCGGCTGGGACGCCCCACGACCTGCGCTCGCCGTTCTTATTCGATTCCCCATTGCCTATTCCCACGCAGGCCGCCGCCAAAGGCGGCGGGCCGCTTCCCGCAGCCAGCCGCAAGGCTGGCGCTTCCCGCAGGTCGCCTTCGGCGACCGCTTCCCGCAGGCGGCCACAGGCCGCCGCTTCCCGCGAGCGCGCATAGCAGGCGCGCGGAGCGCGCCTGCTATGCCGCGCTCGCCGCGTCCGCGGTTTCGATTTCCGTATTGACCTTGGGAGGGGCGCAGAATCGCTGGCCCGCGCTCTTCAGATCCTGAAATTGTTCGGGGCTGAGTTCCGGATACCGATCTTCCAGGTACGCCATGGTTTCATCGAACCACTCGGCCTGGTGCTCGGCGGCGGCCTGCAGGACACCGCACCGGATGATGTGCTGGAACAACTCGTTGCGCGCTTCCTCGAATGGCGCTGGCGCTGTCACTTCCCGACGATGATTGTTTCTCTGTTTACCCATGCAAATGGAATTTGGTTGGAGACCAATAAATATACTCAGAACGACGTGCGATTTGTAGCCTCGAGTTCCTCGATCAGGAGCTGACTCACGACGTCGGGAACTTCCTCCGGAACGAAACGGCCCACGTCCGGCAATCGCACCAGGGCACTCGATGCGATCGCGGCCTGGAGACGCTCGGGGAGTCCCGGATCGAGCCACGGATCCGCTTCCCCCCAGATGATCACTGTTGGCATGCGCAGCGTGGAGAGATCGAGATCCTCCACGTCGGCGGCGTGCAGTGCCCGCGCCAGCGTGAGCAGGTGCGCCACGCCATCGCCTCCCACGTAGGGCGCGAGGTAGCGGGCCACGAGGCGCGCGGGCATCGCATCGGCGCGGGTCACGCTTTCTTCGAGCACCCGGCGCAGCACGGGCGCCGCACCCAGCAGTCCCTGCGTCACGCGAATGGCGAAGCGCGCCGCGCCGAGCTGCACCATGCGCACGTCGCGTCCCGGACATTCGTCGAATGCCACACTGTTCACCAGCGTCAACCGCTCCACGAGCGCGGGGTGCAGCACGGCGAGTCGCAGCGCGATCCCGCCGCCAATGCCCAGTCCCACGACCATGGCTGATGGGATACGCAGTGAGGCCATCGCGTGTTGCAGGTAGTCCGTTTGCGCCGCGATCGAGTAGTCGCCGTCGAGCGGGCGGTCCGACTCGCCGTACCCCATGAGATCCACGGCGTATGCGCTGTGGCCTTCGCGGGCGATGGCGGCGGCCACGTTGCGCCAGAGAAATCCCGACGTGGCGAAGCCATGCAGCAGGATGACGGCGCGGCCGCCGTGGCCGTAGCGCTCCACGTGCAGCGCACCCGGACCCGCGGGCACGCGCAGAAGGTCGGCGTCTATGATCTGCTCCGGGAGGAAATCGTGACGGGCGCCCGATCGTGGCGCGCGATGATGCTCGCTGCTTTCGCCGCCGCGGTCAAGCGGGCGCGCCATGGTCCGCCGCTGCGGACGCGTCGTTGCTTGCGCATCGGGGCGTCGCTCCTAGCTTTCAGCAGCGGGCAGCGCGCGGCCGTTCGCGTGCCACCCGACACCCTTGATTCCACACAGACATTATCCATGGCACGCGATCGAACCGAACGACGGCGGCAGCAGCGCGCCAACGTGGTCAGAAAGCAGCAGGCGCGCAACATGAAGCCGTTCTACATCGCACTGGGCGTCATTGCGATTGCCGGGGTCGCGCTCATTGCCATCAGCGCCCGGCGCAGCACCGGAATGCCCAATGCCATCGACGTCAAGGCCACGCCGGCGCAGGCCGAAGGCTATCTGATGGGAAGCCCCGACGCCCCGGTGCAGATCTACGAATTCGCCGACTTCGAATGCCCGTTCTGCGCGACGTTCGCCACGATCACCGAACCGGATGTGCGCAAGCGCATCGTGGACGCCGGCCTGGCGAGCTATCGCTACTTCGATTTCCCGCTGGAGCAGCATCACAATTCGCTCGCGGCATCGAATGCCGCGGCGTGTGCCGCCGACCAGGGAAAGTTCTGGGAGATGCACGACAAGCTGTTCTATAATCAGCCCGAGTGGAACAGCGAGGCCACCGACCGACCGCAGAAGTTCTTCGAAAAATACGCGAGCGAGATCGGCGTGAACCTGAACACGTGGAAGACGTGCGTTGCAGCGGAGAGTCACATGCAGCGCATCCTCAGCAATCGCGCCGAAGGCATGCGTCGCCACGTGCAGTCCACGCCCACATTCGTCATAGGCGACAAGATGGTGGCGGGTGCGCTCTCGTACGACCAGTTCAAGATCCTCGTCGACTCGGCTCGCGCGCGACTGGCGCCGGCCCATCCGGATTCACAGCCGGCGCCGCGCGCCACGCAGTGAAACCACGAATGATCATTGCGATCCTCGCGCTCCTGGGCGTGCTGGTCGCGGCGTATCTGACGTTGTACAAGCTCGGTTTCATTGGAACGCTCAGTTGTTCGGTGGGCTCCTGCGAGCGGGTGAATTCCAGCCGCTGGGCCACCTTGCTGGGCGCGCCGGTCGCGGCCTGGGGATTGGTCACGTATGTTCTGCTGCTCGCGCTGGCGCTGTTTGGGGTGCAGGGCGCTGCGGTCCGCGCCACGGCGTGGCTCACGACGCTGCTCTCCGGGTGGGGCGTGCTTTTCTCGGCGTGGTTGACCTGGCTCGAGTCGTTCGTCATCAAGGGTTACTGCATCTGGTGTCTCACCTCCGCCACGATCATGACGCTCATCTTCATCACGAGTCTGGTGGCGTTGCGGCAGGAGCGACGACTGGCCTGAGTCATCGTGTCCTCCGGCGCCGGCAGCCGGCTCGAAATGTTCCGCGTCCGCCGGTCAGAGTGGCCGGGCCGGCGTCCAGGCCGGCGAATGGGCCGGTAAACTCCCGGCGTGTTTCGCGCGTAGTGTGGTGGTACGATCCCTGCTTTCACACCCGTACGATCGCCGTCGCACCCTGATGCACCGTAGCACAACACTCCAGTCCGGAGTCACGACCATGTGGGGCAAGCTGTTTCCTGAAAGAATATTCGCGCGCAAGCTGAACACCGCCGCCGAGAAGCGCATGCGGCTGGCGCAGGCGCGCGCCGAAGAGTCCATCATCCGGGCGCACGTGGACAATGCGCTGATGTTCGTGGACACCTTGGCGGAGGATCTCCCCTTCGATCGCGCGATCGAGACGTACGTGCGCGTGATGGGGATTCCCGAGCCGCTCGCCAGCACGGTGGTCACCCGCTCGCTGGTGACACTGGGCGAGGATCTCGTGCCGTATCGGCGCCGTGCGCCCGAGGAGCCGCGGGTCGAGGACAGCGCGCGCCCGCCGCTCCGGCTCAACGAGGCGTCCGATGGCAAGTTCCGCGCGGTCCGCCGTGCGTAATCGTGCGCCGACGCACCACTGAAACAGACACGGCCCGCGTTGAGCGGGCCGTTTGTCATACCAACCGTCTACCCCGCGGGCCCGGCGTCACGACTCGTGATGAAAGACGTCCGCGAGCATCTGCTGCAGTACCTCGTTCGACAGCGTGACATCCTCGAGTCGCGGCACGGCGTGCGCGTCGAGCCGGGGCATGCTATAGCCACCGTCGTTGTCGGACGTGCCGCGCTCGTTGTCGCGAAGCGCGGGCGCCTCGTTCCAGATCGCGAGCAGGTCGGGCGAGCGCGCGGCGAGCTGCAGCAGCAGGCGGCGGGCGGGAAGGGGAAGCACGGCGAGCAACCGCTCGAAGGCGTCGAGGTTGATGTCGGTGCGCAGCCGGCCACGGTCTTCCGCGGTCAGTATGAACGCGTCGGCGGACCCTCCCTCTGCTGGCGACACGATGCCCTCTCCGGTTGGAATGGTTCAATGTAGAAATACCCCGCGCCCGGCGCCATTGTGCCGGCTGCCGTGTCCGTACATGCTTATCCCGCCCGAACACGAGCATCCGGGAGGAGCAATGCGGGACACGAACAGCAAACATCATCACGACGATGGCGACATGACGCGCCGCGCATTCGTTGGCGCGGGGCTGCTGGGCGGCGCGGCGGCGCTGGCGGACCGGCACGCGCCGGGTCTCGCCTCACTGACGCGGGGCGCCGAACGTGCACGGCCCGCCGCGGCGCCGCGCGCGCCGGACCCGTTCGAGCTGGATGAAGTCACCATTGCGCAACTGCAGGACGCGATGCAGAGCGGGAAGTACACGTCGCGCCAGATCACCGAACTGTATCTCGCGCGCATCGGCGAGCTGGATCAGAGCGGCCCCGCCCTCAATCAGGTCCTCGAGACGAACCCCGATGCGCTGGCGATCGCGGATGCGCTGGACGCCGAACGGCGCGCGCAGAAGGTGCGCGGCCCATTGCATGGGATTCCCATATTACTCAAGGACAACATCGCGACGGCGGACCGCATGACCACCACGGCGGGATCGCTCGCGCTGGACGGCTGTATCGCGCCGCGCGATGCGTTCGTGGCCGCGCGCCTGCGCCGCGCAGGTGCGGTGCTGCTCGGCAAGACCAACATGAGCGAGTGGGCGAATTTCCGCTCCACGCATTCCACGAGCGGCTGGAGCGGACGCGGCGGGCAGGGGCGGAATCCCTACGCGCTCGACCGCACCCCATCGGGGTCCAGCTCGGGCTCCGCCGCCGCGACCGCGGCGAACTTCGTGACCGCAGCGATCGGAACCGAGACCGACGGCTCGGTCGTCTCGCCATCGGCCGCCTGCTCCCTGGTGGGCATCAAGCCCACGCTCGGACTCGTGAGCCGCACCGGCATCGTCCCCATCGCGCACAGCCAGGACACCGCAGGGCCGATCGCGCGCACCGTGACCGATGCGGCCATCCTGCTGGGCGCACTCACGGGCGTGGACGCGCACGATGCCGCCACCGCATCCAGTCACGGGAAGTCGCACACGGATTACACCCGGTTCCTCGACGCCGGAGGGTTGCGCGGCGCCCGCATTGGCGTGGCGCGTGAAACGTTCTTCGGCTACAGCCGCGTGACCGATGCGCTCATCGAGTCGGCCATTGGCCTCATGCGGGACCAGGGCGCCGTGATCGTGGACCCCGCCAACATCGCGACCGCCGGCAAGTGGGGCGACTCCGAATACGAGGTGCTGCTCTACGAGTTCAAGGCGGATCTGGCGAAGTACTTCGCATGGCTGGGCACCGCTGCGCCCATGCACTCGCTGGCCGACGTCATCGCGTTCAACGACCGCCACGCCGACCGCGAGATGCCGTTCTTCGCTCAGGAAACCATGCTGGATGCGGAGAAGAAGGGACCGCTCACCAGCGCGGCGTACCGGAAGGCCCTCGCGAAGAATCACCGCCTCACGCGTACCGACGGGATCGACAAGGTGATGCACACGCACCGGCTGGACGCGCTCATCGCGCCCACGCAGGGGCCGCCGGGTCTCATCGACCTCGTGAACGGCGATTCGGGCGGCGGCGGGAGCTCGAGTCCGGCCGCGGTGGCGGGGTATCCGAGCATCACGGTACCGGCGGGCTACGCCTTCGGGCTGCCCGTGGGATTGTCGTTCATCGGGCGCGCGTACACCGAGCCCACGCTGCTCCGGCTGGCGTATGCGTACGAACAGGCGTCAACGCTGCGCCGCGCGCCGACATTTCGCGACATGGCGGCGCTGCCCGACACGGGGCGTCCCACGGGTTGAGCGCGGCCGCCGTTCCCCGCGGCACCCGGTTCGCGGCGGTCGCGCTCTCGGTTGGCGCGGTGGCCGTCATCCTCGCCGCCCTGCCGTTCAAGGCGTTCGACCTGGACCGCTTCTTCGTGCCGAAGGAGCTGGTGCTGCACGTCGTGGCGCTCGCCGCCGCGCTGCCGCTGCTCGCCGCCGCGACACGGCTCCGCCTCACGCGCGTCGATATGCTGCTCGTCGCCTATCTCGCCCTGAGCGGGCTGTCCGCCATCTTCGCCGGGAACTGGTGGCTGGCGGGGCGCGCGCTTGCCATCTCGCTCTCCACGGCGGCGGTGTTCTGGTCGGCGCGTGCCGCGGCACAGGCCGGCATACAGCGCGTGCTCCTCGCGGCGCTGGCTCTCGCGGTCGTGCTGGCGGCACTCACCGCGCTGCTGCAGGCCTACGGGGTGGACAGCGTGTACATCAGCCTGAACCGCGCGCCGGGCGGCACGCTCGGCAACCGCAATTTCGTCGCGCACATCGCGGTGATCGGGCTCCCGCTACTGCTCCTCTGTGCGCTGCGGGCGCGCGCCGGAGCGGGCGGCGTGTTGGGTGCGCTGGGTGTCATGCTGGTCGCTGCCACGCTGGTGCTCTCGCGCTCGCGCGCCGCGTGGCTCGCGCTCATGGTGAGTGCCGCCCTCGCGCTCAGCGCACTCCTCATCTGGCGCCGCCAGTGGCGCGGCGCCGCGCTCGGCAGCCGCGCGCGATGGATCGCCGTGGGTGCGCTCGTGGGCGCGGCGCTCGCGATCTGGCTGCCGAACACGCTCAACTGGCGCAGCGACTCGCCCTACCTGGACTCCATGCGCGGCGTGGTGAACTACCAGGAAGGGAGCGGCCACGGTCGCGTGCTGCAGTATGAGAACACGTTGCGCATGGCGCTGGCGCACCCGCTGCTCGGCGTGGGAACCGGCAACTGGTCCGTGCGCTATCCGGACTTTGCGCGCGGCACCGATCCGTCGCTCGACGATGACGACGGCATGACGGCAAACCCGTGGCCGAGCAGCGACTGGATGGCGGTGGTGGCGGAGCGCGGCATCCCGGCGCTCTTCTGTCTTGCGCTCGTGTTTCTTGGCATCGCGGTGAATGCGGGAACGGCGCTGTATCGCGCGCGGAATGCGGCGGAGCTGCTGCCCCCGCTCGCACTGCTCCTCGCGCTCGCCGCCGCCGTCGTCGTGGGCGCCTTCGATGCGGTAGTGCTGCTGCCCGCGTCCGCGCTGCTGCTGTGGGCGCTGCTCGGTGCGCTGCTCGGTACGCTGCAGCCGCCCGCGGCCATGCGCGCCGCGATCACCCTGGACGGCCGCCGGCGCGGCTGGCTCGTCGGCGTCATGGCGGCACTCGGCGCCCTGGTCATTGCGCACAGCGTGGCGCAGATCGCGGCGATGACGGCGTACGATCCCGATGGCCACGTGGCGGACATGATCCGGGCCGCGCGCTACGATCCAGGGAGCTATCGGATTCAGATCCGGCTGGCGGAGGTATATGCGGCGCGCGGGCGCTGCGACATGGTGCGGCGCTACGGGCAGAACGCGCGCGAACTCTATCCGGCGGCGCCGGAGCCGCGCCGGCTGCTTCGCCGCTGCGGCGTGCGCGAGCGGCGCCCGTAGCCGCGGTCAGCCCTGCGCGGAGAGCTGACGACTGGCGGCGTCCTTGTCGGTCTGCAGCCGCGCCATGTAGCGCTGTGCCTCGGAAATGCGCTCGATCTCCACGGACATGGAGTCCACGGTGTTCTCGATGCGCTGGAGCTGCGAGGCGAGCCCGGCGTCGAGCGCGGGCGGCGGCGCGGACCGCTCCAGGCGGCGCCCAATGGCACGCATGAGCGGCGTGAAGATCGCGATGGCGGCGATCATGATGAAGAACGCGATCGCGAGATCCACGGCCTGGGGCGGAATGGCGTCCATGGGCGGTGGCGGAGCCGGCGGGACGATGATCGCGGTGCCAGTGGCACCCTGCTGCGCCTGCTGGGCCTGCTGGGCCTGCTGCTCCGCGATACGCGCCTGTTCCCGCGCCACGCGAGCCTGCTCGCGCGCGCTGTTGAGCTGCTCCTGCACCTGCTGCCGAATCTGCGCACCCAGGTCCTGGCTTGTCGCCGTGCCGCTCTGTTGAGGCAGGAAGATCAGCATGTCGCGATGCTCCACGAAAAATCAGTCCGGAATACGCGGTCCCGGCGCCCGGTCACCAGCCGTTGCGTTCCCGCAGCGCCGTGATATGCGCGACGTGATGGCGGCCATGCCAGGCGTACAACCCGAGCGTACTGTCCAATGTGAAGATGCGGTCATACTCGGGATGACGGAAGCTCCGCGCGAAATCCGCTGGCGACATGGCACGCATGAGCCGCACCCACCGCGCGTGCAGTGCGTCCAGCAGCGCGAGCGAGGTCTCGATGGGCGTGGCCGCGCTGTCGGGCAGCTCGGCCCAGCGCGCCTGATCGTACGGCTTGATGACCGGAACATCTTCCGTGAGCGCCAGCTTGAATCGCATGTAGGCATTCATGTGGCTGTCGGGTACGTGGTGCACCACCTGCCGGAGCGTCCAGCCGCTGTCGCGGTACGGCGTGTCGAGCTGGGCGGGCGACAGGCCGGAGACCGCGGCGCGCATGGCCGCCGGCGTCCCGGCGACGTCGTCCATCCACGCCGCGCGCTGCGCCGGCGTGACAGTCGCGGGTTCGTGGTATTTGCCTATAGGGAAGTGAGGATTGGTCACCGGCATGGACGTGGCGGATTGGGACGTTGCGCGTCTGGAGAGGAGGCGCTGCGGCATCGCGGCAACGATGCAGCGGTGATCCACCGCGCGCAATGGACGCGAAACTTCCCGCGATGCGCGCCGTAGGGCCATGTGAACGAAGTGCATTCACCGCGGTCGCGACCAATGTTGTGGCCAGCCGCATGCCGAGAGGGACTTATGAAGCAGGTCTGGAAGCCGGGCGATTACGGGGCGAACAATTGCCCCCGCTGTCACGCGATGGTTCGCACGCGATTCGAATATCGCACGGTCCGTCTGGCGCGTTCGCGGCTCTGCGTGCCGGATCTGCTGGTGGACGTGTGCACGCGCTGCGACCACATGATCTCGATTCCGCCGCAGTCCGTTCCGCAACTCCGCGAAGCGGGTCTGGCGAAGTAGCGCGAGCGCGGCGTCAGGGCGAGCGGGCGTCAGCGCGAGCGGGCGTCAGGGCGAGCGCCGCGCGGTGGCTCGCCAGCCGTAGCGCTTGAGTGATGTGCGGCCGCTGGCGTCGAATCGCACGCCTTCGGCCGCCAGACGGATGCGCTGGGTGGTATCGGCGGCGGACTGCCCGGCACGAGGGCTCACGCGCCCCTGCGCATTGATCACCCGGTGCCAGGGGACGGCGCTGTCGGAGTGCAGCGCATGCAGGGCGTACCCCACGAGACGCGCCTGACGCGGCAGCCCCGCCAGCACCGCCACCTGTCCATAGGTGGCCACGCGTCCGCGCGGGATGCGGCGGACGACGGCCAGAATGCGCTGGTGCGAATCACTCCCCGTGGTGGATGCGCGCCCCCGCGCAGCGGTCACGCGCGCTTCCTGGGCGGCCCGGAGCGCAGCGGCGCCCAACTGGGCGGGTCGCTGGCCGGGAAACTCTCCTTGGACGATTCGTCCACGCGATCCACCGTGCGCGGTGCCGCGTGCTGTTCGTGCGCCGTGTCCTCGTCCTTCGGGGGCGGCGTCGGCTTCCTGGGTGACTTGGGCATCTGCTCCCTCCTGACTTCGCGATTCAGCCCGCGCGCACGGCCGGCAGATAGCGCTCCCGCAGGAGCGACACGTGATGCATCTCGTGTCCGGCAATGATCCACGCGAGCGACCGCACCGTGTAGGTACGATTGTTCGCCGTTCCCACGCGGCGCAATTCCTCGGGTGTGAGCGCGGCGAAGAACGGAATGGTGGCCGCACGCACCAGGCGGAATTCGTCAGCGAGCCCCGTCATCGTGCGCCCGTCGAACCGCGCGGCCTCCACATAGGCGTTCTCGTCGAATGCCGGCAGCATCGCCTGCTCGCCGCGCGCGAACGAGAGCGCGCGATAGAGCATGATGCGCTCCGTGTCGGTCATGTGTCCGACGACCTGCCGGATGCTCCACTTGTCCGGCGCATACCGGAACGCCGCGTCGCGTTCGGAGACGCCGGCGAGCAGCGCGGCCGTGTCCTCGGCCTGCCGCGTCAGCGTGTCGAGGATGTCGCCCGACGGAACGCGCTCGACGTACCTGGCGAAGTAGGGCGCGTATTCGGTGGCGTCGGGGTGGGGAATGCCTGTCGTTGTCGTCATGCGCGATCCCTGATTGCGGTGGCTCCTTCCTCTCGCGCGCAGTTGGCGCAGCAGTAGAAGGTCCCGTTTGCTTCCATGCCGTGCCCGATGATACGGCAGCCACAGTGCGCGCAGATGGGCGCGAGTTTGTGGATGGCGCATTCGAAGCTGTCGAACACGTGCGTGGCGCCGGCGGTGACTACCTGAAAGGAAAGGTAATAGTCGTTCCCGCACACCTCACATCTGGCCATGACGCACCCCCGGGATGGAGTCTGGAAAAGGCCTCAGCCATTGCGTGCAGGGTCCGGGCCATGCGCCCCGCGGGCAGCGCTATTGCGCCTGGCCCTGTCGCTCGAGCGCGGCCTGGACCGATGCCACGAACCAGCGCGCGTCATCGGGGCTGAAGCTCGCGAGCGCCGATCTGGCACCATTTTCGTGAACCCCCTCGAACGATATCGCGTGTTTGTGGCGATAGTCGAACCGGATTTCGCCGTCCTCGTAGCGCACGCCGCGGATGTCCGACAGCGGATAGGAGATGCGCGTGGCGAGCGCCGATCCCACCGCAGCCTTCACGGTCCTTCCAATGAAGCTCCCCGCTCCGGAGTCCGCCGCGACCGACGTGTCCATGTCGTGCCGCGCGCTCTGCACCAGACTGTCGGCCAGGCCCATGCTGATCGTGTCGTTGACGAACGACAGGGAAATGGCGCGGTCGGTGGATGTGATGGTGATGTTGCCGCCAGGAGCCCGGGCGGCCGCGGCGGTTGCGCCCGCCGCGTCGCTCGCGGAGCGGGCACTCTGGCGCCGCGCGCTGTCGCACGCGGATGCCGCGGTCAGCGCGCACGCGACCGCGATCAGGCTGGAGAGACGCATGGTGGACTTCGCATGGTGATGGGGGAATCGTGAACGTCGCTCACGCCGCCGGCGGCTTGCGCCGGAGGCCGAGGACGAGGATCACGAGTACGCCAATGAGCACGAGGTAGATCGCGAGGCGCAGTCGCCCGCCAATCCAGTACAGCACACCGGCCGCGATGAAAAAAATGCCCGCGACCAGCGCCATGATGCGTGTGACGCGGCGCGACCGCGCCACGGCCGCCGCGAGATCCCTCATCGCGCCAGCGCGATCGTTCCGTCCACCGTCAGGTCGGGCACCACACGGTCCACGGTCATCCGGATGTGCACGTCGAGCGTCTCGCGTCCCGTGAGCGCGCCGCTTTCGAGCTGCGCGCGTACCGCCTGCTCGATCTCGCGCTGCGCGGTCACGCCGAACTTCTTGAGCAGCTTGCGGATCTCGAGGTTGAACAGTTCCTCGTCCATACGCCCTCCCGTCAGCAGTGGTGATCGGTCACTCGCGGCGGCCCGGTTCCGACTGGCCCCGGGCCGCCTGCCCCGTGGTGCGCCAGAGCACGATGGCGAGCAGGATCGCGCCTACCGTGATTCCGCTGTCCGCCACGTTGAACGTCCAGAAACGTACCGCGCCAACGCCCACGTCAATGAAGTCCACGACGCCCGTGGGCGACAGGATGCGGTCCAGCAGATTGCCCAGCGCACCGCCGCAGAGGAGGCCCAGCGCCACCGCCAGCACGCGGTCGCGCGCGGCGGCCTGCGCGTACATGCGGAGCAGGATCGCGAGAATCACCAGCGTGATCACGATGAGCGCGATGCGCGACCACGGCCCCAGGGACAGACCGAACACCGCCGCGGGGTTGTACGAGAGCGTGAATCGCACGGTGTTCCCGATGATGTCGTGCGGCACGAGCGCCGGGCTCAGCGCCGCCACGGCCGCGCGCTTGGTCGCGCGATCGGCAATGACGACGGCAATGAGGATCGGCCAGAAGAGACGGCTCTTGGGTGACGTGGGCGACCGCCTTACGAGGAGGACTGGGCATTGCGATCCGCCTGCTCGATCCGGCGCTGCGCCTCCTGCCAGTCGATCACCGGCGCCACGTCCTCATTCGAGAGCCGGAGCGCATCCAACGCGCGTGCCACGACGGCCTCGCCATTGGGCACGGCCCGTCCGAACTCCACCTCCGACTTCCGGCAGAGCCGCTCCTCGCGGTAGCGCTGATCCTCGGGCACATGCACGCCCACCCGATCCAGTCGCGCGTGCGTGCCCTCGTGCACGATGGACGACGCGATCTGCGCCAGGTTGAATTCGGGGTTGACGAGAAAGGTGAGTTCCACCACGCAGGTGCGCGACTGCGGCATGTACGCGGCGCGACACGGATAGCGCTGCACGAGAATCCGCGCGAAGTCGTGCTGCAGCCGCCGAAAGCGCCACGGCTGATACTCCGCGATGAGATCCAGCGCGCCTTCGAGCCGTTCGAGCACCTTCGCGGTACTGATGTCGCTCCGGGTGTTGATCACGGTCACGGGAATGCCGTGGATCGTGCGGCTCGAGGTCAGCCACGTGCCCAGCGTTCCCGCGAGCTGCGAACGCCACTGGTCGAGATACATCCGGAACAGACTCGTCATGCCACCTCAGCTTTCCTTTTCCTCGTACTGGTCCTTGAGTCGCGCCACCACCGCGGGATCCGCGAGCGTCGTGGTATCGCCCAGCGCTCGTCCTTCGGCGATGTCGCGCAGCAGGCGTCGCATGATCTTCCCCGAGCGCGTCTTGGGCAGGTCCGCGCTGAACAGCACGTCGTCCGGCCTCGCGAGGGCGCCGATCTTGCTCGCGACGTGATCGCGCAGTTCGTCGCGCAGCGATGGCGAGATCGTCACGCCTTCCTTAAGCGTGACGAACGCGGCGATGGCCTGCCCCTTGAGGTCATGCGCCTTGCCGACCACGGCGGCCTCGGCCACCGACGGGTGATCCACGAGTGCCGACTCCACCTCCATGGTGCCAATGCGGTGGCCGGCCACGTTGAGCACGTCGTCCACGCGGCCCAGGATCCAGAAATATCCGTCCTCGTCGCGCTTGGCACCGTCGCCGGGGAAGTACAGGTCCGGCCGGCCCGGCCACTTGGAGAAATACGTCTGCACGTAGCGATCCGGGTCACCCCAGATGGTACGCAGCATGGATGGCCATGGTTTCGTGATGGCGAGCAAGCCGCCGCCCACCTCGATGCGCTTGCCGTTCGCGTCGAGCAGATCCGCGACGATGCCCGGAAAGGGAACCGTGGCACTGCCGGGCTTGGTGGCGGTGATGCCCGGGAGCGGCGTGATCATGATCGCGCCCGTTTCCGTCTGCCACCACGTGTCCACGATGGGGCAGCGCTCCTTCCCGATGGTGCGATTGTACCAGATCCAGGCTTCGGGGTTGATGGGTTCGCCCACGGAGCCGAGCAGGCGCAGACGCGACAGATCGTGCTTCGCGGGGAGATGGTCGCCCCACTTCATGAACGCGCGAATGGCGGTCGGCGCCGTGTAGAAGATCGTGACGCCGTACTTTTCACACAGCTCCCAGAAGCGATCCTTCTCCGGCCAGTCGGGCGCGCCCTCGTACATGAGGCACGTCGCGCCACAGGCGAGCGGACCGTACACGATGTACGAGTGCCCGGTGACCCAGCCCACATCCGCGGTGCACCAGTACACGTCGTCTTCCTTGAGATCGAAGACGTATTTCGTGGTGGCGGCGCAGCCCACCATGTAGCCGCCGGTGGTATGCACGATGCCCTTGGGCTTTCCCGTCGTACCAGAGGTGTACAGGATGTAAAGCACATCCTCGGCGTCCATTTGCTCGGGCTCGCACGTGGCGCTCGCGTTCTGCATGAGGACGTGCCACCAGTGGTCGCGTCCCTCCTTCATCTGCGCGAACGCCTCATCGCCGCCGGAGCCCGGGCGGCGCTGCACCACGACCACGTGCTCGATGCCGGGTGTTTCCTCCATCGCCCGGTCGGCGTTCCGCTTGAGCGGAACGATGCCGCCGCGCCGGTAGCCGCCATCAGCGGTGATGAGCACGCGGGCCCTGGCGTCGTTGATGCGATCGCGCAGCGAGTCCGGCGAGAAGCCGCCGAACACCACCGAGTGCGGCGCGCCAATGCGGGCACAGGCGAGCATGGCGATGGCGGCCTCGGGGATCATCGGCAGATAGATCGCCACGCGGTCGCCCTTCTTCACGCCGAGCTGGCGCAGCACGTTGGCGAACTTGCACACCTCGCGATAGAGATCCCAGTAGGTGAGCGTGCGCGCGTCGCCCGGTTCGCCCTCCCAGATGAGCGCGGCCTTGTTGCGGCGAGACGTGCGCACGTGCCGGTCCAGGCAGTTCACGCTGGCGTTGAGCGTGCCGCCGGTGAACCACTTGACCCAGGGCGGTTTCCAGTCGAGGACCGTGCTCCACGGTGTGGACCATTCGAGATCGCTGGCCATGGCGGCCCAGAACGACTCGGCGTCCTTCGCGGCCTGATCGTAGATCTCGGCGGAGTGCACTGTCGCGCTGTTCGCGAAGGCGGCGGGCGGCGGGAAGGTGCGCGTTTCCTGGAGCAGGACGTCGATGTCGGTCATGGTGCAGGGCGGTGAGGGTTCAGGGTGATTTATCCACGTGGAGGGCGGAGGGCTAGGGCGGCGCGCTCCGCTTCGCGTCGCTGCGCCGCGGGGAAGCGTCGCGCGAAGCGCGACTGTGGGAAGCGCTGGCCTTCGGCCAGCTGCGGGAAGCGGGCGGCTCCCTTCGGGAGCGCCCTGTGGGAAGCGTCGCCGGGCCAAAGGCACGGCGGCTGCGGCACGCCCCACGACCTACGCTCGCCGTTCTTATTCGATTCGCCATTGCCTATTCCCACGCAGGCCGCTTCCCTCAGGCGCTGAGCCGAAGGCTCAGTCGCCGCTTCCCGCAGCCAGCCGCAAGGCTGGCGCTTCCCGCAGGTCGCCTTCGGCGACCGCTTCCCCGCGGCGCAGCGACGCGAAGCGGAGCGCGCCGCAACGCGCTACTGTTGAGGCATGAGTCTGCACCGGATGTCGCAAGCATGATGCCGGACGGCACGTCGCTCGTCGTGCCGCCGGTGCCGGCGGCGCAACCCAACTTCGATCCGGTGCACCGCTTCTCCGCCTGGCTGGAGCGCATGGGGAAGGCGGACGCGACGATCGACGCGTACCACGCCGATGTCGCGGACCTGGTTCGCGCCTATGCGCCGCGGCCGGTGGAGGAGCTGCTGGCTGCCGATCTGGACGCGTACCTGCGCGCCCGCCAGCAGTTCGAGGGGTGGGCACTCCCGACCGTGCGGCGTCACCTGCACGCGATCAAGGCCTTCTATCGCTATCTCGTGGGCGAGGAAGAGCTGCGCGCTCCCGGGCCGGCGCATGCGCTCGTGGAGCCCGTGCCGGAACCGCGGGCGCCGCACGTCATTCCGGTGGAGGACGTGAACGCGATCTTTGCGTGGCTCGATTCGCGCGCGCGCGAGCCTGGCGGTGCCGCGGAGCGCATGGATCTGGCGCTGTACGGACTGTGCTATCACGCCGCGCTGCTCATCTCGGAAGCGATCGGACTGACCATGGACGCGGTGCGGGGCGGGCCCGCGGTGATGAAGATCGACGTCGTGGGACGGCGCGGCGAGGAAAGCCGCGTGACGCTCGAAGGAAACGCGGCGCGCTGGCTCGCCGCGTGGCTCTCGGAGCGGCCGCGCCCCGCGCGGAAAGCGCACGAGTCGTTCGTATTCATTCACCCTCGCACGCGCTTGCATACGTCGCGCCAGCGGGCCTGGGACCGGTTGCGGCGCGTGGCTGGTGCGGCCGGACTGGCGGCGGACGTGGTCGCTCATATTGGTCCCCATACGTTACGGCACTCGTACGCGGCGCATCTGGCGGCGCGGGCCATGGGAGTGGAGGAGTTGCGGGTGGCACTGCGACAGCATTCACCGCGA
>Ga0070681_10001642_pt1 | contig 19953 bp, 20 predicted proteins | sample KBSC83BmetaG_FD_65650 | JGI IMG/M metagenome (GOLD analysis project Ga0070681, IMG submission 65650) | Corn rhizosphere microbial communities from Kellogg Biological Station, Michigan, USA - KBS C8-3B metaG | ecosystem: Host-associated > Plants > Roots > Rhizosphere | place: USA: Michigan... | reverse complement strand
ATAAATACGACCGGATCATCAACGCACGCCTAAAGAGCGGCGAGCTGGAAATATCGGCCACCGACTGGATGGCCTCGCCGGAATTTGACCCGGTGCAGGGCAATACGACGGCCATTTTCGTAACCGGCTCGTACGACGAGCTTAAGCCGGTCTTCGGCAAGCTTAAAGACGGCGACAATAACACGCGGCTGCAGGAACTGCACGATATGCCATTTGGTGTCTACGGTCAGTTCTACGATAGGTACGGCGTCCAGTGGATATTTAGAGGCGATAGGTAGCGAGATACACAAAGGGGACCGCTTATTGGTGGTCCCCTTTGTGGTGTCAGCAAGCATCTAGGCAGTAACGGTCCGGCTGCGGTAGAGGCGCAGTGAGCCGAGGTAGAAAACGACCAGGATACCGACGCACCAGGCTAGGGCCAACCAGGCCTTGTCACCGGCCGTGCCGGTAATGAGCAGCGAGCGCATGGTCTCGACGATGGGCGTCAGGGGCTGATGCTCGGCAAAGGCCCGTAGGCCGGAGGACATGGAGCCGGTCGGCACGAACGACGGACTGATGAAGATGAGTAGTATCAGGATGTAGCTGAACGAACCCGCGCCTTCGGCAGTCTTGGCCAGCAAGCCGAAGAAGATGGCCATCCAGGTTGTCGCTAGCGTAAACAGGGCAGCCAAGCCGGCAAACAGCAACCATTCCAGCGGTCCGGCATGCGATCGAAAACCGATGGCGAAGGCCACAGCCAACACTAGCAGGGAAGAAAACAGGTTCGACAGTGTCGAGGATGCGGCTTGACCGCCTAAGATGGAGGACGGGGCTACCGGCATAGTGCGGAAGCGGTTAATGATGCCCTTTTGGATGTCGGTGCTTAAGCGGAAGGCTGCGTAGGCAATGCCGCTAATCACGGTCATGACGATGATGCCCGGAGTAATGAAGCTGACATAGTCGACCGAGCCGGTCTGAGTACCCAGTGCACCGCCAAAGACATATACGAACAGTAGCAGCATGGCGATGGGCATCATGACGACGGTGATGATGGTGTCGGGGCTGCGGGTGATGTGGCGCAGGCTGCGTTTGCTCATCGTCCAGGTGTCGAGTAGGCTGTGCATTACTGGTTCTCCTTTGTTTCGTTAGTACTACCGGTGAGCTTAAAGAACACGTCGTCGAGCGTCGGCAGCTTTTGTGAAAAGTCAGCCGGTTCGAGTCGGGCGTCGCGCAGGCGCACAAACAGCTCGGCGAGCTTTGAAGCGCCCTCGCCAACACCGACGGTCAGCTTCAGGTCGTCGCCAGCTTCAACGGCGTAGTGCTTTTGCAGCAGGCTGGCGGCGGACTCTCGTTGCCGCTCGTCCTCAAAGGTAAGCTCGACCAAGCCGCTGGGCACCAGTGATTTAAGCTCTGCGGCGGTACCATGAGCTACGATGGTGCCTTTGTGCAGGAGTGCGATCTGGTCGGCCAGCTCGTCGGCCTCATCCAGGTACTGGGTGGTCAGAAAGATGGTGGTGCCGCTGCCGGCGAGGGCCTTGATGGTCCGCCACATGGCAGCTCGGGCTTCCGGGTCGAGGCCGGTAGTCGGCTCGTCCAGAAAGATTACCGCCGGATTACCAATCAAGCTCATGGCGATGTCCAGGCGCCGGCGCATGCCACCGGAAAAGGTCCGCACCGGGCGGTCGGCGGCTTGGCTCAAATCGAACTGCCGTAGGAGATCGTCGGCGGTTTGGTGGGAGTTACCCACATGCCGCAGGTCGGCGATGAGCTCCAGATTTTCGCGGGCCGTCAGTATATCGTCCACGGCAGCAAACTGTCCGGTGAGGCTGATGTGTGAGCGTACTTTGTGGGGTTGCTTGGCCACGTCAAATCCCTGTACCGTTGCGCTTCCCTCGTCGGCCGGCAGGAGGGTAGTTAAGATATTGATAGCGGTGGTCTTACCAGCGCCGTTAGGCCCAAGCAGGGCGAAGATAGTGCCGCGCTCAACCGTGAATGATACGTCGCGCAGGACCTCAACCTTTTTAAAGCGTTTCTTAAGACCGTGGACCTCAATGGCCGCTGTTGACTCGTTCATGGTGTCTGCCCTTACTGTACGGTTACGTTGTCTAGGTTAGCCTTGGCCCCCTTGAGCAGGGCATAGGTGACTTTGTCCATGGTGGCGCCGGCAAAGTTGGTCTTCTTTACCTCGGAGTGGTGGAAGGAGGCGTTTATGAGTATGGCGCCCTTAAAGGTGGTGTTCTTAAGTGAGGTAGCTTCAAAAACGGTACCGTTTAGTGTCTGGCCATCGAAGGAGACGTCGCTTAAGTCGGCTTGGTTGAACTGAGTACCGTTCAGCGTTGCGCCGGTGAACGAGGCACCCTTGAAGGCACAGCGCCGGAATTTAGCGTCCGTCAGGTCGGCTTCGGTCAGGTCTGCTCCAGTGAGGTCGGTACTATCAAAGCTCGTGCCGCTTAGATTAGCGCCGGTAAAGTTGGCGCCCTTTAGGGCGGTAGCCTTGAACTTCGCTTGGTGTAAGTTGGATTGGCTGAAGTTGGCGCCCATGAGCGCGCTCATACTGAAATCGTTGCCGGCGAGGTTGGTGCCGGCGAGATCGGCTTCCTGCAGCGCGGTAGAACGGAAGCGCGAATCGTCGTTTCGAAGTGGTCCCTTCACGCTATCGACAATCACATCGCGCAGACTTTTTTTGTCGTCCTTCTGCGCTGGCTGCTCGCTATGTACCACATGTTCCATGATTTCTGAGACGTCACCAAAGGACTCTACGGTCAAGCGGTAAGCTTCCTCATCTGATTTACCCTCGGCTTTTACATCGTTATATTTTTCGGTCAGATTGGCGAGCAACTCTTGCTCGACATCTTTGCGGGCGGGGAAGTCGCCGTAAGGTTTGAAGGCATCGCTCAGGAATTGGCTTAGTTTGTCGTTGGTTGATTGGTCATTCATGGTGGTCTCCTTTACAGTAGCTTTTCTAAAATTGCTTGGGCATAGTGCCAGTTGCGCTTATTGCTTTCATATTGCTCATGGCCGCTGGGGGTAATTCGGTAATATTTGCGCCGACCACCCTGCGACTCATCTCCCCAATAGGAGATGATGTGGCCGTCGTGCTCCAAGCGCTTCAGGCTGGAATACATGGTGGCTTCTTTGAGCTCGTATTCGTGATTGGAAAACTCCGAGACGAGCTTGGTAATCTCGTACCCGTATTTGTCGCCTTCGCACAGGAATTTCAGGATGATGGTATCCGTGTGGCCGCGTAACAAATCTGAGGTTAATTTATTGTCGAGCATGAGTACAGTGTACGCCAAACTACTATGACTGTCAAGGTACTTTGTCACTCGTCCTTATTATACCCCTGTTGGAGCAGGCGTATAATAGGGGGTGATGATACATATTGGGCATCTCGCAGGCGGCGCGGCAGAGTGATGGTAGCTGTCGTTTTCAGTAGCATAAGTGCCCTTGCTATCGTAATCGGCGGACTGCTATCGGCTTTTACGGCGCGCCGGCCGACGCGGGTGACGGCCTGGGCAAGCGCGTACTTGGTGCTGGTGGCTGGTAGCATGCAACTGGGTCTTGTCGCCGCCTGGCAACAGCTTGGCCGGCCGGAAGCGACACTCGTGTTGCTGGCGCTACTGGCATTTAACCTAGGCAATATCGCCGTAATGATTGGGACGGTTCGGAAGAGGCAGCTGCAGTATTACCGGCTGCTGGTGGATGGCGGCGGCGTCTGTATCGCGCTGGCTATGGCCTTACTACTGACGGCGATCAGAACGGTACCGGTGTCGGGACTGTTAATCGCTTTTATCGGCCTGGTAGTCATCATTCTCGTAAGCATGCCGATTGGCCTGATGCTGTCAGCCAGGCGACACAGAGCGCTCGGGCATGGCGACAATGAACCAGCTGATACAATGAGCGCATGAAGACTACGGCTTTGCGTGCTGGCGTGCGGACCGATCTTATCCGTGTCGTGGTTGGCACCGGGTTGGTATTGCTGGTGCCACTGGTGGCGATGCGGTTTACCGGCGAGGTGGTATGGACCCTTAGCGACTTCGTGGTGGCCGGACTGATCGTGTTTACGACTGGGATGGCCTATACGCTAGCTACACGAAACGCGCGGCAAATTAAACGTCGGCTTGCTGTCGGGGCCGTGCTGTTGGCCGTGTTTGCGTATGTATGGGTAGAGCTGGCTGTGGGCATCTTCACGAATTTGGGCAGCTAGCTCTATAATGCAGCTATGAAGAAACGAACCGCACTAATTGTATCCGCCAGCGTCCTGGTACTGCTGACTATCGGTGGAGGAGTGTACGCCGCGACCCGCACCACCGTGACGCCGCATTTCTGGGCAAAAGCTAAAGCTAGCCGCGCTACCGTGGCCTGCGCCTCGGCTAATCCCAACATCAATATCTCGAAGAATACGCGTGGCGACATTGAGATGAATGCCTTGATCTACCTTTCTGATGTTCCAGCTGGCACGAACGTTGATGTGAAGCTGGCGAGCTACTCGCCGACCAAGGTAACTGGAGCCGACTACTATCCGGCTAAGTACGGTAGCTATAACTTTACGATGGTAAAGCAAAGCGACGGCTGGCATTTTACCGATTTCCGGCACTGCCGCTAGACTGGCGTTGCTTTCGGTCGCTATACGGGGGTTATGAAGTTTGGCAAGTTGGAATTCGAAGCGCTTGGTCTCTGACCCTATGCAAGAATAAGAGGCCTCCGCCTCTCTTTGCTTACTATGAGTGTGCGCTCATACCGATGAGTTCAAAAATACATCTTCCTTTGCCCGATAGGGGGTGAATCACATGGCGTATGGTGATCGGAACAGCGGTCGACGGAACTGCGATGGCTGCTGCACGCGCTGTCACGGCCGGGCAGGCAGGTCGTCGCTCGGAAGCTTGAGCCGCAGCACGTGCTCCGGATGCAACCACACCGGACACGTTCGCTCCTGCCCGGAGCGTCCTGCTGGCAGGTAGTCACCGCAATGGAGATAGATGGTGAGCGTCGCTCAGGTAGAAGTGGTCATGTGGGCACCGCTCATATGATTTCCTTTTATCGCCTCATCACGCCTGTCTATCTCCCCAGGTTTATTACTTTTTATTTATTGAACCGCGCGTCTGCCGTCCAGTCTGCTGGCGATGGTCATTACGGCTGAATGATTTTTATTCCAACCAGAGCACTGGTGAGAGGGTTATTTTTCTGGGCCGAATTCGCTTAGTTGGGGGACTTCGACCTGGTTTGGCATTGGCGTGGCGGTATCTGTCCCCGTTTCGTCGACCGGGCTGACTTTTTGGTTCTTAACGACCAGCAGCGCGATAATGGCAGCGGCCAGCGCCAGCCCGGCGCCGACACGCAACGCGTCTTGATAGCCGTGGACTTGAGCGTCGAGCGGTGCAACGCCGCCGACCGCATCGGTTCGGATAGTGGTGAAGGCTACGGCCGATAAGATGGCCAGACCGATAGCGCCGCCGACTTGCTGGGAGGTGTTCAGAATGCCGGAAGCTAGGCCCGAAAAGTGTTTCGGCACGCCGGAAGTGGCCGCTAGGGTGCCGGAGACGAACGTCAGACCCATGCCGAGCGCGCACAAGGAGAGGCCTGGCAGGACGTTGTGCAGGTAATTGCCGCCGACTTGCATTATCTGGCTCAGCGTAAACAGGCCCATGGAAAGCACCAGCGGACCGGCTACCAGAAACGGCTTATAGCCCGAAATGCCTACCGTGTTTGACACCATGCCGGCGATGATGGCGATGATGAAGGTGATGGGCAAAAAGGCCAGACCGCTTTTAACCGGCGAGTAGCCGAGCACCGTCTGGACGTAGAGGGTAATGAAAAAGAACATCGAAAATAGCGTGCAGGCGATGGCCAGGAAGGCTAAGTTGCCGCCGGCAACGTTACGGATTTTAAATATTTCAAGCGGCATCAATGGCTGCTTGGCCCGCCGTTCGTTGAGTACGAAGCCGACGAGCAATAGTAGCCCGGCAACGATGAAGCTCCAGACGGTTTTAGAGTGCCAGCTCTCGGCAGGGGCTTTGCTAAGGCCGTAGACCAGTGCCATCAGGCCGCCGGTCGCCAGTGCGGCACCGGGCAGGTCGAGTTTGACGGTCCTCCGCTCTTCGCCGATGTGGTAGGGCAGTAGGCGCCGTCCAAGCAACACTACGGCGATGCCGACGGGTACGTTGATAAAGAAATTCCAGCGCCAGCTTAAGTACTGTGTCAATATGCCGCCGAGCAGTACGCCGGCGGCAGCGCCCCCGGAGGCTACGGCCGCCCAGACGCCGAGAGCTTTATTGCGCTCGCTGCCCTCAGTGAATTCGGAGAGCACGATGGACAGGGCGGCTGGTGACATGATGGCTGCCGCCAAGCCCTGGACGGCCCGGGTGGTGATTAGCCAGGCCTCGCTATGGGCTATGCCGCAGAGCAGCGAGGCGATGAAAAAAGCGATGACTGAGCTTAAGAAAATCTTGCGCCGCCCAAATAAGTCGGCCGCCCGCCCGCCGAGTAGCAAGAAGCCGCCGAAGGTTAGGGTGTAGGCGGTGACCACCCATTGGAGGTTATTTTCCTGGAACTTCAGGTCACGAGCGATGGTGGGCAGGGCGACGTTGACGATGGCCACGTCGAGCACCACCATGAACTGGGCTAGCGCCAGGAGCGCTAACAGTATCCACTTATTCTCGGAATGTCGGGACAGTGCGTGCGGCCGACTGGCTGACATTGGCTCTTGCATAATGACTCTACCGTACCAGCCATTCGCCGGTCTGAAAGTTTGAAAGTTCACAGTTTCTTGGGGCGAACGCTGTCGTCGTTGCTTTGCTTCGCGGCTGGGGGTATTATTGCCATAAGCACTTAGAGGGTACGACCGCACGACATGCCAATTTCCAGGCTCCCTATACCCGGCAGTGATGATGGTACATGGGGAGAAGTCCTCAATGATTTTCTAATGGTTTCTCACAATGCGGACGGCACGCTGGTGGCGGCCAGCACCATTGCCGCCAAAGCGGCTGACGACTCGGTGGTGCATAACACGGGCGATGAGACTGTCGCCGGCACTAAGACCTTCCAGGCTTCCCCGGTCGTGCCGACGCCCACGCTCGGTGAGCAAGCGGCCAGCAAAGCCTATGTCGACAGCGTGGCGAGCTCCGGCGCGCCGGCTGCCAGCGCTACGAACCAGGGGTTGATCCGACTGGGCGGCGATCTTGGTGGGGCGGGTGGTACGGCCGACGTTCCGGTGATTGCCGCCGATGCCATCACTACCTCCAAACTAGCTGACGGCGCGGTGACGGCGCTAAAGCTGGCGAACGCTACCGTGAGCGATGTGCAGATTGCCGCCAATGCCGGCATCGCCAAGAGCAAACTGGCCACCGCCGTCCAAACATCCCTTGCGCTTGCCGACAGTTCGGTGCAACAGGTGAACGGCAAGACCCCAACGGCCGGCGCTGTGACGCTGAATGCGGCGGATATCGGCGCTCTGACCCAGACGTCTGCCGACGGTCGCTATCTAGCGGGGACTAAATCGGCGGGCGCGCCGGGCAGCCCAAGCGTCGATGACCTCTGGTATGACAAGACTAATGATCTCTGGAAACGGTGGAGTGGCAGTGCCTGGGTGGTAGCCGGAGGCGCCGAAGCCGCGGCGGCGTTGCAGAAGTCGGCTAATTTAGCGGATCTGCCATCGGCGTCGAGCGCCCGGATGAACCTCGGCCTGGGGGATGCGGCGACACACGCAGCGAGTGATTTTGACGCGGCTGGCGCAGCTGCTGCCGCTCAAGCCGCTGCCGTCCAACGGGCCAACCACACGGGCAGCCAAACCGCGGCCACGATATCGGACTTCTCCAGCGCGGTCACGGCCGTTGGCAATGCCACGTACCCGGCGATAGTGTGGCAACCGAGCACTGCTTACAGCGGCGGTCAGATCGTGGTGCACCAGGGGGTGGCTTATCAGGCGACAAGTGGCTTTACTTCAGGAGCCAGCTTCAGTGCGGCGAACTTGGCGACGCTGGAGAACGCTACAGCTCATGCAGCCGACATCGCCACGCTGAACGCGACGATTCTCACGAATGACGGCGCCGCGGTACACAAGACGGGTGTGGAGAGTATTGCTGGCAACAAGACATTCACGGGCGCTACGGCCTTTTCCGGTTCCCTAACGGCCAATGGCGGCGGTAATGTGCCTACCACGCCGACTGCTACGAACCTGAAGATCGCTGCCGGCAAGACTGCCTTCACCCTTTCCTCCCAAGCCGGCCTCGGAGTTACCATAGACATCTCATCGTACGGCTTCTCGTCCATTGTGTCGGTGCAGCTGACCGTACGATCAGGCTCTCATTTCCCACTGCTGGCTTTTATGGATGGCGCCCCTACGGCTACTTCAATTACCACCTGGGTGGTGGATGCGTTTAATACGGCCCGTTCGGGTAATTACGATATCCACTGGCTGGTTTTCGGTACCTGAAGCGCTTAGCCGAGGCCGGAGGAATGTGCTCGAAGCGGCTTACGCCGGCGCCGCTTTGAGTAGCGGAAAACTGGCATCGCCAGTCCTGCGGCGCGTTTCACCTCGGCCGCCTGCGGTTACGCTTATGATTTTGCTATAGTTACATCAACATGCATGATTTTCTCGCTATTATTGCCGGCACCGTCGGCACCGTAGCCGCTATACCCTACATTGTCGATACGCTGAAAGGCAGGACGCGTCCGAACATAGTTTCTTGGGTTACCTGGACGCTTTTAAACTGCATCCTAGCTACGGCGGCCTTGGCGGCGGGTGCCGATCAAACGGCGATTTTTGCGATGGCAGCCGGCCTGTGCACGGGGGCAGTGGTGGTGGCAGGAATTATCAAGGACGGGATTACACAGTACACAACATTTGACGTGGCCTGTCAGCTACTGGCGATTGCCGGCATAGTGCTGTGGCAGCTGACCGATGCGCCGGTGATCGCTATTGTCTGTGCGATTACGGCATCGTTCATCGGCTCGCTACCTACTTACCGGCACGCTTGGCGGCGGCCGAGGGAAGAAACCTGGCAGTTTTACGCCTTGGACGGGGTTTCGGCGGTAATTGCCGTTGTGGCGGTGGCGCAGGCTGACTTCGCGGCGCTCGGCTACCCGGTATTCATTATTTTTAGCGATGCCTCAATCCTAGGTGTGGTACTGCTGCGCCGGTATATGCTGCCTGCCTATGTGCCGACTGCCGCGAAGCGCCGGCACGCCCGGGCTTAGCAGGTGTACGGTCGGCGGGCTGGGTCCGCGCCAGGCAAGCTTCCTTCTCAATTTGCCCGAGACACTGGATTGTGGACAGCGGGGGTGTAGGGTAAGGTGAAAGCATGAGCATTGACAATGTTGCCGTTGAAGCACTGACCGTCTACCACGATGCCGATGCGGCCGGGCTGGGTCGGCTGATGCCTTTCTTGAGTGAACGGCTTAGCGACGCACCAGTGGATGAGGCGCTGCTACGGGCGATAATCGAATCGCCGTATCACGATCAGTTGGTGGCCCGGCTGGACGGGCGTATCGTGGGTGCGGCCAGTCTGAGTTTGCTAATGGGGCCCGGGGTCGGCCGCCAAGGGTATTTGGAGGATTTTGTGACTGACCCGTCAGTGCGTGGACAAGGCGTCGGCGACAAGATTTGGCAAGCCATGCTTGGGTGGTGCCGGGAGCGTGAGGTGGCGCTAGAGTTTACCTCGCACCCGAGCCGGGTGGCGGCACATCGCTTCTATGGGCGCCAAGGTGCCGCGGTGCGCGACACCACGGTCTTTCACGTCTCGGCAGGCAACTAGTACAACTCTTCGTGCTGTTCGCGGATAAAGGCCATCCACTGTTGCAGCAGACGCAAGATGGATTTCAGCGGCAGCTCGATAGCCAGGTCCATGAACCGGGCAACAATATTGATGCGGCTGTACTTACGTGATAGCCACTGGCCAGATGCCACGAACGGTAAGTAAAAGAAGTCTTGTAGTGAGGCCAGCAAGCCGGTCTGCGGACGGACCAGTTCCAGGTCGCGTACCAGCAGGCTCAAACGGAAGCCGAGGAAGCTGGCGGTGGAGAAGAAAATAAAGAAAATACCCATGTGCACGAGGTTGAAATGCAGCGCGTGCAAAATCAGCACCGTGATGGCCACGGGGATGAGGAAGAGCAGGGTGTACGCCAGCTTGGTCGCCAGGCGGGCGCGGCGGCGCTTAGGCGGCTGAATCTCTAGTCGCCGGCCACCGTACAGCACGCCGGCGATGTAATCACGTAGGGCCTGCTTGTTGGCTTTAGACGGCGGCTTAAAGCTCAGCAGCAGACAGGCCAGATAGAGCGGTGGGAAGAGCAAATTGATGGCCAGTGGCAGCACTGATACGCGGCCGTAAACGATCAGGTCGTAGGGAATCTCGATGGCCACGCCGATCAGCAGCTTAGTGATAATCAGAAAAGCGATGCTTTTAATGAGCCCGCGAGCCAGGCGGCGGTCGAGCTGGCGATATTCGTGGTCGGTCTGTACATCGTAGGCATCGAGAAAATGCCTGCTGTCAGTCAGCATGTCGGCGATGTTTTGCTGGCTGTCGGCGGTTAGGCCCTTAAGGACCCGGAACGGAGCGCCGTAACGGCTAACCGTGCGTTTCAAGGCCTCTGTCAGCGGGCTGCTGAGCTGCGCCTCGATGCGCTTATTTAGGGCAATGAAGCTGGCAGTGTCTTGCGGCGACTGGTTGTAGAGCCGGTGCAGATCGTGGTGGATAATGTCGCTGTCGGACTTGAGGATTGCCAGGTGGATGGCGATATACAAGCAGAACTCGTACTCCTCGAAGCTGGGCAAATCGGCGAACCGGCTTTTCGGAATGGCGCTGAGGAAATGATGGTAGGCGACTACCAAGGTAGTGCGCTGGATATTATGCGGGTTCAAAATAGTTTCGGCGTCGGTAGAGAGCAACGCGAGAACCCAAGCATCGGCCGTCTCGCGGGTGATATGCGCCTGGCGTAGGCGGCCATGGGCGGCCATGTAGACTTCGATACGGTTTTGTACGGCAGCGGTGGTGGCCTTGCTGAACTGACCGCCCTGCAAATACCCCGCCTGCGTAAGATCCACGATCAGTTCAGTGCCGAGATCATGCTGCTGGCGTTTCGCCACGAAGAGGTTGCGCTTAAAAAAGCGTTTGATGGCGCGTTGCAATAATAAATGTTCCTCGGCGTACTCGGCGGCGTTGCGCAGTTGCTCGTACGCACTGGAGACAGTTTTGCCGGTGAGCGGTACTTCCAGGATGGTACCAGAGGTATTTTCAGTGATGGCTGCCTGGTCAAGGCTGTGGGCGGCCAGCAACTGCTGGCGCAGCAGTTCGTGTAGCGCAGGGGGCTCGTCGGACATACGTAGCTGCTATTATATAATGTTTTACTCCGATATCATAGAGGAATACGCGCTGCGTCCGAGAGCAACTACGGCGTTGTACTGGAGGTCGTCGTGTTCTACAATAGCCATAAGCAATAATTGAGAGGTGTGAATGGCTCGTCTACCTGTTCCTGGTTCGGATGATGGCACCTGGGGTGATGTTCTCAATACGTTCTTGGGCGTAGCTCATAATAGCGACGGTACGTTGCTACCGGGTGCGGTGAGTAGTGCCGGCGCGGAGACAATGACGCACAAAGGCCAGGCGAACGGCTATGCGCCACTTGACGGTTCAAGCAAGCTCCCTGCTGCCAACCTGCCGGCCGGCGTAGTTCAAAGTGGTGCGGCAGCAGCCGGCGACTTAAGCGGGACGTACCCGAATCCGACTGTCGCCAAGCTAAATGGCGTAGCAGTAAGCGGGACTCCCAGCAGCGGCAAAGTGCTGACGGCCACGAGCAGCACCGCAGCCAGTTGGCAAGTGGCCGCCGCTAGCGGCAGTGCGTGGCAGTTTGATGTCGTAGCCGGTTACGGGGCGAAGGGTGATGGTTCGACCGATGACACCAATGCTTTCCAGAATGCCATCAATGCGGCCGTGGCGTACGCCCAGGCAAACTCCGGTTACGCGGAAGTCATCGTGCCGCCGGCCAGTGTTTACTACGCCATCAACGGCGCCCTCCAGACCGGCGGTTCAACGCTCGGTAACGCCCAGATCGCCCTGCCGGTGGTTGCCGCCACTGCCAATAAGGTGACGTTAGTTATCAAGGGCGTGGCGAACGCCAGCGCGCTCTTCCATTGGCAGCAGACGACGCCAACGCAATATTCGGGTGCGACGCTCATGTCAAATGGCGTTTTTGCAAATACGACCGCTCAGGCCAACAGTATTGATACGAATGGCGAACCGTGTGTGATCGGCGGCCCGAACCAATCGAACCACTACGGTGACTCCCAGGCCAAGTTTTCTAACATGTTGCTGGTGCTGCAAGGTATCTCGGTGATCGTGCCGAAAAGCAGTACGGGCGCCAGCTACTCCGGTGTTGACTTGTCGGGTGTAGCCGAGGCTAACATCTTTGATTGCAGCGTGGCTACCACGGGTACGTTTGCTGGCGGAGACTTCGCCTCGCCAAACGGTTTTTCGGCGGGGTATTCCAAAGGTTTGATGATGCCCGCCAACGGCAATAATGACAACAATGTTATTCGCAACTTGTCGATTGGCGGTGGTTTTGCGGAAGGCTTGTTTGCCACTGAACACACCGTTATTGAATCGGCCCGGTTGCTCTACTGCTGGGCGGCACTCACGTTGGTGGGTAATTATTACGGTAGCGTGGGCGCCTCACACGCGGTGATTGCCGATCAGCTGAGTATAGAGGGTTGCCCGGTGCTGGTTCGGGTGCGCGGCACGGGACAGTCGGGTATCGGCCCCTTCCTGGACGTCGGCCAGCTGGACACCGAATCTGGCGCGCCAACGTTTATTGATAACGGCATCGGATTAGCTGCCGCGGTAGGCACCATTAAGCTTACGGGTTTGTACACGGTGAGCGCCATTACCGTCGGCGTGACGGGACTGCATATTTTGAACGGTCAGCAGGCACCTGGCTACGTGGCGGAACCGAGTTATACGCTTGGTACGGCTTTCCAGAACCCCTGGTGGCGTGACGCCACGATTCATATCTCTGGCGGCACGGTTACTAATGTCAAAATTGGCGCCACTAACGGCGGTTCGGTAGCTCCTACCATGCAGGCCATTGGCCTGACGTCTGGCACGTTCCGCCTCCCTTCGGGCGGCTGGTTCGAGGTGGATGGCACCGTCAAGCCGACCATGACCGTTATTCTCGACTAGCTGCCGACTCGCAATGTGAAATCGCACAGCTCCTCGCTGCCTAAAAGCGTATCGTAGAGACTTTGATAGCGGGGTGGATTGTTATGGTACGGAATATGGAACAGGCCCGCGTGGTAACGCGCGTGCCGGTTGAGTTAGGAAAAATTGGTGTGCGGGCCTCGCTTTGGAGTGGCAAGCTGGCTGCTCAGACTGCCTTGTATACGCTGGGAATCGTGCGCGGCTTGTCGGTTGGCAATGAGCATATCGCAGAGCGCTTGGCCGCCACGTTACCGCTTAATGAGGCGAAAATGGGTGCCGCAGACGTGGCGCGCGGCCTGCGGGCTGGCGACACGGAGCTCACGGGAATTGGCGAGCGGGAAGTAGCACGGGCAGTGGTATTGGCAGATCGCAGCTCCAAGGTGTCAGACGAGGTTACGAGTGCCGTGGTAGGTATTGCGCGGCGGCTACCGGTTGACCCGCTAGCCGCCTCTCTGGTGCGGCCAGAATTGGCTGATGAGGCCCGTGACGTGATGGAGAGGTTCGGCCACGTCAGCCCGCGGGCCGGCGACGGCTCTCGCGCGGAGTAAGCAAAAGCCCGCCATACTGGCGGGCTTTGAGGGTGCAGGGAAATCGTGCAGGTCTTGGGGTGGAGCCGGAGCTCTGGGGGGGTGAACACGCTCAAGGCTGCACGAAATTGGGGATAGCTTGCTTACCGGCGCCGCTCCAGCTGAAGGCTGGCCATGGGGCGCCGGGATAACAGCGGGTGCGTCGGGTTGCCGGTGTGGTTTGGCGCACGGGCGAGCGGTAGCTATCGGGGTGTCGTTTGGCGCTTGGTCTTTTTCGGGACAGGCTAGGGCTTGCGGGCCTTGACTATAACGGCGCTCCAAGCCAGGGCGGCCGGTATGCCGAGGATCAGCTCGGTCGCCAAGTTGCCGTTGGCCAGAGCGCCGATCCAGGCCACGGTAGTCAGGATGCAGAGGGTCAGGAAGATTCCGGGGCTACCATTGCCACTGCGCCACTCGCGAATGGCGAGGCCGCCGGCCAGGGTGCCAAGGATGAATAGTAGCCAACTCATGGGCGGAGCTCTTTTCTCGAGAAAGGGCGGGCATCAAAGGACAGAATTACAATGCATTAAAAACGATAATTTGTCAATGTAGGTCGCTGTGGCGTGAACCGGACGGCGTAGCAATTGGCCTTTGGTTCCAGGGATAATGCGGTATAATCATCTGGTAACAAATCACTGATGGCGCCTTGGCGGAGTGGTTACGCAGCGGTCTGCAAAACCGCGTACGCGGGTTCGAGTCCCGCAGGTGCCTCCATAGATGCGAGCGAAGCACATCGCTGGGATCTGCGAAAATCTAATCCAGATACGACCGACGCTTCGCTCGTGCCTACAAAAAGCCAAAACTTTGGCTTTTTGGGGCGAGTGGCGGAATTGGTATACGCGGCGGACTTAAAATCCGCTGACCTTAAAAGTCTTGTGGGTTCAAGTCCCACCTCGCCCACCAACGAATAACCCAAGGCATCCGTCCTTGGGTTTTTCGTACCCGTCCGATCCTAAACGTTAACCCTTGGAGGAGCAGTATGACGACAGCAAAGACCCAGCACGATAGTGAAACCGCAGCCCATGGTCAGCAGGTAATCGTGGCCTGCGCATTTATCCACCACAACTTTGACGGCGTCGAGAAAGTCTTCTTGGCTCAGCGGGCCGCCACCAAAAAATTCTTCCCAGGCGTTTACGAAGTGCCGGGTGGTCATATCGATTTTGGTGAAGACATCGTGGCAGGGCTGAAGCGGGAAGTCCGCGAAGAGCTCGGCAAAGACATTGCGGTCGGCGACCCATTCAGCGTCTTTACCTATCTGAATGAAGTGAAGGGGGCTCATTCGATTGAGGTCTGTTACTTCGCGCAGTTTGTCGGTGGGCTCGATGACATCCAGTTACACCCCGACGACCACAGTGCCGCCGGTTGGTTCGCGGCCGATGAGTCGGACACGTTCTTCGTGAACCGCTCCTCCGACGACCCGGAGCGGGCTGCCATCGAGCGCGGCTTCGCACTGCTAGCCGGCCAGTCGCTGCACGCCTAGGCGGCCATGGCGCTGACGCCGGAGTGAGCTGCGGCGGCTAGTATGTGACCAGCACGTTTGCGCCGTGCAGCCGGTTTGTCGATGCTCTCAAAAGCGGCCAGCATGGCCTGGCTTACCTCGGGGATGGCGTAGTTGGTGCCTGGGCAGATTGTACCGAGAATGTCCGGACGAGGCATCGGCTTGCCGTTATGGTAGTCGTCCCACTCTTTCACCGTTTCGGCAATTTGTTGATAACGGAACTGCTTTAAAGTTGCCACCAGCTCGGGGTCTAACCGAAGTCCATGCTCGGTGAGCTGTAGCGGCTCCTTGAAATAGCATCCGGCTAGAGCGAATGGGCCAACTAAGCCCATCGGTACGTGGCGGGTAAATTGCTCAATCAGCCCATTCTTAATGATGTCGTGCAGCAGAATGTTCGGGTCGTCGTAGCCGGGAACCCTTTCGGCGGTGAGCAGGGCAATGGTTTGCATAATGGAAAGGACGCCTTCTTCGAGTGAGTCGACGAGCGCGTCGCCAGGCGTTCCCAAGATTCTCCCGGCGGCTATGTCACGGCCGCGGGCCATGGAGGTTTCAATAACCACTTCGTGGCTCGAGCCGAGTTCCTGAGCAAGGTCGCTACAGACAATCTTGGCACGTTCGATGGTGTACTGCGTGGTGTTAAGCACATTCCGCGCGAACTCCTGGCCGTAGGCGCCTATCGGCATTACCGGGAACGCGGTGGCCGTATAGCGGTACTCTTCGGAGCTGCTATCGTACAAGGAGTCTCCAGTAGCGTACATGTACGTGCCGAAGCGTCGGATATCGGGGTGATTTACGTACGCACCATTAAACGCGAGGAGCCTTCGAACGCTGTCCTTCCGGTTTATCATGGCGCTCTCAATATGGTAGAACTCGCCCTGCAATTGCTGATCTGCGGCTGCTCGGTACCGAGTCCATTTGTCCGGATCGATTGCAATGTTCCGATGACGAATCTCATCGAGCCAGCTTGGTACATTTTGAGCAAGGTAGTCGTCGCCAGGGAGCGAATCGCGGTCGGCGCTCCGAGGCCGGTTTTTAATAAAGTCTCGGACTTGGGCTGTGAGTTCATCGTAGTCGGAGGTAATGGTGAAGTCAGTATCGCTTGCTCCGCGGCCAAACAAGTGGGGCGGCAGTATGTATGGGTCGGCACTCAAATCCTCGCCGTAAGGTAGGCCCGTAGTGAGCGGAACGGGCTGAGCTGATTCCCAGTTGCTGACGGGGTCCCAGTCGATGGTGTCGACATGCACTTGTTCCGCAAGCCTCGCCGCCAGCGGGTCGATAAGGCTTTTCATTTCGGCTTGAGCCACACCATGTTCGGCGTACACGTGGCGCATGAGGTCATGGTTTATCGGGCAGGACCGTTCGGGAGTAGTCATGGTGCAGCTAGGATAAGGGTAACGAGCCAACGAGAGCGGGCCACTTTTTAACATTATATCATAAATCATAGAAAATTTCAATATTTTCCTCATCGAAGACATCGGCTGGCTCGTCAAACGAACCTGAACGCGGTACCATACAAACAACTAAGGGGAGTTCTAGGAGTTATGGCTGAAGAGACAGGATTACGGAAGTGGCTGCCACTGATGGTAATGGCACTGGCGCTGTTTATCGTGGTGCTCGATACCACTATCATTAACGTTAGTCTGAAAGCGATCATTCACGATCTTCATAGCAACCTTAAGTCTATCCAGTGGGTGATCACCGGCTACTCGCTAGTGCTGGCGGCATTTACGATCACCGGCGGGCGTTTAGGTGATATCTTTGGCCGTAAGAAGCTGTTCTTACTTGGTGCGGTGGTCTTTGCCGTGGGTTCTTTGCTGGCCAGCCGGTCGCACTCGGCGCCCCATTTGTTTGTCAGTGTGGCACTGGTGGAGGGCCTGGGCGCGGCCATGATGCTACCGGCTACGGCCAGCTTGCTGGTCAGTACCTATCGGGGGCGCGACCGGGCGCTGGCTTTCGGCGTGTACGGTGCCATCGCTGGTGCGGCGGCGACTGTCGGTCCGGTGCTGGGCGGCTGGCTGACCAGCAATTACAGCTGGCGCTGGAATTACCTGATCAACCCTATCGTGGTGCTGATACTGCTGCTCGGTTCAGTGGTGGTGCGTGAGGCGCACGAGCGTAGTCCGCATCGGCCGGATATCTTTAGCGTCATACTATCAGCGCTGGGGCTGGGCGGCATGGTCTACGGTATTATCGAGTCTTCAACCTATGGCTGGCTAAAAGCAAAACAAGACTACGAGATTTTCGGCCAGACGTTCCACTTGCACGGCGTCTCGGTGTCGGCCTACGCGCTGTTTTTCGGCTTCGTTTTCATCGGGCTGTTCTTGTTGCGCCAAATGATGCTCGAAGACAAACATCGTACGCCGTTAGTCTCGACTGGCTTGCTTAAAAACCGGCAGTTCATGTCCGGTACCACTGTGTTGATGGTAGCGGTGCTTGGCCAATTCGGCCTGATTTTCGCGCTGCCAGTCTTTCTGCAGGGCTTGCTGGGCCGCGATGCTTTCCACAGCGGCCTCGCCATACTGCCGATGAGCCTAGCGATTTTAGTGGCCTCGCCGCTGTCCGGTGTGCTAGCCGGCAAGTTTAACGTCGCCCAGCGCTACCTGATTCAACTGGGGCTGGGTATCTCGCTGGCCGGTAGCCTGCTGCTGCTCAGCGAGGTGTCGGCCACGGCGACGGCGGCACATCTGCTACCGGGATTGGTCTGCTTCGGCTTCGGCTTCGGGCTGTTGATTTCGCAGCTGGCTAACCTGACTCTATCAGCGGTCAGCGTGGAGATGGCCGGCGAGGCCTCGGGCGTCAATAACACCTTCCGGCAGATCGGTACCTCCCTGGGTCAGGCGCTAATTGGGGCGTTGCTGATCACGGCCCTGACCTCACAGCTGGGTCGTGACGTGGCGGCCAGCCGTGTTTTGCCGCCAAATACCAAAGCCCAGGTGAGCAGTACTATCGCTGCCAATGCCGAAAGCCTCGGCGTAGTCAACGATCGGCCAAACGATCGGTTGCCGACGGCGGCTGTCCAGGAAATCACTCGCATTAAAAACGACGCTATTGTGCACAGCGTGCGGGTGGGGTTCGTGGGTACGGCTGCGGCGATCGGCGCCGCTTTGCTGCTCAGCTTCGCCCTGCCATTCCGCGCGCGCCAGCACGAGTACCAGCCGACTACGCCCGCTCCAGAACCGTTGCCGGCTACTGAGTAGGGCTCGGAAGCTCGACGCTAGCGAGCTCATCCCGTACACTAGTGACTATGGAGACCAATTGTCCCTTCTGTAACAGCAAAGACCGCGTGCTGAAAGAAAACGAGCATGCTCGACTGATCTTGAGCAATCCGCGCAAGACGCCGGGCCACGCCCTGGTGTTCCCGAAGCGCCACATTGAAGCCCCGTGGCAGCTGAGTGCTGATGAGCTGACTGACATTTTTAAGCTGATTTTCTTTGCCGAGCAGCGGATGCTCGGTGAGCTTGGTCAAGGGATCGACATCCGCCAGAATTACCGGCCGTTCAAGAAGCAGGACGAGCTCAAGAAAAACCACGTGCTCTTCCACGTAGTACCCCGCGACAAAGATGACTACATTTACAGTGTGGCCGAGAAGTTTGAACGCGACTTGTTCGCCGATCTTGACCCGCTGGAAGCCAAAGAAGTGGCTAAGCTCTTGAAATAGCAGACAAGGCTCCATGAGCGCGGCGTACGTAGAGACTGACGCTGGCGTTGTATCTTTGATTAATCTTATTGTTGATGTTATAACATAATACCGTTGACCATTTTCCCGGTCGACATCACCATCACCACCTACGTAAGTGAGGGGGACCCGTGAGCAAGCTGCTTATGGGACTTCGAGTTGTCGCCATCCGGCCCCGGCGAGGATTCTTCTTCGCCAACAACGCCACCGACTCGGGCGAGGGTGTGCTCTGCTGGCTGGACCGGCCTAGCGTCCCGGCACCGCAGCCCTACCGTAGGGCCACGCCCGCTTCCGACGGGGAGTCCGTCGCCCAGCGCGACATGCCCGAAATGGGTACTTCGGTCGTCTGCGAGGTCATACGAGGCCAGCACGGTCGCTGGTTCGCAGTCGGCTGGATGACGATGGCCGAATGGCAGGCAGCAGGCAGGCCCGGCGTCTCCAAAAACGGCTGATCCGCTCGTCGGAGCAGTAGCGCCAGGCAAAAGCCTCTGCGGCCCTGCAGCCCAACCGCCGTAGCGCGTAAAAGATGGTGCGCCAAGCCGGGCGGGACTTACAGTGTCGCGACCAACGTCGCCCTTTAGTCCCGTCCGGTCATCAACCCCACGTTTATCCTTTGGCGGCATTACCGCCGCTCTCATAATCCCCAAGACCACCACAAGTTCCGGCTCTCTCGGGTGTGCTACAATGGGCGACAGTATGAAAGCTTTTCAGCCCGTCATGTGCCTGATGATGCCCCCGCGGGCATAGCTTTTCTTTTCTTGATTTTTCATCAATACACGTTAAACAGGTACAATATTACCGATGAGCAATTACTACGTAACGACTTCTATTCCCTATGTTAACGGTGACCCACACATTGGCTTTGCCATGGAGTTAATCACCGGCGACGTGCTGGCCAGGACGGCGCGACTGCGCGGCGACAACGTCATCTACTGCACCGGCACCGACGAGCACGGCACTAAGGTAGCCGAAAGGGCTGCGTCCCTGAACAAAACGCCCCAGGCTTTTGCCGATGAAGTGTCGAAGAAATTCCGCGACCTAGGTTCG
>Ga0070681_10001641_pt1 | contig 19962 bp, 8 predicted proteins | sample KBSC83BmetaG_FD_65650 | JGI IMG/M metagenome (GOLD analysis project Ga0070681, IMG submission 65650) | Corn rhizosphere microbial communities from Kellogg Biological Station, Michigan, USA - KBS C8-3B metaG | ecosystem: Host-associated > Plants > Roots > Rhizosphere | place: USA: Michigan... | reverse complement strand
ACCCCAGCGGCCCTGATCGTAGATGTAGTAGGCGGCGCCGTTGTTGCCGCCGCCGTTGCCGCCGGGAATCTGATAGCTCCAGCCCCAGTTCTCGTTGAAGTCCTGATAGAGATCACTCACGCCCGCGCCGACGCCGACCGCCGCGAACAGACGCGAGCGCGTCCCGATGAACGCCGCGCCCTCACCGCCAAAGCTGTGGCCATTGATCCCGATGTGCTTCGGATCGACGTAGCCCATGGCGATCACCTTCTTCACCGCCGCTTCCACCGCCTCGAGCATGTCGCTGTGCGAGCGGCCCGTGTGGAAGTACACGTCGGGGATGAGGGTGACGTATCCGTCGCTCGTCGCCTGCATCGGAATCGCCCCCATGCCCGTGACGAACGACGGCGCGACGTAGTGATGCAGATTCTGCGAATTCTTCTCGTAGAAGTTCACGAGCATCGGTCGCTTCTCGCCCGGCTTGTAGTCGTCCGGCAGCGTGAGCAGCGCCTGGAGCCGGTGGCCGTCGTGATCCTTGAAGTCGACGAGCATGCGGTGACCCCAGAGGAACTCCGACTGCTGCGGATTCGCATCCGAGATCTTTTTCGAGTTCGTGAAGTCCGCCCCGGACACGCGAAGGTCGGGATACTCCGTGAACGTCTGCCGAGTGAAGAGATAGACGTCTGCCTTCGCGGCCTTGGTCGGAGTCGTGAACGACGCATCGTCGTAGACGAGCTGCTTGAGCTCTCCGTTCTCCAGCCGATAGAAGCCTTCCTTCTTCGTCCACTCCCCGTACGCCGAGAGCGTGATGGGCTTCGAGAGATCGATCTTGACCGCTCGTGCGCGTCCGCCGCGTCCACCGCCGAATGCGCCCGGGCCGCCCGGCGCCGGCGGCTCCGACGTATCCGGTTCGATCTGCGCATAGTGGAAGCGAATCTGGTTCTTGGTGCCGACGCCCTTCGTGAGATTCGTCGGCGCGGAGCCGTCGAGCGGCAGCACATACAGGTCGTACTGATGCGCGACGACCACCGCCTTGCCGTCGCTCGTGTACCCGTTGATGCCGTACGAGGGCTTCACGCCCGGATGATCGAACTCGAGGTTGGTGAAGCTCACGCTGCTGCCGCCGCCGAGCGTTTTCGTGGTGGCGTCGTTCAGGTCGTACGCCTGGAACTTTCCGTTCTTCCAGTAGAGGAAGACGTTGCCGTCCGGCGAGATCCCGAGCACGTGCGCGCCGGTGAGCTGGTCCTTGGCAATGAGTGTTCTCTCACCAGTCGAGGTATTCACGCGATAGATGTCGGCCGCCGGCTCCTTGTAATCCGACGTATAGCCACGCGCGTCGCGGCCAACCGCCCAACGGCCATCCTGGCTGACGTCCACTTCACGCATCGTCGAGTCGGCGAGACGCACGAAGCTCGCTGCACCCACGTCGAACGCTTCGCGATAGGTGAAGTTGCGATCGGCGTCGGCGCGGGTCATCTGCACGGACTGGATGCGATCGTCCTTCGTGTTCCACACGTCGACGTCGGCGACGTCATCCGAGCCGCGACGCCGAGTGGTCGTATCGGGCGCCGGCGACTGTTCCTTGATGCCGAAGAAAACGCGCTTGTTGTCACCGCTCCAATCGAGCGCCGCACGATCGCTGACGACGAAGCCCTTCGGAAAATTCGCGGCCTTCGCGGGATCGAGCTTCACCCCGCCCGCCTCGGCCGAGGCGAGCGCGCCCTGTACGTCCGGATAGACGAGGAGTGTGTTGTCGCGCTCGCGCATCCTGTCGACGTCGGCGCCCTTGAGCACGGCGAGGCCGGTGCCCTGGTCGTTCCACGCAAGCCGGCTATACACGCGCGCGTCGTTGTCGAGCGTGCTCACTCGGCCGTTCTTGAGATCGAGGACCAGCAGGCCGTTGCCGTCGCGCGGCGATGCATCGACGGTGTACGCGAGCAGATCGCCCCGCTTGTTGAATGCGATGTCGCCCACGCTGCCGAGCAGTTGATCGTGGCCGGTGACGAGATCGTGGAGGATGACGTCGGCGCCGCGCGGGCCCTGCGGCTCGGCGTTGGCTGCCGCACCGGGAGCGCCCGTCGGAGCGCCGCTCGGCGCGCCGGGAGCCGCGCCGCCGCGTCCACCGCCCGCGTTTCCAGCATTCGGCGAGCGCCGGCGGAGCACGAGATGGCTCGACGATGATGAGAAGTTGAATGATTGAATGTCCTGCCACGACTGGACGGCGCCTGTTTCGAGATTGCGAAGCTCGACGCGACGCGGCTGCGACGGCGTGTTGCCCTGGGCGCCGCGTCCATTCTGCGCGCCCTGCCCGCCGGGTCCCGCGCTCTGACCGCCGCGCCCGCCCCGGCCGCCACGTCCGCCCGGATTGGGATCGACGACATACGCGAGCCAGTGCGAATCAGGCGAGAATGCGCCGCCGGTCGCGTTGCCGATCTCGATGTCCTGGTCGTCCGCCAGCCGCACGAGGTGCAGCACGGGCTTTGCCTCGGCGGGCGCGGTGTTCATCTGCGACAGGCCGTACGTCACCCATTTGCCGTCGCCGGAGATGGACGCGCCGCTGATGGAGCGCCAGCGCGTGTAGTCCTCCACCGTCATGGCCTTCTTGCCCGTGGCCGGCGTTTGGGCTAGGACGACGGACGCGAACGAGAGGGAGAGGAAGAGCGTAGGGACAGTCCGCGCGAGATAGCGCGGACGCGGGAGATTGGGAATCACGAACAGGCCTCGAGAAGGAAAACCATCTCTCTATACGGGCAAGCGTGGCCTGGCGCTAGGCTGGGTGCTGGCGGGGGCGCTCCGTGGCGCTCGCTGGGGGGCGTTACTCGCCTGGGGGCTCGCTGGGAGCAAGCGGCCGCGCCGCCGGCGCGCCGGCAACTGCCCGGTTGTCATCCTCGCGAGCGCCCATTGTCATCCTGAGGCGCGAAGCGACGAAAGGATCTACTCTCACGTGCTTTTGGGCCAGCTACCCGAAACGCACAGTAGATCCTTCGGTCGCCGCGCTCCGTCAGGATGACAACGGTGTCGGGCCGCTTGCCGTTCCAGGACGGCAAGGCCGCCGCGGCGAGTCGCAGGCGAGCACTTGCCTCAGCCCAACCCGACGGGCCAGCAGTGCCCTCGAGCGAGCGAAGCGAGCACTTCCCTCCACAAGGAGCCGCTTGACTCCCAGGTGAGAAAATATTATCTCAAACGACAGACAAAAACTTCTCTATGTCCCGCGACCTCCGTCACGCACTCCGCGCCCTCCGCCGCGCACCCGGCTTCAGCGTCGTCGCCATCGGCACCCTCGCCCTCGCGATCGGCAGCACCACCGCCGTCTTCAGCGTCGTCGACGCCGTCGTCCTCCGCGGACTCCCCTACGGCGACGCCGGAGACCTCCGCACCGTCTACGAACGCAGCGAGGACGGCAAGTTCCGCGTCCCGTCATTCCCGACGTTCTCCGATTGGCAGAGCGCCGCCGCCAGCGTCCACGACGCGATCGAGGGCTTCGCATTCGTCCGCGGAGACGGCATGCTCATCGGCGACAGCCCCGAGCGGCAGATCGGAGCATTCGTCACACCGGGATTCTTCGACGTGATGAAGACCCGGCCCGCACTCGGCCGCACGTTTCTGCCGGAGGAGGAGCGGCTCGGCGGGCCACGCGTCGCGGTGTTGTCGTTCGACTTCTTCATGAAGCGTTACGGCGGCGACCGGAGCATCATCGGCAAGACGATCGCCATCGACAGTGTGCCCAGCACCGTGATCGGCGTGATGCCGGCGGGATTCGCATTTCCTAATTTCGGCTCCGGCGGATGGCTTCCGCCGGCCGCATGGCAACCGATCGCGGTGTATCAGGCGACGCACAACACGCTCACGCTCCGCGGTCTCCACGTCGACAGCCGAGCGATCCTTCGTCTACGGCCGGGCACCGATTCGCTGCGCGCCGCTACGGCCATGCACACCATCGAGCAGCGACTCGCCGCGGAATATCCGAAAGAGCAAGCGCACTGGACGTCGGTCGCGATTCGCAGCCTGCCCGATGAGCTGTTCGGCCAGCTCTGGTCCACGCTCGCACTCGTCGCCGGCGCGATCGGACTCGTGCTGCTGCTCGCATGCGCGAACGTCGCGAACCTGATGCTCATTCGCAGCAGCGTCCGCGGACAGGAGCTCGCGGTGCGCGCCGCACTCGGCGCGGGTCGACTGCGCCTGGCGCGCCAACCACTCGTCGAAGCGGCGATCATCGCGCTGAGCGGCGGACTCCTCGGGATCCTGCTCGCCACGCTGCTCGTGCATCTCGCGCGGCCATTCGCCAATCAACGGCTCCCGTTCGCGACTCACATCGCCATCGATCCACGCACCATTGCGTTCACGCTGCTCGTCACGACGCTGACCACGCTGCTGGTCGGCATCCTGCCCGCGCTCCAGGCGAGCCGCGCGAATCTCGTCGACCGGCTGCGCGGCGGAGCCGCATCGCGAGGCGGCATCGCCGATCTGCGCGTCCGGAACGCGCTCGTATCGTTGCAGTTCGCGCTCGCGATCACGCTGCTGATCGGCGCGGGCCTGCTCGTGCAGAGCGTTCGTCGCGTGACGTCCGTCGCGCTCGGCTACGATCCGGAGGGCGTCGTCTCATTCGCGATTCGTCCGGATGTCAAACGCTATGCTGCTCCCGCGGATGCCGCGGCGCTTTATCGACGCGTGATGGATGCTGTTCGCGCCGTGCCTTCGGTGCGCAGCGCCGCCGCCGCCGGCGGCGCGTTGATCGAGACCAGGATCGACGTCCAGGGACGCGCGAGCTCCGCAACGCCTCCGACGGGACTCTATCATCCCGTCTCGAGCGAATATTTCAAGACACTACACGTCCCGATCGTCGCGGGCCGTGGATTCACGGACGACGACATGCGGTCGCCGAGTGGATTGCTCGTCACCGACACGCTGGCGAAGCAACTGTGGCCGGGCGCGAGTGCGGTCGGGCAGCGCATCACCATCTATCGCCAGTCGCAGGCGCGCCCGGATTTCGGCCAGCCGATCACGTTGCCGGTCGTCGGCGTCGTCTCCGACTATCGCGAGTTCGGCCCCGAAGCGGCATCGCCGCCGCAGGTGTATCTGCCGTACACGCTCGAGGTCTGGCCGTGGATGACGTTCGTCGCGCGGGCGAACACCACGCCCGCGGTGCTCGAGTCGATCAAACAGGCCGTGAAGAATGTAGATCCGACGATCACATGGTTCGGCGAGCCGAGCTTCGACCGTGGCGGACAGACGCCGACCTTCTCCGATCCGCGAATGTTCGTCACCGGGCTGCTCGGCGCATTCGGTGCGACCGCGCTGCTGCTGGCCGCGATCGGGCTGTACGGCGTCGTCGCGTACGCCGTCACGCAACGCACGCGCGAGATCGGCATTCGCATCGCCATCGGCGCGACCCCGCGGCACATCGTGCGGCTGCTGCTGCGTCAGGCGTCGACGTTCGTGCTCGTCGGCATCGGCGCTGGACTTCTCATCGCGGCCGGCGCGACCAAGGTGCTTCAGTCGCTCCTCTTCGAGACGGCGACCACGGATGTTACGACTTTCCTCATCGTGCCGGTCGTGCTCGGCCTCGTCGCGGTGGCGGCGAGCTGCGTGCCCGCGCTGCGCGCGACGAGGACCGATCCATCGATCGTGATCAGGGCCGAGTGATCACTTGCACGCCGGCTCGCCGTCGTTGGCGCCGGCGACCGTGGGGTTGGTGGTGTTCATGGAGATGCCGCATTCCTGCCCCGGGAGCTGCGAGTGCGTCACGGTGGCGAACCAGTAGCCCGAGCCCGCTGACAGCGTCGGCGGGTTCACGCCAGATGAGATCTGGAATGACAGGTCACTCAAGGTCCCCGTGTACTTGGCGCTGTCGGAGAAGAACGCTTCCTCGGAGGTGACGAGGTTGCGGAGATCCGACTTCATCGCGGTCACGTAGGCTTTGCCTTTTGTGCTCGCGAATTTGGGAATCGCGATCGCGGCGAGGATGCCGATGATCACGACCACGATCAACAACTCGATGAGGGTGAATCCCCTGCGCACGCTCTGCATGGTGACTCCTGATTGAGAGAAGTTTGTGCGAGGGATGGATGGGGAGATTGGATCGCAGGCTTCACGATTCGCGCGCTCGAGACGCAACACGAAATGGCCTGCGATGTGGAACTCTTAGCGTCCCATGCGAAAAAACTTTCCTCAACCGTAACGGTTTGGTGCTCCAGCGAATTCCGGGAGATCAGTGGGCGGTCGGCGATGGGCGATGGGCGATTGGCGGCGAGCGCGGATAACCTCAGAGGTGCGGGACAAGCATTCGCCGGGGCGCAAGCGCCGAAGATCATTGTTTGCTAATTGATCTCGCGTGTTTGGAAGTACTTAGAGGTACTCGGAGGTACTCGGAGGTACTCGGAGGTACTCGAGATACCACCGAGCACACCGTGAATCACCGTAAGCCACCGAACCTCTTGACGTGCTGCTCATCGTGCCGTGGCAGAATCAAGAACACAAAAACTGCGCACGAACCGGCGGCAGCAGCGACAATCCGCGGAACTCCGCGGAATCGTTAATCCCCCTCGAGGCGGTCCAGGCCAGCCCGGCGCGCCAGTCGGGTGCCGATCACCACGCGCCGATCGCCACGCGCCGATCGCCACGCGCCGATCGCCACGCTCTCTCGCCAACGCGTGCCCGCGCGTGGAGATGCCCGAAGGATCTATCGACTTGCCGTTGAGGCCTACCAGGTCCAGTTGATCAAGGGATCGCGCGCGAAGTTGACGCCGAGCGCCGAGAGACGCGCGCCATGCTGCGCGACGCGTCGGCGATAGTCGTCCCAGCCAATTCGCTGCGGCGCAGACCACCCCACCTCGGCGATTGCCGTGAGACGCGGAAACGCCATGTACTCGTAATCCTGACGCGTGATGAGCGTCTCCGCCCAGAGCGGCGCTTCGACGCCGATGATCGACGATTCGCCCACACCCGCGATCTGCGTGAGCGGATTCCAATCGTACGCCGTGCGAAGATTGATCAATCCTGCCCATTTCAGGCCGAGCACCGTCGCGCTGTCGTATTTCATGTCGACGTACGCGTGCGGGCCGGGCGAGAGAATGATCTTGCCACCGCGCTGCGCGTGGATCTCGCTCGAGTCCTTGTTCCAGTTCTGCACGATCGTCTGCGGCGAGATGTTCGCCGGCGCGATCTGACCCCAGCCGATCATGCGCGGACCGATCTGCGACACGATGCCCTGAACGCGTTCGATGAAGCCGCGATACTGCTCTTTCGTAAGCCCCGACACTTCGTCGCCGCCGATGTGGAAGTACGGCGTGGGCGCCGCGGCCGCGATCTCACGGACGACGTCGCCGACGAACTGATAGACCGAATCACGCGACGTACACAGCGTGTTCGGCGGACCACCCACGCGCAGGAACGGCTCGGGCGCCGTGCGATTGCAGCGCAGATCCGGATACGCCACGAGCGCCGCATTGATGTGTCCCGGCATGTCGATCTCCGGGACCACGGTGATGTAGCGTGAGCGCGCGTACGCCACGATGTCCGCGTACTGCTCCTGCGTGTAGTAGCCCGCGGGAAATCCACCGATCTCCGAACGCCCGCCGACCGCGGTAAGATTCGGCCATGACTTGATCTCGATGCGCCACCCCTGATCGTCGGCAAGATGCAGATGGAGTCGATTGAACTTGTACAGGGCGAGCAGATCGACGAAGCGCTTCACGTCGTCGGGTGGGAGAAAGTGTCGCGCGACGTCGAGCATGAAGCCGCGCCACTCGAAGCGCGGTGTGTCCACGACGTGCGCGGCGGGCATGATGAGGCGCCGTGTATAGGACGCCGGATGCTCGACGGATGCCGGCAGCAGTTGGCGGAACGTCTGCACGCCATGAAACAGCCCCGCAGGCTGCGCGGCCACGATCGTCACGCGCGTGCGCGTCGCCGTGAGCTCGTAGCCTTCGGCGCCGAGCTGCGCGCGCGACGGATCGAGTACGAGCGCGATGCTGGAGTCTGTCGGTGTCCCGCGATGAGCAGCCGCTCCGGCGACGGAGCTGATGAGATTCGCCGCGTAGGTGCCGATCGCTTCGACCTCCGCGGTTGCACCCGGATCGACGTAGACGATCGTGCGCGGTGTCACCAGGAAACTGTCGGCCGTCGAAACTTCGATCGTCGTCGGGTTCGGGATGACGGCGTACGCCGGAGGACGATTGACTGGTGTCGGCTGCACGGCGGCCGGCGGTCGACACGCGGCGAGCGCGATGGCGACGAGGATGAGCGCGATCGAATGACGTTTCATGGTTGTTGAATCCGCGTTGGGTGGCGAAACGCTGGTTCAATTTGCGCTGATCCGCTGGCCAGTGGGACTGGGCCTAGTAGGGAATGCGGCAGGGTCTGGCACTCGAGGCGTTAGGTCTGTGGCGTTTGACGTGAGGAAAAGCGACGTTGCCTTGCGCCTAACGCCTGCAGCCTAATACCTCAACATCTAGACGCGCTGGACCATCGGCATTAGGCCTCAGGCTCCCCTCCCGACCCGCCACGCATGAACACACGAGCTCTCGTCCTCTTCCTGGCGCTCTCCGCGGCCTGCGCCGACAGCACACGCCAGACGCCGGTCGCCGCCCCCGGCGACTCCGCCATGAAGAGCGTCGCCGGCGAGATCATCCACGATCTCTATCGCCGGCACCCGTCCGCCGCCACACAGCTCGGCGTCCACACCTTCGACAACCAGCTCGAAGATTTCAGCGCCGGCGCGTTCGAGGCGGAGGCGCGCGCCGACAGTGTCTTCCGGGCGCGCCTGCTCGCCGTCGACACCGCCAGGCTGTCGCTCGAGCAGCAGCTCGATCGACAGCAGCTCATTCACAGCATGGACGCGAACATCCTCAGCGATCGCGTCATCAAGCCGTGGGCGAAAAACGCTGACACGTACAGCAGCGGCATCACCAACGCGGCGTACGTCATCATGGAACGCGACTACGCGCCCGCCGCGCAACGCCTCGCGGCGCTCGTCGCACGCGAGAAGGCCATGCCGGCCGCGCTCGCCGAAGCGCGTAAGAATCTCGTCAATCCGCCGAAGATCTTCACCCAGATCGCGATCGAGCAGGTCGACGGCAACATCGCGTTCTTCAAGAACGACGTTCCAGCGGCATTCACCGGCGTCGCCGACGTGACGCTGCTGAACGATTTCAAGGCGAGCAATGCGGTTGTCATGAAAGCGCTCGCCGACTACAAGACGTTCCTCCAGCAGCAACTGCTCCCCGCATCGAACGGCGACTACGCGCTCGGCGCCGACACCTACGCGAAAGCACTCGCCGCCAACGACATGGTCGACGTGCCGCTCCCGAGGCTATTAGAGATTGCTGAAGCCGACCGTCGGAAGAACGAGGCGGCGTTCCAGGCAGCGGCCAGGCAGATCGACCCGAACAAGTCGGCCGACGCCGTGCTGGCGTCGATCCAGGCCGATCATCCGCCGGCGGACCAGTTGCTCGCGGTCACGCAGTCGATGCTCGATTCGCTGCGGCAGTTCATCGTCGATCGTCGCATTCTCACCATTCCGCCGTCCGAGCCGGCGCGCGTGAAGGAGACGCCGCCGTTCATGCGGTCCACGACTACCGCGTCGATGGACACCCCCGGCCCGTTCGAGACCGCGAAGCTGTCCGGCTACTACAACATGACGCTGCCAGATCCGCGCTGGCCGAAGAAGGAGCAGGACGAGTTCATGAACCAGTGGTATCGGGCGGCCATCTCGAACGTCTCGGTGCACGAGGTCTACCCGGGCCACTACATCCAATTCCTGTATGCCAAGCAGTTCCCGACGGACGTTCGCAAGGTTTTCGGCGCGAACACGAACTCGGAGGGCTGGGCGCACTACGACGAGCAGATGATGCTCGACGAAGGCTTCCATTCCGGCGATCCGAAATACCGGCTGGCCCAGCTCCAGGACGCGCTGCTCCGGGATGTCCGCTTCATCGTCGGCATCAAGATGCACACGCAGGGCATGACCGTGGACGAAGCCACGAAGCTCTTCGAGACGCAGGGCCATCAGCCGCATCCGGTCGCCGTGTCCGAGGCAAAGCGCGGCGCCGGCGATCCGCTCTACGGCTACTACACGATGGGCAAGCTCATGATTCTCAAGCTGCGCGACGACTACAAGGCGAAGCTGGGGTCGGCGTACTCGCTTCAGGGGTTTCACGATGCGTTCCTCTCGCTCGGCCCCCTGCCCCTGCCGCTGATGCGCCGCGCGATGCTCGGCGAGACGGGCCAGCTCTTCTGAGTACGTATGAATGAATTGGAGGATCTGTGCGCTACCTCATTGCACAACCACGGGTCGCTCCCATAACGTGCATGCTCGCCTTTGTCACAGGATGGACCTGATGCTCCGCTCGCCTCTGGTGCTGTGCCTCGCCGCCCTCACCGGGTTCACTCCGGCGCCGAGGAAGACCGTCGCCATTCTCTACTTCGACAACCACACCGGCCAGTCGGATTACGACCCGCTCGGCCGCGGCATCTCGTCGATGATGATCAGCGATCTCTCATCGGTGAAGGGGATCCAGCTCGTCGAACGCGAGCGCATGCAGGATCTCATCAAGGAGATCGATGCCCAGCACACCTCGTACTTCGACTCCACCACCTCGGTGCGGGCCGGCAAGCTCATCGGTGCGGAATACGTGGTGGTCGGCGCGATTGCGAGCGTGAAGAAGCAGATGCGCATCGACACGCGCGTCGTCCGCGTCGAGACCGGCGAGATCGTGAAGACGGCGCAGGTCACCGGTGACGAGGACAAGTTCTTCGATCTCGAGCAGAAGCTCGCCGACCGACTCGTCGACGGCCTCGGCATCGCGCTGTCACCGGAAGAGCAGCAGGCGCTCGCCGCCCAGGAAAAGGCCGACAGCGTCAGCGCGGTGTCGACCATGATCGAGTACTCCAAGGCGCTCGCGTCCTACGATCGCGGCGAGTACGTCGACGCCCTCCAGCAGATGGCGCCGGCGATGAAGCACGCGCCGAACTCGATGGTCTTCCACCTGACCTACGAGGAGATGAAGCGCCGCGCCGCCACGAAGGCGACCAACACCGCGAAGGACAAGATCAAGGCTGGCCTCGGTGGGTTCATCAAGCGGCCGCCGCGATAACACCGCTCGCGCAGCATCAGCAGTTCGGCATTCAGTTCGTCAAGCGTCGGTAGATCGGCGTTGAAAGCAAAGCCGCCGGGGATGCGAATGCCTGCATCCCCGGCGGCTTTCCCGTTCAATCACCCACTATTGCCGACGGCAACCGCAGTTCCGTGTCCTTCAGTGCCTTCTCGGTGCCTTTCCGTGGCCTATCTCGTGGAGCTTTGCCGAACACGGAACGCGACGCACGCGGAACCGACCTATGCTCGACCTGCCGTCAGATTGCGAATGAGCCTGAGAATGAAAAGCAGCACCACGGCGCCAATGAACGCCACGATGATGACGCCCGCCAATCCGCCGACCGGCACACCCGCACCGAGCTTGGAGAGCACCCACCCGCCCACGAACGCTCCGCAAATTCCGATGATGATGTCACCCACCAACCCGTAGCCCGTTCCACCCATCACGATCGACGCGAGCACGCCCGCGACCAGACCGACGATGAGCCATGTCAGAATCCCCATAATCACCCCGGTGGAATGTTCTGGTTCATTCGGAAGACATTCCCAGGATCGTACGTCTTCTTGATCGCCGCAAGACGCGCAAACTTGTCCGGACCAAATGCCGCGCGCACGCGGTCCGTTCCCTCGCCCTGATCGATGTAATTGACGTACACGTGCCCGTTGGTGAACCGGCGCACCGCCTCCGACGTCGACCGCGCCCACGCCACATTGCGATCCGCCTCGCTCGGATCCGCCCATCGCGAGATGATCACGACGTTGTAGCCGGCATCGCGCTGATCGTACGCCATCGCATCGCGCGGCACGCGCTGCACCGCGCCGCCGAATTGCTCGATCAACATCGCGCTGAGCGGCGACGGGACCGTCTCGTACGCGGCCACCATCGCGTCGATGAGCTCGTCGGACAGATCCGCGAGAAACTCCGAGCGCCAGTGCACCTGAAGGCCCTTGGGGAAGCCCTCGTCGAGCATCTGCTGAACCGCCGCATACGGCATGAGCCCGACCTCGCCGGCGATCGGCGCCCCGAAATCGCGAATCGGCTTGATCGCGCGCTCGGCATCCTCGAGCGACCCGTTGTAGCACATCGCGATGCCGACGACGGGGACGCCCTCGGGCGAGTGCAGCATGGCCGTGACGATCATCAGCGCGTCGGGCGCGGATTGGGTAACCGCGCGCATCAGCTTGTACACGTCGCGGGCGCGGGCGAGCGGATACAGGAGCATTCCGCCGAAGATGGTCGACACCGGATGCAGGTTGAACTCCAAGGTCGTCACGACGCCGAAGTTCCCGCCGCCGCGCAACGCCCAGAAGAGATCCGGATTGTCCGTTGCACTCGCGTGCAGGAGCTGCCCCTCCGCGGTCACGACATCCGCGCCGGCGAGATTGTCGCACGCCATTCCGTAGCTGCGCATCAGCCACCCCAGGCCGCCGCCGAGGGTGAGGCCGGCGACGCCGGTGGTGGAGATGACACCGCCGGTCGTCGCGAGGCCGTGCGCCGCGGCCGCCTTATCGAAGTCCGCCCACGTCGCGCCTCCGCCCACGCTCGCCGTGCGAGTCGCTGGATTCACGCTGACGTCGCGCATACCGCCAAGGTCGATGACGAGCCCTTCGTCGACGACCGCGAGGCCGCCGACGTTGTGGCCACCACCGCGAATCGCGATCGGAAGATCGTTGTCGCGTCCAAAGCGGATTGCGGCCTGCACGTTCGCCACGGTCTTGCAGCGCGCGATGCAGGCGGGCCGGCGATCGATCATACCGTTCCACACGCTGCGCGCGGCATCATAATCGGTTGAATCGGGGCGGATGATGTCTCCGTGAAAGCGGGTGCTGAAATCGCGGAGGCGGTCGGCGGACAGCGCGGTGGGTGCGCTCATGGTTCCCTCAGGAGCTGAATTGAACAAAGATTTGTTCATGGTCGGCCCGGCTCGACGTCGCGCAGATGTGCGCAGATGGTCAGCGGCCCATACCTTAATGCCACTATGGCTACCACCTACATACGCCGTTCGATCGTCGCGACGGTCATTCTGATCGCGCCCATGATGGTGCGCGCGCCGAGCGCGCATGCGCAGTCCGCGTCTCCCGTCGACCCGCGCGCGTACGCGGGACTCACGTGGCGCAACCTCGGTCCCTTCCGCGCGGGACGCGTCGCCGCGGTGACCGGCGTCGTCGGAGAACCCGGCGTCTTCTACTTCGGTTCGCCCGCGGGAGGCGTCTGGAAGACCACCAGCGCCGGTCAGACGTGGTTCCAGGTCTTCGATTCCGTCAAAGCGGTCTCGTCGATCGGTGCGATCGAAGTCGCGCCGTCCGATTCGATGGTCGTGTACGTCGGCACCGGTGACATCATCACCGGCGGCGGAATCAACGAGGGCAATGGCGTCTACAAGTCGACCGACGGCGGCCGCACCTGGAAGCACATCGGCCTCGATGCCACGAAGCAGATCCCTTCGATGAGCGTCGATCCGCGCGACGCGAACACGCTGCTCATCACCGCGCAGGGCGACGTGCACGTGAAGAGCCACGACCGCGGCGTGTTCCGCTCGACGGACGGCGGGGCGACGTGGAAGCAGACGCTCTTCGTCGACGACAGCACCGGCGGCCAGAGACTCTCGCGCGCGTACGACACGCCCAACGTGGTATTCGCGACGACCGTCGCCCACTATCAGGCGCCGCCTCGTCCGAACGGCGGCGGCAATCCGGCCGGCCGGGGACGCGGCGCCGCCGAGGGGCCCACGAGCACCAAGCTATTCAAGTCTACTGATGGCGGCGCCACGTGGTCCGAGATCACGGGCAACGGGCTGCCGCACCTGACGGGCAAGGCGTGGGTGAGCGTGGCCAACAAGACGCAGGGCCAGCGCGTCTACGTCATCGGCGACTGGGGCCTCTTCCGCTCCGACGATGGCGGTGCGACGTGGCGTCAGATGGCGGCCAACGATCAGAGAATTCGAAACGGCCAGGGCGGCTACAACTGCGGCGTGTACGTCGACCCGCAGAACCCGGACCTCGTGTACACGCTCAACACGTCGAGCTATGTCTCGCGCGACGGCGGCAACACGTTCACCGGCTTCAAGGGCGCTCCGGGCGGCGACGATCCGCAACAGATGTGGATCGATCCCACGAATGGCCAGCGGATCCTCTTCGGCTACGATCAGGGCGCGATCGTGTCGCTCGACGGCGGCCAGACGTGGAGCTCGTGGTACAACCAGTCGACCGAACAGATCTATCATCTGTCGCTCGACAATTCCTACCCGCGCTGGGTGTACGGCACGCAGCAGGACGCCGGCGCGGTTCGCACTCGCATGGCCGGCAACCTCGGCGCCATCACACCGCTCGATTGGAATCCGGTGCCAGGCTGGGAGTGGGGCACGATCGTCCCGGATCCGCTCGATCCGAACACCGTCTACGCGAGCGGCAGCGGCATCGTGAAGATCTCGTATCCGAGCGAGACGTGGATCAACGTGAGCCCGGCGGCTGACCCGTCGCGGAAGCTGCGCACGGCCTTCTCGCAGCCGATCACGTTCGCGCCGTGGAATCAGCATATGCTCATTGCCGGATTCCAATCGGTCTGGACGACGACGGATGCCGGACAGCACTGGACGGCGATGAGCCCCGACCTCGGCGTGCGGACGGACGCGCCGTCGGTGCCGACCGCTCCAGGCATCAACCCACCGCCCGGCGGAGCGATCGAGTCGCTGGGGCCGTCGACGGTCTCACCTGGGCTGCTCTGGGTCGGCACCAACAACGGCCTGATCAAAGTCACGCGCGACGGTGGCAGGACGTGGCAGAACGCGTCGGTCTCGGATCCGATCCCGAACGTCAATCGCGCCGAGGTGTTGACGGTCGAGCCGTCGCACTTCGATGCGGGCACGGCGTACGCGGTGCTCGATCTGCACCGCATCGGGGACTACACGCCGTACGTCTACCGCACGCACGACTACGGCAAGACGTGGACGCGCATCGTGAACGGACTGGCCACGAATCAACCGTCGGGGAGCTTCGCGCGCGTCGTGCGAAACGATACGAAGAAGCGCGGGCTGCTCTTCCTCGGCACCGAGAGCGACATGTACGTGTCGTTCGACGATGGCGATCACTGGGAACCGTTCATGCAGAACCTCCCGACGACGTCGTATCGCGACGCGATCATTCGCGACAACGATCTCGTCGTGTCGACGTATGGACGCGGCTTCTGGTCGCTCGACGACATCTCGATGCTCCGCCAGCTCACGCCGGCGATCGCGAGCGAGCCGGCGCATCTCTTCAAGCCGGGTGATGCGGTGCGCGTGCGTCGCAATGTGGGTGCGGACACGCCGTTCCCGCCCGAGGTGCCGCACGCCTTGAATCCGCCGCCGGGCACGATCATCGACTACTGGCTCGCCGAGCAGCCGAACAATCCGGTCACGCTCGACGTGCTCGATTCGACGGGCGCGCTGGTGCGCCACATGACGAGCAAGCGCTCGCCGCCGCTGCCCGAGGCGGCGCGGCCGCCGCACCCGAACTTCTGGCTCGCGCCGCCCGAGGTGCTGCCAGCGCTCGCCGGCGAGAACCGCACGAACTGGGACCTTCGTTACGATTCGCCGCCGGCGTTCTCGCATTCGTTCGAGATCAACGCGAATCCGGGGCTGACGCCGCCGTCGCCCGAAGGCCCGGTCGTGATGCCGGGGACGTACACGCTCAAGCTCACCGCGGGCGGCAAGACGTATTCGCAAACTGTGAACGTGCGTCCCGATCCGCGCTCGCCGGCGACGGCCGCCGCGCTTCGCGCGCAGCACGCGTTGCAGATGAAGGTGTACGAAGGCATCAAAGCCGCGTACGCGGGGCACGAGATGGCGCTCGGGCTACAGACCGCGCTGCGTGGCGCCGTTCCGGCCGGCGCGGCTCCGGAGCTCACGACGCGAGCGACGGCGCTCGCGGCGCGTCTCGACACGGTCGCGGGCCTCGACGCGGGCCGCGGACGCGGGGGCGGTGGTGGACGCGGCGGTCAGCCGGCGCGGCCGAGCTTCCGGGCGATCAACGCCGCGCTCGTGCAGCAGTTGAACGCACAGGACCTCGGCGACATGGCGCCCACGTCATCCGCGCTGGCGGCGTTTGCGGCAACCTGCAAGGAGTTGCAGGACGTGGCGGCCGCGTGGGAGAAGCTGCGCGGCGCGGAGCTCACGGAGTTCAATCGACAGTTGACCGCTGGCGGGCGGGCGGCACTTGCCGTTCCGGAGACATTGAGGATTCCGAAGTGCTCGTAGTCGTTCTCTTCGACGGTGGCGTCTGAGTTGCGAACAGATCTGACGGCCGGTTTGCGAACCGATTGACTGATTTGCGAACCAACTGACCACCGCACACACCGATGGCACCGGGAACCACCGAACAGCATTGGACCGCGGATTACGCGGAGTACTGCACGGAATGACGCGGAATGCATCTCTGCGCTGAGGTGTAGTCCAATCGCGGAGAGAATGAGTATTTCTTGTTGAACGCCGCTCGGGACGCATCCATTCGCGTCCCGAGCGGTTTTCATTAAAAAACACTCGTCACCCGCGACGACGAACGCCGTCTCCGTGTCATTCGGTGCTCTTCGGTGCCTTTCGGTGGCTGATCTGTTGGAGCGTTCACGAACACGGACCCTGATACGACCGCGAGCCACCATGAACACGCGCTAGACGTTCTCAGGACCCCGTTCGCTCCGCGGCGGGCAAGGTCAGCGTGAACGTCGAACCCTTCCCTTCCACACTCGCGACCACGAGGTCGCCATCCATCCCGCGCGCGAGATCCCGGCTGATCGCCAGCCCCAGGCCCGTGCCCTCGACGTTGCGCGTGAGATTCCGGTGGACCTGCACGAACGGGTCGAAGATCGCCGCCTGCTTGTCCGCCGGAATGCCGATGCCCGTATCCGACACGGACACCTGCACGACGCCGTCGCCGTCGCGCGCCGCGAGCGTGACCCGACCGCCCGGTTCCGTGAACTTCCCCGCGTTCGACAGGAGATTGACGAGGATCTGCTGCACCTTGTCGGGATCGCCGCGCAGCCGCGGCTCGCCGGTCACGTCCACGACGAACGACAGTCCCCGCGCCGAGAGCTGGGGCTCGACGATCGCGCGCACCGAATCCACGAGCTCGTGGACGGACACATCTCGAATCTCGTATTCGACGCGGCCGGTCTCGAGCTTGGCGAAGTTCAGCACGTCGTTCACGAGCGCGAGCAGATGCTGCTCGCTGCGCTGGAGCCGCTCGAGCGTGCGGCGCTGCTCGTCCGTCAGCGGACCGTAGATCCCGAGCTCCAGCAGTTGAGCGTAGCCGCCGATCGCGTTCAGCGGCGTGCGCAGCTCGTGGCTCATCGCGGCCAGGAACTCGCTCTTCGCGCGATTCGCATCCTCCGCCTCGCGCACCGCGACGACCTGGTCGGTCACATCCACCGCATGGACGAACACGCTCGTGATCCGCCCGTCGATCTCGCGAAATGGTTGATATACGAAGTTGAAATAGCGTTCGCGAAGCGGTCCGCCCGGCTCGTCCGCCATCTTGACGCGGAACGCACGGCCGACATACGGCTCGCCGTCGTCGAGCACGCTCTTGAGCAGCTCGAAGACACGTTGCCCCGCGAGCTCCGGCAATGCGTCGCGAATCGGCTTGCCGAGGATGTCCCGATAGCCCACGAGCTTCAGATATTCCGGATTGGCGAGCTCGTAGACGAGATTAGGACCGCTGAGGATGGCGATCGCGGCCGGCGCCTGCGCGAACACCTCGCGGAGCCGCCCTCGCTCGGCCTCCACGGCCGCCAGCAGCCGACCCTGCTCGAGCTTCGCCCGCCGTTCCTGATTCGCACGCACGGCGCGATCGACCTGCGCGTCGACGCGCGCGATCAGCTCGCGCGCGGCGAACGGCTTGACGAGATAGTCCGCGGCGCCCGCCGCCATGCCCTCGATGCGTGCTTCCTCCCCGGCCCGCGCGGAGAGAAGGATGACCGGCGTGGCGCGCGCTTCGGGATCCGAACGGACGCGGCGCAGCAGCTCGAAGCCGTCGAGGCCCGGCATCATGACGTCGCTCAACACGACGTCCGGTGCGTGGGACTTGATCATCGACAGCGCCGCGAGTCCATCGCCCACCGCGATCACGTCGTGTCCGCGACCGCGAATCAGTCGCGCGACGTACTCGCGCATGTCCGCGTTGTCATCGGCGACGAGCACGCGGCCGTGCACCGCCGGGCGGTCGGTGTCCTGGTCGGCGTCCGCGCCGGCCGTCAGCTCGGCCGAGTCCCGCGAGCCCGTCGGCAGCCAGCGCAGCGCGTCTTCGACGAATGCCGCCGTCGACCGTGCGCCCGTGTGTCGCTCGCGCTCACCGCGCGGCGCCGCGAGCTGCTCCGGGCTGAGATGCGCATCACCAACCGGCAGCGTCACGGTGAACGTCGTTCCCTCACCGACCGTGCTCTCGACGCTCATCTTGCCGCCGTGGATCCGCACCAGCTCCTGCACGAGCGCGAGACCGATGCCCGTGCCTTCGTGAGTTCGCGACCGCGCATTCGGCACGCGATGAAAGCGCTCGAAGATGCGGGGGAGTTGATCCGCCGGAATGCCGACGCCCGTGTCGCGAACCTCGAGCGTCGCATGCTCGGCATCGACGTGCGTGCGGACGACGATCTCGCCGTCGAACGTATGCTTGAACGCGTTCGACAGCAGGTTGAGCACGACGCGCTCCCACATGTCGCAGTCGAGGAAGACGTCGGGGGCCCTGGTCGTCGGATCGTCGCCGGTCACGACGAATCGAAGCCCCGCGCGCTCGATCGCCGACCGGAAGCTCGACGCCAGCTCCGCCGTGAACGCGTTGAAGTCCGTCGGCTCGAACGACGCGCGCGTCCGGCCCGCTTCGATCCGCGTGAACTCCAGCAGCGTGTTCACGAGCTTGAGCAGCCGCAGCGCATTCCGGTGGATCGTCGCGGCGTTTTCGCGGTTCTTCGGCCTCGTCTCCGGATTCGCCAGCATGTCCTCGGCGGGCCCGAGCATGAGCGTGAGCGGCGTGCGGAACTCGTGGCTCACGTTCGAGAAGAACGCCGTCTTCGCACGATCGAGCTCGGCGAGTGCTTCGGCGCGCTGGCGCTCCGCTTCGTAGGCGCGCGCATTCGCGAGGCTCGCCGCAACCTGTCCCGCGATCAGCTCGAGAAATCCGGAGTACCCCGAGTCGTACGGCCTGAATTGATTGAGTCCGGCGACGAAAAATCCCGCCGGCCGATCGCTTCCCTGCGATGCGATCGGCAGCATGACCGCCTGGCGCGCGGGCTCGTCCCAGGCGCCACATGGCAGGTCTTCGGCGATCGCCTTGAAATCCTGAACGATGACTGACCGCGCTCCACGCAGGAGATCCGCGGTTCGCCAGGGCGACTGCGTTGCGTCGGGCTCGATCGTCGGCGAAGCAATCCGGTTTCCCTTCGTGCCCGTCGATGACTGGAGCGTCGCGCGACCATTCGCGTCGAACGTGTAGACGAGCGTGAACGGCAGATCCCTGAGATTGTGCTCGAGCCCATGCTCGACGGCGCGGAAGACGTCCGATTCCACGACGGTGGACGCGAGCGCCGCCGCGAGATCGCGCAGCGTCGCCAGACGCCGCTCGCCGACCACGCGATCCGTCTCCTCGGTCACCACGCAGAACAGGCCGGCGATCGTCCCGGCGTCGTCGAACACCGGGCTGTAGGAGAACGTGTGATACGTCTCCTCGCGATAGCCACTGCGCTGGAGAAACAGGAGGAGGCTCTCGTCCCACGTTGCTTCTCCCTGCAACACGCGCTCGACGCGGGGCGACAGGTCGTCCCAGATCTCCGCCCAGACCTCGCGCGCCGGACGCCCGAGCGCCCACGGATGCTTCTCGCCGAGGGTCATCGCGGCGTACGCGTCGTTGTAGGTGAAGCGGAGCTC
>Ga0070681_10001639_pt1 | contig 19968 bp, 16 predicted proteins | sample KBSC83BmetaG_FD_65650 | JGI IMG/M metagenome (GOLD analysis project Ga0070681, IMG submission 65650) | Corn rhizosphere microbial communities from Kellogg Biological Station, Michigan, USA - KBS C8-3B metaG | ecosystem: Host-associated > Plants > Roots > Rhizosphere | place: USA: Michigan... | reverse complement strand
TGTCGGCAGCAACAACTGGGCTCTCGCGGGTCGCCTCACCTCCACCGGCGCAGCGCTCGTTGCAAACGACATGCACCTGACGCAGCGGGTCCCGATCGTCTGGTACCGCGCGCGCATGCGTGTTACCGGCGGTAGTGGCACGCCCGCGCTCGATCTAACGGGCGCCACGCTGCCAGGAGCCCCGGTTCTCGTCGCGGGCTCGAACACCCACATCGCCTGGGGGTTCACCAATAGCTACGGCAAGTGGCTGAACGTGACTCTCGTTCCGTGCACGGCGACTACCGACACCACCCTGCAGAACGGCGCCGCCACAGCGCCCCTGCAGGTCAGATGGGAAGAGATCCGCGTCCACGGCGAGCCCGGCGTGCGCCTGCCTGTTCGCTCCGGTCCTCAGGGCCTGCTGCTCGAAGCGCATCCCGAACGCGGGCAGTGTTGGTTCGGCGCGTGGCTCGCGCAGGTTCCCGAGGCCACCAATCTGCACCTGATGGAGTTGGAAAGCGCGACCACCACGCAGCAGGCGCTCGCACTGGCCTCCAGGATCGGCATCCCTCACCAGAACGCTCTCATAGGCGACAGCGAAGGCCACATCGGCTGGACGATTTTCGGACGAATCCCGACTGATGAAGGCCCGGACCGCGCGCGCGGACAGTCACCCTGGACCGACGAGGCCTCCCAGCCGCGATCGTACGACCCGGCCTCCGGACAGCTCTGGTCGGCGAACGCGCGTGTAACGTCCGACACCGCGCAGGAGGGCGCCATCGGCGGGGATGCGGCGACCCTCGGCTCCGAATACGATCGCGGCGCCAGGGCTCACCAGATTCGGGATGACTTACGTGCCCTGACCGCCCCTGCAACACCTGCGGACATGTTGCGGATACAACTCGACGACCGCGCCGTTTTCCTCACGCGCTGGCGGGACCTGCTGCTCGAGGTTCTCGATGGCGAGGCCCTGAGGAACAATCCCGCCCGTGCCGAGTTGAGAAAACTCGCGGCGAGTTGGGACGCCAGGGCGGACCCCGGTTCCGTTGGCTACCGGGTCGTTCGCGTTTGGCATGACCGCACGGAGTCCGCGGCGTGGAGCATGATTCTTGGCGGTCTGCACATTCCGGTCGATGATTCCTTCAGCATACCCGGTCAGTTCGAGGCCCCGCTCTGGGAGCTCGTGCATCAGCAGCCCATGCATCTGCTCGCCGGGGGCTATTCCGGGTGGCGGGAGTTCCTCCTCGCCCAGGCCGATGCCACGATGAGCTTCCTGCAGCGCACTTGCGACAGTGTGGATCGTTGCACCTGGGGCAAGCGCAACCGGATCCGCATTCAGCATCCGCTGTCGCGCGCCCTGCCGTTCCTCGGCTGGCTGCTGGACATGCCGACCGTGGAGCTGCCAGGCGATAACGACATGCCGCGCGTGCAGGGCAATACCTTCGGGGCCTCCGAACGCTTTGGCGTCTCCCCCGGCCACGAGGCGGAAGGCTACTTCCACATGCCCGGCGGACAGAGCGGGCATCCCCTCTCCCCCTATTACAGGGCGGGTTTCATGGCGTGGGCACGGGGTGAGCCGTTGCCATTTCTGCCGGGTGCGTCCGAGCACAGGGTCACCCTGCGTCCGCTAAACTCGCAGCGGTGAAGCTGACGGCGGAGCATGACGGCCGTCACAGTCCCGATGCGATGAACAGTCCTTTCGAAACATCCTATCGCTCCGCGGGGCGGCCCACCGTCGGGCTGGTGTTGACCGGCGGCGGCGCCCGGTCCGCGTATCAGGTCGGCGTGCTTCTGGCGCTCGCCGAGTTGATGCCGCGCGCGCGCAATCCTTTCCAGGTGATCGTCGGGACCTCCGCCGGAGCGATCTCCGCCGGCGTGTTGGCATCGGAGGCCTACTACTGGAGGCGCGCCGTCGCGGGGCTGGAGCGCGTGTGGGCGAACTTCCACTCCGCCCAGGTATTCCATGTGGACCCGGCTCACATGCTGCGCGCCGGCCTGCACTGGGTGCTGGCACTGGTGTCGGGCGGCCTGATTCTCTCGCCGCCGAAGTCGATGCTCGACAACTCTCCGTTGCGCCAGCTGCTCGGAGTGCACGTGGACTGCGCCGGCATCAAGCGCAGCATCGCCCGCGGCCACCTGCGAGCGATTGCGCTTTGCTCCACCAGCTATGGGACCGGTCAGTCGGTTGCGTTCTATGACGGTATCGAGCCCATTCCCGAATGGGCGCGCGTGCAACGGGTCGGTCGGCGCACCGACCTGACGCTCGATCACCTGATGGCGAGCTCTGCCATCCCGTTGCTGTTTCCGGCGATGAAGCTCGGCGAGGAATACTTCGGGGACGGGGCCATGCGGCAGTTGAATCCGCTCAGCCCCGCCATCCACCTCGGCGCCGACCGGCTTTTGATCATCGGTGTGCGCGCCCGCCGTGCCGCGGGTGTCGTCGTGAACCGGCGCGAGACTTCGATGCCCACACCCGGCGAGATTTTTGGTTACATGTTGGATACGTTGTTCACGGATCAGGTCTACGGCGATCTCGAGCAGGTCGAGAAGATCAACCAACTCGTCACCGCCGCCCCCGAAGCCGCACGCGGCTTGCGGTATGTCGAGACGCTCATGCTCGCGCCCAGCGTCGATCCTCGCGAGATCGCCGCACGCCACATGGCCGAGATGCCGCCGGGCCTGAGAACGTTGTTGCGGGTGATTGGCGGCCGCGACTCGGGCCTGCAGCTACCCAGTTATCTGATGTTTGAAGCCGGTTACACCCGAGAGCTGATCCAGTTGGGCTACCGCGATGCGATGGAAGCGCGGTCGGCTCTGTTGGCTTTCATGAGCGGCGAGAAGCTGCCGCCGGTGATGACGGCGGCCGGGGTTGCGCAGGCAACGTAACTAGGCGCCCGGGTAGATCGCGCTGAGCAGGCGGTGCAGTACCGCTGGGGTCGCAGGCTTCACCACGTGATAGTCGATGCTCGCCTCCCGTGACCGCCTGCGATCGGCCTCATGGCCCAGGCCCGTGAGCGCGATGATGGTCGTCGAGGTCCCTTGGGGCATCGAACGGATGCGCGCAGCGGCCTCCAGCCCGCTCAATTCCGGCATGCTGATATCCATGAACACCACGGCGGGCTGGACCTGCCGAAACAGCTCCAAAGCCTCATTGGGGCCGTACGCCGTGTGCACGTCGTGACCCATGAGGGAGAGCATGAAGGCCACGGCGTCGGCGGAGTCCGGCTGGTCATCCACAACCAGCACCTTGAGCGGAGTCTCGGCACGAGGCAGATCCTCAGTCATCGTTGACCCCTGCTGTTCGTGTTCGAGCATCTGTCTTTCCGGTGTGGTCATGCGACGACTGCGACGTAGCAAGTAGTGTGCGCGCTAGGCGGGCGCAGTGTCGCCGTACTGCAACATAACCCGGAAGCGGGAGTGCGAGTCTGTCTGCCCCATGATCGGCGTGACCTTAAGACAGCTCTACTGAGGGCGGGCCGCCCTGGATTCGGTGAGTACCGCGCTGACGAGTTGGTTCAACCGGGCACAGTAGGCGGCGACGGGGGCCTCGGACTGCGCCTGCTTGTCGCTCAGCGCGCTGCTGATTTCGGTCAGACGGCGCTCGATCCGGCCGTCCACGGTCAAAGATTGACTCAACAATGCACTGACGCACGCGGTGATTTCCGCATCCAGAGCCCGTGCATCGCTACCGGCAATTTCGACGCCGGACAGCTCATGAGGACAACCCGCAGCCAAGTGCTCACGCCATAAACGGGCAAGTTGCATGGGTTTGCGGCCAGCGGAGAGTGGGGTCCTTTATTACCACGGCGTGACGTTAAGCGCATCTCTGGCACTGGAACCAGAGATCTCCTGGTCTGGATCGCCCAACGCAAGAGGCCCTTTCCCGGGGGACGCCGCAAGTACGTCCCTGTAGGCTCTGGCGCGGCTCCTGCCGCGCAAGCCCCCGGGAAAGGGCCTCTTGCATTGTGCACTCCAGCTTAGAGGGCTCCCGGCCTGAAGTTTCCGCGCGCGCTGAGGCGGGTCCCGACCGTGTCAGGCAGCTAGAGAGAGGGGTTGCGGGCGGCCTACTGCGTAGCCCTGGACGAAGTCTACGCCCATGCGGCGGGCGGCTTCGAGGGCGGCGGCGTCTTCGACCTGCTCGGCGATGACTTTGAAGTTCAGGGTGCGGGCGAGCTTGATCATGGCCGTGACCATGGCCTGGTTGACGGTGTCCCTGCCGAGATTGCGCATGAAGGAGCCGTCGATCTTCAGGTAGTCCATCGGCAGGTTCTTCAGGTTGGAGAACGAGCCGACGCCGGAGCCGAAATCGTCGAGGGCGAACTGACATCCCATCCCGTGGAGTACGCCGACGAAACGGCGCGCATGGTCGAGGTTGGCAACCACGGCGCTCTCGGTGATCTCGAAGCAGACCTGTGACGGCGTGACGCCCGTGCTGTCCAGGCACTCGACGACAAACTCGAGGAACTGCAGGTCGCCGAGCGTCTGGCCGGAAATATTGATGGCGACCCCGCGGTCCGCGGGAATCGGAATCGCTCCACGGCCCAACGCGGCCAGGGTGGTCTGTACGACCCAGCGGTCGACGAGGCCCATCAGGCGGTAGCGCTCGGCGGCGCGCAGGAACTCCGACGGCGGCACTTCGTGACCGGCATCATCCTGCAGCCGCACCAGCACCTCCATCGCGGGCCCGCCGCCGTCATCCCCGTAGGCCGGCACGATGGGCTGGTGATAGAGCTGGAAGCGGTTTTCCTTCAACGCGCTCTGCAACCGCTGCAGCCACTGAATCTCGCCGGAGTGCCGGGCAAGGGCCTCATCGCGAGCGGAGTACACGGCGACACGGCCGGAGCCCTGCTTCTTGGCGACGTAACACGCGGAATCGGCGGCGGCGAGCAGCTCTTCGAGGGTGCCGCTCTCGCGCGAAATCTCGACGAGACCGACCGACACGCCGATGTTGAATATCTTGTCCTTCCACACGAACCGGTAGTCACCGACTGCGCGGCACACGTCGTCGGCGATCTGCCGCGCCTTCTCCAGCGGACACCCGATCAGCAGCATTCCGAATTCGTCCCCGCCGAGGCGGGCGACGGTATCGCTGTCGCGAACGGCGTCGCGCAGGACTTTGGCGACTTCGCGCAACATGCTGTCGCCCGCAAGGTGCCCGCTCGTGTCGTTCACGACCTTGAACCGGTCCAGGTCGAGATAACACAACACGTGCTGACCTTCGCCGCGATGGCCGCTCTCGGTGGCCTCCTCCAGGCGACGCTCGAACTCACGCCGGTTCACCAGGCCGGTGAGCGCATCGTGAGTGGCCTGATAAGACATCTGGCGCGCAAGACCGCGAAGCTCGGTGACATCGTGCAACAGCACGACGGCGCCGGCGACGGCTTTGGCGTCATTGCGAATGGGAGAGGCGGACAACTCGATCGAGCGTTCGCTGCCGTTGGTGCGCGAAAGCAGCAACGCGCGACGGCTGAGATTCACGGGCGCGCCGCTCGTGAGTGCCTGGCGGACCGGATCGGAAAGCAGCCGGCGATCGGTCTCGTCCACGAAGCCGACGATGTCTTCCAACAGCTTGCCGATCGCCTGGCTCGCGGAACTGCCTGTCATCCGCTCCGCGGCCGGGTTGAGGTACGTGATCTTCCCATCGGCGTCCGTGGTGATGACGGCCTCGGCAAGCGAGTTGAGCGCGAGGAGCGGGGTATTTTTTCCGGCGCTCTCGGCAGGGCTCGCTCCCGCCGCGGGCTCCGGCAGGCGCAGCGCAGGTACCGTTTGCGTTGGAATGATCTCGACGCCGGTGATCAGCAGCGCCGGACCGCCCTCGTAATCCACCGGTGCGGAGGTGATCTCGAGCCGGCTGAGTTGCCCCTGCAACCCGACCATGTCGACTTCATAGCGCTCGGCTGCAGGCTCACCCGCCAGGCGCCGCGCGATGTTCTCGTTCACCAGTTCCGCGTACTCCGGAGGAACCAGGTCGCCGAGACGCCGGCCCACGAGCTCCACGCGGTCGACGCCGACGAAGCTCGCAAACTGCCGATTCGCATACAGGATGACCTCGCGATGAATGAGCACCGCTTCGTGAATGCGGTCGCCGAGATCGCCGAACAGTTTGGGCATCGAAGGGGCCGCCTGGCGGTCCTCGATGGCGGTCACCCGCGTCAGAAGATGATTGACCGCCGTGGCGAGCGCGGAAATCTCGGCGCTGTCGCTCTGCAGCTCGACCCGCCCGGAGAGCGGGCCGCCGATGGCGATGCGCTGGAGCTGTTGGGAGAGCTGCCCGACACTGCTCAATGCGCGACGCTGAAGCCAGAACAGCACCAGAGCCACGCCCGCGATCAGCGCGAGCAGGAGGCACAACAGCCCTAGAATCGACATTAGGAAAATCTCAACGCCTGACGGCCTTAGGTGCGCTCACGGCTTACGGCACTTTAGTTACTCTTCTACGTGCCTTCGGATACGGTGAGCCAAGCATATCTTAAGGAAGCGCACCGCTAAGCCCGTATTTCACCATATCTGGTCGCAACCTCACTTGGCAGACGCGCGGAAAACCCGTAAGTTCTTCGGCCTTTTCGGCCGGTTGCAATAAGTCCAATCGACACCTCCACCCCAGGACACCAGGACATAGGAAAGATGTTGAACGTCGACGCCCGCGAACAGATGATCGAACAGCAGGTGCGCGCCTGGGACGTGCTGGACGAGCGCGTTCTCGCGCTGCTTCGCAAGATCCCTCGCGAGCGATTCGTCCCGGCCGCCCAGCGGTTCCTGGCGTTCGCCGATGCCGAAGTACCGCTGCCGCAGGGGCAACGCATGTTGCGTCCAAGCGTCGTCGGACGGCTCCTGCAGGCGCTGGACATCAACCCCGCGGATCGAGTGCTGGAAATAGGCGCCGGCACGGGGTTCATCACGGCATGTCTCGCCGCGACGGCCGCGCAAGTAAAGTCCGTCGAGATCTTCCCTGAGCTCGCCACACTCGCCCGCGACAATCTGGCATCCCTCGGCCTGCGAAACGCGGAAGTCTCAACCGCCGACGGTCTCAAACCCCGGGACTCGACCCGTTATTCCGCCATCGCGGTCACCGGCTCGCTGCCCGTCCCTGAAGAGATCTTCCAGCGCCAACTCGACATCGGGGGGCGGCTGTTCGTCGTGGTGGGCGAGGCTCCGGTCATGGAGGCCCGCCTCATACGCCGTACCTCGGAAGAGGCATGGACGACCGAAAGTCTGTTTGAGACGGTCATCGATCCATTGATCAACGCGCCACGGCCTCCGGAGTTCACGTTCTGACTCGCCCCGTGAGCCTCATTCACTCGGCCGGCCGCCCTGAAGCTGCGGCGAACGGCGCGCCGGGGCGCACCGCAAGAGCTTAGAATCTTGATTTTAAAGGGAAAGACATGAATCGCGTCCTCGCCTCGGTAGTCCTGTCGCTCGCCTGCGCAAGCACCGCGTCGGCCAAAGATCTGCTGGGCGCCTTTCACGACGCCCAGCAGAATGACCCACAGATCCGGGCGGCGGACGCCAACCGGCTCGCTTCGCGCGAGGCGCGGCCCCAGGCCTGGGCCGCTCTGTTGCCCCAGATATCGGGCACGGGGTCCTGGGCGAAGGACCGGCAGACCGGAGTGGTCTCGCAGTTCGGATTCTCCCCCACCACCGGTGGAGTCATCGCAGTGCCCTTCCCGCTGTCCTCGCGCTCCTGGATCACCCGCTTCGGGGTCAGCGCCGATGAGAGAATCTTCTCCTACTCCAATCTGATGGCATTGAAGGGCGCCGGGGCCGAGGTTGCGCAGGCCGAAGCCACCTATCACGCGGCGGAGGAGAGCCTCATCCTGCGGTTGTCGCAGGCCTACTTCAATGTACTGACGGCGCAGGATACGGTGGATGCGAACGCCGCGTCCCTGGAGGCCATTGACCGCCAGCTCGACCAGGCCAACAAGCGATTCGATGTGGGCTTGATCGCCATCACGGACGTCGAGGAGGCGAAGGCCGCGCGCGACACAGCGGCAGCGGCGGTGATTGCGGCCAAACGCACTCTGGCCACCTCGGTCGACCAGCTCAGTGAGATCACGGGTCAGAAATATGAATCCCTCGCCAAGCCCGGCGAGCGCATGCCGCTCAACAACCCCGAGCCGGCCAGTGAGCAGAAGTGGGTGGACCTGTCCCTCGACCAGAACCAGACTCTGGTCGCGACCCGTCTGGGCGCAGATGTCGCGCGCAACAACGTGCAGGTGGCTTTCGGTGGCCATCTGCCCAATATCGATATCGTAGCTTCCCGGACGCAATCGAATACGGCGGAGCTCCAATCCTTCGGACCCTCGATTCTCTCGACTCCAGGCAATGTTGCGGACCGGAGCATCTCTTTCCAGATCAGCGTGCCGATCTTCAGTGGAGGCGCCACGCAATCGAAGGTCAGACAGGCGCAGTACCAGTGGATCGCCGCGAAAGAGAACGTAGTCCAGTCCTCCCGCGCGACTGAGCGCCAGGCGCGGGACGCCTACCTCGGCGTCATCAGTGGCATTGCACAGGTTGGCGCGCTGCGGCAGGCCCTGGAGTCGAATCAGACGGCACTTAAAGCCACCGAGGCCGGTTACGAAGTCGGAACGCGCACGTCCGTAGACGTCCTCAACAGCCGTCGACTGTTAGTGCAATCCCAGACCGATTACTCCCGGAGCCGCTACGACTACATCCTGAGCATCATCCAGTTACGGCTGGCCGCGGGCATTCTGGCGCCCAAGGATCTGGAAGAGATCAACAGCTGGCTCGAAGTGGTCGAGGCCACCACTCCAGTTGCTCCGCTGGCGCCTACGAATACCCCGCCGCCTCCACCCGGAGCCACGATTCCGGGGGCAACGCAACCGCCGGGACCGCAGCCGGGCAACACCCCGAACCCTCCCGCGCCGCCGCCTCCCCCGCAGCCGCGCCAGCGCTGAGAGGGCTGACAGACGGCGCGCGAGGCCTCTTCTGTGGCTATTGCTGCAGTAAGGGATTGATCAGCCCGAGGAGCTTTGCCAGCGCTCCTCGGTTGCTGTCTACCGACGCGCGCCCTTCGGCACCGATCCTGTCGCGCTCCTCAGGGTTCGATAGCAACTCCCCGACCCGCCGTCCTAACGTGCGTGCATCGGCGACGACTTCCGCGGCGCCTCGGGAGATGAGCAAACGCGCGATGTCCTCGCTGTTGAAATTGTGCGGTCCCGTGAGTATTGGCAGGCCCAACGCGGCCGGCTCCAGCAGATTGTGCCCCCCGACGGGCACCAGGCTTCCACCAACAAACGCCACATCGGAGGCGGCGTAGAAATCCAACAATTCTCCAAGCGTATCGACGAGGAGCACGTCGATCGCTGAGAGTGGCACTTCAGCATCCGTTTCTCGCGACCGACGCACAAATCGCACGCCCGAATTTCGGATGACCTCCGCCACATCATTGAACCGGTTGGGGTGCCGAGGGACCAGTACCAACAGCGCTTCCGGATGCGCGCTTCGCACGAGCTTGTGCGCCTCGAGTGCCGCCTCCTCCTCGCCACGATGCGTGCTGCCCGCTACCCACATGGGACGTCCGCGTGCATATCGGTCGCGCAACTGTTTGCCATGCGCGATCGTGTTCTCAGGAACGGCAAAGTCGAACTTCAGATTACCGGTGACGTGCGTGCGCTCCGGATCCGCGCCGATCTCCCGGAAACGATCCGCGTCGCCGCCGGCTTGAGCAGCCACCACAACCCCGCTCGCCAGCGTGTCCCGAAACAACGAGCCGAGTCGGCGGTAGCGGCTGACCGATCGCTGGGAGATCCGCGCCGAGGCCAGCACCAGGGGAATGCGACGGCGCCCGCACTCGCGATAGAGATTCGGCCACAACTCCGTCTCGAAGATCACGGCCAGTCGCGGTCTGACCCGGTTGAAAAACCGTTTCACCGACCCGGGGAGATCGAAAGGAATATAGCGAACCCGCACTCCGTCCTTGAACAACGATCGCGCCCGACTCGCGCCGGTCACGGTGAAAGTGGTCAGGATGAGAGGAATGTCAGGGTAATGCTGACGCAGCGAGCTCACGAGTGGCGCCGCGGCCTGCACCTCTCCGACGGACACGGCGTGAATCCATACACCCGAGGGCTCGAGCTTCGGGCCCAACCCCAGGCGCTCACCGAAATTGCGCCAATGACTGCGGTCCTTCAAACCGCGCAGAAACATGAGCAGCGACACCAGCGGCGCGGCCAGATAGAGAAGCAGCGTGTAGAGGAATCTCAAGGTCAGTCTGCTTTGCTTGCGCGCGCGAGCGCTTGAAGAATTTAAGTGCCCAGGGGCTTGTCCCCCGAGGTCTGGCGGTAACCGTCGAGCAAGCCGTGCCAATCGGATTCGGTGAAACGGTCGGACGGCATGGAGTAGGTGACTTTCTCCAGCGAGCGGCGCAGCCGGACGAGATTGCCGTCGCGCCACCATCCGGCCTTGCGCAACTGGCAGCGGTCGAAATCGATGAGATAGACCTTCGCGTCCTCGCTCAGCAGAATGTTGTGCGCGTTGAGATCGGCATGACAGACGCCGAGGTCATGAAAGCGGCGAATGCACCTCCCGATCGTGATCCACGTCAGGATCGACAAGGCGCCCTGCTCCAGACACTGCGTCAGCGAGCCGACGGTCGGCAGGCGCTCGGTGATGATATCCCCGGTGTAAGAGCGCCCCGAGTGCTCATAACGCGCTGCAATGGGCGCCGGCACCGGCAGCCCCGCCCGATGCAGCTGATACGTGAGCTGCCATTCATTGAAGGGACGCGTCGCCTGCTCGTCGCGCCACGCGTACCGGTCGGAGGAGAAGTGGCCCATCAAGCCGCCCCGGCGGTAATGGCGCAGCACGAACTGCTTGCCGCCGTCTTTGATGAACAGCGCCGCCCCCCGGCCCTGCGCCCGTCCCTCGATGGCCCCGTTGGACTCCCAGTGCTTCGGGTCGAACCAGGCCGGCGTCAAATTGCCCGCCCGGGAAGCGTCATATAGCATGGCGCCGCCCTGGAGCGACTTGTGCTTGACCTCGGAACCGAGCGACCAGCGTCCGCTCATCTCACCCCTCCCTCATGCTGCTGCCTCTGCCTGAACCGCCACGCAGTATCTGTTTGCTGAGACTGTCGGCAATCGGCGATACCTGCCACGTAGTGCCGATCGTGCGCACCCTACAGCACGCCTGGCCGGAAACCCGGATCACCTGGATCATCGGCAAGGTCGAGGCGCGCTTGATGAGCCTCCTCGACGGAGTCGAGTTTATCACCGTCGACAAGCAGGCCGGTTTCCGGGCTCGACGCGAACTTCGCGCCAGTCTTCGCGACCGGGAGTTCGATGTGCTGCTTCACATGCAGGTCGCCTTCCGCGCGAGCCTGCTTTCCCGTGAAATCCGCGCGCGCGTCAAGTTGGGCTTTGATCGGGCCCGCGCGCGGGAGCTTCAATGGCTGTTCACGAACGCCCGCATCGCCCCGCGCTCGCGGGAGCACGTGCTCGATAGCTTCTTTGGTTTCGTCGAAGCCTTGGGCGTCAAGGAGCGACAGCTGCGCTGGGACATCCCCCTGACCCCCGCCGCGCGGGAGTATGGGCAGCGCCTGATTCCCGACTCGCGCCCGACGCTGGTGATCAGTCCCTGCGCGAGTCACTCGCGGCGAAACTGGTCCGCGGATCGCTACGCAGCCGTGGCCGACTACGCGAGCCGGCGTCATGGCATGCGAGTGATTCTCGCGGGCGGGCCGACGAAGGCCGAGAGCAAGATGGGAGCCGCTATCGAAAAGGCCGCTCAGTCCACACTCGTCAACCAGATCGGCCGCGACACGCTGCCGGAGCTCCTCGGCCTGCTCAGCCGCGCGACCGGGCTGTTGGCCCCGGATTCCGGCCCCGTCCACATGGCAACGATGGTCAACCTCCCGGTCATCGGGCTGTACGCCGCGACGAATCCGGCGCGCAGCGGTCCTTATCTCTCGCGGCTGTGGACCGTCGATGCCTATCCCGACGCCGCCCGCCGGTTTTGGCACCGGCCCCCCGAAAAGCTCCCCTGGACGGAAAAGATCGAAGAGCGCGGTGTGATGGACCTGATCACCGTCCCGCAAGTGACCGCGCGCATCGACGAGTTGCTACGATGGCGTCTATGAAAGACATCCTGGTCCCCCTGTCCCCGGGCGAGCTGCTCGACAAGATCACCATCTTGCGCATCAAAGCAGCTCGTATGACGGATGCCACGAAGGTCCAGAACGTCCGTCTCGAACTCTCGCTCCTGGAAAACACCTGGCGCGACAGCGGCTGCGCCGATTTCGACGTCGCCGCCGACGAGCGCGCCCTGCAATCCGTGAACGAGAAGCTCTGGGTAGTCGAAGACCGATTGCGCGAAAAGGAGGCCGCCCGCGCCTTCGACCCCGAGTTCATCGAGCTCGCCCGCACCGTCTACATCGCCAACGACGAACGCGCCGCCATCAAAAAGCGCGTAAACCTCCAGCTCGGCTCGCGAATCGTCGAGGAAAAGTCCTACAAGCCCTACTAGATCACCGGAGCTGAATGGGCTCAAGGCGGCGCGGTGTGCGAGCGTGAGGCTCTTCCCGGGGGCTTGCGCTGCAGGACGCAGCGCCAGAGCCTACATGGACGTACTTGCGGCGTCCCCCGGGAAGAGCCTCACGCTCGCGCGCCGCGCCGGCACCGAGCCCTTCAGCTCTTCAGGGTGTATTCCGCGCTGCAGTACGGGCACTTCGCCCACCCCGTGTCCTGAATCGGCAGGTACACCCGCGGGTGCGAATTCCAGAGGTACATCTCGGGCATCGGGCAAGACAGCGGCAGGTCTTCAGCGGTCACTTCGTATTGATTCTGCGCGTTCGGCTGAATCAGCGGCTTAGTCATCGCGGCCATCTTGAGACTCTCGGACTGTGACGAGGCGGAACGGCCCGATTATACCGGGGATGCCGCGCCGGCGTCCCAGGCGGCTCCGCTACTCATTGCCTCATTCCAGATCCGCGTCACCGCCGCCCGCTCCTGCGCGAACGCCTGGTCCGAAATGATCGCCGCCTCCCCCGCCAGCGACAGGTGATGCGATCTCGTGCGGTAAATGCGATAGGCCCCGGTCAGCACGTCAACGGTTGCCTGCGGCACCAGGTTCGCGGAGGCCACGGACTCGAGCTGCCGGATGGTGTCTGAAAACATCGCGACCGGGGGATACTCCCGTGCCCATCGCAGCGCCCAGTATTGGGCGAGGAACTCCACATCGGCCACGCCGCCCGCGTCCTGCTTGATATCGAACATCCCCGCGGGCGCCTTCGATAGCTCCCTCCTCATTCTCTCGCGCATATTGCGCACTTCGTCGCGCAGCGTCTCGTGCTTCACGTGCCGGCAGAGCACATCCAGACGAACGGCCTCGAAATCGCTCTTGAGACCGGGCGCACCCGCCACCGCACGCGCGTGCAACAGCGCCTGGTGCTCCCAGGTCCACGCCTCCTTCTGCTGATATTCGGCGAAGGCCTCGATGTTGGTAACCAGCAGCCCGCCTTTCCCGCTCGGTCGCAGTCGGACGTCAACCTCATATAGGCGGCCCGCTGCCGAATGCATCGTGAGCAGGTGAACGATTCGCTGCGCGAGTCGCACGAAGAACAACTGGTTGTCGATCGGCCGGGTTCCCGAGGTCTCCTGACGCTCGCCTCGCGAGTCGTGCAGAAAGACCAGATCGAGGTCCGACGAATAGCCGAGCTCGATTCCCCCGAGCTTGCCGTAACCGACCGCGCAGATCGTGACATCCCGCCTCGCCGGCCCCTCACCGCACTGAGGTGTTCCGTACTGCTGCGTGATCTGACGCCAGCCGAGATCCATCGCCCGCTCCACGATGAGCTCGGCAATCTCCGTCAGCCGGTCGCTCACGCGCATGACGGGCAACCGCCCGGTGAGATCGGCGACCGCCACGCGAAAGATCGCCGCACGCTGAAAGTGACGCAGGGCTTCGACCTGATGCTCCGGATCGTCGTCCTGCACCTGACTCATGCGCAGCTCCAGCTCTTCGCCCAGAGCGGCGCGTTCCGGAAGCTGCGAGAGCAAACGCTCATCGATCAGCTCATCGAGCAGCATCGGATGGGAAGCGATCTGGTTCGCGAGGAATTCACCGCGGCCACACAACTCGACCAGCCGCCTCCGGGCCGGTGAGTTCTCCTGCAACAGCGAGAAGTAGGCCGAGCGTTGTCCGATGGCCTCTACGATCCGCAGAACCCGGCGAAGCACCGCGATCTGCGCGCTAGCGCCGTGCGCGCCCCCGGCGCCAGCGACGACGATATCGCCCAGCAACGCTGGCAGGAGCGCCTGCAGCCGCTTGCGTCCGGGCTCATCCAGCCGGCGCACGAAGGCCGACCCGCGCAGCTCCATCAGCAAGCGCGCTGCTTCCGCTGAGTCGACGAATCCGGCCCGGGCAAGCGCCTCGGTCAACGCGGCCGTCTCTCCTTGCGATTCCCAGAAGCGGCCCAGGTCGATTTTGACGGCTCCGGGCTCGCTCTCCTGCCCGCCCAGCACGAGCAGCCGGAAGTGCTGACTCACTCGGGAGCGATGCTCGTCGAGGACCCTCACGAGGGCCGGCCAACTCTCCATGCCCATCGCCAGGGCAATGCGTTCCCGGCTCAGCGGATCGGCCGGCAACTTGTGCACCTGAGCATCGCCGAGCATCTGCAACCGATTCTCGAGGCGCCGCAGAAACACATACGCCGCGCGCAACTCGTCGGCGACTGCGGGGGGCAGCAATCTTGCCTGCCCGAGCACGGCCAGCGCTGCAAGCAGCGACTGCGTGCGCAGGCGTTTGTCGCGCCCGCCACGGATCAGTTGAAACGCCTGAACGATGAACTCGATTTCGCGAATGCCACCGGGGCCGAGCTTCACGTGGTCGGCGAGCTCGCGGCGCTCGACCTCTCGCTCGATGAGGGCCTTCATCTCCCGCAGGCTTTCGAACACTCCGTAGTCCAGATAGCGGCGGTAGACGAATGGGCGGATGGCGGAGGAATACAGCTCGTCATAGCGGCCGGGAGAGGTGACAGGCCGCGCCTTGACGTATGCGTAGCGCTCCCAATCACGCCCGTGGCGCGGCAGATAGTCTTCGAACGACGCGAAGCTCGAAACCAGCGGACCGCTGTCGCCGAACGGGCGCAATCGCATGTCAACACGCAGCACGAAGCCATCGTGCGTCGGAGCATCCAGCAAGCGGATGATCGTCTGTCCCAGACGAGTGAAGAATTCCTCATTGGCGATCGGCCTGGGCCCGTCCGTGTCGCCGTACTCCGGAAAGAGCATCACCAGGTCGACGTCGGAGGAAAAGTTCAACTCCTGGCCCCCGAGCTTACCCATCGCGAGGGTCACGAGAGGCTGGACCTCACCGGCGGCTGAGCGCGGCTGCCCGTATCGGGCCGTCAACAAACCCCATGCGGACCGGGTTGCCAGCGAGATGGCGGCATCCGCGAAACCAGACAGCTCCAGCAACGTCTGCTCGAGGCTCGACCACCCGGCCAGATCGCGCCAGGCGATCCGGACAAACTCCTGTCGTCGCCAGCGGCGCAGGCTTTCCAACATCGCGGCTTCGGTCTCATCGGCGTCCGCTGGCTGGGGGCCGCGCGCCAGGTAGTCAGCTGCCGTAAGGGGTCGTCGCAGGTCGTCTTGCGCGAGCAGGTTGCGCAGCAGAAGTGGATCGCGAGCGCACGCATGCGCGACGAAATCGCTGCATGCGAACGCCAACGGAACGGAATCGCGGATCCCGGCCGGTGCGGCTTCCAGCGCCGCAGCCGCCTCAGGATTCGCGTTCAGCGCCTCGAGTAGCCCCTGGAGGTACGATTGAAGTTCTGGCGTCAATTCCAGACGTTGCCGCCCAAGTCGTGGAACACGGCGTCGTCGAGGCGGCGGCGCAGACCCTTGAACGTGGAGGAAGCCGCAAACACCTGAGCGCCCTGCTCGGCATCCACCGAGCCGGCCTCGCCCTCGATCTGGCTGTTATCGATGTGCACACTGGCCTTGCGCGCGGAAATGCCCACGCCCTTGGCGGAAATGCGGCTGTTGGTAATGTGGATTTCGCAGCCATCCTCGGCGCTCACGGCGTCGCCATCGAACTCCAGGTTGCGATTGTCGATATGCAGCAGGCGCTCGCCCTGGCAGACGATCGGGTCGTGATGACGCTCGACCGTGGCGGTGGAGCCCGATCCGGGCACCACCGCGGCCCGGCGCGTGGCCGGGGAGTTTGCGGTCTTGACGGTGAATCCAGGGCCGGATGCCAGCACTTCGCCGGGAGAGGCGCTGGAGGCGGCCTTGGCGCGCGGCACAGTTGAAGCCTGCTCACCCGCTCCCGCGCTCTGCCCGTCAGATGCGGCCGGGCTTGCGGACGCCGGCGCAGCGGCGGACGCGGTATCGGAATTCGCAGCGGAAGCATTCGCGGCGCCGCCGGAAGTGTTCGCCGCGCTGCCTGTCGAACCCGTCGAGCCGCTTCGCGGCCCCTGATTCGCCGCCGTCTCCTCACCGGGAGCTGAGCTCGGCTGGCTGGAGGAGGTCGGCTGCGCGCCGCCCGTCTGAGCAGCAGCCGCATTCGCCGCGACCGCGGGAGCAGCAATCAACTGATCCACGCGGACCACCTGCAGATCGCCGGTGTCCTTCAGGCGCACCGTGAACGACTTGCTGTTCTGATCGGCGGCAACGACCTCGAGCCGGGGATTGCGCTCCAGCGCCGCCCGGGCCCAGGTCATCTCGTCGTCGCCGCCGCCCTGGAATTTGGAACAGCCCGCCACCGAGGCGAGCGCGACGGCTACCGCACACAGGAGTCCGAAACGCGATTTAACAGTAACCATGGCGCGACCTGCGAAGAGCGGGAGTCACACCATAACTCCCGACCGCGGTCTTGCCTAGTTGCCCCTAGTTACTCAGGGACACGGCGATGGCCGATCGTGAAGATATCGGGCACTGTCGTGTCGGGTGCGATCGGCCAGGGCCGCCACCGCGCTTGCCCGGCGCGAAGCGCCCAGAGGGTACAAAGTTGTAACAAACATTGCGGCCCCTCCCGAGACACTGACCGGGGGAGGTTAACGCGCCACGTGTCCGGGCGCTGTCAAAAAATGCGTCTGTACGCGCCGACATTTCGTGTCGCCGCGCGGGAAGCTGTCACCGAACTGACACGGCAAAAAAAACCCCACGCGAGGTGGGGTTTTCAAGATTGCGCGGAAAGAGGGGGGTCTTGTTCCGCGACTTTCGCCGGAGGGCGCCGTGCGTGGCACGGCGCCCAACCGTCGAGTGAAAGAGTAACGATGTCGTGTTACGAAATCGATACCTCTTTCGAGAGGTCCTTACATGTCCATTCCGCCCATGCCGCCCGGCGGCATGCCGCCGTGAGCATGCTCTTCATCCTTCGGAGCTTCCGCGACCATCACTTCGGTCGTGAGCAGCAGGCCCGCCACTGAAGCGGCGTTCTGCAGCGCAAGACGCGTGACCTTGGTCGGATCGAGGATGCCGGCCTCCAGCATGTCGCCGAATTCGCCGGACGCCGCGTTGTAACCGAAGGAACCTTTACCTTCCTTGACACGGTTGAGGATCACTGCGGCATCTTCACCCGCGTTGTCGACGATCTGACGCAGGGGCTCCTCGATCGAGCGCGCCAGAATGCGCACGCCAACGGCCTGATCCTCGTTCGAGGTGCTCACCTTGTCGAGCGCCTTCTGCACGCGGATAAGAGCAACACCACCGCCGGGAACGACGCCTTCCTCGACGGCCGCACGCGTGGCGTGCAGAGCGTCTTCGACGCGCGCCTTCTTCTCCTTCATCTCGATTTCAGTGGCCGCGCCGACCTTGATGACGGCAACACCGCCGGAGAGCTTCGCAACACGCTCCTGCAGCTTCTCCTTGTCGTAGTCGGAAGTCGCTTCCTCGACCTGCTGGCGGATCGACTCGATGCGAGCCTTGATGTCCGACTGCTTGCCGTTGCCGTCGATGATCGTCGAATTCTCTTTCTCGACGACGATCTTCTTGGCCTGGCCGAGGTCGTTCAGCGTCGCCTTCTCCAGCGACAGCCCGACCTCATCGGAAATCACGGTCCCGCCGGTGAGCACGGCGATGTCCTGCAACATGGCCTTGCGGCGATCACCGAAGCCGGGCGCCTTGACGGCGGCGACCTTGAGGATGCCACGGATGTTGTTGACGACGAGTGTCGCCAGGGCCTCGCCCTCGACGTCCTCGGCGACGACCAACAGCGGCCGGCCGGCCTTCGCAACGCCCTCGAGCAGCGGCAGCAGCTCGCGGATGTTGGAGATCTTCTTGTCGGCCAGCAGGATCAGCGGCTTCTCGAGCTCCGCGGTCTGCGTCTGCTGGTTGTTGATGAAGTACGGCGAGAGATAGCCGCGATCGAACTGCATGCCCTCGACGACTTCCAGCTCGTTATCCAGGCCCGAGCCTTCCTCGACGGTGATCACGCCTTCCTTGCCTACCTTCTCCATCGCATCCGCGATGGTCTTGCCGATCGACTCGTCGGAGTTCGCGGAGATCGTGCCAACCTGCGCGATCGCCTTGGAATCCTTGCAGGGCTTGGAGAGCTTCTTGAGCTCCTCGACCGCCGTCGTAACGGCCTTGTCGATGCCGCGCTTGACGTCCATCGGGTTGCGGCCCGAGGACACGGCCTTGAGGCCCTCGCGAATGATCGCTTGCGCGAGCACGGTGGCCGTGGTGGTGCCGTCGCCGGCTTCATCGGAGGTGTTGGACGCGACTTCCTTCACCATCTGCGCGCCCATGTTCTCGAACTTGTCCTTGAGCTCGATTTCCTTCGCGACCGAGACGCCGTCCTTGGTGACGGTGGGTGCGCCGAAGCTCTTCTCGAGCACTGCGTTGCGGCCCTTGGGGCCGAGCGTCGCCTTGACCGCATTGGCGAGAATATTCACGCCCTTGAACATGCGCTGGCGCGCGTCATCACTGAATCGGACTTCTTTGGCTGCCATTGCCGTGATTCCTCTTAAGGGTTACTTGGTCTCAATAACGGCCATGACGTCTTCTTCGCGCATCACGAGAAGATCCTCGCCGTCGAGCTTGACTTCAGTTCCGCTGTACTTGCCGAACAGGATCTTGTCGCCGACCTTGACGTCGAGCGGACGGACGTTGCCGTCCTCGAGAATCTTGCCTTTGCCGACCGCCACGATCTTTCCCTGAACGGGCTTTTCGGCCGCGGTATCGGGAATAACGATGCCGCCCGGAGAGGTGCGATCCTCATCCAGACGTTTCACGATGACGCGGTCATGAAGAGGACGAATCTTCATGGGGAACGCTCCTTCTAAATTGAATTGAATGGTTCTTGGATGCTCGCCAGGGGAGAGCCCGCCTCTGTCATGAGGTATTAGCACTCTCCCCGAACGGCTGCTAATGATAGGCGGGGACCTCGCGATTTCAAGTTCCCCCGGACAGTTTTTTTCCGTTGTCCCGGGCGCGGAGGTCTGCTCATGACGGGGCCCGGGCGCCACGTTATGCTCGTCCCGCGGATCGCCAGATCCTGCCGGAAACAGGTAAGTACTTGATTGATATGATACCGGAGAACTCGGAAGCCCTGCTGGTGCTCACGACCTGCCCGGACGAGGCGGTCGCCGGGCGCATCGCCCGGGAGCTGGTGGAAGGGGGGCTGGCGGCCTGTGTAAGCCAAATGCCCGGTCTGCGGTCTACTTACCGCTGGAAAGGCCGTGTAGAGGATGAACCCGAGGTGCTTCTGCTCATCAAAACCGTGGCGACGCGTTTCCAGGACCTGGAAATGCGGCTCAAGTCACTTCATCCCTACGAGGTACCGGAAATCATCGCCGTGCCCATCGCAAGAGGCTCATTGGACTACCTTTCCTGGCTGCGGACGGCCCTCTCATGATGAACACCCTCGGTAAGGCCCTGCGTCTGATCTGCGCCCTGCTGGGCGCAAGCGTCGCCCTCGCGTTCGCTCACGGCTCCTGGGTGCAGGCGGCTGACGATGCCTTGTCCCCCGGAGGCTCATCCGAACTCTCCAAGAGCGCGCCGGCCTCCTCTCGCAGCACCCTCGCCG
>Ga0070681_10001638_pt1 | contig 19972 bp, 10 predicted proteins | sample KBSC83BmetaG_FD_65650 | JGI IMG/M metagenome (GOLD analysis project Ga0070681, IMG submission 65650) | Corn rhizosphere microbial communities from Kellogg Biological Station, Michigan, USA - KBS C8-3B metaG | ecosystem: Host-associated > Plants > Roots > Rhizosphere | place: USA: Michigan... | reverse complement strand
GAGTGGTACTGCCCGCAATGCTGGACGCGCGTCTACCGGGTCGAAGTCAACGTGCAGGACATCGTCAGGGATCTGCCGCCCGCGTTCGAGACGTTCTATGCGAGCGATCGCAAGTGCCTCTCGTGCGGGCACGTCCATCCGGGGAAGGGCTAACGCGCCAGCGAAAGGCGCACGCGATTGCGGCCGAAAAGGTAGGCGTAATCGCGGCCTTCGGCGAGCTCGCGCGTGAGGAGGACCCCAAGGCCGCCGATCTTGTGCTGGACATCCGGCGCCGGCAGGCGGGCGAACGGATTGAAGGGCGGCGCCGTATCCTCGAAGGTGATCTGCACCGCTTCCGGCCGCGCGTCCAGCGTGATCCAGATCGGCGCGTCGCAGTCGCCTCGATAGCCGTGCTGGACGCTGTTCACGAACAGCTCCTCCAGAACAAGATTTAACCGAAGGCAGCGGGGGCGCTCGATGCCGCGGCTGCCGCAAAATTCCTCCAGGAAAGCCGTCAGGTGGCGCAACTCGCCGAGCCGCGCCAGAAACATCGCGGATCGGGCATTTTTCATGACGGCGGCCATGGAGTGGGGGCATTATAGAATCCGTCGAAAAAACGACCGGGGAGAAAGCCATGCGCTGGACCGCACTCTTGCTGTTCCTCTTTGCCACCGCCGCGATCGCGGCCGACGTCGGCGAAGTCAAAGTCGCCAAGGGCACCGCCTACATCGAGCGCGGCGCCGAGCGCATCGCCGTCCGCCCGGGCATGCCCGTGCAGCAGTCGGACAAGGTCGTCACCGGCGCCGACGGCACGGTCGGCATCACGTTCTCCGACAACAGCCTGCTTTCCATCGGACCGGAGAGCCGGTTCGCCATCGACCAATACGTCTTCGACACCACCACCCACGCCGGCCGGTTCGACAGCACGCTTTCCAGGGGCACCGTGGCCGTCGTCTCCGGCAAGATCGTGAAGCAGTCGCCCGAGGCGATGAAGATCCGCACCCCGTCCTCCATCATGGGCGTGCGCGGCACGGAGTTCGTCGTCAAGGTCGACGAGCCGAAAAAATAAATGGGGGCGGTGCTCGCGATCGCAGCGCTGATCGTCGTCGCCGCCTTCACTGCAACGCCGCCCGGCGAAACCGTCGTCGTCGTTCCCGCGCCCGACGGCCACGTCGGTGGCGTGGTCGTGCAGCGCGGGGATGAACGCCTCATCCTCGACCGCCCCTACGCGGGTATCCGAAAGGGCGAATCGCAGGTCACCGAGTTCCCGGCCGACGAAGTGCGCCGCGAGTATGCGAGGACGCTGCAGTCGCTGCCGCCCCGGCCGGCGACGTTCCTCCTCTATTTCGTCATCGGCACCGACGAGCTGACGGATGATTCGAAGGCCGAGCTGCCCAAGGTGCTGGCCGCGCTGCGCGACCGGCCGGTGCCCGACGTGCTGGTGGTCGGGCACACCGACACCGTCGGCGATACGCTCGCCAACGACCGCCTCTCCGCGCAACGCGCCGAGCGCATGAAGGGCCACCTCGTCGAGATCGGCATCCCGGCGAACCGCATCCAGGTCGCGGGGCGCGGCGAGCGCGAGCCGCTCATTCCGACCGCCGACAACGTCGACGAACCGCGCAACCGCCGCGTCGAGATCATCGTCCGCTGAGGAATCGGGGTCAGATCGGAATTGAAGGACGAAATGAGTTATCCCGTCCTCCCTTAATGTTGATCTGACCCCGTTTAGGTTCCGTTCCAGCGCACGCAGAGTAGCGTCAGGTCGTCGGATTGCTCCGCTTTTCCCGCGAACGCCTGCACGTCGTCGCGCACGGCCTGCAGTATCGCCATGGGTTCGCGCTGCTCGCGCAGCACGCTCAGCAGCCGCGCTGAACCGTAGAGCTCGCCGCGCTCGTCCATCGCCTCCGTCACGCCGTCGGTGACGACGCAGATCCAGCCGCCGCGGCCGAGCTGGATCTGCTGGCTCGTGTACTCATAGTTCTGGATCACGCAGAGCGGTGGCCCGCCGGACTCGAAGAGGCGCTGCGGCGTCTCGCCGATGAGCGATGCGACCGGCGGCTCGTGGCCCGCGTTGCAGAACTTGAGCTCGCCGGTGCGCGTATCGAGCACGCCGGCGAAAGCGGTGACGAAGAGGGACTCCCGGTTGTCGCGGCTGATCTCCCGGCTGGCGCGCGTGAGGATGGCTGCCGGATCGCTCTTCTTGCGCAGGGCGATGCTTTTCAGCAGGGACTTGGACAGCGCCATGAAGAGGCTGGCGCCGAGGCCCTTGCCGGACACGTCGCCGACCAGGAAGAAGAGGCGATCTTCGTCCAGCATGAAGCAGTCGTAAAAGTCGCCGCCGACCGTGCGCGCGGGTTCGAGCACTGCTTCCAGGGCGAAGCGCTTTTCGCCGGTAAACAGCTCGCGCGGGTCGGGCAGCAGCCCCATCTGGATGCGATGCGCCGCCTCGAGCTCGCCCAGCACGCGCGCCTGCGCCTCCCGCAGGAACCGGCGCTGCCGGTCGGCTTCCGCGTAGGTCGCGGCCAGCATCGCCGCGAAAATGGCCGCCGTCCCGATTACCGGGGCCGCCACGTTGATGAGGTAGCCGGCGTGGAATGCGAGCAGCCCGGTCGCCACCAATGCGGCGATGACCAGCACCAGCAGCAGGGTGGACTGGATGGCCCGCAGCGCCGGAATGCCGAAAACGAGCAGCAGCCCGCCGATGGCGAGCAGCGCCGCCTCGATCCACGGCGCGCCGGTGGGCCGCCGCAGGAAGCTGCCGTCGAACATCTGCTCGAGGAGCTGCGCGTGGATCTCGACGCCGGGGATGCGATCGCCGAGCGGCGTCATCTGGAAGTCGAGCAGGCCGAGCCCGGTCACGCCGATCAGCACCAGCTTCTTGTTCAGCGCCTCCGCCGGCGCCTTGCCGGTGAGCACGTCCTCGGCCGAGACGAACCGCCGTGGCTCGGAAGGCGCGTAGTAGACGTACATCGAGCCGTCCGATTGCAGCGGGACGCTGAGGTCGGCGACCTGCAGCTGCACGTTCTCGCCGCCGCGGTCGGTGATGCGAAGGAGCGGCGAATCGGTCGCCACCCGCAGCATCTCGACCGAAAGCGCCGGCACGACCACCTGGCCGATGCGCGCGAGCAACGGCACGCGGCGCACGATTCCCTTCGCGTCCGAGGTGAGGAGCCCGCGTCCGGCCGCCGCGCGGTTGATGTCGGTGCGGCTCTGCAGATGGCCGTCGAAGCGCCGCAGCGGCAGCTCGCGCGTGCTCGACACGCGCGTCGGCGCCACCTGCGGCGGGAACGGGTAGCGCCGGTCGCGGTATTCGAGCCCGGCGATGCCGAGCACCACGTCCTTGCCGCGCAGCTCGTCGGCGAGCACCGCGTCGGCGGTGGGCGAGGAGCGGTCCGGCTCGACGAAGAGAATGTCGACGCCGATCGCCGCGGGCTTGTCCGCCGCGATGGCGTGGATCAGCTGCGCGACGGTGCTGCGCGGCCAGGGCCACTGGCCGCGCTCGTCGAGCGTACGCTCGTCGATCTCGACGATGGTCGCCGGCGCCGAGCGCGGCTCGCGCGGCATGATGCGCTGGTAGGTGTCGAACACCGCGTCGCGCAGCCGGCCGAGCGGCGGCGGCTCGAGGCCGACGAGGATGCAGAAAGCGGCGAGCAGTCCGGCGCCCAGCCAGCGCGGGCCGGCGCGGACGTTCAGAGATCGATCTCCAGGCCGTCGTACGCGGCCGAGATGCGAAGGGGCGGCGCCTCGCCGCGCGTCAGCTCTTCCAGCCGCCGTGCGTCGCGGAAGGCGCCTTCGATCGCGCGGTCGTTGTTGGCGGGCTCGTGGTGGAAGAGGACGAGATGCTTGGCGCGCGCCATCTGGCAGAGCTCCACGCCCACCACGTTGCTCGAATGGCCCCAGTCCTCCTTCACCGAGACCGCCTCGGCGAGCGAGTACATGGCGTCGAAGATGACGAGGTCCGCCCCGCGGAAGAGGCCCACGAAGCGATCGGTCTGGGCGCGGTCCTCCAGCTTGTGCTCGGAGTCGGTGGTGTAGACCAGGCTCTTGCCGTTCGCCTCGAAGCGGTAGCCGTAGGAATCGCCGGAGTGGTGCTGCAGCTGCGGCATCACCTTAAGGCCGCCGACCTCGATCGTCTTCTCGGGCACCAGCTTGACGAACTCGATGGTCGCGCCGAGCTGCTCGAAGCTCACCGGAAAGCAGGGCGGCGACTGCTGGATGCGGAACGCCTGCTCGAGGAGCGCGTGGCAGCCATAGATGCGGATCTTCGTGCCGGGCGCGTACGCCGGGCCGAAGAAGGGGAACCCCATGATGTGGTCCCAGTGCATGTGCGACATGAAGACGTGCACCGTGGCCGGGCGGCCGCCCTGGCGGGCCAAGACGTGCTCGCCGTAGGCGCGGGCGCCGCTGCCCATGTCGCACACGAAGTACTCATCGCTTCCCGGCAGGAGCTCCACGCAGGAGGTGTGGCCGCCGAAGGTGTGGCTGAGCGAGAGCGGCAGCTCGTTCTGCACGAAGTCATGCGCCTCGCCGTAGGACCCGAAGCGCCGGCCGGAGGCCGCGACCAGCGCCTGGGCGAGCCGGTCGCGGATGTCGGCGACCGTCAGCCCGACGGGGATCGAGCCGCGGGTCCCCCAGAAGCGGACGCGCATCCCGCTCAGGATTGCTCGTAGGCCCGTGCCGCCTCCGGCGACACGGAGGCGAGCGCCTCGCGCGTCGTGCCGAAGACCTGCAGCACGAGGTTGAAGCGGCTGATCTGGAGGATTTCCGCGACGACCGGCTGCGGCGCGGCGACCATGATGCGGTTGCGGTGGGCGGCGGCCTGGCGCGCGGCCATCATCAGGCAGCGCAGGCCCGCGCTCGAGACGTACTCGAGGCCGGACAGATCGAGCACCAGCGCGGCGCCCTCGGCCTCGCAGGCCTGCAGGTGCTCGGCCAGATCGGACTGGAATGCCTCGCAATTGTCGTGATCGAGGCGTCCTTTCGGCGTGACCACGCGGGCGTCGCCGAAACTGCGGTGCTGTAGCGCCATTTGCGACGCTATTCTAGGGGCGCGATGCCGAATCCCAAAGCCGCCGCAAGACACCTGTTCGAAGCCCACCGGCGCCATGAGCGGTTCGCTCCGCTGCCAGCGGACCTGGCGCCGTCGACGGTGGAGCAGGCGTACGCCATCCAGGACCGTTTCGTCGCTCTGCGCGCCGAGGAACTGGGCGCCATCGCGGGATACAAGATCGCGCTCTCGTCGCAGGAAATGCAGCGCTTCGTCGGTGTGACGGAGCCCCAGGCCGGCGTGATGCTGCAGTCGACGCTACACCGGACGCCCGCCCGCGTTCGCGCCGCCGACTACGTGCACCTCATCGTCGAGTTCGAGATCGCCGTGCGCATGGCGGCCGACCTGCCGGCGGCCGATGCGCCCTTCAGCCGCTCGCGCATTGCCGAATCGGTCGGCGCCGTGATGCCCGCCATCGAGATCGCCGACGACCGCAACGCCGACTACTCGCAGCTCGCGCGCCATCCGCTCGAGCTCATCGCGGACAACGGCTGGAACGAGGGCGCGGTGCTCGGCGTGCCGCTCGAGGACTGGCGTGCGCTCGACCTCGCAGCGGCCCGCGGCGTGGCGACCATTAATGGCCGGAAGGTCGGCGAGGGCGTCGGCGCCGCCGCGCTCGGCCACCCGCTCGACGCCGTGGCCTGGATCGCCAACCACCTCGCGGCGCACGGCCGCGGCCTCGTCTTCCGCGACGTGGTGATCACCGGGAGCATCATCACGACGAAGACCGTCCAGCCGGGCGACCTCGTGCGCTTCGAGGTCGAGCGGCTGGGCGCGGTCGAACTACGCGTCGACTAGACCACCCAGATATCGCCCGCTGCGACGCCAGAGCCGCTCGGGACGGTGGCCACAAGCTGCGCGTCCGCGCCGCCTGCGCCGTCCGCGTCGTAGTACAGCTGCCCGGTCGAGGTGTTGAACACCATCCGGTCGTCGGCATCGTGCGCGCCGGTGGCTCCTGCGGCGGCATAGAAGCGCGCGTCGCTGGCGCTGAAGTGGCCTGCGCCACCCAGGCCGGTGAAGGCCGATTTATCGAAGCGCAGGAAATCCCAGCCGCTGTCGAAGTTGGCGAGCGTGTCGGCGTTCTGCGCGCCGTACTCGCGGAACACGTAGCTGTCCTGGCCGGAGCTGCCGGAGAGCTGGTCGTTGCCGCCGCGTCCCTCGATCCAGTCGTTGCCGGCGTTACCCCAGATCGTGTCGTTGCCGCTGCCGCCGACGAGGGTGTCGGCGTTGCTCGTGCCGTTGAGGGTCTGGCCGGCGGTCGGCGTCGGAGTGGGCGAGGGCGTGACGGTGGTGCCGTTCACCACCTCGAGATCGCCGGCGCCAAGCGACGGTGCGCCGTTCAGCGTGGCGATGAGCTGCGCCACGCCGGATCCCGCGCCGTCGGCGTCGTAGTAAAGATCGCCGGTGCTCGTGTTGTAGACGATGCGATCGTCCGCGTCGTGGCCGTTAGCCGCCCCGGCCGCCGCATAGAAGCGTACGTCCCCCGCCGAGAAGCGCCCGCTGCCGCCGATGGCGGAGAAGGCGCCGCCGTCGAGCCGCAGCGTGTCCGACGCGGAGGTGAAGTCCATGATGCGATCGGCATTCGCCGCGCCCGGCGCGACGTTGAACACGAACGTGTCGGCGCCCGCGCCACCGGTGAGCGTGTCATTGCCTGCGGCGCCGATCAGCGTGTCCGTACCGTCCATGCCGGAGAGCGCGTTGTTCGCGCCATTGCCGGTGATGAGGTTCTCGACCGCATTGCCGGTGCCGCTGACCGCACTGCCGGTGAGCGTTAGGTTGTTCACCCAGTCGGGCAGCGTGTAGCTCACCGAGCTGCGCGCCTCGTCGATGCCGCCGTTCACCTGCTCGACGAGGATGTCGCCGGGGTTGTCGACGATGTAGACGTCGTCGTCATTGCCGCCCACCATGCTGTCCGCACCGGCGCCGCCGTTCAGCGTATCCATGCCGTCGAAGCCGTTCAGCGTGTCGTCACCCGCGCCGCCGCTGAGCGAGTCGTTGCCTGACGTCCCGTTCACCGTCACGCCCGGATTCGCGGCGCCGCCGTTGTCCACGGTTATGTCGGTCGCCGCCACGGTGCCCGAGACCGTCGCTATGAGCTGCGCCGGCGCCGCGCCGTTGCCATCCGGGTCGTACCAGAGCTGTCCGGTACTGGTGTTGTAGATCACCCGGTCGTCGGCGTCGTGGCCGGCATTGGCGCCGGCGCTCGCATAGAACCGGCCGTCGGTGCCACTGAACGTGCCGGACGTGCCGAGCTCGGTCATGGTGCGCGCGTCGAGGTGCAGCTGGTCGCTGCCGGAAACGAAGTCAAAGAGCTGCGCGGCGTTCGTGGTGCCTGGCGCGACGTTGAACACGAAGGTGTCGGCGCCATCGCCGCCCCATAGCGTGTCGTTGCCGCCGCCGCCGATCAGCGTGTCGCTGCCGCCGTAGCCGACCAGGTAATTGCTCGCCGAGTTGCCGGTGATGGCGTTCTCGAGGTCGTTGCCATAGCCGCCGGCCGCGCCTGCCGCCGGCAGAAGCGTGAGATTGTTCACCCACGCCGGCAGCACATAGTAGTTCGTGCTCGTGGAGCGCACTTCGTCGATGCCGCCGTTGTCCTGCTCGACGATCTGATCAGCGTAGGAGTCCACGTAGTAAACGTCGTCCCCCGAGCCGCCGAACATCGTGTCGACGCCGGCGCCGCCGTCCAGCGTATCGTTGCCGCCGTCGCTGATGAGCCAGTCGTTGCCCGATGTGCCGGCGAGCGAGTCGTTGCCGGCGGTGCCCTGGACGACGACTCCGGCCGTTGCGTTGTCCACCACGATGTCGCCTGCCGCGAGCGTCGCGCCCGGCTGAAGGGTGGCGACGAGCTGCGCGGCGCCCGTGCCACTGCCGTCCGCGTCGTACCAGATGTTGCCCGTCGAGGTGTCGAACACGACGCGGTCGTCGGCATCGTGGCCGGCGGTTGCGCCCGCCGCGGCATAAAATCGCGGGTCAGCGGCGCCGAAATTCCCGCCGGGCCCGAGCGCCCACATGTTGTAGGCGCTGAGATGGATCTTTTCCGTGCCGCTCACGAAGTCGGTGATGCGGTCGGCGGTGCTGGCGGTGGGATACGAGGTGAACACGAACCCGTCCACGCCGGCGCCGCCGGTCAGCACGTCGTTGCCGTCGCCGCCGTTCAGCAGGTCGTTGCCGTCACCGCCGTTCAGCGTGTCGTTGCCGTAGCCGGCGGTAATCGTGTCGTTGCCGGCCAGCCCGGACAGCACGAACGTCTGCTGGGTCCAGCCGCTGGCGGTGATGATGTTGTCGGACGCGTTCCCAATGCCGCTGAAGGTGCCTGCTGCCCCGGTGTAGATGCTCAGCACCTCGAGATTCGGCGCGAGCGTCCAGGAGCTCGCGGTGCTGACGGTGTCGAATCCGCCCGGGTCCGACACGATGGTGTCGCCCGCGTCGGCATAGTAGTAATCGTTGCCGAGTCCTCCGTCGAGCGTGTCGGCGCCCGTACCGGAATAAAGCGTGTCGTTGCCGTCGCCGCCGACCAGCGAATCGTTGCCGTCGCCCGCGTCGAGGTAATCGTCGCCCGCCGCGCCGGCGAGCGTGTCGTCGCCGGCGTTGCCGCCGAGCGTGTTGTTGCCCGCGTCTCCTGTCATGCGGTCGGCGAAGGCCGTGCCGTACACGCTTTCGACGTTGGCGATGCTGGCGCCATCCGCCGCATTCGAACTGCCGCCAGCAAGCGTTCCCGCGGCAAGGTCGACCGCTACGCCGCTGCTGGCCTGCGTGCCGAAGTACAGGTAGTCGAGCTCCGTGCCCCCGTCGATCACGTCGTGGCCATAGGTGCTCGCGGACGAGAGCAGATAGAAGGTGTCGTAACCGGCGCTACCCAGCAATGTGTCGTTGCCGTCGCCCGAATAAACGACGTCGCCATCGGCCCCGCCATCGACGAAGTCGTTGCCGCCGCCGGTGTAGATGTGGTCGTAGCCAGCGAAGCCGTAGATCGAGTCATTGCCCGAGCCGCCAACCAGCGTGTCGCTGTTATTGGTGCCATTGATGACCTGGCTCTCGGCTGCCGAGCCGTTGAACACGGCGATGTCTGTTGCGGCGACCGCCGGCGAGCCCAGCAGGTTGGCGATGAGCTGCGCGCCGCCCGAGCCGCTGCCATCGGCGTCGTAATACAGGTTGCCGGTCGAGGTGTCGTAGACGACGCGGTCGTCCGCGTCGTGGCCGGCGGTGGCGCCCGAGGCCGCGTAGAAGCGGCCGTCGGCCGCGGAGAAGGTGCCGGAGGCGCCGAGCGCCGTCATCACCGACGCGTCGAGGCGAATCTGGTCCTGGCCGCCGATGAAGTCGGTAACGATGTCCGCGTTCGCGCTGCCCGGCGCCACGTCGAAGACGAAGGCATCCGAGTCGGCGGAGCCGGTCAACGTGTCCTGGCCTGCGCCGCCGGCCAGCGTGTCGCGACCGCCCGCGCCGTTCAGCGAGTCGTTGCCGGCGCCGCCTTCCAGGTGATCGGCGCCCGAGGCGCCGAACACGGTGTCGTTGCCGCCGTCGCCGTACGCCAGGGCCGCTCCGCCGCCGTAATTCTGGTACTGGTCGAGGTAGATCGTGTCGTCGCCGCCGCCGCCGTGGATGGTGTCGTCGCCGCCCGCGCCGTTGATGACGTTCGCGTTGTCGTCGCCGGTGATCGAATCGGCGTAGCCGCTCGCCCAGAAATTCTCGATGCCGGTGAAGCGCACGCTGCCGCTGCCGTCCGGGCTGCCGCCGGTCAGCGTGCCGGCCACGAAGTCGACCTTCAGGCCGCCCGTCGCGCCGCTGTAGAAGATCTGGTCGACGCCGGCGCCGCCGTCGACGGTGTCGTTGCCGAGGCCGACCCAGCTGCCGTTGACGTACTGCGAGAAGAAGTTGAACGTATCGTCGCCGGCGTCGCCGAGCATGAGGTCGTTGCCGATGCCGCCCTCGATGCTGTCGTTGCCGCCGCCGCCGTGGATCTCATCGTTTCCGGTCCCGCCGTTCAGCGTGTCCCATTGGGCGCCACCGATGAGGGTGTCATCACCGCCGTTGCCGGTGAACTGCACGCCGTTGTTGGCGCCGCCGTATCGGTCCGCCATGACCGCGTCGGAAGCGACCATGCGGTCGTTGAAGTCGCCGCCGATCGCGCGCTCGATGTTCACGAAGCTGACGCTGCCGCTGCCGCCCGTGCCGCCGCCGGTGGCGCTGCCGGTGCGGAAATCGATCGATACGCCGCTGCGCGCGCCGGTGAAGTCGAGGGTATCGGAGTCGGTGCCGCCGTCGACGGAATCGTTGCCGATGTTGCCGCTGCCGGCGGCGAAGCGGAACGTGTCGTGGCCGTCCATGCCGATCAGCGTGTCATTGCCGTCGGCGCCGTCCATCGTCGAGCTCACGTACCAGCTGGAGTAGGCACGGATGACGTTGTTCAGCTCGTTGCCGGTGCCGGAGGTACCGCCTTCCCCCTCGCCGTTGATCAGCACCAGGTTCTCGAAACCCGAGCCGAGCGTCCACCAGCCGGAGCGCGCCACGATCGTGTCCGTGCCGCCCGCGTCGCGCAGGACGACCTGGTTGCTGTTGTCGTACCCCGGCTCCATGAAGATCTGGCGGCCGATCACATAGGTATCGTTGCCGAGGCCGCCATCCAGGGTTTCGACGGCGCCGCTATCGTCATAACGCACATCGGTGCCGATGAGCGTGTCGTTGCCGTCGCCGCCGAGCATCGAGTCAGCCCCCGAGCTGCCGTCGAGCACGTCGTTGCCGCCTTGCCCATCGAGCGTGTCGTTGCCATCCGCTCCGTACAGCACGTCGTCGCGCGCCGTCCCGGTGAGGGAATCGTTGCCGCTCGTGCCGTCGCTCGACACGCCCGCGCTCGCGCTGCCGTTCACGACGACGATGTCGCTTGCCGCGAGGGCCGGCTTGTTTTGCAGCGTGGCGACGAGCACCGCCGACGATGCGTCGGCATAGCTGCCGACCTGCAGCGTGCCGTCCGGGTCGTACCAGACGTTGCCGGTGTTGGCGTCGTAGAGGATGCGGTCGGTGACGTCGCTCGCATAGCCGAGGGAGCTGAACCGCGCGTCGCCGGCGGCGAAATTACCCGACGCTCCGAGTCCGGTGAAGACGCTGGCGTCGAACTGCAGCTTGTCCGTGCCGGGCGTGAAGTCGGTGATGGTGTCGACGTTGCCTGATCCCGGCGTGGTGTTGAAGACGAACGTGTCGCCGCCGCCCTGTCCGGTCAGCGTGTCGTTGCCGCCGAGGCCGGAGATCGTGTCGTTGCCCGTGCCGCCCGTTAGCGAGTCGTTGCCCGATGTGCCGGTGATCGTCGCGCCGCCGGGCGTGGGCGTGGGTGAAGGAGTGGGGCTCGGCGTGCCGAACACGTTGATGTCGGTCGCCGTCATGCCGGGCAGGTCCTGGAACGTGGCGATGAGCTGCGCCTGTCCCGCGCCCGAGCCGTCCGCGTCGTAGAAGAGCTGGCCGGTGCTCGAGTTGTAGACGATGCGGTCGTCCGCATCGTGGCCGCCGGTGGCACCCGCCGCGGCGTAGAAGCGCACGTCGCCCGCCGAGAAGCGGCCGGTCGCGCCGATGTTGGCGAAGCCCGCGGCGTCGAGATGGACGCTGTCCCAGCCGCTGCCGAAGTTGAGGATCTGGTCGGCATTCGCCGCGCCGGATTCGGCGAAGGCGTACCTGTCCTGGCCGGAGCCGCCGGAGATGGAATCGTTGCCGGCGCCGCCCTGCACCCAATCGTCGCCACCGCTCGCGAAGATGGTGTCGTTGCCGCCAAGGCCGAAGATCGAGTCGGCGCCGTTCGTGCCGCCGATGTTGTCGTTGCCGGAGGTGCCGACGATGCTGCCGGCCGGGATGGGCGTCGGCGTTGGGGTCGGGGACGGCGTAGGCGAGGGCGTGGTGCCGTTGTCGACCGCGATGTCCGTGGCGGCGACGTTGCCCGTGACCGTAGCGATGAGCTGCGCGGCGCCGGCGCCGTTGCCGTCGGCGTCATACCAGAGGTTGCCCGTGCTCGAGTCGAAGACGACCCGATCGTCGGCATCGTGTGCCGCGGCGCCGGTCCAGAAGCGGGCATCGCCCGCGGCAAAGTTGCCGCTCGTGCCGAGCGCCGCCATGACGCGCGCGTCGAGGTGGATGGTGTCGGTGCCGCTCGTGAAGTCGGTGATGAGGTCCGCGTCGGCCGCGCCGGGCGCCACGCTGAAGTTGAAGCTGTCGGCGCCGCCGCCGCCGGTCAGCGTGTCGGCAAGGAGGCCGCCGTCCAGAACATTGGCGGCCGCGTTGCCGGTGATCTGGTTCTCCACGCCGTTGCCGGTGCCGTTGATCGCGGCGGTTCCGGTCAGCACTAGGTTATTCACCCAGCCGCCGAGCGTGTACGAGACGCTCGATTGCGCGGTGTCGATGCCGCCGTTCTCCTGCTCGATGATGACGTCGCCGACGTTGTCGACGATGTACGTGTCGTCGCCGGCGGCGCCCTGCATCGTGTCGGCACCCGCGCCGCCGTCGATCGTGTCATTGCCGGCCGTGCCCACGAGCGAGTCGTTGCCGGACGTTCCGGTTATCACGCCGCTCGGCGTAGGTGTGGGCGTGGGCGTGGGCGAGGGTGTCGCCGTGCCGAAAACGGTGACATCGGTCGCCGCGACGGTGGATCCGGCGGCGACGGTGGCGATCAGTTGGGCCGCGCCGGAGCCCGAGCCATCCGCATCGTAGAAGAGCTGTCCCGTGCTCGTGTTGAAGATGATGCGGTCATCCGCGTCGTGGCCCGCGCTCGCGCCCGCCGCGGAGTAGAAGCGCACATCCCCCGAGGCGAAGCGGCCCGTCGCGCCGATGGCGCCGAAGGCCGCCGCGTCGAGCTGGAGGTTGTCCCAGCCGCTGTCGAAGTTGGCGAGCGAGTCGGCATTCGCCGTGCCGGATTCGCGAAATACGTAGCTGTCCTGGCCCGAGCCGCCGGAGAGCGCATCGTTGCCGGCGCCGCCCTCGATCCAGTCGTCTCCCGCGTTGCCGTAGATCGTGTCGTTCCCGGCGCCGCCCTGCAGGGAATCGTTGCCGCCTAAACCGTTGACCTCGTCGGCGGCGGTGCCGCCGTTGAGCGTGTCGTTGCCGTCGGTGCCGTTGAAAGTTGCCATGGGTTCGCCTGATGCGGGATGTGCGGGAGTATTCAGGCGGCCGCAAGAAACATCTGTCGCGGCCGCTGGCCGGGACGGGCTGTCGCCGCCGGCGGACCGTGCCGGCGGCGAGCCGCGTCAATTTTTCAAACCACCCAGATGTCGGATGCGGCGACCGCGCCGGCGCCCTGGATCGTCGCCACGAGCTGCGCATCGGCGCCACCGGCTCCATCGGCGTCGTAGTACAGCTGCCCGGTCGACGTGTTGTAGACGATGCGATCGTCCGCGTCGTGGCCGGCGCTGGCGCCAGCTCCGGCGAAGAACCTCGCATCGCCGGCCGCGAAGTGGCCCGCGCCGCCGAGCGCCGTGAAGGCACTCGAGTCGAAGCGCATCGCGTCCCAGTTGGAATCGAACTGGAGCAGCGTGTCCGCGTTCGATGCGCCGAACTCGCGGAACACGTAGCTATCCTGCCCCGATCCGCCCGACAGCTGGTCGTTGCCGCCGCGGCCTTCGAGCCAGTCGTTGCCGGAGTTGCCCCAGATCGTGTCGTTGCCCGCACCGCCGACCAGCGTGTCGTTGCCGCTCGTGCCGATGATGTTCTGGCCCGGCGTCGGCGTGGTGCCGCCGTTGGTGATCTCGAATTGGCCCGCCGCCAAAGGAGAACCGGTCGGCAACGTGGCGAAGATCTGCGCCGCGCCTGCACCCGAACCGTCGGCGTCCCAATAGAGATTACCCGTCGTCGTGTCGTAGACGATCCGGTCATCTGCATCGTGGCCGGAGGTTGCGCCGGCGGCTTGGTAGAAGCGGCCGTCGTCCGCGGCCAGGCGGCCGTTCGCACCGGCGTTGGCGAACACCCTGCCGTCGAGCTGGATGGTGTCGTTCGAGTCGATGCTTCTGATCTGGTCCGCATCCGCCGCGCCGGGTCCGACGGAGAAGCGGTAGGTGCCGCTGCCGTCGAGCGTATCGTTGCCGGCGCCGCCGTCCATCACGTCCAGGGCGCCTGTGTTGCGGCCTGCGTCGTCGCCGATCAGTAGATCGTTGCCAGCCCCACCGATGAGCGTGTCGTTGCCGTGGAAGCCGTCCAGGCGATTCGCAGCCGCATTGCCTACGATGAGATCGTCGTGCGAGCTGCCCTGCACCCACTCCACGCTCGATAGGACACCGCTTACGGCACCGGCCGGATCGGCGATGCTGTAGGTCCCGGCGGAAAGGTCCACGGTGACCGCGGCCGTGCTGCTGACCCCTTCGGTGCTGAAACTGACGAAGTCGGTTCCGTCGCCGCCATCTACGGTGTCGCTTCCCTGGGTGCTGTCATCGCCGATCTGGGGATTGTTAAGCGCGAACAAGTCATCGCCGATGCCGCCAGACATCGAATCGTTGCCAAGGCCGCCGATCAAGTCGTCGTTACCACCGCCGCCGACCAGCGTGTCATTGCCGGCCATGCCGTACAGCACGTTGCCGGCCGCATTGCCGGTGATGAGGTTTTCGATGTCGTTCCCCGTGCCAGAGAACGCGCCGTCCAGCAACGTGAGGTTGTTGACGAAGGCGCTCAGCGTGTAATCGACAGAGCTGCGCACCTCATCGATGCCGCCGTTCTGCGCTTCGACGACGATGTCACCGGTGTTATCGACGAAATAGAGATCGTCGCCCGTACCGCCGACCATGCTGTCCGCGCCGCCGCGGCCGTCGATCGTGTCGTTGCCGCCGAAGCCGTTGATCGTATCGGGGCCGTCGGTGCCGACAAGGGAGTCGTTGCCCTCCGTGCCGTTGATGACCTGGCCGCTCGACGTCGTCGAACCATTCACGACGACGAAGTCGCTCGCCTGGACCGTTCCCGGCTGTGGCGGAATGTTGATGGTGGTGACTACCGTTGCGAACAGCTGCGCTGCACCCGCGCCGCTGCCGTCGGCGTCGTAATACAGGTTGCCCGTGGACGTATCGAAGATGATGCGGTCGTCGGCGTCGTGTCCCTGCGTGGCGCCCGCCGCTGCATAGAAGCGCGCGTCGCCGGCCGCGAAGTTCCCGGACGCGCCGATGTTGGTGAACGCGGTGCCGTCGAGCACGATGTGCTCCCTGCCGGAGACGAATCCGCCGATCGTGTCCGCATTCGCCGCGCCGGGCGTCCCGTCGAACACGTACGTGTCCGTGTCGCCGTCGCCGCCCTCCATGTAATCGTTGCCGGCGCCGCCGTTCAGGACGTCGTCCCCGCCCTGACCGAAGATCGTGTCGTTGCCGGCGCCGCCGTTGATGGTGTCGTTGCCGCCCGCGCCCTGGAACTGATTGTTGCCGGCGTTGCCGGTCAGTACGTTCTCGATGTCGTTGCCGAAGCCGATGGAGTTGGTCGTGCCGGTGAACGTCAGGTTGTTGACGAATCCCGGCAACTGGTAAAAGTCGAGCGACGTGCGCACCTCGTCGATGCCTTCGTTCTGCGCCTCGAAGATCGTGTCGCCGCTGTTGTCGACGAAGTAGAGGTCGTCGCCCGCGCCGCCGTCCATGCTGTCGGCGCCCGTGCCGCCGTCGAGCGTGTCGTTGCCGTCCAGGCCGACGAGAGTGTCGTTGCCGCCCAGGCCGACGAGGCTGTCGTTGCCGTTCGTGCCGACGATGCGGTCGTCGCCTTCCGTCGGCGTGCTGGAAGGGGTCGGCGTAGGCGTGGGGCTGGCCGAGCCGAAGACGCTGATGTCCGTCGCCGCGACGTTAGCCCCGCCCTGGAACGTAGCGATGAGCTGCGATGCGCCGGCACCGGAGCCGTCGGCGTCGTAGAAGAGCTGGTGGGTGGTGGTGTTGAAGACGATGCGATCGTCCGCATCGTGGCCGCTGGTTGCGCCTGCCGCCGCGAAGAACCGGACGTCGCCCGCGGAGAAGCGGCCCGTCGCGCCGATGTTCGCGAATCCGCCGGCGTCGAGCGCGATGGCGTCCCAGCCGGAATCGAAGTTGGCGACCGAGTCGGCGTTCGCCGCGCCGGACTCGCCGAAACCGTACGTATCCTGGCCTGAACCGCCGGATACGGAGTCGTTCCCGGCGCCGCCGATCACCCAGTCGTTTCCGCTGTTGGCGAAGATGGTGTCGTTGCCGGCGAGCCCGTAAATCGTGTCGTTGCCGCCCGTGCCGCTCAGGTTGTCGTTGCCGCCAGTGCCGGTGATGCTGGCCGCGGGAAACGCGCTTGGCGTCGGGGTGGGCGAGGGCGTGGTGCCGTTGACCACTTCGATGTCGGTCGCGCTCAGCCCGGGGAAAACGCCAAGCCGCACCGGAGCGCTGCTGGTCCCCGTGCCGTCCGCATCGTAGAAGAGCTCGCCCGTAGCGGTGTTGTAGATCACGCGATCCGACGCGTCGTGCGCGCTGCTCGCGCCGAGGTCCGCGTAGAAGCGGTCGTCGCCGGCCGTGAAGTTGCCCGAAGGACCGACGTTCGCGAAGCGCGTGCCGTCCAACCGGAGCTTGTCGGTGCCGCCCGCGAAGTCGTGGATGTCGTTGGATGTGGAGGGCGAAAGCACGAAGTGATCGGCGCCCGCGCCACCGGTGATGTCGGATTCGCCGCCATCGATGGTGTCGTCGCCCGCGCCGCCGTCGATGCTGTCGACGTCGCCGCCGCTCACGATGGAGTCGTTGCCGTCGCCACCGAGCAACGTGTCGTTTTGCGGGCTGCCGAGGATCGTGTCGTTGCCGCCGCGGCCATCGAGCACGGAGAACCAGTTCGCCTGGATGACGTTGTCCTGGTCGTTGCCGGTGCCGTGGATCGCGGAGTCGTTGTCCTGGCGAAGCGTGAGGTTCTCGAAGCCCGGCGCGAGAGTCCAGCTGACGTCGTGGCTGAAGACGGTGTCGACGCCGCCCGAATCGGTGAGCACGTCGTTCACGTTGTCGACCATGAACGTGTCGTTGCCGGCTCCGCCGTCCATGGTGTCGACGTCCAGGTCGCTGTCGAACGTGCGGGAGTTCCAGCCGTCGAGCGTGTCGTTGCCGTCGCCGCCGATCAGCGAATCGGCGCCGCCCGCGCCGATGAGCGAGTCGTCACCGCCGAGGCCGTTGATCGTGTCCGGCCCGCTGGTGCCGGTGAGCGTGTCGTTGCCCGAGGTACCTGTGATGGTGCCGGGTGTCGGCGTCGGAGTGGGCGAGGGCGTCACCGTCGCGTCGTGGTTCACCCAGATGTCGGTGGCCTGCAGCGCCGAGTGGTTCTGGATCGTGGCGATGAGCTGCGAGGCGCCCGCGCCGTTGCCGTCGGCGTCGTAGAAGAGCTGGCCGGTGGTGGTGTTGTAGACGATGCGATCGTCCGCGTCGTGTCCGCTGGTCGCGCCGGCGGCGGAGTAGAAGCGCACGTCGCCGGCCGAGAAGCGGCCGGTCGCGCCGATCGCGGTGAAGACCGCTTGCTCGAGCTGGATGTTGTCCCAGCCGGCGTCGAAGTCCGTGAGCAGGTCCGCGTTCGTGGCGCCGAATTCGGTGAAAGCGAAGCTGTCCTGCGCCGAGCCGCCCGCAACCGTATCGTTGCCGGCGCCGCCGCGCAGCCAGTCCGCGCCTTCGTTGCCGCCGATGGTGTCGTTGCCCGCGCCGCCGATCACCGTGTCGGACGCGCCGCCGCCCTGGAGGAAGTCGTTGCCGCCGTTGCCGTTGATGAGGTCGGCGTCCGCGCCGCCGACGATCGTGTCATTGCCTTCCGTGCCGTTGAAAGTGGCCATTAGAGACTTCCCGACTGTGGTGGGGGTTGGAGACCGGGCGTGAAAACGCTGCCGCCGTGGGGTTCCCGCGTGCGTCAGGTTGGGAATTGAGCAATGTCACCCGGAGTACAGAAATCAGGACGCGGCAGTATCGGGACAGGCCTGACAGGCCGTCGATAGCCCGACCTCTCTGTCGCGGCCGGGTGACATGGGCCGAGCGGCGCGCGTTTCCTGTCGGGAGCCGCAGGACGGCGGCGGCCGGTTTCTGAAAAAGTGCAGCCCGATGCAGAAGGTTCTGGCAGGGCTGCGGCCGTACGTCCTCTTCGCGGGCTTCTTCAGCCTCGTGATGAACCTGCTTCTCCTCGCGCCGCCGCTTTACATGCTGCAAGTGTTTGATCGCGTGCTGACGAGCCGCAGCAATGAGACGCTGGTGGCGCTGACGCTCGCCTGCGGCATCGCCCTCGCCGCGATGGCCGCGCTCGACCTCGTGCGGGCATACCTGCTCGCCGCGATGGGGCGCGCGATCGATCGCATGGTCGGCGCGAAGGTGATCGATAGTCTCCTTGGCTCGGCGGCCCGTTTGGGCGCGGCGCAGCATGCGTACGCGCTGCGCGACGTGTCTGCGCTGCGCAGCTTCTTCAGCGGGGCCGGGATGCTGGCGCTTTTCGATGCGCCCTGGCTGCCGTTCTTCCTGCTCGTCATCGCGCTCTTTCATCCGCTTCTCGGTCTCATCGCCCTGATCGGGGCGCTCGCCATGCTGACGCTCGCCTACCTGAACGAGCGCCTCACGCACCGGCCGGTCGAGCGCGCACAGGCCGAAGGGCGGAAAGCCTCGCGTTTCATCGATACGGCCGTGCGCAACGCGGAAGTGGTGCACGCGCTCGGCATGCTGCCCGCCGTGACGCAGCGCTGGACCGGATTGAACGAGGCCGCGCTCGCCGAGCAGGCCGGCGCGACGCGCGCCGGGGCCGCGCTCTCGTCCAGCACCAAGTTCGCACGCCAGATCATCCAGACCGCGATGCTCGGCGCCGGCGCCTACATCGTCATCGACCAGCAGGTGAGCGCCGGCGTGATGATGGCGGCCACCATTCTCCTCAGCCGCGCCCTTGCGCCCGTGGAGCAGCTCGTCGCCGGCTGGAAACACCTCGTCGAGGCTCGCGCGGCATGGCGGCGGCTGGACGAGCTCTTCAAGTCGAGGAATGACGCCCAGACGACGACGGCGCTGCCGGCGCCGGAAGGACGCCTCGGCGTCGAGCGCGTGGTGTTCGGGGTGAAGGGCGCCGACCGCCCGATCATCCGCGGCGCGTCGTTCGCACTCCCGGCTGGCGAGTCGCTCGGCATCATCGGGCCGAGCGCTTCGGGCAAGTCTACGCTCGCGCGCCTCATCGTCGGCATCTGGCGGCCGGTCGCCGGCACCGTGCGGCTCGACGGCGCCGACGTGTCGAGCTGGCCGCGCGACGACCTCGGCCGCTACATCGGGTACCTGCCGCAGGAAGTGGAGCTCTTTCCCGGCACCGTGACGCAAAACATCGCGCGCCTCGGCGAGCCGGACGCCGCGGCGGTGATCCGCGCCGCGCAACGCGCCAACGTCCACGAGCTGATCCTGCGGCTGCCCAACGGCTACGACACCGAGATCGGCGAGCGCTTCGCGCTTTCGCCAGGCCAGCGCCAGCGCATCGCCCTTGCGCGCGCGCTGTACGGCGACCCGCGGCTGGTCGTGCTCGACGAGCCGAACTCCAACCTCGATGCCGACGGCGAGCAGGCGCTCCTCGCCACGATGCATGCCTTGAAGGAGGAGGGCGTGACGGTGGTCGTCGTCGCGCACCGCACCTCTTTGCTGGTCGGCGTCGACAAGGTGCTGGTCCTGCGCGAAGGCAACGTCGAGGCCTTCGGCCCGCGGACCGAGGTCCTGCAGCGTATCGTCAGGCGGGCGGCATGAAAGAGCTGAAGCGCCTCGTCGGCGCCGGGTTCCTGATCATCGCGGCCGGGGCGATCGGCCTCGGCGGCTGGACGGCGGTGGCGCCGCTCTCCGGCGCGATCGTCGCGCCGGCGTTCGTCAAGGTCGATCTCAACCGCAAGGTCGTGCAGCACCAGGAAGGCGGCATCGTGCGCGAGATCCGCGTGCGCGACGGCGACAAGGTGAAGCAGGGCCAGCCGCTCGTCGTCATCGACGACGTCAAGGTCGACGCCACGCTCGACCTGCTCTCGATCCAGCTCGT
>Ga0070681_10001636_pt1 | contig 19981 bp, 15 predicted proteins | sample KBSC83BmetaG_FD_65650 | JGI IMG/M metagenome (GOLD analysis project Ga0070681, IMG submission 65650) | Corn rhizosphere microbial communities from Kellogg Biological Station, Michigan, USA - KBS C8-3B metaG | ecosystem: Host-associated > Plants > Roots > Rhizosphere | place: USA: Michigan... | reverse complement strand
AGGAACCGATCTTGAACGCATCCAGCTCGTTGCAATCGTGGGCGCCGCGCGCGTTGAGCGTGCTGCGCATCGTCACCGCATTCCTGTTCATGGTGCACGGCAGCGCCAAGCTCCTGCACGTGCCGCACCAGGCGATGTTCGACAACCTGCAGCTCATGTCGCAGTTGGGCCTGCAAGGCGTCCTCGAGCTGGTGGGCGGCGGGCTACTCGTCATCGGGCTCTTCAGCCGCCCGATCGCGTTCCTGCTGTGCGGCGACATGGCGGTGGCCTATTTCATCGCGCACTGGCCGAAGAGCTGGCTGCCGATCCTCAACGGGGGCGAGCTCGCGGTGTTGTTCTGCTTCGTGTTCCTCTACGTATGGATCGCGGGCCCGGGACCGTGGAGCGTGGACGCGGCGATGCGCCGCGGCCGTTGATCAGGTCTCGCGAGACGCCGGGCTTCGTAGTCTCGCCAACATGACCGACACGACCGGCGCCGCGATCGGCCACGCTCCGCGCGAGCTGTCCGACGAGGCGCAGCGCGGCAACATCGCGCGCCTGTCGATTGCCCAGGCGCTGGCCGGCGCCAACTCGGTCGTCGCGTACGCGACCGGCGCGATCGTCGGCAATTCGCTGGCGCCGGACAGCAGGCTCGCGACGCTTCCGCTGTCGATCTTCGTCGTCGGCATGGCGGCATCGATCCTGCCCGTCGGCGCCATCGCGCGTCATCACGGGCGCCGTACGGCGTTCCTGGTCGGCACGGGTGCCGGCATCCTCGCAGGTCTTCTCGCCACGCTGGCGGTCCTCGAGAGCTCGTTCTGGCTGTTCTGTGTCGCCACGTTTCTCGGCGGCGCCTACGCGGCGGTGGTGCTGTCGTTCCGCTTCGCGGCGGCCGACGGCGTCGATGCGACCCGGCGCGCGCGCGCCGTTTCGCTGGTGATGGCCGGCGGGGTCGCGGCGGGCGTGCTCGGACCGCAGCTCGTGACGCTGACGATGGACGCGTGGCCGCCCTACACGTTCGCGGCAACGTACATCGCGCAGGCTGCGGTCGCGCTCCTGTCGATGGGCGTGCTGGCGGGCGTGCGATTGCCGAAGCCCACCGCCGCCGAGATCGCCGGCGGACGGCCGCTCGCCGTCGTCGCGCGACAGCCGCGCTTCATCACCGCGGTGATCTGCGGCGCGGTGTCGTACATGCTGATGAACTTCCTGATGACGGCAGCACCCTTGGCGATGAAGCTCTGCGGGCTCTCGCAGCAGAGCGCGAACCTCGGCATCCAGTGGCACGTCATCGCAATGTACGGACCAAGCTTCTTCACCGGACGGCTGATCACGCGCTTCGGCGCGAGCCGTGTCGTGGCGGGCGGGCTCGTGCTGATGGGCGTGTCGGCGCTGGTGGGACTTGCCGGCATCGACGTCGCGCATTTCTGGCTGACGCTGGTGCTGCTCGGTGTCGGCTGGAATTTCAGCTTCATCGGCGCGTCGACGCTGGTGCTCGAGAGCCATCGCCCCGACGAGAAGACGCGCGTGCAGGCGCTCAACGACTTCATCGTGTTCGGCCTGATGACGATCGGCTCGTTCGTGTCCGGCAGCCTGCTGTCGGCGTACGGATGGAACGTCGTGCTGGCCGCGTCGTTCCTGCCGCTCGCGATCGCCGTCGTCGCGCTGATGGTCACCACGCGCGTTCATCGCGCGACCGAGGGCGCGCGGGCGTAGACGCGACTATCCGTGCCGTTGGCAACGGCGCGCTGCATTGCCCGCCTCGCGAGGCAATGGCACGGGAATTGCAAAACTGCCGCGAACGAAATCGATCGGACGGACGCTTCGGGATTCCTCGCCGTGCGACGGCACGTCGGCGCGCGCAACGCAAGCCACGGGAATCAGAGGTCAATCGCCCGGCCCATCCGCAAGGGGAACCCTCCGGTGATGAAGTTTCTTCAAGCTCGCGCATCGTCGATCGCGCGGACGATCGGCGTGATGATCGTGCTGCTCGCGTCGAACGCGGCCGTCGCACTTACGACGCTCACCGTCACATTGTCCTCGGACAACAATCCCGGAGGCGTCGGCGAGCCGGGCGACCTGCGGTACGCGCTGAACGCGATGAACCAGGGGCTGAACACGATACCCGACGATTACGCGATCGTCTTCGCCTTTCCGATGACGATAGAGCTCAACGGCATCCTGCCGATCGTCAACAATTCGCCGAACCCGGTGAACGTCACGATCGGCAACGCGGGCTCGACGCCCACCGTCACGATCGACGGCAACGGCGGCGCCTATCCCGGATTCTTCATTCCGATGGGGAACGTCACGCTCCAGAACATGGTGCTGCAGAACATGACCGCGCGCGGCGGCAATGGCGGCGACGGCATCTCGGGCGGTGGCGGCGGCCTCGGCGCCGGGGGCGCGATCTACGCGCCTCAAGCGTTCCTGAACGGCTCGAATCCTTCGATTGCGCTGCAGAACGTTTCGATCAACGACACCGCGGCCGTCGGCGGGAACGGCGGAAGTTACATCGGCGCGGCGTCGACCGGCAACGAGGGTGGCGGTGGCGGCGGCGGCTTCGGTGGAAACGGCGGGTCCGTCCTGACCACCGGAATCACCGGAGGCGCTGGGGGCGGAGGGTTCGGTGGGGACGGCGGCAATGTCACGCTGTCGACCGACGACATTCTCGGCGGCGGCGGCGGTGGCGGTGGGGGACTTGGATCCCGCGCCACAATCGGCACGCTCACGAACCTGGGCAATGGCGGCGCCGATCAGGCTGTCGGGCTGGCTGGCAGCGGCTATGGCCTTTCGATCACCGCGGGCTCCGGCGGGGGCGGCCTGAACGGCGGCAACAACGCGGGAGGCGGTGGTGGGGGTGGTGCGATCGGCGGGTCCGCGCTGTCCGGCGGCGGCGGCGGAGGAAGCGCCGGACAAAACGGACTCACGGCGCAAGGCTCGATACCGCCGATGCTCAAGGACGCGTTTCGTTCCGGCGGCAACGGCGGCGACGGCGGCGGCGGTGGCGGCGGCAGCGTGGTCATGACGAATTTCTCGAACGAAATCGACGGACAGGCCGCGGATGGGGGCTACGGAGGCGGAGGCGGAGGCGGCTCCGGCACCGGTGCCTTCGACATCGATTACACCGTCCATGGTGGTGCGGGCGGGTTCGGCGGCGGTGGCGGGGGCGGCGGCGTCAATCTGTCCGGGATGACGTTTGCGGACGGCGGCAATTCCCTTGGCGGCGGCGGCGGTGCCGGCGGCGGACCCTCGAATGGCTTGAATGCCCAAGGCGGCGCCGACATCGGAAATCTCGGCGGAGGGATCGGAGGGATTGGCGCCGATACCTATGGAGCGGGCTTCGGCGGCGGCGGCGGTGGAGGTGGCAGCGGTCTTGGCGGCGCGATCTTCGTCGATAGCAACCTGAATTTCACCGTGCAGGCGATGCCGGGAATTCCGACCACGTTCAACGCTTCGAACAACACGACGCAGGCAGGCGTCCATGGGACGGGCGGCCCGGGAGGTTCGGACGGCGGCGACGGTTCGGCGCTCGGCAACAGCATCTTCCTGCGCGCCGGTTCCACGCTTACGCTCCTAGCGAACGACGCGGGCGATCTCCTGACGCTCGGCGATCAGGTCGCATTCGTCGACGACACCGTTTTCGGCGCGGGGGGAACCCGCGTCTTCGTCAAGGGAAACGGGACCATCGTCTACAACGGGACGACGGATTACCAGGGCAACGTCCAGGTCTACAACGCGAATTTCAGGGTGAATGGCGAGATCGACGAAGCATCGGTGCTCGTCACGCGAAACCTCGGCTTCAGCGCGCAAATGGGGACGCTCGGCGGGACCGGGACCTTGACCGGAAGCGTCGACGTCATCGAAGGAGCGATTGCGCCCGACGCGGGCGGGACGCTGACGCTTGGAAGTCTTGTCCTCAACTCACCGAGCGCCGTGCATGTCGGGATCGATTCCGGCGGCACGTCGCGGGTCGCCGTCACGGGCGCTGCAACGCTGGCCGGCACGTTGCACATCGATCTCGATCCCGCCGCCAACAAGGCCGGCTCGTACACGGTGCTTTCGTCGGCCGGCATCACGGGCAGCTTCGACGCCGTCACGTTTGCCGGATCGACGCCCGCGAACTACACGCTCTCGTACCTTCCGGACGGCGCTCCCACGCACGTGCAGCTCGACATCTTCGACTCGGCCGACATGACGGTGTCGGCGAGCTTCCCGCCGTCGGCGATCGCGGGCTCGACCGTGAACGGAACGTTCACCTGCGCGAACAACGGACCGAATCCGGCCGCCGCGGCCACGTGCGCCATCAGCGGACTTCCGCCCGGTGCGACCGTGACGTGCACGCCGCCCGTGCCGACGGCGACGCCGCTCGCCGCGGGCAGCAGCATCACCTGCACGGCGACGTACACGGCGCCGGCGGCGGGGAGCGTGACGCCGACGATCACCGCGGGCAGCAGCACCAGCGATCCGAACGGCGCGAACAACGAATCGCCAGTGACGACCGCGGTGAGCGCGGCCGCCGCGACACCGGTTCCCATGAACGGGTGGTGGAGCCTCGCCGCGCTGATGCTGGCGATATGCGGCGCGGCGGCGGTGCTGAATTACCGACACCGTTAGCCCGATTTGGCGGGGCCGCGCCGGCGGAACATCCGAGCCCGCTTCGACCGCCGCCGATAACCAGGATCGAATGGAGCCGCCGTCCGGGACTGGGACGGCGGGCTTGCCGGCGCCGATGTCCATTGGCAATCGTCGACGTCGCGTTCCCCGCGCATGGGCGCTTCCCCCCGCGAACCGAGTTCCAGCCGGGCGCCGCTGACGGTGAGTCCTTACGACGCTATCAGCCAACGCCGATAGTCACGCCAAGCCGATACACGCAGCATCCACGTTCCGGGCCGAGTGTCGTGACGCAGCCATGCTCGCGCCAATCGACCCGGGCTCGAGCGTCGCAGGCGCTTGCAACGAAGACTCTTTTCGTCGGTTCGAAAGGGTTGGGAGGCGATCCTCCGGGACGCGCAGCACGCGACCGCGGTGCGCGTCAGGCTTGCCGAACCGTTTCGCAAGGATGAAGGAGTCGTCATTGTCTTCGCCGAAATCCCGTTCCAGGAAGTCACCGCCGGCCGGTGCGGCCGCCCCCGACGAAGGCGCCGCGAGATCGACGGCACGCTCGACCACCAGTGGTCCCGCGGAGGGCGTTGCGGAGGTCTCCGACGCGGCCACCGCCAAGCTCGCGGGCACCGAAGCGGTGGCGTCCAAGTTTCCGTTCAATGCGGCAAAGCCCGGCGAGTTCGGCGCGCGATCGCGCGATCCCGCGAGGGGGCAGAGCGTCGAACCACCCCACCCGCTGGTTGCCGGAAGCACGCTCACCGAGATCAATGCCTCGCAGAAGGTCGGAAGCGGCAATCCCCAGATGAGCTTCAACCCGGGCAACGCATCGCTGGATCGCGTGCGCACCGACTCGGGAGGGCGCGTCCTGACCACCAATCAAGGTGTCCCGGTTGCCGACAACCAGAACTCGCTCAAGGCGGGCTTGCGCGGTCCGGCGTTGCTCGAGGATTTCATCCTTCGCGAGAAGATCACCCATTTCGATCACGAGCGCATTCCGGAGCGCGTCGTGCATGCTCGCGGCTCCGGGGCGCACGGCTATTTCGAGTGCTACGCGTCGCTCGCCGACCTGACGCGGGCCTCGATCTTTGCCGAAGCCGGCAAGCGCACGCCGGTATTCGTGCGCTTTTCGACGGTGGCCGGAGAGCGGGGATCGACCGACACCGCGCGTGACGTGCGCGGGTTCGCCGTCAAGTTCTACACGGACGAGGGCAACTGGGACCTCGTGGGCAACAACATCCCGGTGTTCTTCATCCAGGACGCGATGAAGTTCCCGGACCTGGTGCATGCCGTCAAGCCCGAGCCGCACCACGGCATGCCGCAGGCGGCGTCGGCGCACGACACGTTCTGGGATTTCGTGTCGCTGATGCCCGAGTCCACGCACATGTTGCTGTGGGTGATGTCGGACCGCGCCATCCCGCGGAGCCTGCGGATGATGCAGGGCTTCGGGGTGCACACGTTCCGCTTCGTCAACGCCGATGGGGATTCCTGCTTCGTGAAGTTCCACTGGAACCCGTTGGCGGGGACGCATTCGCTGGTCTGGGATGAGGCGGTCAAGATTTCCGGCGCGGACTCGGACTTCCATCGCCGCGACCTCTGGGAAGCCATCGAAGCCGGTGCATTCCCGCAGTGGGAGCTCGGCGTCCAGGTATTCACCGAGCAGCAGGCCAACGGTTTCTCGTTCGACGTGCTGGACGCCACGAAGCTCGTGCCCGAGGAGCTCGTGCCGGTGACGCCGATCGGACGAATGGTGCTCAATCGCAATCCCGACAACTTCTTCGCGGAAACGGAGCAGGTCGCGTTCTGCACCGCGCACATCGTTCCCGGACTCGATTTCTCCAATGACCCGCTGCTGGCCGGACGCATCCATTCCTACGTCGACACGCAGATCTCCCGGCTCGGCGGACCCAATTTCCACGAAATACCCGTCAACGCGTCCGTCGCGCAGGCGCACAACAACCAGCGTGACGGCATGCATCGCCAGGCGATCCCGCGCGGGCGCGTCGCCTACGAGCCCAACTCGCTCGGCGGTGGTTGCCCGTTCCAGGCCGGAAGCGCGGGGTTCACGTCGTTTCCCGAACCGATCGCCGCGGACAAGTTGCGCGGCAAGCCGGAAAAATTCGCGGAGCACTACAACCAGGCGACGCTGTTCTGGAACAGCCAGACCGACGCCGAGAAGGCGCACATCGTGCGTGCCTTTCGCTTCGAGCTCACGAAGGTGCAAACGCCGGCGGTGCGGCGGCGCGTCGTCGCCACGCTCCGCAATGTCGCGGACGAGTTGGCGACCCAGGTCGCGCACGGGCTCGGCATGCCGCTGCCGGAACCGCTTCCTCGTGCCATCGATCGCGTTCCTAGTCCGGAAGTCGGCGTATCGAGCGCGCTGTCGCTGATGGCGCGTCCCGGGCAAAGCGGCGTCGCGACGCGGCGCGTCGCGATCCTCGTCGACACGGGATTCGCCGACGACTCCGTCGTCACCGCGCATTCCGTGTTGCTCGCTCAAGGCGCCGTTCCTCGCTTCGTGGGCCCCCGGCTGGGCGGCTTCGAGTCGTCGCAAGGGTCCAGGGTCGAGGCGGAGATTTCCCTCGAGGCCGGTCCTGCGGTGCTCTACGACGCGGTCGTGCTGCCGGGAGATGATGCGGCAGCGCGACTCGCCGGCAACGGCGCGGCGGTGGAATTCGTCAAGGACATGTATCGCCATTGCAAGCCGATTCTCGCGATAGGCGAAGTCAAGGTATTGCTCGACAAGGCGGGGGTGCCTGCTGCGCTCGCCGACGGCCGTGACGATCCGGGGCTGATCCGCGGGGACGCCGGCGACATCAAGGCGATCGAAAAATTCGTTGCCGCGCTCGCCGGCCATCGAAGCTTTGCACGAGAAACCGACCCGCCGGTCGTGTAGGAGCCGCTCATGTCGACGACCAACCGGATGCAAGTGCGCGAGCTTCTCCTCCAGGCGCTGGAGCACGAGCGAGGCGGTGCGCTGGTCTACTGCACCGCGCTCGAATGCGCGTTGAACGACGACTTGCGCGCGGAATGGGAGAAATACCGGGACCAGACGATCCGCCACATCGACATTCTCACGGAGGCCTGCATCGGAATCGGGCTCGATCCCGATGAATCGACGCCGGGTTGCCAGATCGTGCAACACAACGGCAAGGCCCTCGTGATCGCGATGAAGATGGCGCGCGCGGCGGGCGATCCGGCAGCGGCTCAACTCGTGGCATGCGATTGCATCGTGGTCGCCGAGACCAAGGACCACGCCAACTGGGAGCTCATCGGACAGTGTGCCGCGCACATCGAGGGCAAAGCCGCGGCACTGATGAAGGCGGCGTATGAGCAGGTCGAGGACGAGGAAGACGAGCATCTTTATCACACCAAGGGCTGGTGCCGGGAACTCTGGCTGAAATCCCTCGGGCTTCAATCGACGTTGCCCCCGCCGGAAGAGAAGCGCGATGTCAAAAGCGCCATCGAGGCGGCGAAAGTCGAAAAGTCGCGAGCGGCCGAGGGCAGGCGCCCGTCCTGATTTCAAGAATCCCGCTGCGCGGATTCTCGCCGCGAGCGTTCCATACCCCACTTCGGAGAGTGCCATGCAATCAGCCGCCATCGTGTCAACGGACGTCCCGTCACCGTATTCGTCAGGCCCGATCGAGGCAGCCGGAGGTACCGCGTGGCGCGCCATCATCGCGGGCGCGGTGGGCGCGGCAGCGCTATCACTGATCCTCCTCGCGTTGGGAAGCGGTCTCGGGCTGTCGTCGATTTCGCCCTGGAGCTATCGCGGCGCGACGGCGACGAGTGTCGCCATCGGCGCGATCGTCTGGCTTCTCCTGACCGCGGCAGCGGCATCGGGCCTGGGCGGATATCTGGCAGGCCGATTGCGTCCGAAGTGGGCGCAGCTCCCCGACGACGAATCGTTTTTCCGCGACACCGCGCATGGCTTCCTCGCCTGGGCGCTGGCGACGATCGTCAGCGCGGCACTGCTGACCAGCGCTGCATCGGAGATGGTCGGCACGGCGGCGAAAAGCGGCGCAGCCGTCGCAGGAACCGCTGCGGCATCCGCCGCGGCCGCAGGCGCGTCGGGCCTCGACCGGACGTCCGACCCGCTCGGCTACTACACCGATATGTTGTTTCGCGGAAGCACGCCCGCGGAGGCGGGAACCGATCGCGAAGCGATTCGCGCGGAGACGACGGGCATCTTGACCAACGCGCTCCGACAGGGCGAACTCGGCGCGCCTGACAAGACTTACCTGGCGCAGCTCGTCGCGCGCCGCACCGGGGTGTCACAGCAGGACGCGGAGCAGCGTGTGTCGCAGGTCACTGCCGCCGCCAAGGCTGCCGCCGACGCCGCGGAAGCAAAAGCGCAGGCGGCGGTGGAGGCGGCCCGAAAGGTCGCCCGGTCCATGGCGTTGTGGATATTCGTTTCGCTGCTGCTCGGCGCCTTCTGCGCCACGTTCGCCGCAACCGTCGGCGGGCGTCATCGCGGGCTCTGGGTCACGTCCCGCTAATGCTTAACCTCGGGAGTCAATGATGCGATCGATGCTGCTTTGGATACTCGGTGTGCCCATTCCGATCATCATCCTGATCGCGCTGTTCGTCCATTGAGCGGAGCGACGAGGTGATGTCGGTGACCCGGAGACGAACGCAATCGCTGGACTGGATGAATCTGGCCTTCAAGGCTCACGAAACGCTGTGGGCATCGGCCGTCGTGATCGCGCACCGGACGCAGCGCATGGCGATGGCCGGTGCGGTGCCAAGCGCGCGCGATCATGCCGAGTTCGCGCGGATGTGGCCGGAGAAAGTGGCGGCCGTCGCAAGCTCGGCGCGACGCGTCGCGATGTCCGCGAAGCCGTCGGACATCACGCTCGGGGCGCAGGTAATTGGCGCGTCGATGAACGCCTGGCTCGCCTATGCCGCATTGGCCGGCAGCCGGACGCCGGGCCAATTTCTCTCCCGGCAGGCGCGCCTTGCCCAGGCGCTCACGGCTGCTCAACGCGCGACGTCGGCGGCCACGGCACGTTCGGCGAGAGTGGCGAGCGCCGCCATCGATCCGTTTCATCGGACGACCCGCAGCAATTCGCGGCGGCTTGCGAAGCCGAGGCCGCGAAGCGCCCGTTGAGTGCGCATCCGCGAATCGGCCATAAAAAAAACCGACGGGGGCGCCGCCGGTTTCGGGATGATGGTGGAGACGAGGAGGATCGAACTCCCGACCTTCGCATTGCGAACGCGACGCTCTCCCAGCTGAGCTACGTCCCCGGAACAACTGGTCATTATAGCGAAAGCGCGAAGGCCGGCAAAGCGCGGCTTCACGACCGGACGTCGGCGTAACATCCGGCAACGATATGGCTGCAACGCCGCCGCCGCGCGTGCCGGGAAGCGCCGTCTTCTTCCCCATGGCCGCCGCCTACGCGGCGGTCGTGCTGCCGGCGTCGGTCGCCGCGATGACGGGAATGACCGGCGCGTTCCCGGGCCTCGCCACGCCGGCGGGCCACGCGCATGAGATGCTGTTCGGCTTCGCGCTCGCCGTGGTCGCGGGCAATCAACTCGGGCTGCGCACGCGCGGTGTTGTCGTCGTGCTGGTGTCGCTGTGGATGATCGCGCGCGTCGCTTTCGTATTCGCGCCGCACGGCCGGTTCACGACACTCGCCGATGTTGCCTTTCCCGTGCTGCTGGCGGGACACCTGGCGCCGCGTCTTCTGGGCAGCGCCAAGAAATGGCGCAATCGGGCGTTGCCGGTCATGCTCGCGGCCATCTGTGGCAGCGCCGTCGTCGTTGCATTCATCGTGCATGGCGTTGGGCCGGTGCAAGGACCTTTCGCCGATCCGCACCGGGTCCTGCGCGTCGCCGTCGCCCTCTTCGCGCTGCTGCTGCTTTTCATGGGCGGACGGATCACTGCGCCCACGGTCGCGGGCCAGCTCCAGCGCCAGGGCATCGCGATGCCCGCGCGCGTGCAGCCACGCGTCGAGGGCGCTCTGATCGCGCTGATGCTGGGAGCAACGATCGCGCTCGCGGCGAGTCCCGAGCCGGCGGATGGCCCGCAATGGATGGCCGATGCGGCCGGTGCCGCGCTGATCGCCGCCGGCGCGCTCGCGGCAGTCCGACTCGCGCGCTGGCGGTTGTGGGCGCTGCGTGGCCGTCCCGACCTGTGGTGCCTCGCGGCGGGCTCCGCGTGGCTCGCGCTCGGGCTGGTGCTGCTGGGCATGGCGCAGGCGGGACTCGTGCTGGGATCGCGCGAAACGACCGCCGCGCTGCACGTCATCACCATCGGCAGCCTCGGCACATTGACGCTCAACGTGATGGCGATGACCGCCCTGTCGAGGGTGCGCGATGCGTCGGCGGCGCTGCGGCGGCTGCCCGTGGTCGGGACGCTACTCCTCGCGGCGGCGGTCGCACTGCGGCTGGCGGCCGGGAGAGTCGGAGACCTGCGCACGTTGCTGGTCGCCGCGGCGATGTGCTGGGCTGCGGCGTTCGCGTTGCTGTTCGTGCTGCTGCTCCATGCGCGGTTGCAAGCGCGTCCCCGCCATGCGCGCGCCGTCGTGACGCGCTGACGCCGAATCGCCTCGCCGGCGCGCGGCGGGGCGCGCTTGCTACACTCGCCGTCACGAAGGAGGCACCCATCATGAGCAAGCACGAGATCCAGAGCGCAAGCGCGCCTTCCGCCATCGGTCCGTACTCGCAGGCGATCCTGCGCAATGGCACGCTGTGGATGTCCGGGCAGATCGCGCTCGATCCTTCGACGATGCAGATCGTCGACGGCGGCATCGAGGCGCAGGCCGCGCGCGTGTTCGACAACATGGCGGCGGTGCTTGCCGCCGCAGGCGGCGGCTTCGACGACGTCGTCAAGCTGACGATCCTGCTCGTCGACTTGGGCGACTTCGCCCAGGTCAACGAGATCATGGCGGCGCGCTTCAGCGCGCCGTACCCCGCGCGCTCGACTTACCAGGTCGCGGCGCTGCCGCGCGGCTCGCGCCTCGAGGTCGAGGCGGTGGCGGTGCTCGCGCCCTCCGGCGTGTCGGAAGCGCAGCAGACCGGCTGGCGCGACGCATTCGACGCGAACAAGGCGGCCTGACGCACGCCGAAGCGAGGTGCGCCGTGGCCCGCAAGGGCGCCCGATCGACGTCGAGCAAAGGCGCGGAAGCGAAGCGCTCGAACACGCTCGCCGACAAGCTCGCGCGCCTCGACATCGCGCGCGAGGAGGACCTCGTGCTGCACCTGCCGCTGCGCTACGAGGATCGCACGACACTGACGCCGCTCGCCGCGGTCGTCGCCGGCAACACCGTGCAGACCGAAGGGCGCGTCGTGCGTGCCGACATCCAGTACCGGCCGCGCCGCCAGCTCGTGGCGATGATCGAGGAAGGCGAAGGCGGCCGTCGAGCGCAGCTCGTGCTGCGCTTCTTCACTTTCTATCCCAACCAGCAGAAGGCGCTCGAGCCCGGCACGCGCGTGCGCGTCTACGGCGACGTGCGCGAAGGCCACTTCGGCCCGGAGATCGTGCATCCGCAGTTCACCGTGCTGCACGACGACGTGCCGCTGCCCGACCGCCTGACGCCGGTCTACCCGACCACCGCGGGCCTGGGCCAGGACGCGTTGCGCAAGCTCGTCGCGCGCGCGATCGCCGCCGATCCCGCGCGTCTCGCCGACGACCTTCCCGACGATCTCGTGCGCCGTCGCCAGCTCTGGAAGTTCGGCGACGCCGTGCAGTTCCTGCACGCGCCGCCGCCACGCCTCTCACCGCTGACGCAGCGCGCGCTCGACGCGCGCACGCATCCGGCGTGGAAGCGCATCAAGTTCGACGAGCTCCTCGCGCAGCAGCTCTCGATGAAGCTGCATCGGCGCGCGCGTGCCGAGCGGCGTGCGCCGATCCTCACCGGAACGGGCGCGCTCACCAAGGCTCTGCTGGCGCGCGTGGCGTTCAAGCTGACGCGGGCACAGGAAAAGGTGTGGCGCGAGATCGCGCATGACCTGAAGCGCGGCCAGCCGATGCAGCGCCTGCTGCAGGGCGACGTCGGCGCAGGCAAGACGGTGGTCGCGGCACTCGCGGCGTTGCAGGCGATCGAGAGCGGCCGGCCGGTCGCGTTCATGGCGCCCACCGAGATCCTCGCCGAGCAGCACTACCGCAAGCTGGTTGCGTGGCTCGACGGATTGCCCGTCAACATCGCCTGGTTGTCGGGCTCGCTGCCGGCGAAGGAGCGGCGCGCCGCGCGCGAGGCGATCGCCTCCGGCGCCGCGCAATTCGCGGTGGGCACGCACGCGCTCTTCCAGGAGGGCGTCGACATGCCGGCGCTGGGACTCGCGATCGTCGACGAGCAGCATCGCTTCGGCGTCGCGCAGCGGCTCGCGCTGCGCGGCAAGAGCCTCGCCGACGCGCACCAGCTGATGATGAGCGCGACGCCGATCCCGCGCACGCTGGCGATGTCGTTCTACGCCGACCTCGACGTGTCGGTGATCGACGAGCTGCCGCCGGGGCGGACGCCGGTGGCGACGCGACTCGTCAGCGAGAAGCGCCGCGCCGAGATCGTCGCGCACGTCGCTCGCCGCTGCGCCGGCGGCGGCCAGGCGTACTGGGTGTGCCCGCTGATCGAGGAGAGCGAGAAGCTCGAGCTGCAGACCGCGGTCGCGCTGCATGCGGAGCTCACGAAGGCGTATGCGGAGCTGCCCCTCGTCGAAGGCGTATCGCGGCCGCTCGTCGTCGGCCTGCTGCATGGCCGGATGAAGCCCGCGCAGAAGGCGGCGACGATGGAGGCATTCGTGTCGGGTGCGATCGACGTGCTGGTCGCGACGACGGTGATCGAAGTCGGCGTCGACGTGCCGAACGCGTCGACGATGGTGATCGAGCACGCCGAGCGCTTCGGCCTCGCGCAGCTCCACCAGTTGCGCGGCCGTGTCGGCCGCGGCGCCGCCGAGAGCCAGTGCATCCTGCTTTTCGAGGAGCCGATGAGCGACACCGCGCGCGAGCGCTTGAAGGTGATCTACGAGAACACCGACGGCTTCGAGATCGCGCGGCAGGATCTTTCGATCCGCGGGCCCGGCGAGTTCCTCGGCGCGCGCCAGTCCGGCGTACCGCTCCTTCGCTTCGCCGACCTCGAACGCGACGCCGCGCTGATCGAGGAGGCGCGCGACGTCGCGGACGAGCTTCTTCGCAGCGATCCGGAGGCGGCACGCCGGCATCTGGCGCGCTGGCTCGGCGGCAAGGCCGAGTTCGTCAGGGCGTGACGCGCCGGGCACGCGTCGCGCGCGATTGCGCTATCGTGTCGCGCGACGTGCTCTGCTTCCGCCGAGCCGACCTGCCATGCGACTAGCCGACTGCCACAACTTCCACGACTTCCGCACGCTCGCGCAGCGCCGGCTGCCGCGGCCGATCTTCGACTACATCGACGGCGCCGCCGACGACGAAACGACCTATCGCCGCAACACCGCGAGCTTCCAGCGTTGCGATCTCGTGCCCAGCGTGCTGCGGGGCGTGGCGGACGTCGACCTGTCGGTGACGGTGATGGGACAGAAGCTCGCCGTGCCGTTCTACTGCTCGCCGACGGCGCTGCAGCGATTGTTCCATCACGAGGGCGAGCGCGCGGTCGGCGCTGCGGCCGCGGATTTGGGCACGATGTTCGGCGTGTCGTCGCTCGGCACGGTGAGCCTCGAGGCCATGCGCGAGGCGCACCCGACGCCGCAGGTCTACCAGTTCTATTTCCACAAGGACCGCGGACTCAATCGCGCGATGATCGGGCGCGCCAAGGAGGCCGGCGTCGACGTGATGATGCTGACGGTGGACAGCATCACCGGCGGCAACCGCGAGCGCGACGTGCGCACCGGCTTTTCGATCCCGTTCCGGCTGACGCTTCGCGGCATGCTCGCATTCGCGCGCAAGCCGATGTGGGGCCTCAACTACCTGACTCACGAGCGATTCAGCCTGCCGCAGCTCGACGAGCACGTCGACATGCGCGGCGGCGCGCTGTCGATCCAGCGCTATTTCACCGAGATGCTCGATCCGTCGATGACGTGGTCGGACGTGGCGGCGATGGTGCAAGAATGGAACGGCCCGTTCTGCCTCAAGGGCGTGATGTCGGCGGCCGACGCGAAGCGCGCGGCCGACATCGGCTGCAACGGGATCGTTCTTTCCAATCACGGCGGCCGTCAGCTCGACGGCTCGCGCGCGGCGTTCGACCAACTCGCGGAAGTCGTCGACGCGGTGGGCGACCGGATCGACGTGATGATGGACGGCGGCATCCAGCGCGGCACGCACGTGCTGAAGGCGCTTTCGCTCGGCGCCAGGGCCGTCGGCCTCGGCCGCTACTACCTGTTTCCGCTGGCTGCTGCCGGCCAACCCGGCGTCGAGCGCGCGCTCGGACTGTTGCGCGAGGAGATCGAGCGCGACATGAGGCTGATGGGCTGCGACTCGATCGGCCGGCTGTCGCGCGAGAACCTGCGGTTCCGGTAGCGACGTTCGACGGCGTTACGCCGGGTATTTGCGGATCAGGCGCTCGCCTTCCTCGCTCATGGGCACGAAAGGTCCGACCGGCCAGCGCCCGCACGCCTCGAGGTCGTCGGCGATTTCGACCAGCACGTCGCGGAGCTCGACCGTCTCCCGCCAGCGCTGGGGGATCGCGCGCATCCCGTGCAGCGTGCCGAGCAGATTGCCGGCGATGGCGCCGGTCGAATCGGAATCGCCGCCGTGATTGACCGCGAGAAGGACGCCGTGCGCGAAATCCCTGGCGACGAGCGCGCAGTAGACCGCGATGGCAAGCGCTTCCTCGGCCACCCAGCCTTCGCCGAGGTCGGGGATGGCGTCATCGGGCGGCACCGCTTGGGCGGCGAGGCGCTGCGCATGGTCGATGGCGAGGAGCGTCTCGCGATGATCCGGCCATGACGCGAGAACGGCCTTCGCATCCGCGATCGCCTGCCGCAGGCTCGCCCCTTCGCACAGGCGCGCGATGACCATCGCCAGCACGCCCGCGGGCAATTGTCCCGTCGGATGACCGTGCGTGAGCGCGGCGATCTCGACGCCGCGCGCGAATGCCCATTCGCCTTTGGGCTCGCCGCGAATCTGCTGCGCGGCGAGGCCGACGGGCGCCGCGCGCATCACGCCGCCGCAACCTTTGCTGTCGTTGCGAGCCGGCTCGCCCGGCGTACGCATGGACTCGAGCGCGCGCAAACACGTGGCGCCGGGTGCGCGGCGATGCCACAGTTCGGGGAATTGCATCAGCCACCCGCGCGGCTCCCGCTCGCGGCGAGCGGATGCCTGGAGGGTCCCGCCCTGGGTCTCGCGCCACCGAAGATACGCGCAGGCGACGGAGCTCCTGACGCTCGTGATGCCCCTGGCTTGACCGCGGATGACGGCGTTCAGCAGGCCCGCCGCGGTGAAGAGCGTCATCTGCGTGTCGTCGGTGATCCTGCCGGTGGCGCCATACGCAGGGGCGAAGTCGGTGACGCCGGCGGCCCCGAACGCCTCGACGATCTGCGCGCGCGACAGGAATTCCACCGGCGCGCCGAGCGCATCGCCGATGGCACCGCCGAGGAGGCAGCCGCGAAAGCGGTCCCGATCATCCATGGCGTTTCCCATTGCGGCCATGTCGACAGCGGACCCGACGGATCTCCAGGGATCGCCCGCCACCTGCGACGTGGCCGTCCCGCCAGCCAAGCCCCGCGCCATCATTCGATGCCGCTTGTACCATGACGGATCCCAAGGACGAAATGATCTTCGAGACGGCGCTGAAGCGGCAGGTCGACGTACGCGTGAAGCACCGCTTCGTCATTCTTGCGCTGGTCGCCGCGCTCTGGATCGGCGCGACCGATTGCCAAGCCCACACCCTTCGCGGAAGGGTGGTCAGCGTCATCGACGGCGACACGATCAGCGTCGTCGACGCATCGAATCACCTCGACCGCATCCGCCTCGCCGCCATCGATGCGCCCGAGCGCGGCCAGCCGTACTCGCAAGTGTCGCGGCGCGCGCTCGCCGCGCGCGTTTTGCATCGCGACGTGACGGTGCTGTGGTCGACGCATGACCGCTACCACCGCATCGTCGGCAAGGTGACGATCGATGGCGTCGACGTCAACCTCGCGCAGGTCGCCGACGGCATGGCCTGGCATTACCGCTTCTACCAGCGCGAGCAGTCGCGGGACGACGCACGTGCCTATGCGACCGCCGAAGCCTGGGCGCGCAAGCGCGGGATCGGACTGTGGGCGGACACGCGACCCGTGCCGCCGTGGACGTTCCGGCACGAACGCGCGGAGTAGCCGCCCGTCATCCCCGCGAAGGCGGGGATCCAGTCTTGACGCTGCGGCATGTCGGCCGCGTCCCTTCGCCGGCCTCACGACTGGATTCCCGCATGCGCGGGAATGACGATTTGCCGGGCCGCACTCAGGCCGGACGGTCCGCACCGTCCTGCAGCGCCAGCCGCCCGGTTGCCGACATCGCGCGCAGGAAGCGGTCGCGCCCGCCTGCGATGTGGCGCTCGAGCTCGTTCCCCGCGCGTTCGCAATCGCCCTGCTCGAGTGCTTCGACGATGCTGCGATGCTCGCGGTTCGACACTCGCAAGCCGCCGCCGTGCGCGAGCCCGTGACGGCGATAGATGCGCAACTCCTTGCCGATCGCCTGGTCGAGTGCCGCAAGACGCGCATTGCCGGTGGCTTCGTACAGCGCGGTGTGGAAGGCCAGGTTGAGGGTGATGTAGGCATCGGCATCGCCGCCCGCCGCAGCCTCGTCCAGCTTTGCGAGCAGCGCATGAAGCGCCGCGAGCTGCTTCGCATCGATCGCCGCGGCGGCGCTGCGTCCCGCGAGTCGTCCGAGACTCGCGCGGATGTCGAAGAGGTGCACCACTTCCGCGATATCGAGTGCGCGCACGAACGTGCCCTGGTTCGGGCGGATGTGCACGAGGCCGGCGCGTTCGAGCAGGCGGCAGGCTTCGCGGACCGACGCGCGGCCGACGCCGAGCTGTGCCGCGATCGACGATTCGTTGACATGCGCGCCCGGCTCGAGCTCGCCCGCGATGATCATCGCCTCCACGGACGCCTCGATCGCCGAGACCGACAGCGGCGCGCGGTCCTGCCGCTTGGCGGCGGATTGCATACGATTTTTGTCAATTGGCAAACGGTTTGCCGACATTAGAGTATATTCTCGGCAAGAATGCCAGCATACGTGGACTGGCGCCAGCGCCTCAGACCCCAGGAATCCCTACATGAAGGTCACCGCCGTCGAGGTCCTGCCCGTTCATCCGGGCTGGCGCAAGAACCTGGTTTTCGTGCGCATCGCCACCGACGCCGGCATCATCGGTTGGGGGGAGGCTTACAGCCAGTACGACCGCGACCGGCCGATCGCGGCGCAGGCGGAAGAGCTCGGCCGCTACCTCGTCGGACGCGATCCATTCCGGATCCGCCATTTCCTGCAGATCGCTTTCGACGACTTCGCGCAGCGGCGCAGCTCGCTCGAATGGTGGTGCGCGGTGTCGGGCATCGAGGCGGCGCTGTGGGACATCGTCGGCAAGGCGTGCAACCAGCCGGTGTACGCGCTGCTCGGCGGCAGTTGCCGGCAGCGCATCCGCGTCTACGCGAACGGCTGGAGCTACAAGATGAAGGCTCCGGACGACTATGCGCGCGGCGCCGAGGCGATGGTCAAGCAGGGCTTCGACGCGCTGAAGTTCGACCCGCTGCCGCGCCCATGGCGCACCTACGTGCCGCGCGAGCACATCCGCCATTGCGTGAACGTGATGCGCGCGGTGCGCGATGCCGTGGGACCGGACGTCGAGCTCCTGCTCGACATCCACCGCCGGCTCGCGCCCGTGCACGCGATCGCGCTGGCCGACGCGATGGCGCCGTTCGAGCCGTACTGGTTCGAGGAGCCCTGCCAGGTGGAGAACATCGATGCGCTGGCGGAGGTGCGTGCGGCGACGTCGATTCCCGTGGTCAGCGGCGAAGCGATGTACGGCCGCGCCGACTTCCGCCGGCTGTTGAAGGCGCGCGCCGTCGACATCATCAACCCCGACGTGTCGAATTGCGGCGGCATCCTCGAGATGACGTTCATCGCGGCCGCCGCCGAGGCCGAGATGGTCGCGGTATCGCCGCACAACTACAACTCGACGACGCTGTCGCTGTCGGCCACCGTGCACGCAGCGGCGTGCATGCCCAACTTCATCATCACCGAGTACTTCGTGCCGTACGAGCCGTTCGCGGACGTCGTCGCGACCAACGCGCTCAAGCCGGTGAACGGCTACATCACGCTGCCCGAAGGCCCGGGCCTCGGCATCGACATCAACGAGGAGGCCGTGCGCGCGCGTCCCTGGCAGGCGTACGGCGCGCGCAGCTTCCGCAACTACGAGGACGAGATTCATGATGAACATTGATCGCGCGACATCGCGGCTGCTGCGCGCCTGCGCGGTGTTGCTGCTGGCATTCACCGCGATGCAGCCGGCCGTCGCGGCCGGGTATCCGGATAAGCCGATCCGGTTCATCTGCACGTCGTCGGCGGGATCGCCGCTCGACGCGATGATGCGGCAGCTCGGCAAGCAGCTCGGCGACGAGCTCAAGCAGTCGGTCGTCGTCGTGAACATGCCGGGCGGGTCGGGTGCCGTCGGCATGGCCAATGCGATGAACCAGCCCGCCGATGGCTACACGATCGTCGCCGCCACCGGCACGACGTCATTCATGATGGCGGAAGGCAACGCGGTCTACAAACCCGACGATTTCATGGTCATCCGCGGCTTGCAGGCCGAGCCTTCGGCGATCGTCGTGCGACGTGACAGCCCCTACAAGTCGCTCGCGCAACTGGTGGACGCGCTGCGCAAGACGCCGGACAAGGTGAACGTCGGCGGCTACGCGGCGGCGGGCTTCCACCAGTTCGTGTTCTATCGCTTTCAGCAGGTCGCGCATTTCAAGACGGAGTGGGTGCCGTTCCAGGGCGGCAACCAGGCCGCGGCGGCGCTGATGGGCGGCAGCATCGACGTCGCGGTGATGACGCCGAGCTCGGCGACCGGGCAGATCAAGAACGGCGACCTGCGGCTCCTCGCCATCAGCACGCCGACGCGCGATCGCTTCTTCCCCGACGTCCCCACGTTCAAGGAGCAGGGATTCGACGTGGTCGAGTCGATCTGGCGCGGGGTGATGGTGAAGAGCGGCACGCCGCCAGCCGTCATCGCGACGCTGTCCAAGGCGTTCGACCGCATCGAATCGACCCCGGAGTGGCAGAAGTTCATGCAGTTCAACATGCAGTCGCCGCTGCACCTCGATGCCGAGCATATGCAGGCGATGTTCCGCAGCGAGGTCGACTCGCGTCGCGAGTTCCTCAAATCGATCGGTGTCGTGAAGTAGGCCGCGCGAGCACGCCCGCCGCGCGGCACGTTGCGCACGCGAAAAGCTTCCGGACGCCGACGCCGCGCGGGGCTGCGCGCTCGTCCCTCGAGCCTTTGCCAGCTGAACCACCGCG
>Ga0070681_10001634_pt1 | contig 19995 bp, 15 predicted proteins | sample KBSC83BmetaG_FD_65650 | JGI IMG/M metagenome (GOLD analysis project Ga0070681, IMG submission 65650) | Corn rhizosphere microbial communities from Kellogg Biological Station, Michigan, USA - KBS C8-3B metaG | ecosystem: Host-associated > Plants > Roots > Rhizosphere | place: USA: Michigan... | reverse complement strand
ATGCGCCCGCCGAAGCCGACGGCGCGGTCATCGCGAGGGAAGCTCTGTTAAAGGCTGAGCCCTCGATTGCCGCGCAGACTCTCCAGACGCTCTCCTACGATATGGTCAAGGTCCTCGACTGGGAAGTTAGCGACACGGCCCAGGACAGCAAGCAGGCGTGGGTCAAGCTGCAGACCCGCGCGGGCGTCGGTTACCTGCCGGAGGAACAGGTGCGCAGTCCGCTCGAATATCGCGCATGCTTCGTCAAAAGCGGCGGCAGTTGGCGCATGACCGGACTCGAAGTCGGCGAATAACGCGGAAGCGCGAAGCGTTTCAATAACTCGTCGGCCAGTTCGCGAGCCGATGCGCGCCGATCCCGTGCTTCAACCGCATGCGGTGTACTTCCAGCATGCGGATCAGCCAGGCGCGCGTGTCGCGCGGATCGAGCACGGTCTGCGCTTCGTACAGTTGGGCAAGCGCCCATGCCGAGGTGTCGCGCGACACTTCCTCGAGCAGTTGCTGGAAGCGCACGGGATCGTCTTCCTTTTTTACGCCGTGCAGCACGTTGACGCTGACCGCCGGGTCCATGAAACCCAGATCGGCGCCCGGCCAGCACGCAACCTCATCGGCGTTTCTGCCGCCTCCCATGTTGATGTAAGCCTGGCCGTAGCTCTTGCGCATGATGACGGTGATTTTCGGCACGGTCACGAGCGACAGCGCGTTCATCCAGTTAATGACCTTGCCCGGCATGCCGCGCAACTCGCCTTCGACTCCGATCAGAAATCCGGGAACGTCGACCAGAAACACGATCGGAATATTGAACGAATCGCACAGTACCATGAAACTGATGATCTTCTGGCACGCGTCGGCGTCGAGCGCGCCGCCCTTGAACAGCGGATTGCTCGCGATAAACCCTACACTCCGGCCATCGAGCCGCGCGAGCACCGTCGCGATCGACTTTCCGAATCGCTCCTTCAACTCGAAGCTCGAATCCTGGTCGGCCAGCACGGAGATGATCTTGCGCACGTCGTAAACCTTGGCGCGCGACTCAGGCAGGATCTCGAGAATATGCCGGCACGCATCGTCGGAACCGGGCGGCACCGGGTACACCGGCGGCGCCTCGTTGTGATGACTCGGGAAATACGAGAGGAAACGCCTGATCGCGGCAAGCGCCTGTTCGTCGGTGTCGACCGCGAGATCCGCGAGCCCGCTGATGCCGGTCAATATTTTCCATCCGCCCAGATCTTCGGCCTCGATCGGCCTGTTGATCGCGATCGAGGTCACGCCGGGGCTTGCAATCGCCATGATCGCGCCCTTGCGCATCACGACGAAATCGGACATCGCAGAATACCAGGTTGACGAGCCATAGCACGCGCCAAGCAGCGCCGACACCCACGGCGTCTCGCGCAACCGCTGGTACTCGGTCGGATCCTGCGCGACAATCGAACGTCCTGAGGCGCCCATGCGGTCGGGCATGCGCGCACCGCTCGACTCGCCGAGAAAAACAAGCGGCAGGCCGCGTACGGTCGCAACCTGTTTGACGTGCTTGATCTTCTTCATGTTGACGACTGAAGACGATGCGCCGAGAACGGTGAAATCGTTCGATATGAGCGCGATTTCGCGTCCATCGATGCGGGCGAAGCCGGCGACCTTGGCGTCGGCCGGCGTCTTGTCGCGCACTTCGGGTCGGATTCCGGCCGCGAGCATGCCCGACTCGATGAAACTGTCCGCGTCGATCAGACGATCGATGCGCTCGCGCGCGTTGAGCACGCCTTCCGCTTTGCGTTTAGCGAGCTTGTCCGCGCCGCCCATCGCGAGCGCGCGCGCAGTACGTTCGCGCAACTGTTTGAGCAGATCCTCGAATGGCACCATAGAGATCCTTGCCAATGCCGCGCGGCTAGCGCGATGCGTTACGAATCAGGGTACGGGCAATGACCAATTGCTGAATCTGGCTCGTGCCCTCGTAGAGCCGGAACAACCGCACGTCACGATAAAATCGTTCGATCGCGTACTCGGCCATGTAGCCCGCGCCACCGTGTATCTGCACCGCGCGGTCGGCGACGCGGCTGCACATCTCGGACGCAAAGTACTTGCAGCACGCGGCCTCCATCGTCACGCTCTCGCCGCTATCGCGTTTGCGCGCGGTTTCGAGCGTCATGCTCTGCGCCGCGTAAATCTCGGTTTTACAGTCGGCAAGCATTGCCTGGACCAGCTGGAATTCAGCAATCGGCTGCCCGAACTGCCTGCGCTCGATCGCATAGGCGAGTGCATCGTCGAGCATGCGCGACGCCGCGCCGACGCACACCGCGGCGATATTGAGCCGCGCCTTGTCGAGCACCTTCATCGCAGTCTTGAAGCCGACACCCTCTTTGCCGCCGATCAGATTTGCGGCGGGCACGCGCACGTTGTCGAACACGACGTCCGCGGTATGCGCGCCGCGCTGCCCCATCTTGCGATCGGGTTTGCCGACTCGTATGCCGGGCGTATCGCGCTCGACGATGAATGCCGATACGCCACGCGCGTCCTTCGACTTCAGGTCGGTGCGCGCCATCACAGTGAATAGGCCGGCTTCAGGCGCGTTGGTGATGTAGCGCTTGGCGCCGTTCAATATGTAATAGTCGCCTTCACGCCGCGCACTTGAGGTGAGCGCACCGGCGTCGGAGCCAGCACCAGGTTCGGTCAGCGCAAACGATCCGATGAGTTCGCCGCTCGCGAGCCGCGGCAGATACTTTTCTTTCTGTTCGTCGGTACCGTCGATCACGATGCCCTGCGAGCCGATCCCGTTATTGGTTCCCACGATCGAGCGAAACGCCGGCGATGCACGCGTGAGCTCCATCGACACCAGTATTTCTTCTTCCATCGACAGCCCAAGACCGCCGTAGTCCTGTGGGATGGTGAGGCCGAACAGCCCCATGTCCCGCATCTGCTTAATGATCGCGGCGGGAACCTCGTCGCTCTCGGCAACCTGCTGCTCGGCCGGGATCAACCGCTCGCGCACGAAGCGGCGAATGGTGTCGAGCAGTATGTTGAATGTCTCCTGATCCCGAATCATTTGGGCGCGCGACTCAATGTTTGGCCTCAATGCGACATTGAGACAATTCACGCCCATCGTGTCGGCCACTTGCGCGCCTACGCGGTCGCATCCCCGTAAACGGGGCGCGTTGTAGAGCGGAAGAGGGCCCCCACTCGTGGGGATCTGACCTCGAAGACGCGCATAGGGCCGGCAGTGACGCGCCTATGGCCGGCTTCACGGTCGCATCCCCGCAAGCGGGGCCCCTGTTCCGCGTTTCGCCGGCCCCTGCTCTTCGCTGCGGCGCGCTACTGCAGCTCAACATTGGCGTCCTTGATGACTTTGGCCCATTTGGCAATCTCGGATTTGATATGCGCGGCGAATTGCTCCGGCGTGCTGCCGACTGGCTCCGCGCCGAGTTCCGACAGGCGCGCGTTGACATCTGGACGCTTAAGGATGCGCGCGGTTTCGGCTGAAAGTTTGTTGATGATCGCCTTCGGCGTCTGCGCCCGCGCCATCAGACCAAACCATGCGCCCGAGTCGTAGCCCGCAACGCCTGCTTCTGCGACCGTGGGCAAATCGGGCGCCGCGGGCGAGCGCCGTGCCGGGCTCACAGCGAGCGCACGGATTTTGCCGGCCTTCACCTGCGGCAGGTACGGCGGCATATTGTCCATCGTCGCCGCGATTTGCCCGCCTATCAGATCAGCGAGCACTCCGGCGCTGCCTTTATACGGCACATGGACCATTTGGGTCCCCGTCATGGACTTGAAGAGCTCCATCGACAAATGCGCGGTACTGCCATTACCGGGGGAGCCGTAGCTGAGCTTGCCCGGATTGGCTTTCGCATACGCGATCAACTCCTTCACATCCTTCACCGGAATCGAATTGTTGACGACCAGGATATTCGGAACGATCGCGACCAAGCTGACCGGCGCGAAGTCCTTGACCGCGTCGTATCCGAGCTTGCGGTAGAGGCTGGGGTTGATCCCGTGTGGACCGGCGGTCGTCATCAATAACGTATAACCATCCGGCGTTGCTTTGGCCGCGTATTCGGTGCCGATGTTGCCGTTGGCGCCGGGGCGGTTATCGATGATCACCGGCTGCCCCCACACTTCGGTCAGCTTCTGGCCAAGCACGCGCGCCAGAATGTCGGTGGTGCCGGCGGGGGTGTAAGCGACGACAATACGGATCGGCCGGCTGGGATAAAAGTCGGCGGCGAGCGCGGGCATTCGCGCGGCCAGCACGGCGCACCCCAGCATTACCGAAGATGCGAACGTGTTCATGCAATTTCCTCCTGTACTGCCACTGCGAATCAGCGCACTGACCCGCCGGACACTTTGTGGCTCGCAATCGCGGCCGGCATCAACACAGCTCGATGGTTTTCTTTGTTTCGGGCAGCAGAGAAAAATTTGCCCCGGAGATCATCCGGGGCAAATGGGTAACCGGTCTGCAATAAAGGTAAACCCTAATCGCCACTTTCGGTAATGACCTCTGCACGCTTCTTGCGGATTTGCGGCGCGACCACCATGAGCAGCAACGCGAAAGCCACCAGCAGCATGCCGAGCGAGATCGGACGCGTGAAAAACACGCTCGGGTCGCCGCGCGAGATCAGCATCGCGCGCCGCAGGTTTTCTTCCATCAGCGGTCCAAGCACGAAACCCAGTATCAACGGCGCCGGCTCGCAGCCCCATTTCGAGGTGTAATAGCCGAAGAATCCGAACAGGGCCGCCAGATATACGTCGAACGACGAGTTGTTGATCGAGTACGCGCCGACGGCGATGAACAGGCAGATGCCGGGAAACATCAGGCGGTAAGGGATTTTCAAAAACTTGACCCACATTCCAACCAGCGGCAGGTTCAGAATCACCAACATCAGGTTGCCGATCCACATCGAGGCGATCATGCCCCAGAAGAGATCCGGCTTCTGCGTCATCACCTGCGGTCCCGGCGCAATGCCCTGAATCGTCATCGCGCCGACCATCAGCGCCATCACCGCGCCGGTCGGAATACCCAGGGTTAGCAGCGGAATGAACGCGGTCTGCGCTGCGGCATTATTCGCCGACTCGGGACCGGCAACGCCTTCGATCGCGCCTTTACCGAAGCGCTTCGGATCCTTGGCCAATTTCTTCTCGAGCGTGTAGGACGAAAATGAGGCGATCACAGTATGCGCGCCCGGCAGAATTCCGAAGACTACGCCGATCGCAGTGCCGCGAAGAATCGGCCCGATCGACATCTTGATGTCGTTCCCGGTTGGCATCAGGCTCTTCACCACCGATACGTTGACCGTACGGTCGATTGCAGCTTGCTCGAGGTTGCTGATGATCTCGCCAAAACCGAACATGCCCATTGCCACCGAAACGAAACCGATGCCGTCGGACAGCTCAGAGATTCCGAAGCTGTAGCGCGCGATGCCCGAATTGACGTCGGTTCCCACGATGCCCAGCAGCAAACCGATGAGTATCATGCCGATCGCCTTGATCAACGAACCGCTCGCCAGTACGACCGCCGAGATCAGTCCCAACACCATCATCGAGAAGTACTCGGCAGCGCCGAACTCGAATGCGAGCTCAGCGAGCGGCGGACCGAAGAGAGCGATCAAGACGGTACCCACGCAGCCGGCGAAGAACGACCCGATCGCCGCGATCGCGAGCGCAGGGCCGGCGCGCCCCTGTCGGCCCATCTGATAGCCGTCGATGCAGGTCACCACCGACGACGACTCACCCGGCAGGTTGACGAGAATCGCGGTGGTCGAGCCGCCGTAGCTCGCGCCATAGTATATGCCGGCGAGCATGATCAACGCCGGGGTCGGCGGCAGGTTGAAGGTAATCGGCAGCAGCATCGCGATCGTGGCGACCGGGCCGATGCCGGGCAGCACGCCGATCATCGTGCCGAGGAAACAGCCGACAAAGCAGTACCACAAATTCTGCCAGTGCAGGGCGACGGAGAAACCGTAAATCAGATTATGAAATAAGTCCATGTGTAGGATTCCCGTCTGTTGTTAGGACCACGGAAACAGCTTGAAAGGCAACGCCAGCGCGTAATAGAAAAGGCCCACATTCACCGCGGTCATGAAGACCGCGTTGACGAGCTGTTCCTTCCACTTGAAATCATGGCCGCCGAGCGAGCTGATGTACATCAACGCGAAAGACGCAAGGACCATCCCGCCCGTCTCGAGCAGCAGGCCGAAAATGACCACCGCCGCGAGCAGGAGCGTCAACGGCCTCCAGTTGGTCTTGCGCGGTTCCTCGCCGCCATGCTCGAAAAACGAGCGCACGAATATGATCAGGCCCAGCGCGGCCAGCAGCCAGCCCAGAACCGTCGGGAAATAAGCGGGGCCCATCCGGACCGCCGAACCCATCGGGTAATTGCGCGCCCACAGCGCAAAAAACGCACCCATGATGATGTAGAGTATGCCCGCGTTGAAATCCTTCTTGTCGCGGTTGTGAAACGCCATAGGATTACCTCCGATCTGATGAAAACTATTCTTATTGCCGTGCTTTAAAACACTGGGCAGGCTGCATGGTCCGCGAATGATATCTGGTTTATTGGCGGCATGCCATACCCGCCAGAGCGGCGGATATGGCGCTATTGCGGTGCATCAGGCGGCGAGCATTTCGGTTTCCATTTCAGGCTTGTAACGGCCAAAACATGCCGCACTATTCAATTTCGAACGGTGATTCAGCGCTTTTTGCGCAGCGGCTACATTGGCCGGCTGGCCCTTCCAGGCTTTCAGCACCGGCGCCTGCAATGCCCTGCCATAAGAGAACGACAATGGCCACGGCAGCTTGACCCCTGACGCGTTCATCGCGTTTAGATGCGCGGTGGCGAGTTCCTCACTCTGGCCGCCCGACAAGAACACAATCCCGGGCACCGCTGCCGGCACGGCGTGTAAAAGACAGCGCACGGTCGCTTCGGCTACCTTGTCTACGCTTGCCTGCTGCGGACAATCGGCGCCGGCGATGACCATGCTTGCTTTCAGTACCAGGTGTTCGCTGCGTACGCGCTGCCGATAAAGCTCGCGGAACAGCGCGATGAGCGTGTTTTCAGTCACGGCATAGCAGCGCTCGAGCGTATGGTTGCCGTCCATCAGTACTTCGGGCTCTACGATCGGCACGATGCCGGCTTCCTGGCACAGCGCGGCGTAGCGCGCCAGCGCGTGGGCATTGGCCTCGATGCAGTATGCAGTCGGTATGTCCTTGCCGATCGTGATCACCGCGCGCCATTTAGCGAAGGTCGCGCCAAGTTTTTTATACTCGGCGAGACGCTCGCGCAGGCCGTCGAGCCCTTCGGTGACTTTTTCTTCGATGCTGCCGGCGAGATCCTTGGCGCCGGTATCGACTTTGATTCCGGCGTGGATGCCGCTTCTTTTTAGTACTGCGGCAAACGGGGTGCCGTCCTGAGTCGCCTGCTTGATGGTCTCATCGTAGAGAATCATGCCGCTGATGAACTGGGAGAGCCCGTGCGTCGTGATCAGCAGATCGCGATAGGCGCGCCGCGTTTCAGTGGTCGATGCGATTCCGATTTGATCGAAGCGCTTCTTGATCGTGCCGCCCGATTCGTCGATCGCCAATATGCCCTTGCCCGGCGCGACCAGCGCCGCTGCAGTTGCTGCGAGTTCGCGTTCAAACATAGTCTGTCTCCTGCTGAATATCGTAAATTTGCGTCATCAGCCATCGATTGAGGCCGCCCGAAACGAGTTTATTCTACCTCTATGCAATCGCGCCTGACTACGCCGCGACCTAGCAGGCTGATGCAGAACCCGCTGGGAGCCGCAAACCCTTCGGGGCCCCATGGGGTTCTGCATCAGCCTGCCAGCTTAGGTGGTGCGGTGTTCTCCTACTTTGACGATTTTCATCGTGTTCGTGCCGCCCGCCTTGCCGAACGGCTCACCGATGGTCAGTATGATGTAGTCGCCGTGGTTTACCGCCCCGCGCTTCAATAATTCGTCCTCCGCCATGTTCAGCCCGCGCTCCGAGTCGCGCGTGCCCTTGAAATTGATCGGATAAACGCCGCGGAACAACGTCACGCGGCGGCGCGTCTCGACCACTGAGGACAGCGCATAAATCGGCACAGTCGAATTCATGCGCGACATCAGCAATACGGTCTTGCCGCTTTGGGTCAGCGCTGCGACCGCCTTGATATTGAGGCTGTGCGCGGTGAAAATCGTGGCGCGCGCGATCGCCTCCTCGACGCCTCCGGCTGCGGGACCCTCGCGCCTCAGTTCTGAAATAAATGCATCCTCTTTCTCAGCCTCGACGCAAACGCGCGCCATCGCGGCAACCGTTTCGACCGGATATTTGCCGGTGGCGGTTTCGGCTGAAAGCATTACCGCGTCGGTGCCGTCGAGTACCGCATTGGCGACGTCAGACACTTCAGCGCGTGTCGGAATCGGGCTGTTGATCATCGATTCCATCATTTGCGTCGCCGTAATCACGATCTTGTTACGCTCGCGCGCCATGCGGATCATGCGTTTTTGCAACGCCGGAACCACTGCATCGCCGACTTCGACGGCCAAATCGCCGCGCGCAACCATTACGGAGTCTGATGCATCGAGTATCTCACCCAGAGCGGGGATCGCCTCGGCGCGCTCGATCTTGGCGCAAATGAAGCTGCGGCCGCCGGCTTTCAGCATCAGGTCGCGCGCCCACTCGATGTCGGCGCCCGAGCGCGGAAACGATACTGCCAGGTAATCCGCCTTGAGTTCCGCTGCAGTCTTGATGTCCTGCATGTCTTTGTCGGTCAGCGCCGGCGCGGTCAGCCCGCCACCTTTGCGATTGATGCCCTTGTTGTTCGACAGCACTCCGCCCTGTTCGACGACGCAATCGATGCGCGGACCTTTGACCTGTATCACTCCGAGCACGATGCGCCCGTCATCAAGCAGCAGCGTGTCGCCCGGAGATACGTCCTGCGGCAGGTTCTTGTAGTCGAGCCCGACGCGTTTTGCGTCACCGAGCTTGCACTCTGCATCGAGCACAAACTTGTCGCCGCTATTGAGCGTGATGCGGTCGTGCTCGAAGCGGCCGATGCGGATTTTCGGTCCCTGCAGGTCGACCAGCACGCCAACCGAGCGGCCGGTCTGGCGCGCCAGCGCCCGCACGAGTTCGACGCGGTCGGCGTGCTCGCGCGCGGTGCCGTGCGAAAAATTCATGCGCACCACGTCGAGTCCCGCCTCGATCATGCGCGCGAGCGTTTTCTTATCGCTCGAGGCAGGACCGAGCGTGGCGACAATCTTGGTGCGGCGAGGCATGATATTTAGTTCCGGTTTCAGGTTTCAGGGATCGGGTGCTCACGTGCTTGCTGGTGAAGTTTGTGAATGGTTTTTTAATCTTGAAACTTGTAACCCGGTTTCTCAGCCCGCTCGCTGTTCGAGTATTTCGACAGCCGGAAGTTTCTTGCCTTCGAGAAACTCCAGAAACGCGCCGCCCCCGGTCGAGATGTACGAGATTCGATCGGCAATTCCGTACTTGGCCACCGCTGCGAGCGTGTCGCCACCCCCGGCGATTGAAAACGCATGCGAGTCGGCAATCGCGCGCGCAATGCGCCGCGTACCGGCGCCGAATTGATCGAATTCGAACACGCCTACTGGTCCATTCCAGACGATGGTGCCAGCGCGCGCGATTATTTGCGCCAGGTAGTCGGCCGTCTGAGGACCGATATCGAGAATCAGGTCATCGCCGGCAACTGCTTCGACCTTCTTGATCGTAGCCTCGGCGTGCACTGATAATTCCTTGCCGCATACCACATCAACGGGAATCGGCACTTCACCGCCTTTGGCCGCGGCCGCTGCAAGGATGTCCTTAGCTTCTTGCGCCATGCCGGGCTCAGCGAGCGACTTGCCAATCTGATGGCCGGCGGCAAGGATAAACGTGTTGGCGATGCCGCCGCCGACGATCAGCCGATCGACTTTCTGCGCCAGCGTTTTTAAGAGTGTGAGCTTGGTCGACACCTTCGAACCGCCAACTATCGCCAGCAACGGCCGCTGCGGGTGTTCGAGCGCCTTGCCCAGCGCGTCGAGCTCCGCCGCCATCAACGGGCCTGCGCACGCAACCGGCGCGTACTTGGCTATGCCATAGGTGGTCGCTTCGGCGCGATGCGCCGTGCCAAAGGCATCGTTGACATAAATATCGCATAATGCCGCCATTTTTCTGGCGAGTGCATCATCGTTCTTTTTCTCGCCTGGATTCACGCGGCAGTTCTCAAGCATTACGACGGTCCCCGGTTCAACGTCAACCCCGTTGATCCAGTCACGCTTGAGCAATACCGGTGCTCCGAGAAGCTCACTTAAGCGTTGTGCCACCGGCGCAAGCGAGTCTGCGGGCTTGATTTCGCCTTCGGTCGGCCGGCCGAGATGTGAAGTCACCATCACTCTTGCGCCGGAAATGAGCGCGAGTTGAATCGCCGGCACCGAGGCGCGAATGCGTGTGTCATCGGTGATATTGCCGCTGTCGTCCTGCGGCACGTTGAGATCGGCACGGATGAACACGCGTTTGCCGGCGAGGTTCAGATCGGTCATTTTCAGTACTGGCATGCTTTCGCTTTCGCAAGCGTTCAGCCCGCTTTCATCAACGCAAGCGTGATGTCGAGCATGCGATTGGAGAAGCCCCATTCGTTGTCGTACCACGACAGCGCTTTCACCAGCGTACCGCCGGTGACCTTGGTCAGTGTCGCGTCGAAGATGCTCGAAGCCGGATTGTGATTGAAGTCGACCGACACCAGCGGCCCGTCGCTGTACTCGAGGACGCCCTTGAGCTCGCCCGCGGCGGCAGCTTTCATTGCTGCATTGACCTCATCGACGGTAGTGCTACGCGCGGCCGTAAATACGAGGTCGACGAGCGAGACGTTAATCGTTGGCACGCGCACTGCGAAGCCGTCGAGCTTGCCGTTCAATTCCGGCAGCACCAGGCCGACCGCGGCTGCGGCGCCGGTCTTGGTCGGAATCATCGACATGGTCGCTGAACGGGCGCGGCGCAGATCTTCATGATAGACATCGGTCAGCACCTGGTCATTGGTATATGAATGCACGGTGGTCATCAGTCCCTGCACCACGCCGATTTTTTCATGCAGCACTTTTACCATCGGCGCAAGGCAGTTGGTGGTGCACGACGCGTTTGAGATTACCGTATCACCCGCTTTGAGCGTCTTGTGATTGACGCCGTACACGACCGTCGCATCGACATCTTTGCCGCCAGGGGCTGAAATAATCACTTTCCTGGCGCCGCCTTTCAAATGCGCGCCCGCCTTTTCTTTGCTCGTGAATAGTCCCGTGCATTCGAGCACCACGTCGACGCCGAGTTCGCCCCACGGTAACTCCGCCGGATTGCGTCGCGCCAGCACTTTGATCTTGTCGCCGTTGACGATCATGAATTCGCCATCGACCGCAATAGTGCCGTTGAATTTGCCGTGCGCTGTGTCGTAACGCGTCAGATGCGCGTTGGTCTCGGCATTGCCGAGGTCATTGATCGCAACGATCTGAAGGTCGTGTTTTTTGCCGCTCTCGTAATGCGCGCGCAGCACGTTGCGCCCGATGCGCCCATAGCCGTTGATTGCAACTTTTATAGTCATGCTCTGCGTCTCCTGAAAATTCCCGCGCCGCCGGGAAAGCCGGCGAACTTAAACGACTTTCTTAACCGTCGCGACCACGTTCGCGACGGTGAAACCAAAAAACTTGAACAATTCTCCGCCCGGCGCCGATTCGCCGAAGCGGTCGATGCCGACGACCGCACCCGTCTTCGAATCCACGGCGCCGACATACTTGCGCCAGAAATCGGTGACGCCAGCTTCGACCGCCACGCGCGGTACGCCCGCGGGCAACACCGCTGCGCGGTACGCCGCGTCCTGCGCGTCGTAGAGCGAGGTGCACGGCATCGACACCACGCGTATGGCGAGGCCTTCCTTTTCCAATTGCTCGCGCGCGCCCATCGCGAGCGGCACCTCGGAACCTGTCGCGATAATCACAGCTTGGGGGCTGCCGCGTCCCGCTTCGGCGAGCACATATCCGCCGCGTGATATGGCGGCAATCTGTTCGGCGCTGCGTTTCTGAAACGCAATGTTCTGGCGCGACAGCACAAGGCAGCTGGGGCCATTCCTGCGCTGTAGCGCTGCGCCCCATGCCACCGCGGTCTCAACCGTGTCGCACGGCCGCCATACCGCCATGTTCGGAATCAGGCGCAGGCTCGAGACCTGCTCGACCGCCTGGTGTGTCGGTCCGTCCTCGCCGAGCCCAATCGAGTCGTGCGTAAACACGAAGATATTGCGCAGCTTCATCAGTGCCGCCATGCGCAGCGCATTTCTCGAGTAGTCCGAGAACATCAGAAACGTTCCTGTCTCGGGAATGAAGCCGCCGTGCAGCGCCATGCCGGTGGTAATCGCCGCCATCGCGAACTCGCGCACGCCGAAGTTCACGATATTGCCGGGCTCGCTCCGCGTGACGGCCTTGCTGCCCGGCCAGTTAGTGAACACGCTGCCCATCAAATCGGCCGCGCCGCCGACCAATTCCGGCAGCGCCGGCGCGAGCCGGCTCAGTACCAGTTGCGAAGCTTTACGCGTAGCCACCGTTTCAGCCTTCGCGTTCGCGTCGGCAACTGCTGCAGCCACTTCGGCGCCAAAGCGAGTGGGCAGCTCGCCCGCCGCGCGGCGTTCGAACTCACGCGCGAGCTCTGGATTCGCTTCGGCATAAGCAGCGAAACGCTGGTCCCATTCAGCCTGCGCAGCCGCACCTCGGGCGCGTTGATTCCATTCGACATAGGTCGCTTCGGAAATCTCGAACGGCGCGTACTGCCAGCCGAGATTGGTACGCGTCGCCGCAACTTCGTCCACACCGAGCGCCTCGCCGTGCGCCTTGGCGGTCCCGGCGCGCTTGGGCGCACCCTTGCCGATTATAGTTTTGCAGCAGATCAGGCTCGGCTTGTCGGTGATGGCTTGCGCCGCTCTCAATGCGGTCTCGATTGCAGCCGAATCGTGCCCGTCCACGTTTGGCACGACATGCCAGCCATAAGCCTCGAAACGCTGCGGCGTATTGTCCGTAAACCAGCCCTGAACCGGGCCGTCGATCGAAATGCCGTTATCGTCATAGAGCGCGATCAGCTTGCCGAGCCCGAAGGTGCCGGCAAGCGAACACGCTTCGTGCGAAATGCCTTCCATCAAGCAGCCGTCGCCCAGGAACACATACGTGTGATGATCAACGATCGTATGGCCGGGCCGGTTGAACTCTGCCGCGAGCAGGCGTTCAGCAAGCGCCATGCCGACGGCATTGGCGATCCCCTGCCCGAGCGGGCCGGTGGTCGTCTCGACGCCAGGGGTCAAGCCCGATTCGGGATGGCCCGGCGTTTTCGAATGCAACTGCCGGAAACGCCGGATTTCATCGAGCGGCAAATCATAGCCTGTCAAATGCAAAAGCGAATAGAGCAGCATCGACCCGTGCCCGTTCGACAGTACGAATCGATCGCGATCAGCCCAATGCGGATTGGACGGGTTGTGCTTCAGGAAATGACGCCACAGCACTTCCGCGATTTCCGCCATGCCCATGGGCATGCCGGGGTGTCCGGAGTTGGCTTGCTGCACGGCGTCCATCGCAAGCGCGCGTATCGCATTGGTGAGTTCCAGGCGGGAGCCCATTCGATCGATCCTTGAGGAATGCTGACTGCGGAGCGTAATTATCTTAGAAACCGGCGGCTTTGGCTATGTGACGCCGCCGAAATGCGCGCTGGTACTAAATTCTAGGCACGCTAGCAGACTAATCGTCGTTGCGACGGTTGAGCTTGATGCCGAGCTGCTTCAGCTTGCGATACAGATGCGTGCGCTCGAGACCTACGCTGTCGGCAACACGGCTCATGTTGCCGCCTTCCTTCGCAATGTGATGCTCAAAATACACGCGTTCAAACGCTTCGCGCGCCTCGCGCAATGTCAGATCGAGCGGCAGGCCTGGGGCCGTTGCCTGCTGGGTGCCAAACAACGACAGCGCCTGGTTCACGTCGCCGACGCTGATCTCTTCACCGGATGCGGTAATCGCGAGCGATCGCACCGTGCTTTCGAGCTGATTCAAATTGCCGGGCCAGTCATAGTTGCGCAGCGCGTTGAGCGCTGCAGTGTTGAAGTGGCGCGAAGTCACCTCTTTAGCCTCGATACTGCGCAGCAAGAACAGATTGGCAAGATCCGGAATGTCTTCACGATGTTCGCGCAGGCTCGGAATGTGCACCGTTACCGTCGCGATTGCGGCATACAGTCGCGCATCGAACCCGCCTTGCGCCACGAGCTCGGGCAGCGCACGCGCAGTTGCGCAGATCAACCGCGTGTTGTACTTATCCAGTTTGCCAACGATCAACAGCAGGCCTTTTTGTTCCATCCGGCTAAGCTCGCCAACCTCGTGCAAGAACAGCGTGCCTTCCCGCGCCTGGCCCAGCAAATCGAGCGGGGCTTCGGCCAGCACGGCGAGATTCTCAGGCGCGAGCCACGTCGCATTAGGCTGGTGCACGAACCGCGCGCACAATTCAACGCTGCTGCCGGGTTCGGCAACCAGCAGCAACGGCGACTTCAAATTGGTGACGCGCTCCAGACGCTGCTTCAACTCGGCCACCACCGGCGCCCGGCCCAGGGTGGCGAGCATTAACGTCGGTTTCACCTGCTGCTCGCCGCTGCGCAGTGCACGGCCTACGGTGGCCAGCAGCTTTTGCAGCGCAATTGGCTTTTCGAGAAAATCGTAGGCGCCGATGCGAGTGGCTTCCACCGCGGTATCGATGGTACCGTGGCCCGACATCATGACCACCGGCATCGTCAGCAGGCCTGCGCTCGCCCATTCCTTGAGCAGCGTGATGCCATCGGTGTCGGGCATCCAGATGTCGAGCAGCACCAGATCAGGACGACCCTGGCTGCGCATCGAGCGTGCCTGGCCCGCGTTTTCCGCGAGGCGCACCTGGTAGCCCTCGTCGCGCAGGATCTCCGAGAGCAGCTCCCGGATTCCGACTTCATCGTCGACCACTAGGATTTGCTGCATAGGGCTAGGTTGCGCTAAGCGCGCGCTGCGGCGCGCTTAGCGGCTGACTGAGCGACCGCGTGAGCGGAGTTCGCCGGTAGCGTAAACGTAACGCGCGCGCCATGTGGCGTGACGTTCTCGATTTCCACGGTTCCACCGTGCTCTTCAACAATTTTCTTCACGATTACCAAGCCGAGGCCGGTGCCTTTCGGTTTGGTCGTTACATACGGCTCAAATGCGCGCTGCATCAATTGCTCGGGAAAACCGCCACCGTTGTCGGTGATGATCACGCGCATTCCATCGGCGCTCGGCTCCGAACGCACCACTATACTCGGATTTGCGCTGTCCACGAGCGCGTCCTGCGAGTTCTGCAGCAGGTTGTGGATTACCTGACGCAGTTGCGCTGGGTCGCCGATGAGGTGAGGGAGACGGGGCGCGAGATCGACGTGGATCCAGCCGGCGAGCGATTCGTAGAGCGTTAATACTTCAGTCAACAGCGCGTTGAGATCGATTTCCTGCCGCGTCGGCTCGGGCATGCGCGCATATTGGCGGAAAGCATCGACCATATTCTTGAGCGCGCTGACCTGGTTCACGATGGTTCGCGTCGAGCGCGCCAGCATCTCGGCTTCCGGCGCGGCGAGCTTGTCGGCGAGTTTGTGCTGCAGCCGCTCGGCCGAGAGCTGGATCGGCGTCAGCGGGTTTTTGATTTCGTGCGCGAGACGCCGCGCGACTTCGGTCCACGCCGCGTCGCGTTGCGCCTGCATGACATGAGTGATGTCATCGAACACGACCACGTAACCGGTGCCGCTGCCAGCAGGCAGCCGCGTGCCGCGCAGCAATAACATCTGGTGGCCGGCCTTGCCGCTGCGCTCAATCTGCTTCTGCCACTCCGCATCGTCGGCGCCATGGAAAGCGGCGGCAATGTCGGCGGCGAGCGCTTCGAGCGCCGGTATACGTTCGCGCCAGCGCTCGAGCTCGCATCCCTCGAGCTGCGCAATATCGGCGTCAAGAATGGCGGCGGCGCTGTGATTGAAAGAGCGCAGCCGCAAGGTTTCATCGAATGCAAGAACCCCGGCTGACAGATTGGTCAATATGCTTTGCACATAAGCATGGGCATTCGCGAGTTGCGTTTGGTTGCGCTCGGCCACCGCGCGCGTCTCGGCCAGCTGCTGACGCATCGTATTGAATGACTGCGTCAGGACCCCGAGCTCGTCATGGCTCGCCACAGTCTCGCGCTGGCTGAAGTCCCCCTGCGCCACCGCGCGCGTGCCCTCAACCAGAAAGCTTAGCGGCGCGGACAGGCGTTCGCTCAGCACGAACGCAAGCGACAACGCCGTAAGCAGTGCCAGCAGCAGCGTCAGCGTGAGCGTGAGCCCGTATAGCCGCTTCAATCCCAGGCGTGCGAGCAATAATTCTTGATATTCGCGCTGCCCGGTTTGCACGATCTCGGCATCGACCGCAAGTTGTTTCGGCACGGGCTGCAGCAGTTGCAGCACGCGCATTTCTTCCGTCAGGCTCATGACGTTGACCGGCACCAGCACGCGCAGATAAAGGCCTTTGTCGGGAATCGACTCCGTCGCGCTGTAGCTTTGCTGCAACCGCAACTGGCGCAGTATCGCGGCGCTTGGAATTTCGGGCATCAACCCGGCACGCTCGGTGCCTGCATAAGCAATGACCCTGCCGCGCTGGGTAAAGAGCGTCGCTTCCTGCACTCCGGCCTGTTCGCGCAGCATATTGAGCGCGCTGATGTGCTCGACGGGCGGCCGTACTGCGAGCGATACCGCCATCGCCTCGGCTTTCTTGGTGAGATCTTTCAGAAGATTGTCGAGTGTGTTACGGCCGAGATTGAGGCCGCCTTCAAGCGCCTTCTCGACGCGCACATCGAACCACGACTCGATGCTTTTAGCGACAAACTGAACCGAGACGCCATACACGAGCGCTCCCGGCAACACGGCCACCAGCGCGAACAGCAACACCAGCCGCAACGTGAGCTTGGCGCCGAATACCCCGGCCTTGAGTTTCTGCCGCAGCGTATACAACTGGTAGGCAAGCAGAAGCGCGAGGCACACCGCGAGTCCGCCGTTGAGTGCAAGCAATACCGGGTAGTGCTGTGCAAACAGCGCGGTGTTTGCGCTCGCCGTCGCCAGCAGGTAGAGCGTCACCGCGCCCACTACGGCGCATACGATCAGCAGATACTTGGCGACACCACTTTGCAGCACCGGCCGGATGCCAGTCATATCGAGCATCACGGCGTCACGCTCCAGCGGTGCCACTCGGAGCCGAAATTCCAGTCGCGCGACGCGAGTGCGTTGAGCTGAAAAGGCTTCGGCAGCTGCGACACGTCGAGCCGCATGCGCACCCCGGCGATGTAGGTATTGCCCTTGCTGAGAACGCCGGTCTCGAGTACCTGGCGCCGGCGCACGCGCGACAGGAAATCAAGCGCTTCCGCCAGCGAACCGAAATTCTGAAACAGCGATCCGACACCGAGCCGGTACTGCCGCGTCAGCGCGTTGTACGAAAGACGGTATTGTTGCTGAGTGCTGAAGACTTTCTCGTTGAGCCAATACCAGCGCGGACGGATGACTTCGAATTCGAGCAGGAAGTAAAGTGCAACGCCTTTATTGAGCGCGTCTTCGAGCGTCGGATTCAGCGCGATTTCGAAGTCGGCCTCAAGGTAATATCCTTCCTCCCCGGCGACCAACGCAGCGTGGCGGACTTCGACGCCTTCGGCTTGCACGAGCGTCGCCGCCAACAGCAGCAATCCAAGCGCAATCAGCTGGCTATAGTTTTTGCAGCAGCGCGTAATAAAAGCCGTCATGCTCGTTATTCGGCAGCAGCTGGCCTTCAGGGGTCCCGTCCAACGTTGTCACTCCGCACAACGGCAGCGGTCTGGCATCGACGTGGCGCGCCAGAAATTGCGCGATCTGCAGCGAGTTCTCTTCTTGAAAAATTGAACACGTTGTATACAGCAATTTACCACCACTCGCCAGTAACCGCCACAGACTGTCCAGCAGGCGCTGCTGCTGTGAAACGAACTGCGGGATGTCGGTCGCGCGGCGCAACCATTTGATATCGGCGTGGCGCCGTACGATGCCAGAAGCGCTGCAGGGCACATCCGCTAAAATCCGCACAAACGGCTTGCCATCCCACCACGCCCGAGTCTCGTTTATGTCGGCGGCGATCAGTTTGGCGCTGAGGCGCAACCGCTCCAGGTTTTGCCGCACGCGCGCGAGCCGCATCGCATCGTTGTCGAGCGCCGTCAGATCAAGCTCCGCGATTTCGAGCAGGTGCGTGGTTTTGCCGCCCGGAGCGGCGCACGCATCGAGTACGCGCATGCCCGATTTCACATCAAGCAGCGGCGCCGCGAGCTGTGCCGCAGCGTCCTGTACTGAGACCATGCCGTCCGCAAACCCCGGTAACCGCGCGACTGGAAGCGCGCGTGCAAGCGTTACGCCGTCCGCCCCGACCGCGGTTGCTGCAATAGCATGTTGCGCGAGGAGTGCGAGGTAGGCGTCGCGCGATATCTGGCGCTGGTTAGCGCGCACGGTGAACGGCGGATGCAGATTGCCTGCTTCGAGCACCGCCGCATAGCATCGCGGGTATTGCGCGCGCAGTTTGTCGATCCACCACTGCGGGTAGGAAAAACGCCCGATCTCCGTGCGCGTCGCGCTCGCGAAAAGGGCTTTGCGCCGGCGTAAGAAATTGCGCAGCACTGCATTGATCAGGCCGGCAGCCTGCGGCGTGCCGAGCGGCGCCGCGCAACGCACCGCGTTATCGACAATGGCATACGGGGCGGCGCGAGTGTGCTCCAACTGGTATAGCGCGACCAGCAGAAGCCAGCGCAATCGATCGTCATGCAAAGGCTTTGTGAGCAGCTGCTGCAGCACGATTTCAAGCTGCAAACCAAACCGCAGCGTGCCGTAACACAGGTCCGAGATCGCAGCGCGCTGTTGCGACGTCAGCTGTGGATGGCGAGGCCATAGCGCGGCGAGCGCCGTGTTTAAATTACGGCCGCCTGCAACCGCCGCGACGGTCGCGCTCGCAAGCCGCTGGGTTTCAAGCACGGCTTGCTAGCAGGCTAATGCAGAACCCCATGGGGCCGCCTGCTAGGCTTTGGGTTCAGCGCGCCATCGCCAACAGGCGCGCGATGCGCTCCCGCGTGGCGGGGTGGGTGCTGAACAATCCGGCAATGCCTTCACCCGTGAGCGGATTGATGATCATCATTTGCGCGGTTTCGGGATGGCGCTCGGCGGCGGCAAGCGGCACGTCGTGCGCGTAGCGCTCGATTTTCTCGAGCGCCGCCGCAAGCGCTTGAGGATCGCCGCTGATTTCGGCGCCGCCATGATCTGCTCCGAATTCGCGCGCGCGCGAGATCGCAAATTGAATCAGCATTGCCGCGATCGGCGCGAGTATCATGACCAGCAAACCGACGACCGGGTTGGGTCGATTCTCGTCGCCGCCTCCGAGAAACATGAACATATGGGCCAGACTCGAGATCGCGCCGGCGACGGTGGCCGCTATGGTCGAAGTCAATATGTCGCGATGCTTGACGTGCGCGAGTTCGTGCGCGATCACGCCGCGCAGCTCGCGCGCCGATAACAATTGGAGGATGCCGGTAGTCGCGGCGACCGCCGCGTGTTCGGGATTGCGGCCCGTGGCGAATGCATTCGGCTGGGCTTCGTCGATCAAATAGACTTTGGGCATCGGCAGCCCGGCGCGCTGCGCAAGTTCGTGCACGACCCCGTAGAGCTGGGGCGCGCCTGCCGCGTCGACTTCGCGCGCGTTGTACATCCGCAGCACCATCTTGTCGGAAAACCAATAGGCAAAGAAATTCATGGCGCCGGCGAGCGCGAGCGCGACCAGCATTCCCTGCCCGCCCCCGAGCGCGCCGCCGACGACACCGAAGAGCGCAACGATGCCGGCCATCAGTAATGATGTCTTGAACCAGTTACCGACCATGATCGTCCTTTGCGTTGCGTGCCACGTCGATAAGATATGCGCTATTCGGCCATTTTCAAGGCCCAAGCCGCGTCCCTGG
>Ga0070681_10001626_pt1 | contig 20027 bp, 16 predicted proteins | sample KBSC83BmetaG_FD_65650 | JGI IMG/M metagenome (GOLD analysis project Ga0070681, IMG submission 65650) | Corn rhizosphere microbial communities from Kellogg Biological Station, Michigan, USA - KBS C8-3B metaG | ecosystem: Host-associated > Plants > Roots > Rhizosphere | place: USA: Michigan... | reverse complement strand
AACAGGACCATTGCCTGCAACGGGACCATTGCCCTGAAGAGCATTTCCACCGGCGTTGGGGCCGCCGCCCTGGAGCGGGCCACCCACGGTATTCGGGCCAGCCCCTTGGAGAGGACCACCACTTGCGAGAGGACCACCGCCAGGGATCGAGTCACCACCCTGCGGGCCATTGTTTCCAGCCACTGGACCGCCCGGCTGACCGCCGCCCTGACCACCACCGTTGTCGCCGCCTGGCTGACCACCCTGTGCGTTCTGCTGCCCGCCGTTATTGTTGTTGTTCCCGCCCTGCTGACCGTCTTGGGCGTTCTGCTGACCGCCGTTATTATTATTATTGTTATTGTTGTTCGCACCCGGCTGCCCACCGGTCAGCGCGTTCGGCGCACCGCCCTGCTGGCCGCTGTTGTTCAGCGCGTCAGGCTGCCCTTGCGCGAAGGCGACACCACACCAAAGAATGGTGATCGCCGCCACCAGACCCTGCGTTCTAAGTGCAATTTTGTTCATAAATCCCACCTAGTCCCTTGCCGCCACGTTGATCGAGTTTTTGACTGTAGCCTGCAAACCAACTTGGCATCGACCGTGGCCACCGGGTCGATCCTCCCAAATCTGCCACCAAAATACCGAAATTCTTGAAAGATTCCAAGCTGCCAAACGCCTTTGGTGCCGATCCATTGTTTCGCCGAGGGGCCCTCCCGGCCGCCGGCCCCACTCCAAATCGGGGTTTCCCTCCTACGCGTGCGGCCTTTGGGCGGATTTCTGCCATCGGTCGGCCAGCCCCTCGAGCGTCGCGGCAAAGCCCGCCGGGTTTCCGCAGTTCACGCGCCAATAGGTCGCCCCCGCCCGGCGGGCCAGCAGGTCGACGTCGGATTCTGCGCTTCCCACGAAGATTATCGGCCTGCCGGAGTCGAGGCAGGCATAGATTTTCGACGGCATGACATAGCCGACGAAACTGTCCTTGAGGGTCACGAGGTGCGCCTCCGGTGACAGCAGAAGGCTCGGCAGGCGGTCGAGCGGCACCGGTGCGGATCTATGGAACGGCAACCCTTCGGCCGTGAACCGGCGCGCAAGCTCTTCCGTTCCGGTTCCTGCGGCACTCAGCCACAGTCTTACCCGGCCCGAGCCCTCGCGGTGATGCCGCCGATAACCCTCGGCAACGGTCTCCACCTCGTGGGCGATGCCGTAGTTGCCCGAGTAGAGCAGAACGCAAGAGCCCAGGAGATCGGCGGGCAAGGGCTCCATGGGCTGTCCGGTGGGGAACGAGACGGGCGAGCCGTCGCGGACGAGCGCAATGCGCCCGCGATCGACACCGGTCTCGTTGAGACGCCGCAGCTGGTCCTCGCCCAGCACTTCGAAACGATCGACCCGGCGGCGCCAGAAATTGGTCAACCGCAGCAGCATCTTCAGCATGAGCGACGTACGCAGCTGGGCGGCGATCAGGCATTCGGGATGAAAGTCGGTGATGCGATAGACCAGCTTGCCCTTCCAGAATGGCTTCAGCGGCACGAGCATGTGGATCAGGAACGGCGGCGATCCGGTGAAGAGAACTCCCGACGCTGCGCGCAGCCGGCCGAACGCAGCGAAGACCAGCCGCAGGTCGGTGCCGATCGTCCACAGCAGCCTGCGCAGCAGCGAGCCGCGCGGGACCGGTCGCGCCGCCAGTCGAATCTCGGTCAGGCGTCCCTTGCCCACCGTCTCGTGCCGACGCGACGACGCTTCGGTCGACAGGCCGACGAGGGTGACATCGTGGCCTTGCGCGGCGAGCGCGCGCGCCCGCATCTGCATGTACTGGCCGACCGCGCCGAAATCCGGCGGCAACCAGTCGGCGATGATCACGATCGCGGGTTCGGACGCCGGATCGAACGGACTGCGCTCCAGCAACTCGATCATGCGCGGGCAGTCCTCATGCGTTCACCGCGAGCACCGAGCGGTAGAGGTCCTCCATCCGGCGGGTGACGGCCCGCCAGCTGTAGTCGGCAACGACGCGGGCCTGTCCGGCGCGCCCCATCGCCTGGCTCGCCACGGGATCGCCCAGCAGGACATTGAGTCCGTGCGCGATGCCGGCGGGAGAGGCGTCGACGACCGCGCCGGCTTTCGCCTCGCGCACGATCTCCGACATGCCGACATTCGGCGTTGCCAGCACCGGCACGCCGCGCCGCATCGCCTCGAACGCCGACAGGCCGAAATTCTCCGACAGCGACGTCATCGCAAAGACCCTGGCGGCGGCGAACAGCGCCTCCTTGTCGGCGCCGTCGACGAACCGCGCGAGGATGGTCACGCGATCCCCGACGCCCAGACGCCGCGCCATGGCCGTGAGGCGGGCCGCCTGCCCGTCGGCATCGGCGCCGGCGACCACCACCCGGGCGGACGGCGCGAGCGGCAACGCTGCAAGCAGACGGTCGAGGCCTTTCTCCCAGCTGATCCGGCCCAACGCCAGCACGATGCCGCCGCCGGCGACGGCCGCGGCAACATCGGCCGTCAGCGCCTGGCCCGCGGTCGCGGGCGGTTCGTCGACGCCATGCGGAATCGTGGCCACGCGCGGCAACGACCAGCCGAAGGCTTCGAGATGGCGGGCTTCGACGGTCGAGGCCGCCTGCACGGCGGCGGCAGCCTCGATCGTGCGCCGGTCGATCAGGCCGAGCCAGGCCGCCTTCACCCACCGGTTCTTGCGGCGGATGAGTTCGGGCACCAGCATGCCGTGCGGCGAGACAACGTAGGGTTTGCCATGGGCCGTTGCCGCCCGCGCCGCCGCCCACGGCGGCCACAGGTAGAGGGCGTGGACATGCACGAGGTCGAAGCCTCCCACCTCGCCGGCGAGTGCCCGCCGGAGCGGCGGCGACCAATAGAGGCGGCGCAGGAGGCGGCTTGGAAAGTACGTCACCTTGACGCCCTCGACGTCGACTGGCCGGCCCAGCGGAACCGCACTGTCGTGAGGGCCGTCGACGCTGGTCGTGAAGACATGCACATCGTGGTCTTGCGCCGCCAACTCCCGGCACAGGGCATGAACCGCCAGGATGGTGCCGCCGTATCGTACGGCGGGCAAATATGTCGGTACGACATGCAAAAGGCGCAAGAGCTTGTCCAAGGCTTGAAGTTCGTCCAATTTCAATAGCATAGATAGCCGACGAATGACTTCCAGAGCATGAACAGGGACCTCCGACTTGGCCTACTGGCGGCCGTCGCCGCCATGATTCCCGGAAGCGTGCTCGCCCTGCTCGGGGCGCCGTCGGCCATCGTCGTCCTCGCCGCCGTCGGCAGCGGCGTCGGCATCGTGGTCGCCCTCGGCCGCCGCTGGCATCGCCAGGCCGTGTCGCGCGCCGAGGCGCAGACCACCCACCTGCGCAGCGCCATCAGCATCGCCGCGACGGCGGGAGACATCCCGACCTACTGGACCGAGCATTCGATCACGCCCGAGACGCTCACGCTGATCCAGCAATTGATCGCCGCGCTCGGCGCACGCCGCGTCCTCGAGCTGGGGTCCGGCCTGTCGACGCTGCTGATCGCCAACGCCTTCCGCCGCGCCGGCGCCGGCCGCGTGCTGTCGTTCGACGACGATGAACGGTGGGCGACCCAGACGTCCGACACGCTGACGCGCGAAGGGCTGGGCGCGTTCGCGGAAGTCCGGGTCGCGCCGCTGGTCGAGGTCACCGCCGGCGGCCGGCGCGCGCCGTGGTACGACCTCGCGGGCCTGGGCACGGACGAGCGCTTCGATCTGGTCGTCGTCGACGGCCCCCCTGCCTGGAAGGGCGATCGCCTGGCCCGGCTGCCTGCGCTCTACGAGCTGCGGCGCCACCTCTCGGACAACGGCGTCCTGGTGCTCGACGACGCCGCACGCGGCGGCGAGGCCGAGATCGGCCGGCAATGGCAACGGGATTTTCCCGACCTGCATTTTCGAATGGTCGCAATCGGCCGGGGCCTTTTTGTCGTAAGCTTGCAGAAGTCCACCCTCGACCTCCTTCCCGCCTGAACGAAAGAAACGTGGCGTCTTGAACGACAAGGTCTCGATCATCGTACCAACGAGGAACCGACGCGACATCCTGCGCCAGACGCTGCGCAGTGCGCGTGCCCAGTCGTGGACGAACGTCGAGATCGTCGTCGTCGACGAAGCGTCGACCGACGGCACCGCCAGGATGCTGACCAGCGAGTTTCCCGAGGTGAAGGTCGTGCGGCACGACGTGCCGCACGGACCGGGAGGCGCGCGCAACGCCGGCATCGTCACCAGCGACGGCGACTGGGTCCTCTTCCTCGATGACGACGATCTGCTGCACGAGGAGCACGTCAGGGAACTCGTGATGGCGGCGAGGGACGTGCCGGCCAACTGCGTCGTGTCGGGACGCTGGCGGCGGTTCGTCGCCACATCCACCGGAACCCAGCTCGGACCGGTGATGTGCGCTCCGGCGAGCCGGCCATCCATGGAGACGCTCGCTGAATTCCTCGAACCGCAGGGAGAAGGCTCGGTCTGGACATCTTCCGCGCTGTGGCCGCGGTCGACCTTCAAGACGGTCCTGTGGGACGAACAGCTGTTCACCAACGGTGACGTCGACTTCTTCGGCAGCGCCGTCCTGGCTGGCGCGCAGATCGTCGGGCGGCCCGTCGGCATGGCCTACTATCGCGCCCACGCCGGGCAGCGCGTCGCCGGCAGCGGCTCGCTGCGCAGCCTGCTCTCGGCCGCGCGATATCGCCTGAAGTGGTCGCAGCTCCTGCTGTCGCATCCCGAGCATCAGGTCTGCGCCGAGGCCATGCGCAACGGATTCATGACCCTGCTCATCGGCCTGGCCGGCATTCCCGACGCACAGGAGTTGATGCCGTTCCTGCTCGACGCCTATCGCATGTGGGGCGGCAAGGGCTACTACGTCTCCAATCCGCCGCGCCATTCCCTGAAGTTCTTCATCGCACGCGGTGCGCTCAAGGTCGGCGGGCTGACGGTGTTGCACTGGCTGCTGAAGCAGGCCTCGCGACCCCGCCGCGTCCAGCAATCGGACCTGGCGATGTACGGCATGCCGACGACCGACGCCGACAAGACCGATGCGGCGGTGATCCGTACACTCGATGAAGCTTAGGATCTATTTCCGCCCTGCCCTCGCCGTCCTGCTGCTGCTTGCCGTCGCCGTCGTCTTCTGGCTGGCGGCGCTGAAACTTCCGCTGCTGGCCCTCCCCGCTCTTTTCTATTCCGCACTGTCGGCGCTTGGCCTGTGGGCGCTGTGGCGCATCCATCGGCTGGAGCGCTGGGAGTCGTGGGACATCCCCCGGCGCCTGCTGATCCTGGCGCCGCACGAGGACGATTGCGCGATCTCCGCAGGCGGGATCGGCGCGCGCAATCATCGCCTGGGCGGCGACACACATGTCGTCTATCTCGCGCCCGACGAGACGCCGGGGCTTGCCGCGATCCGTGCCGCCGAGGCTCGCGACGCCTGGGCCGTCGCCGGTGTCCCGCCGTCGAGCCTGCGTCATGCCGCCCTGCTTCCCCTTCTGCATGAGCGCTCGCCGGCAACGCTGCACGCAGCGGCCGGCGAGCTGCGCAGCATCATCGACGCGTTCGGGCCCGAGACGATCGTCGTGCCGATGTTCGAGGGTGGTCACGTGCATCACGACATGCTCGCGGCGCTCCTGGGACGGATCGTGACGGACAACGACCGCTTCACCGTCTTCGAGGCCCCCGAATACAGCCCTCACGTCTCCCTCGCCAACACCCCACACCGCATCGTGGCGCTCTGCGCGCGCTGGTTGTTCGGCCTGGTCTCGTACTATGGACCACCCGACGGCATCGACGGCCGGCCGGTCGACAGGATCCGGCTCGATCCTGCCGACATGGACGCCAAGCGCGGCATGCTTGCCCGCTTCGTCAGCCAGAACGCGCCGTCGCTGGTCAGCACGCGCGCCTATCCCGATCGTCTCGTGCGGATGAATTTCGCGAGACAGTGGCGCCAGCCATTCGACTTCCAGCGGTCATACCTGCGCCTCGGACTCGCGGCACGCGACCGCCTTCCGGCGTGGCTCGCACGCGCCCTTCTGCCCGGTCCCACCGGCACGATCGGCCGCGATGGGTCGATAACCGACTGGCAGCAGGAATGGTCGGAAACCGCCGCCGGCGGCGCACCGGCCGTGCGGTAGCGGCTAGGCCGCCGGAAGCTCCGACGCGAAGAAATAGTCGTGGTCGATCGAATGGACGAGCCTCGCGCCGTGAGCGGCGAAAAGATCGGACAGGAACTTGAGGCGCCTCTCGCTCTCCTCCTTCGGCGTGTCCCATATCTCGATCTGGATGACGAACCTGTTCCGGGCGAACAGCTTCATCATGCCGGCGATCGTCTCCAACTCGTGTGATTCGACGTCGATCTTGATGACCAGCAGCGTGTCGGCCACGTCGACCAGGCTGTCGACGGTCGTCCCACGCACGACGCTCTCCTGGCCGGTCTCGGCCGCGACGACCCTGGTCGCGCCCCGGTTGCGCGGATTGCGCTGGAAAAGCGCGAATGTGCGCTCACCGTCGGTGGCCGCCAGCTGATGGGCGCGAATGCCCGCTTCGGCACTGTTCAGGAAGAGATTGGCCTGCAGCTGTGCGTAGTTCAATGGATCGGGCTCGAACGCGATGATCTGGTCGAACATGCCGCTCTGGTGCGCCTTGAGCGCGTAAAGTCCCCAATGGGCTCCGATGTCGAGGAACACCGCTCCCTTCTTGCCGTGCGACAGTTGCTGCCGCGCCAGTTCGAAGAGCTTGGTGAGATGCGACCGCTCCCATTCGCCGGAAAGCGTGAGGAGCCAGTCGATGGCGTTCTCACGGTCGAGCAGCAGCAGCAGCCCCTCGCGCCGTTCGATCGAATAGCGTCCCTTGAAGACGTGGGAATAGGCGGTGATCACGAGCCGCAGAATTCCGCGCACGACCGGCACGCGCGCGATATAGACGGGTATGTGGATCATTCCAAACTTTGCCTTCGCACCTGCCGCTGTCTTCGAGCAGCTGGCGCGCCCCCCTTGTCGTCACTTCAGTGTCCGAGCGGAAGCCACCACCACCGCCGCCCGTTCTTCGATCGCGGCCTGCGCGCCGATCATTGCCCAATTTCTACCACGCGCCACCGATACCCGACCAATATAGAAATTTGCACGATCCCGGGTTGAGCCGGCATGTAGCGCCCCCTGTCCGCTCCGCCCCGGCCTAGCCGAATCGCTTTGTGAGTTCGACGTAGGCGGTCGCGCACTTCTCGAGCGTTAGCTTCTCGACGATCAGATCGCGCGGGGCAAAGGCACCGGCTTCGACCTTCGCCCAGAAGACATCGAACGTCTCGACCAGCCCGGCGCCACCGTGGAATTTCACGCCGCAGCGATCGTCCCAGTAGGGCACAGAGGACACCGGGCCGAATTTCACGGCATGCGGGAAGTATTCCGGATCCTGCCACAACCCACCCTCGTCCCAGGCGAACAGCGGCACGCCCGCCGCGAGCATCTGCTGGGCGGCGATCCCCTGTGTCTCGTGACGGCTGAGATAGATCATCGACCGGGCGCGGCGGCTGATCGCCAGCAGTTCCTCTTCACGATAGGAGCCGTAGCGAAGCGTCTCCACGCGCAGGCCCCGACGCGCCAGTTCGGCGCGCAACGGCCCGATCAAGGTCTTCTCGTAGTGCTCCCGCTGCCAATAGACCTTGTCGTAGACCAGGACGTCGACATCCCGTGCTTGTTCCGTGTGCGGCCGCCAGCGCTCGGTGTCGACTCCGACGGGCCACACTGTGACAAGGCCGGGCCACACCTTCTCGAACATCTCCTGGACCCAGGGGCTGGGCACGAGCACCTGCCTCAGGTCCCGCTGGTGCGGCAACTCCGGGTTGTCGCTCGGATGGCTGTAGATCGACGTGCCGAACAGGATCGGCGTCTCCAGCGGTATCTTGCCAAGCACATGCGGCTTGCCGAACACGCAGGCCAGCTCGTCGCGATGCGCGCGCAGCCAGCGATAGTCGTTGACCCTGTAGGGCACCCCGATGCGATCGAGGCCATCGGCGAGATTGAGAAAGGCCCGCAGCGTGCCACGGGGCTCGCTGCGTCCCCTGATGCAGGTCCGGATCAATCGTCTCGGATAACGATCGAACGGGAACCAGCGGTCGGGATCCGGTTCCTCGTAGAAGAGATTCAACGCACCGGCCTTGCTCATGCGCCCGACTTCCCGGGATGCAAGGCGGCTCTCAAGACCGGGGCACTTCCTGGAAGCCGGCGCGGTCGTCGAGCCAGTTCCAGACCCGGCCCATGAAGTATCTCGCCAGCACCACGTAGATGATCGTGAACATCACCGCCGCGCCAAGCATCTTGGGCAGGGAAATTTCAGCGCCTGTCGTGGCGCAGGTGTAGATGAACGCCATCACCACAGCCTCCCGCCCGTACCATGGCAGCGGGATCATCATGAAGTAGCGGCAGATGGCGCCGAGAATGATGCCGAGTCCAAGTATCCCCACCAGCATGCCGGGGAAGCCGAAGTCGGCGAAATTCTCCGCCATGTAACCGACGCTGATCGATGTTCCGGCGCGCATCTCCTCCGAAACATTGCCGAGCGCCAGGCGGGCGTAGACCTCGGTGTCCGACAGCTGGCCCTTGTCGGGGAACAGGAAGCGCGGCTTGAAGATGTGCCCCAACGCGTCCGACCATTGCCGGGGATAGTTCTCGGCGGTGTTCGAGTTCTCCTGCACGGCGATCACGGAGCCGAAGATATCGACGTAGGCGATGCGATTGAGCAGCATCCGCGATGCCATGTCCCAATCGATATCGTCCAGCGACGACGCCTTGTCGCCGAGATAACCGTAGCGATCGGCCAGGCCCACCTTGACGTACTGCGACTCGTCGGACCCTGTCGCGAACTGCCGGAAGTCGGTCTTCACCGCGGTCCAGAACAGCGCCATTCCCGTGCCGAGCGAAAGCAGCGCCACGGCCGAGACGGCCAGCGTGCCGGTCCACCTGATGCGCGCGGCCAGCGCGGCCATGCCGAGGATGATGAACACGCTCTTGAAATCGGAGAAAAGACCGCCGAAGCCGCTCACGATCTCGAACGCCACGGCCATCACCAGATACTTCCGCCCCTTGCCGGTCGACAGCACGTAGGTGAAGAGCAGGAACAGGCCGACGATCTTGAGGCGGCCGACCGCCTCGAACTGCTGGTCGAGACTGGGCAGGATGGCGCTGCCGTAGCGATAGAACACCGATGCGACCAGCCCACCCAGATAGCAGATGAACAGATCCTGCGGCCGCCAGCGATGGTGGGCGCGCCGGAAGTTTGCCCCCGGTTCGCGCAGGTTGCCGAGCGTAAGGCGGAAGGCGAGGCTGAAGACGATCAGGCTCGCCAGCATGTACCAGTACGCCCGCGCGACGGTCGGGCCATAGAGGCTGCCCCCCAGTGTCTCGCCGTCGACGAAGGTGAGGATCACCCGGGCGAACACCTCGAGCCATTGCCACAGCAGGAAGAAGCAGATCGCCGCCGGCATGGTCGGCGTGGCGACGATCGAAAACATGAGCCACGGCACGAACGCCCCGGCGGCGAACGCCAACGGGTCATGTGCTGTCGGCGCAATGAACAGCAACACGATGCCAATGCCGAAGAACAGGCGGCGAAGAAAGGAATAGTCGAACCGGACTACCGGAGCTTCAGCTTCCAGGAAAGTCGCAGCCATTTCCGCGCGGGCGGCCACCAGGCTCACCGGTCCTCAATCCGGCCGCCGCCGGCGACGCGACAGGCGCGCGCGCGACGGCATTGATGCGACGTCGACCGGAGGGATCGACACCGAACTCACGCGAACCGGGCCTTGTTCCCGCTCACGGGCCGGCTGAGCCACTTCAATATGACGGGAAAACCCCATCGGGCGATGATCGACCAGACCGCAAAGGTCATGAGCAGGGTGCCGAGCATCTTGGGCAGCGATATTTCGACCCCGTCGTGCCCCATCTGGTACAGGATGGCCAGGACCACTCCCTCTCGCATCATCCAGGGCACGGGTCGCGTCGCGAAGTATCGACAGATGAGCGCCGCCAGGGAGGCGAGCGCAAAGACGCCGACCAGCATGCCGGGGAATCCGAGATCGACATAGTTCTCCGCCATGTAACCGACACTGATCGACGTGCCGCCGCGCAGCGACTCGGTGACGTCGCCGCGCGCGAGGCGAACGAACACCTCCGTGTCAACCAGCGGCGGTTTGTTGGGAAACAGGAAACGCGGCTTCAGAACGTGCTCGAGGCCATCCGTCCACTGCCGCATGTAGCCGGGCTCGGGAGCGACGTCCTGCACGCCGATCACCGAGCCGAAAATGTCGATATAGGCCAGGCGGGTGAGCAGTGCGTACGCCGCCAGGTCCCAGTCGATGTCCGACGCGTCCGCGGCCTTGCCGCCGAGATATTCGAAGCGGCTCGAGAGGGTCGTCCTGACCGTCTGCGACTCAGACGATCCGGTGGCGTACTGCCGGAACTCGCCTTTCACCGACGTCCAGAAAAGTCCCAATCCTATCAGGATCGTGGCCAATGCCACCGTCGCGACCGCCATTGTGCCGTTCCACCTGATCCGGGCCGCGACCGCGGTCACGGCAAGATAGATGAACACCGATTTGAAATCGGAGAACAGGCCGGTGAAGCCGCTCAGGACCTCGACCAGGAGAACGCCGACGAGAATCTGCCAGCCCTTGCCGCCGCTCGTCATCACCGCCGAGAACAACATCACCAAGGCAAGGACCTTGACGTAGCCTGCCGCCTGGAACGGCTGCTCGAGCGACGGCACCGCGTGGGAGAGGTAGGTGCAAATCGCCGAGACCACGACGGATACGAGGTAGAGCAGGAAGAGGTCGCGTACGCGCCAATACCGATGCGCCACGGCGAGGGCCGCCGTGGGTGGTTGCCGCTGCCCGAGCAGAACCAGGCGGAACGCAATTGCGATGACCAGCAGGCTGGCGAGCGAGTACCAGAAGGCCCGCTCGACGGCCGGGCCATAGATGCCTCCCGCCAGCGTCTCGCCGTCGACGAGGCTCTGCACCACGCGGGCGAAGGATTGCAGCCATTGCCAGAGGATGTAGTAGGCCACCGCCGCCGGCGTGTAGGCGCTGCCGATCAGCCGCAGGATCACCCACGGCAATATTCCGCATGCGGCGAAGGCCAACGGGTCTCTCGAGAAAGGCGACATGAGGACGAGGAATACCCCCACTCCCATGAAGAACCGCTGCAGCGTCGTGTAGTCGAGCCGGGTGCCCGTCAACCGGCGCGGCGCAAACGCCGCATTCAACGTCGATGTATTGTCACGCATCGGCTGGACGCATTACCCTAGGCTGGGCCGTTTCGCGATTCTGGCCGCCGCCTCCAGTATACCCTGAGCGGCCCGCCGAGGCGAGTAAACCGCCATGCGGGCGGCGATATGCCTCCGGACCACCGGCGTGTCCAAAGAAATTGCAGTTTCGACCGCCCGCGCGAACGCTTCGACGTCCCCGAAGGAAAAGACAGCGCCAGTCGTCCCCTCCTCGATCAGATCCGGGCCACAGCCGACCTTGTCGGAGACCACCGCGGGAACACCGCACGCCATGCCCTCGTTGACGGCGAGCCCCCAGGTTTCCCTGCCGTCGGACGGCAGGACGACGACGTCGGCCGCTGCATAGACGGCCGGCATCTCGCGCTGGTTGACGAAGCCGTGGAAGACGGTCGGCACGCCTGTCGCGGCCGCCTCGCGCCGGAGTTCGCCCTCGAGTTCACCCGAGCCCGCGAACGCCACCTCTACGGCGCCGCCCGCGCTTCGGATCAGCGCCGCCGAGCGCAGCACGTCCAAAGGCCGCTTGCGCTCGATGAGCTTGCCCACGAACAGGATACGCCTGTCGCGCGATAGCGGAGCTGCGTCTTCCGCGGCGAGGGACCGCGCGATGTCTTTCCCGAGCACCGATCGCGCCGCGTCGCTGGCGATCCCGAAGGCGTCGTTGTCGATACAATGCGGCGAGAAGAACAGCCGATCCTCATGCACGCCGTAATGTTCGAGATATTCGCGGTTCCTCTTGCCGACATAGAGGAAGCCGTCGAAGCGCCGCAGGACGCGCGGGAAGACGATCGCCTTGGCCAGGCGGATGAGCATGCCGCGCCGTGCCATGAGCTGCGAGTCGCCGCGTACGAAGACGGGCACCCCGGCGCGCCGGCACGCGTTCGCCGCCTGGAGATAGGACCGCAGACCCCAGCCCGGCACGACGAAGGCATCGAAGCGGCCGTCGGCGATCTCGCGCGCGACCCCGGGCGTATCGCGGCCGCCAAAGTGCTCGGTCGACGGCCGGGCTGCGACGTTCTCGAGGAACTTGCTGTGGTAGCCGGACATCAGGTCGACGTTCCAGTCGAAGGCCACGCCGAAGCCCTCGCGCGCCTGCTCCTCCGCCGTCTGACGGTGCGCGAAATACACCGTCAGGTCGCACAATCCGGCAAGTTCGCGGAAGATCGGCGTGTAGTACTGGATCGGATGGCTGATCAGGAAGCCGATACGGAGCGTCATGCCGGCCCAGCGGATGCGCCCCGCCCCTCCCGGTGGCGCGCGTGCGCAAGGTCGAGCGCCTGCGCGACGGCCCGCGTCGATTCACGGGCGGAGAACGCCTCGAAGCCCGACTTGCCGGCCGCGACCGGCGCCCTCGATCCACCGCCGATGAGCGCCGCCAATCCGGCGGCGATCGCCGCGGGTTCGGGCATCTTCTGCTCGGTGAGTGTCAGCACCTCGCCGGCGTGCGCCGATCGGATCATACCGACGGCCGTGCTCTCGGCATGCAGCAGGCCGAAGATCGGCCGGCCGGACAGCATCGCCTGGAAGACCTTGGACGGCGTGTAGTGCCGCTCCGTCGAGCCGACGACGAGCACGGCATCGCTGTGCTCGAGGTGGTTGAGTGTGTCGATGTAGCCGATGCGATGGGGATGCTCGTCGACCATGTCGGCAACACCGCCGCGCTCGGCCCGAGGCTTCACCCGGTATCCTTGGGGATCGTCCGGCGACGTGCCGGTGCCGACGAAATGCACGCGCAGCCGTGCCGCCACGTCAGGCGCCGCCTCCCGCAGCGCCTTCAGCCCGGCCAGGAAGGCGTCGAGCACGACGACTCCGGCCGGCAGCAGCGCGCCGGCATAGATCATGTGGAACCTTCCGTCGTCGCGCCGGAACAGGAACGGTGGCCGGTGCAGCGTGCGCACCAGATCGAAGTCCTCCGGTGCGGCGCCCATCGGCATGGACGAGATCACGGCCTTCCTTGCCACGTCGGGATTGCGCTCGAGCATGCCCGCGATATAGCCCGGCGCCATGGCGGTGATCAGCGCCGCGTCACGCACCGACCAGGGCTCGAGCATTCTGGCGAGGCGATACGAACCCCACGCCCGCGTGAATGGCTTCTCGACCCCGGGCCACGCGTTCACCCAGGGATCCTGATAGTCGATGCCGAACGGCAGGCCATGGCGCAGGTGAACGAGGCGACCGACCGGCCCGAGGAAATTCGACGGGATCGTTACCAGCACGAAATCGATTTCTTTCCGTGCCGCCAACTGCGCCAACGCCCTGTAACAACCCCAGAACGCACGCACGCCGACGTCGCCCACCAGCCGCACCGGCCTGGTCGGGAATGTCCGCGCGTGGATCACACGCAAGCCGGGCGCGACGAGATGCGCGAGATCGGGATCGGGCCGCTCCTCGTACATCGCCGGATCGCCGGTCACGACGATCGGCTCCCAGCCGAACTCGGGAAGATAGCGTGACCACAGTCGTGCGCGTTGCGCGCCGACCAGGTTGCTGGGCGCGAAGTGTCCGCTGACGATGGCGACCCGCCGGCTCATCGCGTCGCCAGCGCCGCCCGCGCGCGGCCGTAGAGATCGAGATAGCGCTCGACCACCACGTCCTGGGTGTAGTTCTCCTCGGCGCGACGACGGCATGTCGCCCGGTCGATCGTGCCGATGCGCCCCACGGCATCGCAGCCCTCCTCGATCGATCGGATCAGGAATCCATCGACCCCCGGCCGGACGATCTCGGGCAGTGAGCCGCGCGGGCAGGAGATGACTGGCGTGCCGCACGCCAGCGACTCGGCAAACACGATGCCGAACGGTTCGTTCCACTGGATCGGCACGAGCATGGCGCACGCCCTGCCCAGCACGTCGTTCTTCTGTGCATCGTCGACCGGGCCGACATACTCGATCCCGTCGCGCCCGATCCACGGCGCGATTTTCTTTTTCCAGTAGTCGCCTTCCGGCCCCGTGTCGGCATGATTGCCGGCGATGACGAGACGCCGGCCGGTGCGGCGCGCGATCTCGATCGCCCAGTCCGCGCCCTTGATGCTCTCGACGCGGCTGAGGAAGACCAGGGGGGCGTCGCCGGCTACCGCCGGCGAGAATTTCAGCGCCTCCATCTCCGCGAAATTCGGGATGCCTTCCCAGTTCCCGCCGGCGCGTCGTCCCTGCGCCGCGATATAGTCGCTGCATCCGGTGAAGCTCAGGACCTTGGGTGCCGCGAGCCTCACGGCCAGCGCCGTCGTTCGCATCGTTGGCTCCCGCTCGTAGGTCATGACGACCGGAATGCGGCCGCGCAGGTGCGGCGTGAGATAGGCCACGCGGGAGAAGCTGTGCAGCACGTCCGGCCTGAAAGCGTGCACTGCCTTCCAGAGCGTCCACGTGTTGATCAGCGAGTCCGACCGCGACAGCGAGCTCTTTCCCGGCCAGGGCCGGAAGGCATCGGCCTCGCATTGCGAACCGGGCTTGGCCAGCAGGCAAACCTGGTGTCCGCGCCGGCGCAGGCCACGCACCAGCCCATCGACTACCCTCTCCGTGCCGCCGTACAGCCGGGGCGGTACCTCGATCTCCGGATCGGCGGTGAGGACGATGCGCATCAGCGGCGCGCCTCCATGTAGAGCGAGTATACGCGATGCTGATCGATGTCGATGCAGCCGCCGGGGAACCGGCCCTCGCGCCACGCCACGACCTCGACGTCGCCGAACCCCGCATCCTCCAGGATGATCCGCAGATAGTCGGCGTCGTAGCCGGCGAAGTGATCGCCGTCCTGGCGGAAAGTGTGAGTCACCACTTCTATCTTGGCCTGGCATAACTCCTCGGGGACATAGAAGCCGCCCAGGGCATTGATTGGCTCCCATCCGGGCGCGAGATAGGCCTCCATGAATTTCCGCGCGTCCGGCACGACGATTCGCAGGATGCCGCCCTCCTCCAGGCAGCGCCGGCACTCGGCGAGGAACCGCGGCCGCTCGACCTTGGGCTCGAGATGCTCGAGGTAGTGCTCGACATGGATGCCCCGGCACGCCCCGTCGGCCAGCGGCAGGCGATGCCGGCAATCGACGCGCATGGTGAGGCCGGGTGCGGCGAACAGGTCGAGGTTTACCCAGCCGTCGCGGCCCGTCGGACCGCACCCGAGATTGGCCAGCACGCCGCGGCGGCGCATCAGTTCGCGCCGGCGCACGATCCATGTCGGGTCGGTGCGCCCGCGCACGCGGACGACCGCCGCCCGCAGCTCGATCCAGACCGCCCAGAAGGTCTCGGGATTGACGCCCAGGACCCCGACCAGCCATTCGCCGATCCGGCGCTTGCGCGTCGTCATGCCTGCGCACCCGGGCGACGCGCGAATGCCGCGTCCACCGTCTCCAGCAGGACATGCTTCTCGCGGTCCCAATTGTAGCGATCGCGTCCCAGCCGGTCCGCGACCGACTTCGCGGCCGTCAGCGCCGGCGCGGTCGCGAGCCGCTCCAGCGCCCGGGCGATGCCCTCGACATCGCCCAACGACACGATCGCCGCCGCGTGGCCGAGGTCGGGGGCGAGCGCCTGTTGCGCCGGCGTATCGCTCATCATCACCGGCACTCCGGCCAGGATATAGGTGAAGATCTTGTTGGTCAGGCACAGCCTGCGGCTTTCGCTGACATCCGTCTCCAGCGACAGGCCGAGATCGTAGGCGCTCGACAGCTTCACCATCTCGTCGGGCGGCGCCAGCGGCAGCAGCCTGACCCGGCCGCCGATCCCGAGGTCGCGCGCCATCGCCAGAAGCGTATCGCCATGGCCCCAGCGATTGCTGCCGCGAAGGTCGAGCGTCACCTCCGTCGACGTACGAGCCATCGCCTGGACGAATGCCTGAAGTCCGCGGTCGAGCCCGATCGTCTGCGAGAACCAGTAGGCCCGCAGGAGGGTGCCGTTCGCGGGCGGCAGCGATGCCTCGGTCGCCGGCTTCATGCCCAGCGGAAAGACGTTCAGCACCGTTGTCGGCGCGCCGATCCGATAGCGCTCGACATAGGCCCGCCCGATCAGCGGCGACGCGGCCGTCACATAGGCACACGCCGGCAAGGTCGCGCGCTCGATCCGCCCGACCATCTTCATGCGCAGTGCATCCTCGGCGCCGCCGGTTCCCTCGCCCGGATGGAAATCCTCGGCGTCGAAAGCAAGCAGCGCGCCGTGGCGGCGCGCTGCCGCAGCGGTGGCCGGCAGCGACGGCACGTAGTGCGCGACATAGAGGTCGGCGGCGACCCGATCCACCGCGTGCCGCAGCACGCGAGCCGGGCCGCCGTAGACCTCGGCCGCGAGACCGACCGGCACTGCGATGCCGGCTGCCTCGGACAGGCCTGCGACCATGCGCGCCACCCGGGTCGTGTACCGTCCCAGCGCCGGACGCGGCACGCGCCGCACACGCCACGGCACCGATCGCGCGATCTCGTCGTCGGTCGCGACCAGCGCGTCGGTGTAGTCGCAACTCACCGTGGTGACGTCGTATCCGGCCTCGTGCAGCGCACCGGCCTCCTTCAGCAAACGCGGGTTCGAGGCCAGGCTGCCGGAACCGACGATGCAGACGCTGCGGGGCATCCTGCGCTCAGCCCGTCGAAGCGCTGGGCAGCGGCTTGAATTCTATGGGCTTGGCCAAAGCCATCGCGAAGCTGCCGGTGCCGAGCGACTGGCGGAAATTGAAAGAGCTCTTGCCCGGGCTGCAGGTCTCGACGAAGAACCTCAGTGCATTGTCGACAACATGGTCGGCATGCACGTTCGTGAACGACGTGGCGATGTCGATGGCATACTGTCCGGCCGCCAGGACCAATGGCTCGAGCACGATCGTGCACTCGAAGCGGCCGATCTCGGTCGGCAGCGTCACTTGGTTGAATATGCCCGCCGAATAGAAGGCGATCGGCAGATTGAGTTCGTCGCGCATCGTGAACTCCAGGCAAAGGCCCGGCATGCCCGTGGTCTCGACAACCACGCGCACGTTGAGCGGCATCCCGGGCACGAAGCGCTCCGTCGGCTTGCCGTCGGCGTCGAGCAGGTCCGCCGACACCAGGGTCGAATCGCCGCCGCGCCCCCAATTGAGCCGCTCAGCCGTCTTGCCGAGCGTCGCGGTATAATGCGCCAGCGCGGCCTGAACCGGTCCGTCGAAGGTGAGTTGACCCGCGCGCAGCACCAGCGCGCGACGCGTGAGCGCCGTGACCGCCGCGAGATTGTGGCTGACGAACAGCACGGTACGGCCGCTGTTGGCGACTTCGGACATGCGGTCGAGACAACGGGCCTGGAACTCGGCGTCGCCCACCGCCAGCACCTCGTCGATCACCAGGATCTCCGCCTCGAGGTGGGCAGCGACCGCGAAGGCGAGACGCGCGTACATGCCGACCGAGTAACGCTTGACCGGCGTATCGATGAACTTCTCGACGCCCGCGAAAGCCACGATCTCGTCGAAACGGCGTCGGACCTCGGCGCGCGTCATGCCGAGGATGGCACCGTTCAGGAACACGTTCTCGCGGCCCGTGAGCTCGGGGTGGAAGCCGGTGCCGACCTCGAGCAGGCTGGTGACGCGGCCGTCGATCTCGATGCGGCCGGTCGTCGGCTCGGTGATGCGCGACAGTATCTTCAGCAGCGTCGACTTGCCGGCGCCGTTGTGGCCGATGATGCTGACCAGCTCGCCGCGCTTGATCTCGAAGTTGACGTCGCGCAACGCCCAGAATTCCTCGAACTCGTCGCCGGCGATGCCGCCGCTGCCCTTCAGCACCGACTTTCCCATGCTGAAGAAGCGCCGCACGCCGTTCACCATGGCGTCGCGGAACAGCGCGTGCTGCTCGACCCGGTGGCCGATGATGAATTTCTTGCCGACTCCCTCGGCGCGGATGACGGTGTCGGCCATGGTCAGATCAGGTCGGCGAAGGCGCGTTCGGTGCGGCGGAAGCTCCAGACGCCGAGCCACAGCAGGACAGCCGTCACCACGAGGCTGAGCAGGAAGCCCGGCAGGTAGATCGGGCTCGTGCCACCAACGACGCACCAGCGGAAGCCGTCGATCACGCCGACCATCGGATTGAGATTGTAAAGCAGGCGCCACTCCGGCGGCACGATCGCGCTCGAGAAGCCAACCGGCGAGGCGTAGAGGCCGAACTGCAGGATGAACGGCACGACGAAACGGAAGTCGCGGTACTTGACCACCGTCGCCGCAGACCACAGCGCCGGACCGATGCTGACCAGCAGCGCGAGCAGGACGAAGACCGGCAGCAGCAGTATCTGCCAGCCCGGCACGACGCGATACCAGATCATCAGCGCCACGAGGATCGACAGGCTGACGGCGAAGTCGATCAGGGCGACGACGACGGTCGACAGCGGCACGATCAGGCGGGGGAAGTAGACCTTGCTGATCAGGTTCGAGTTGCTCATCACGCTGCTCGAGGCGTCGCCGAACACCGAGGAGAACAGCGTCCACGGCAGCAGGCCGGCATAGACCAGGACGGCATAGGGAACGCCATCGCCCGACAGCTTGGCGATGTGCCCGAAAACGATGGTGAAGATCACCATGGTCATGAACGGCCGCACGAACGCCCAGGCGATGCCGATGACGGTCTGCTTGTAGCGCACCGCGACGTCGCGCCAGGCCAGGATGAAGAACAGCTCCCGATAGCGCCACAGGTCATACCAGTACTGGCGGTCGGCACGCCCGGCCTCGAGGATGAGCCGGGTCGCAGGGGGATGGTCGGCGGCACTCATGATGCGCCTCTCATACGACGCGGCTGTGCCAGTAGGCGAGCGAGGAGTAGCCTGGCGCCAGCGGCAAAGTGCGGCCGGCGGTAGGGTTCGACCGCCGCCGGATCGGCTTTTCCCTGCCCCAGCAGACGGGCAATCGCCTCCACGAGGGCCGCATTGTCGGCCGGATCGACGATGACGCCGATCCGCTCGTCGGGAATAGCGTCGGCGCTGCCGCCGCCCATGCCGCCCACCGACTTCAGCCCGCAGGCGGCCGCCTCGAGATAAACGATGCCGAAACCCTCCTGTGTGCTGGGCATGACGTAGAGGTCGCACAGGCGATAGAGGTCAGGCAGGTCCTTGTCGGGTACGAAGCCGAGGAAGCGCACGGCGCCGGGGTCCCTCGCCAGCTCGGCCGCCCGGCGTTCCAGATAGGCCCGGTCGTCGCCATCCCCGGCCACGAGATAGAGAAGCGTCGGAAAGCAGGCGCGCAGCGCCGGCAGCACCGCGAAGATCTGCTCGTGTCCCTTGTAGCGTTCGGTCGATGACAGGCGCCCGACCGTCAGCAGCACCGGCCCCGGGCCGAGCTGCAGGCGCGCGGCCAGCTCGGGCGACGGCTTGCCCGGCCCGAACATGTCGCGGATGGTGTTGGGCAGGACGCGCACCTGGTCGGGCGCAAGCCGCGCCCACGACATCAGGATCTGCCGCGTCCCGCGGCTCACCGCCGTCACCATATCGGACGCCTCGATCGCCCGCCGCACGATCGCGCGACGATCTTCCCAGATATCGGTGCCGTGAACCTGCATCCACCAGCGCACGCGCAGCAGCCGGGCAATTGCCCAAGCCAGCGGCGACATGAACGCATGACCGCAGAACAGGAGGTCGAAGGGCCCTTCTGTCAGTGCCGTGCGCAGCGCGGCGACGGCATAGGCCAGGCGTCCGTAGACCGGCGGAAGCTGACGAATGCCGGCGGGCAAGGCCAGGCCACTCGCGTCGTCGAGCCGCGGCAGGATCACGATCCTGGCGCCGCCGGCGGCCAGCGCCTCGAACAGATCCTGGTTGTAGCGAGCGATGCCGCCCTTGCCGGCATAGCAGTCACCGACCAGTGCGAGGATGCGGGC
>Ga0070681_10001625_pt1 | contig 20031 bp, 20 predicted proteins | sample KBSC83BmetaG_FD_65650 | JGI IMG/M metagenome (GOLD analysis project Ga0070681, IMG submission 65650) | Corn rhizosphere microbial communities from Kellogg Biological Station, Michigan, USA - KBS C8-3B metaG | ecosystem: Host-associated > Plants > Roots > Rhizosphere | place: USA: Michigan... | reverse complement strand
TCTCTGCCTGTTAGCTTGACGCAGCCGGCCTCAATGGTCGAATGGCAGTTCTTGGCGGTGAGCGCCGGCAAGACGCGGGTGGCGATGTATTTGTTTAAGAGGTTTTCGCTCTCAGTCCCGACGGCGTTCTGTGAAGTAGCAGAAAACTTCGACTCCAGGCCGTTGACCATGGTCTCGATCTTCAGCGGCAGCATGGCCAGAAAGACGAAAATAGCCGTTACTAGGCTACCGCCGGCCGCGGCGCCGGCGATGGCGATCTTTTTCTTAAAAGCAGAGTCGCTGCTGTAGAGTTTGGAGAGTGCTTTAGATTTTTGCGAACCTTTGCCGGTGTAGCCCTTGCCGAGTTTTTCGTTGATGCTATCGGCGGCGCTGAAGCGCGAACGGTCCGGCTCTTTTTCCTCACTTTTTTTGAGGCTTTTCGCGTCCGCGAGTTTTGACGAGCCCGATGTGTCGGCGCTCGGGGCGCTGTAGTTGTCTTCGAGCGATCGCTGCTCGGCTAATTTCTGTGAGCCGGATTCCGTAGCTGACGGGCCATGAAAAGACTCTTCGAGCTGTCTCAGGGAGTCGGTGTCTTGGTCGTCGTAAACGTTGTTAGGCATGGTGTGTTAAGAAAGGTGGTTCATGCTGCCAGGCGTCAGCTGGTTCTGGAGGTCAATAGTCCCTGTTGGTTGATTAAAATCTCCGGCCTGCTGCATGGCGGCAATCTGGGCTGGGTTGGTGGTGATGAGACCGGTTTCGGTAGGGCTGGCCACGACTTGCAGGTGCACGTGGTTCTGGCCGGCAAAGAAGAGTCCCTGCCCGACCGGGAACTGGCTGAGGCGTTTCTTCTCTTCGCTCGTCAGCTTAAAGACGTCACTTAACACATCGACGGCCGACGGCGATTGCTTGAGCAGGAATTGCATGCTGGCGTTAGCCACGATTGCCCGGCCCATGCGTGAGCCCATAAAATCTTCGACATCCTGGGTGATGGTGGTGATGCCGAGGTTGTACTTACGGGCCCGTTTAGCGAGTGAGAACAAGAAGTTGGCCGAGTCTTCGTACTTCATCAGTTGCCAAGCTTCATCGACGATCAGGATGCGCTTGCGCTGATCGCTTTTCGTCTTGTTCCAGATGTAATTCAGGACGATATACATGGCTACGGGGCGCAGCTCGTCTTCCAGGTCGCGGATGTTAAAGACGACCAGCGGATTGTTGATGTCTATGTTGCTCGGTTGGCTGAAGATGCCGGCGAACGTGCCGGTGGTGTATTTGCGCAGGCGTTGGGCTAGCTGTGGGCCGGTGCCACCCATGTGCAACAGCGTGTCGTAAAGGTCGGCAATGGTCGGCGGCGGAGAGGTATGGGTCAGCGGGTCGTTGGTGATGCCGGCCTTGGCGTAGGTTTCAATCAGCGCCGCGTCGAGGTCGGCCTCTTCGCTGGGCGCCAGGGCTGGCGTCAACACGCTGTTACCGCCCATCATTTGCGCCTGGGCGCCGCCCATCATCAGGCGTAGCAGACCGTGCAGTGTGATCAGGTTGGAGCGCAGGGCGTTGTCGGCCTCTTCGGTGTCAACCACCTGAGGTAGGTCAAAAGGATTGATGCGTGTGGTGCTGTTTAAGCTCAGACGCACGTAAGCCCCGGCCACGGCGTCGCACATGCGTTCGTACTCGTTTTCGGGATCGATAATAAAGACTTCGGTGCCGAACATCATGCTGCGCAGTGCCTCGAGCTTCACGGTAAACGACTTACCGGCACCAGACTTGGCGAAGACGACTGAGTTGCCGTTTTCCAAAGAAAAGCGGTCAAAGATCACCAGGCCGGAGTTGTGCATATTGATGCCGTACAAAATGCCGTTCTCTTGGGATAGATCGGCCGAGGTGAATGGGAAGCTGGTCGAGATGGCGCCGGTGGACATGTTGCGGCGGATTTGCAGCTGGTCGGTCATTTGGGGAATGACGCTGTTCAGACCTTGTTCTTGCTGGCTGGTCGCCGGCTTGCTGTACACCAGTTGCTGGCCGAGCATGCTCTCTACCTTGTGACTGACGAATTCCAATTCTTCGACGCTACCGGCATAAATGGTGAAATACAGCCCGAAGCGGAAGAAGCGCTCTTCCCCGACCTGCAGTTTGTCGCGCATTTCTTCGGCGTCTAAGATGGCGGCCTGCTTGGCGGGGTCGCGGACACGGCCCTTCTCGGAATCGATTTGCAGGCCGGCTTCTAGCTGCGTCACCTTCTTACGGAGGTTATCGAGCACCACCTGGCTTTCCACCGGGTAGACATAGATAGACAGGTCGATGACTTCGTCGAGGTTGACCAGGCCGCTCAGCCAGCCGGTGTAGATCTGGCGCGGGTAGCCGTAAACGTAGTAGGTGCGGGCGTAACGGGTGCCGAGCTGAAAGTAGGTGCCCTGGAACTCGATGGAGCTGGGCGCGATAAAGTCGCGCAGCGCCGTAATGCCCTTCTGGAAGGCGACGGCAACTTCGGCTTGCTCGCGGGCTTGCTGGGCTTGGGCGAGCGCTACGGGGTCGAGTTGTTTTTTCTTGGACATTACTGCAGCTCCCTTTGTAAATGCGGCGCCACGGCGGTGCCCTGCCCTTTGGTGATGACATCCGCCGTCAGGTTATCGAAGTTTTTGAGCTGCTGTCGGGTGGCGGTGTCGGGGTTGTACGTGTCGTAGTACAGCTCAATCAACTCTTGAGTATCGAGCGGCAGGCCTTGGATGTTGCACTGCATCAGTCCGCCGAGCACGGCCTGGACGCGGTTGCGTAACTCGGTCTTGGCCTTTTCAAGGTCGGCTTCGTTGATGACGACGTGGTCTTCGCGGGTATTGAAGAGCTGCGTGAGGCCCGTGAAGAAGCCCTTGCTCTGCGCCAGCGCCTTGGTAACGTCGTTGGACACTGGGAAGAACGGAATCACCAAGTAGAACTTCTTATCCATGATGTTGGTCTGCTGGGCGAGCTGGTCGATGTAGCCGATGTAGTCTTCCATCAGCAGCGCCAGCAGCATGTTGTCGTGCTCGGTGCGGATCTTGTCCAGCTTCTCGATGTACGGCCGCAGGTCCACTTTCTGGGAGCGGATAAAAATCTGCACCGGGAAGTAGAGCGAGTTCAGGAAGCCCTGGTACGCGTACTCCACCGCCTCTTGCTCCTGGGGGCTCATCAGGTCAAAGTTGATGCTTTTCACCATGACCACCGAGCGGAAGGAGCCGTCGCTCATAATGACGATGCCGTCACGAATCTCGGCGATTTGCAGCGTGTTCTGCGTACTGTTGGGGTTGGTCTTGGGCGCTACCTGCGCTGGTGCTGCGGCAGCACCAGCGGTCATTGGCTGGGCGGGCGCGGGTGGCAGGCTCGCCTGCATAGGTTGCTGGGGCTGGGGCGGAGCGACGGGTTGTTGTGGGATAAATTGCGGCGCGCCAACGGGAGGTTGTTGGACGGGTGCGGTGTATGGGGTAGCGGCCGGCATACCTGTCGGTGCCGGGGGTAGAGGGGGTTGCATGCCGGGCGGCATAGGGTACGGTTGTCCCACCCCACTGTTTTGTATTTGCGCTTGTTGGTTTGGATCCATAAGTCCTACACGTACCCACCACTGTTTGGAGACCTAAGTCGAAGCTGCTAGCGGAGTGAAATAACCACTTCACCGTCGCTGTCCTGCTTGGCTTGCTCGTGAGCTTGCCGCGCGATGGTTGCCACACTCAGGTCATCGTTGTTTGCCAGATTTATTATAGCAGCCTGGTTTATCGGTGTCACTGGTGGTTTAGCGGCGATTTCGGCGCGGGCTTCGGCGGCCAGTTGCTCGGGCGTTTTGAGAGTCTTCAGGTGGCCATAGGCGACACTCTGGGAGGAGTTCTCTGCCTTGAACTTAGCGACCATGGCTTGTTCCTCGGGGGTCGGCATGGCAGCGTGCGGCGCCAGGAGCGGCTCTGTTTGGGTGTTCATGCCCGGTGTGACGACCGGGGCGTCAACGAAGGCAGCTTGGCCGGGGGCGCTTGGCTGTTGCTGCTGCTGCATGAACCAGTAGTCGTTGTTCGGCTGGGCGGCTTGGACGGCCGGTGGGGCTGGTGTCGGTGGCAGGGGCTGCTGCATCTGGGCGATGAGCTGTTGGTGGTGGGCGGCGGCACTGGCTTGAATCATGGAGTCAAAGTTGTGAGCGACCGGGTTGGCGGCTTCATCGAGGATGTCGTCGGAGGCACGAATGTCCAGCTCGCTCACCTGCTGGGGCAGACTGCTGGCTGCTACCAGACGGTCAGAGGTGTCAAGCGGCGCTGCCGTAGCGGCGGCGCTCATGTTGACATTGACGTTCTTAACGGCCCAACCGCGGCTGTCGATAGTGTTGGCGAGAGCCTCCAGGCGGCTTTGGACTTCTGCTTGGTCGAGGCCGTTGGTGAGCCGGCGCTCGATTTTCTTGGGCACCATGACGGTTACGAGCTCTTTGGCGCCGCTCTGGTCCCAGACGCGGCGGCGCGGCTTTAAGAAGAAGCGGATTTTAGCCAGCGCCCAGATTTCCGTGGGCTGATCCTTGCCCCACGGGAAGGCGAAGAAGCCGGCCGTAAATGCGATAGGCAGGGTGAGTCCCAGCATGAACGGGACGTGCTTGGCGACAAATAAATAACTGAGGTACAGACAGAGGGCGGCAATGCCGGCGTAAATGAATTGACGTAGCGTCAATGGGCCGACGAGTTTATCTTCAGCCTCAATGTCCTGGATGACTTTATATGTTGCCATACGTTACCCTAAGTATAACAAAAGCACCGCTTTCGCGGCGCTTACAAAATAGCTTCAGGGGTGAGTGTGCAGAGTAGTAACGCGGGGCCGAGGGGCGACAGGTGTGGAAGCTCCACATGGCCTGTCGCCCCTGCCGGCACGGCGTCTGCACTCACCTCTCGGGCAACGGCGGGATGAGCGGCCGATGGTGATGGCTGCGGGCGTACTCCGGTAGGATCATGGTGCTCTCCATGAGTGCCCACCACCACCACAGCAGCACGATGACCAGGAGGCCGGTGTAGCCCCAGACGAGGCTGTACATCGGCTGTTGCTGCCAGTGCACGAAGGCACAGATCACCAGGATCACCTCCAGCCCGAGGCAGACCGCCGCCGCCCAGTAGTACAGCGCGTATACGGAGCGTGACTTGTGGAACGGCGCGTTGACCTTGGGCTGCTGCCCGAGGTATCGCCGGTAATCCGCCATGGTGACTTCCATGAGCGGGTACTGTCGTCGGCACTGCTGTTGGTAGGTGCGCAGGCCTCGGATGGTCTCTTCTCGCTTGGCGAGGTCTTGCTGGTAGACGCGCTTGGCGTCGGCAGTTCTGCCGAACCACGACAGTACGATGACCCCGATGGGCGTCAGCAGCAGGCTCAGTCCGAGCAGAAATCCTGCCAGGTGGTTGGACACGGTTGTCTCCCCTGTTGGTCGGGATTGGTGGACGGTGCAAAACGGTTACTACTCTGCAATGAACGGAATGTAGGTACTGGTACCCCACTCCTACTACTATTTTACAACTTTTAATGCGCAAAGTCAATAATGCTGCGTATGCCCCACCTCTGTTTAGAGCTGAGTTTCGTAGCCAAAATATTGTATGCTTGAGCGGTTTCCTTGGAGTACAGCTCTGGGGTTATGGCCCATAAGCTGAGAAGGTGCCATGCGTGACCAGCTCTACTCGTCGCGTGCGGCCGGTGGATCCATAGCGCCTGCCGCTTGAGCGCGACCCGCACTGCCGTACTCTTTGCGGACTTCCAGGAAGGTCTGGATGCCGTTTTCGCCGGCTGGCCGCGTAGCGGCTTCGTTGACCATTTCCCGGACGGTGGTGTGCTGGAGGTCACCATCCCGACCACGTGCTTGTAGTACTTGGCCGTTGACCATGTCGGCGAACATGGCAGCTTTTTGTGGCGAAGTGCGGTTGAGGTTGTCCTGAACGCCTGCGACTTGACCTAATGCTCGGTCGACCGCCTGCTTGCGGTACATGACAGTTTGTTCGCTGTCACCATTGGCTACGGATTGGTTATGGGCGTCAACGGCGCTCTGGAGGTTGCGCATCATGGCAGGCGCCATAGAGCTGATGGTCCTGGTGTTGCCAGCCAGCATGTCGCCCGGATCGGCTTCCTGTAGGGTGCCATCAAGATATTCCTGTGCTTGTGCCGCGTCCATACCGCCGCCACCACCCTGGATGGACCTGACGGCCTCGTCGAAGGCGGTCAGTTGTGAGCCGAAGCCACGGCCACTGATGTCCAGGCGGCCCCGGTTGCCCTTGCCGGCTGCGACGGCGTCGGCCGAAGTCATCAGGCCCTGGGAGACCAGGTGAGCACCCTCGTTAAAGCGCTCCATGGTAGCACGGTTGGCGGCTTCTTCGTACGTCTCCATAGTGCCATCTTCCTTTGGCATCGGGTTGGAGTTGTAAGCCGTCGATGAACTAGCACGAGCCTTGTAAGCGGCTACCTGCATAGCCTCGGTGCCCATCTGGGCGCCAAAACCACGCTCCAAGAGAGCCAATTTTTCCCGGGCTTCTTGCTCGGAGTGGCCGGTAGTCCGCTGGTATTCCGATATGAAGTTTGATCGGCTCATGCCGTGTTGGACTGCTAGTGCAGTAGCGTCGTCTTCACCGGCGGCCCGGCCGCCGTCGTTCTTAAGCGCTTCGGCAGACAGATGCTGCATGTGAGCCTGGCGGTAGGCGTTGTAGTTAGCCCTACTTTGCGGCGTGAAGCCGAGCGAGCCACTGCCGGGTGTAGTGGCTGCCCCGACCCGGCGATAAATGTTACCGAACCGGTTGTTGCTGAGCTGCTCGTTCATACGGCGCTGGTGACGGTCTGCGGCGGCGTTAGTGCGGACATTCTTCATGCGGTCGAAAGCACCCTTGCTACGGTCGTTGACCATGCCAGATATAGTACTGATGACGCCGGTTGCCAGGCGGAACGCCAGCGGGAATAAGAAATACGGGATGAAGTACGCCACGACGCCGATAATCTGAGAGAGATCGTTGTGCGCCCCACCGCCATTGCTCATGGAAGCTTGGGCGAAGGCGTGCCCGGCGGCGATAAAGGCCATAACTATCGGGAACATCAGCATGAGCCCGGTAAAGTTTTCGTGCCAGAGTTTCCAGATTTTCTGGGTGTTCGGCAGCACGTAGCAGGCGATGGCAACCGGCGCCAGGATGACGATGATAGAGATGCCGATCTGCCGGATAAGCAAGATCAAGAACGCCATCAGGAGGCCCAATAAGCCACTTACGATCATCAGCAGTGCTGCCGGGCCGAAAGCGACAAAGGCGGCTATACCGGCGCCCGAAACCAAGAGTGTGGACAGTATGCCGATACCGGGGCTGATTTGGGCGGTAGTGCCCATAAAGGGCCCGACAATCAAGCCATATGTATCGTTACCTAGGGTGTTGAAAAATTCGATCAAGAATTTCAAGAGCGGCCAAGAAAGCGACATACCGATGACAGCAATCAGTAGGCGTGGCAGGGTCTTACGGATGGTGTAGGCGTCGAGAATCTCAAAGCCCAATGCCTGAGATACGACCATGACGAGTCCGGCGATAATGAGCACGGCGGTGCCTATGATGCGGAAGGAGTTCCAGGCCTTGAAGTAGTTGGAGTTGAAGGTCTGGTCTATAGGTGTGGTCAGCATGTTGGCAACATAATTGTCCAGCTTTTCGGCGGCGCCTTGTGCCAGGGTGATGAAGGGGCAGATAACCCAGTTTAAGATACCGCCGCCACAGTCGAGCTGGGCGTTGTTGGTGCTGCCCGTGTCACCGCTACCATTGCTGCCGCCGGTACTGCTGCCCGGGTCGGCGGTAGCATTTTGAACGTCGGCCATGACGATAGTGTTTTCGGTGCGGCCGCCGTCCCACATGCGGTTCGGACTGTTCCAATGGTTTTCACCGTATAGACACGATTGCTGATCACCCTGCCAGGAGTCGGCACGATACCCTTTGCCACCGTCGCCATCTTCGCGGTGGATGATAGTTACCTGGCCGGGGTCGCCTTGCTTAACGGCGAGTAGGGCCAGAATCTGGTTCTTGCTATTTACACACTCGCTTGGGAAGTAGTAATCATAGCCGCTAGCATAAGGCTTAGTGCTGCTGTCGTCGTGGCCGAGGGCAGTCTGGATAGTCTTAAGGATGCTAGCATCAGTCACTTTTTTACTGGCGCGCGTCTTGGGGCCAGAGCCGCCCATGATACTGTCAATCTCACCAGAGTTGACCCACTTAAATTCGGTCGCGAGCGAGCCGAATATACTCTTGTTCTCGGACTTGTTGCTGCTATTAAGGGCCTTAACGTCGCTGTCCTTGACGACGGTGTCGACGCTGTTGGTGAGCTTTATCTGAGCCTTTTCGTAAACGGCTCGAGCTCCCCAGCCTTCGATGTCCTTCTGGGAGATGGCTTTGCCGTCGCCATCTTGGACATAGCAGCCTCCCCCGCCCTGGGCACTTATCTTAGGGTGGGCGCTTACAATGTATAGGTCTGATTGATTGAGGGCGGTGCCACCTTGGGTCTGACGGATAGCGAGCACGAGCGCAGAGGCACACTTGCCGTCCACTTGTTTATCGCTGGCGCTGCCGTCGCTGGTCGGCCAGTACCAATATTCACCGGTGTGAAAGACGTCGCCGCTGGCGCAAACGTACATGTTATCGTCGTCACAGGCGGTGGATTTCGTCTTAAAAGTGACGCCACCAGCGCTGATGGTGAATGGGTCGGTGAATTTTGTGTTGCCGGTATTCAGGGTGACCGTGCCCCCACTGGGGGTGATGATGGTGCCGCCCAGGGCGCTTGCCAGGTGTGGTACGGCCAGTCCCAGTACGACTCCGAGGAGACTAAAACCCAGTCCCAATACCAGCTTTCTGTTTATGAGCCTCATTACCCACAATCATACCACAGTAAAACGTAAAAATTTTGACAAATAATTCTACTGCTGGTAACCCTCTAACCACTGGTCGAAGGTGGAGTTACTGGCGATCTGATACTGGATACGCCAGATATCTTCTGACTGCCCGTCAGGTAGGGTGACGTCCTTGTGTCCCAGGCGCAGGTCGAGCTGGTTGTAGGTGATCCGGTTGGGGGCGTAATTGAGGTCGAAGTCGGAGCCGTTGCGAACGAGCGCTTGGGCATGGTTGGGGTCGTTCGGATCGAACTTGATGTCCCGGTCGTCCAAGGTTTGGTTGAAGACGTGTGAGAGCGCGCCAGCTTGCCGTACGTCGCTTTCAAAAGAGTTCATTTGCCCCGCTTGGATGTTTTGGGCAAGTTCACTGGTGGGCTCAATGCCGGCATACAACAGTTGGTTCACGTCATCGCTGGTAATGGCGACGTCGACGTCCCGGAGCAGTGTTTCGACGATCGCTTTGGTCGGCTTTTGGCCGGGAGTATACGGTACGGCTACGGCGGTGGTGGGGTCATATGTTTTCGCGGCGTAGTATTTGCCGCCGAGCGTTGGTTCACTGCCGTCATAAGGGATACTTTCGGTAGGACTCGGGCTGGGAGTCGGTTGCGAGGTGGCGGCATGGCTTGGCGTACCAGGTTTCGGAGTGCTGCCTGCGGCGGGCCGGGGTGATGGCTTGTCTTTGCTCTGGGTAGCGTAGGCGATCCCGCCACCCACGCCAGCGGTGACGGCTAGGGCGAGAGCGACGCGCAGCAAACGGTGCGGCCGTCGGACGGGACCGGCCGACTCGGCGCTGTCGTGGTTGGTAAAAAGACTTTCGAGTGGTACTTCCGCGGTAGCGGCGGCAGCTTGGGGCGGTTCCTGGGGGCGTGGTGGTACAGTAGGCGTTGCATCCGGACGCGGCGGCAGGTCACTGCCCTGTTCGACAGGAGGTGTCGGAGCCTGGTTGGGGTCATCGGGATAATGAGCGGCGGCGTGTTCGCCGAAAGTTGGGTTTGCCATAAGCTAAGCCTTTCTGAATTAACTACTGGGTACTCTTTTGCCGAACCTTTTCAAAGACCTAGAATTTGTGTGTTGTGCAACAATAGTATTTTAAAGCGTAAGGAAAGTCTGTGATAAATATCATACTCAGTCGTACTATTGTTGCGCTTCGTGCAAGAAGATAGCACACCATATTGCGGCATTAAAAAAACGCGGTATAATGAGGTGAAATGCTACAAAAATTAAAACAGTATACTTTTTACGTTGCGCTCTTTGTGCTCCTGGCGTTGCCGCTGACTGCAACGGGCACCGGCTATGCCGCTGACTGCAACGACACCAGCAAATGCAATCTCGGTGGCAACTGCATGGACATCAAGAAATGCGATCTGATCAATAACTACGTGAACCCGTTCATCTACTTCATTTCGGCCTTTGTCGGGGTGGCGGTGGTGATCTCCATCATTGTCGGCGGCATCCAGTACGGCAGCTCTGGCGGCGACCCCTCTAAGGTGACGGCGGCCAAGAACCGTATCCGTAACTCTATCCTGGCCTTAATCACCTACTTATTCTTATTCGCCCTGCTCAACTTCCTTATTCCGGGAGGGTTGATATAATATGAATCTTATGACGATCCTCGCGTCCCCGTTCCAGTTGCTGGCGGCCAGCAACTCTTGTTCCAAAGGCTCTTTCCTGGGGCTTGAGTCGTGGTTCCACTACTTGCCCTCCGGCGATTTCAACAGCGACTGTAATATTACGAAATTTACGACGCTCGGCTCTAAGAGCGAACTGCTATTGATCGGTCTCGCTGTTCTTGACGACCTGATCCGCATCGCTGCCCTTGTGGCAGTCGGCTACGTTATTTACGGCGGCATCCAGTACGTCACGAGCCAGGGCTCGCCAGATGCGACCAGCAAGGCGCAGCAAACCATTATTAATGCACTGATCGGTGTCGTGGTGGCCATTATGGCGGCTTCGATAGTCGGATTTATCGGCGCGCGGCTCGGGGGCTTGAGTAATTAATATGTTGACGCGGGCAATGTACCACCTGATGGCAGCCACGCCGACCGGTATCGACACCAGCACTTTGCCGAACAGCGGCTCCAAAGACCCGACTCAGTCCGCCATTACTATTGTCCTGAGCATCGTCTTCGCCATCACAGCTTCGATCGCCATGCTGATGATCGTCATCGCCGGTTTCCGCTATGTGACCGCTCACGGTGATCCAAAAGGCGTCGCCCAGGCTCGCGATACCATCCTCTACTCTGTGGTCGGTCTGCTCGTCTCCATGGCGGCATACTCCATTGTTACCTTCGTGATTGGAAAGGTAGGCTAGTGAAACGCTACCTCTCTGCCCTGCTCCTGGCTGTCGTCTTGGCCCTCACCCTTACGGCTGGCGCTGTGTCGAGGGCGAGCGCCGCTACGCCCGATGCCTGCTCGAAGAGTACTAACGTACTGTCCTGTGCCTGTAGCGGTTCGGCCAGCGGCTCGGATGCCTGTTCGGGTAGCACTAGCGACCCCATTTCGGGGCAGAACGGCGTCCTGAAGCGGGTGTCATTGGTGCTGGCTACCATCGCCGGCGTGGCGGCCATCATCGTCATCATCGTCGGTGGGATCATGTATATCACTTCGGCCGGTGACGCTTCTAAGGCGGCCAGCGCCCGGAACACTATTATCGGTGCCGTGGTGGGACTGGTTATCATCGCTGCCGCTGAAACCATTATTGTATTTGTGGTAAATAAAGTATGAGGAATATCATGAAACATATCAGGTTACTGGTGGCTGTCATGGCTGTGTTTGCGGGGGTAAGTGTTCTTGCTCCATCGACCGCGCTAGCTGCGAGCGCCAAATCAACGGTCTGCACTACGCTCGGCAGTAGTGCCGGCTGTACGACCACGCCGAGCGGCAGTGTGAGTATCAACAGCATCATTACGGCGGTCGTAAACATCTTAAGCATCGTCATTGGTGTGGTTGCGGTCATTATGGTTATGGTCGGCGGCTTCAAATACGTCACATCGGGCGGTGACAGTAATAGTATTTCCAGCGCCAAGAACACTATCCTGTATGCCATCGTCGGTATCGTAGTGGCTGCCCTGGCCCAGGTAATTGTTAACTTCGTGCTTAAGAAGATCACGTAGGTTAGTCCTGCGCCACCATTGCCTATACTGGGGCGAAAGTGATATAAATGAGCGTAGAGCAACTAAGAAAGGAATCAAATAAAATGTTTACCAAGCTTCGCAACTCCATCGCCGCGCTGCTGAGTGTTGCAGCCCTGACTGTAGTACCGCTGGCAGTGCCAGCTATGGCTTCGGCTCAGGACATCCAAAACAACCTCTGTGCGGGCGCTACGTTGAACGTCTCGACGCAAGGCACCTGTGCTACGACCACCACCAATGGTACGACCGGCATTAACAGCATCATTTCGACCACGATTAACATCTTCTCCATCCTGGTGGGTGTCGTTTCGGTCATCATGATCATCGTCGGCGGTTTCCGCTACATCACCTCCGGTGGCGACAGCAGCAATGTGTCTTCTGCTAAGAACACCATCATCTACGCCATCATCGGTCTGGTAGTAGTGGCCCTGGCTCAGTTCATCGTTCAGTTCGTTCTGAACAAGGTTACCCAGAACACCTAGAATAAATATTCTTCGGAAGCAACACCCGCCTGCGCGTAACGCCCAGGCGGGTTTTTTAGTGGCGGCCTGCGCGCGCCTCAGGAGTGTTGACGTGTTGGCGCGTCGGCCGGCGGGAACGGCCTCGTTCCCTTTCCCTCTCGCCCCAGAACAATAAAAAATACCTCCACGCTAGTGGAGGTATTAGTGTTTCCGAAAGGAAACTGTCTAGATGACCTGGATCTTCTTGACCGTGTCTTGCTTGACCTTGGTAAAGCTGATGGTCAGGACGCCGTCTTTCAGTACGGCTTCGATGTCCTCTTCTTTGACGGGTACCGGCAAGGCGATGCTGCGGCTGAATTCGCCCCAGTAACATTCCTGGACGAAGTAGTTTTCTACGTCGTCGTCGGTGCCAGCTGACAGCGTGCCATGAATGCTCAGGGTGTTGTCAGCGATGCTGACGTCGAGGTCGCCCTTGTTTACGCCAGCGGTGCGGGCCTTTACGACCAATTTTTCCCTGGTTTCATAGACGTCGACTGCCAATTGGCCTGGTAGTACTGCATCCTCTTCGTCCCACTCGTCGGTCGGTGCTGCAGTTACCTGGGTTGCTTGTTCGTCAGCCACAGGTGCCACGGCGTCATCGTCGCCTAAAAAGGCCGCAGTTAATTCATCTTCTTCTAGTAATAAGTCGTCGTCGCGGTTGCGTCGCGCCATAAGTTGTTACCCTCCGCCCCTTTCTCTTTTGAAGTCTCTTTTTACGGGGCTTACATTAGTATTTGCCTTTTTATGTTAAAGTCAGTATAGCTGAGTATCGTAACAGCGTGCAAGGTGGGTTGCACTTATTTACAACGGAATAAATACAACATGAGCATTATCGAGCAGATAGTCCGTGTCATTGCCCCATTCACTTGCCTCGGCTGCCGTTTGGAAGCTGACCGGTTGCTGTGCGATAGCTGTCTCGAACTCTTACCTAAAGTGCCGTCACGTTGCTACCGTTGCCGGGCGGTAACCGAAGATTACGCCACTTGCCCAGATTGCCGGTCCCGCACAGCCCTCCGGGAGGTCATGGTATATGCGCATCACCAAGGACTCGTCAAAGAGTTGATTCACCGTATGAAGTACGAGCGAGCCCAAGCGGGCACGCGTGAAGCGGCCGTTTTGCTTGTTCCCCTGCTGCCCGATCTTCCGAAAGACGCGGTGCTGGTACATGTGCCGACTGCAACGGGCCGGGTGCGCTCCCGTGGGTATGACCATGCTCGGCTGATAGCCCGCGAATTATCACGGCGAAGCCGTATGGCGCATGCCACGCTGCTCGGGCGCCATGGTCAGGCGCACCAAGTTGGGGCCAGCCGGGCGGAGCGCTTGCGCCAGCTGGAAGGCGCTTTTCGGCCCTTGCGCGTCGACTTGATCCGTGGCCGCCAGATTATTTTGGTCGACGACGTGCTCACCACCGGGGCCACGCTTGAAACCGCCGCTCGGGTGTTGCGCCGTGCCGGCGCTGCACGTGTCAGCGCCGTGGTGCTGGCGCAGGCATAAACGAGAGACAAGAGAGACGGCAAACCCGTTCGAATCTCAGCGACATAAAAATACGACCTACCTTGACGATAGATCGTATTTTTCTGGCGGAGAGAGAGGGATTCGAACCCTCGCTGGAGCTCGCGCCCCACTAACGATTTAGCAAACCGTCCCCTTCAGCCACTTGGGTACCTCTCCGTACTGCGTGGCAATTGCTCATGGGCAATTTTACTATGTTCCGTCAGATATTCCTAGGGGTGGTGCGAGTTTTTATGTGGAATTGCCTCGTTTTGGTCCAGCGGGATCCGCAAAAGCGCTACAATGAGGCTAGAGAAAGCCCGTGAGCAGTAGTAAAGACACCTGGTATCGGCATGTGTTTCTGCCGCCACTCAAGCGAGTGGTGGGCTTTGGCGCGGCGCAGCCGCGGCTTCGTTTGTTTGCCCAGTTCCTGGTGTTATTTGCGCTGTTTTTCGTAGTTGCCTGGCGCAAGCTGGATCCGGACTTTGGCTGGCACCTGCAGTCTGGCCTGTATATCCGTGCGCACGGTGTTCCGACGCACGATATTTTTACTTACACTGCCCCGCATTTCCCGTGGATCAATCACGAATGGGGCAACGATGTCATCGTCTCCTGGCTGTACGGCCTGGGCGGGTACGGCTTGCTGGCGGTGCTGTATGCCGGCCTATGGGGCGCGGCGCTGGTAATAGCCGGGCGCCGGGCGCGTCTGGGCGTCTTACTGCTGGCTGCTGCCGCAGTGTTCCCGTATGCCGGTATCCGGCCGGTCTCCTGGACGGTGCTGTTTCTGGCGGTTACTTTCCGAGCTATCTGGAGTCCGCGTCGGCGCTTGATCTGGCTGCTGCCGCTGCTGTTCGTGCCCTGGGCCAATCTGCACGCCGGTTTCATCATCGGGCTGGTAATCATCTTGTATTCGGCCGTCTACTACCGGCGACCGGCACTGTTTGGGATCTTTGGCCTGGCGGCGTTGGCGACCTGTTTGAACATCTATGGTCCCCGTCTATATGTAGAAGTGGGACGAACGCTCTTCGACCCCAGCCTGCATCGTCAGGTTGCCGAGTGGGCGCCGCTATCGTTCGTGTCGCTGGCGGACGTCTTTATTATCGTTTGGGGCGCTGGTGGGGTGCTATTCGAACAGCGGTCTATCCGGCGCTGGCTGCGGCCGAGCGTGCCACTGCTGTTGGCCAGCATCTCGGCTAACCGCAACCTGCCCCTGTTCGTCATTTCGGCTGCGGCCGAGTGTAGCCAATATGTCACGACGGGCGCCGAGGCGCTTCTGGCGGCCGGGGGCAAGCTAGTACGTCGTGGACTGCTGCTGGCGGCGCTGGCGGTAGTACTAGCTACCGCGTATTGGGCGCGGTCGGAAGTGTGGCCGATCAATCAAAACCGTGAAGCGGCTTATCCCCGGCAGGCGGTGGCTTATCTGCGACTGCATGCTTGTGGTGGTCGGCTATTCAACGATTATAATTACGGCGGCTACCTTATCTGGCGCCTCGACTCAAAGGTGCCGGTGTACATCGACGGTCGCATGCCGAGCTGGAAAGATGAGACCGGCCAGAAATACATGACGCGCTACTACCAGCTACTGGCTCATCCCGAACAATATCGGACTGAATTCGCACGCTACGGCATCCACTGCGCCCTGCTGGGACACGGCCACTTGAACGGTCCCATGATCACCCGGCTCGAGCGGGATGGTTGGCGCCCGGTCATAGATGCCGACGGGTCGGTGCTGTTACTTGCGCCAAAGCCGTAAGGGTCGCCACTTGGCTACTGGCCTAAATCGTCCGGAATAAAAAATAGCCTGCATAGATTGCAGGCTACGAATAATTGCTACGTGGCGGAAGGGGTGGGATTCGAACCCACGGTACCGTTGCCGGCACGACGGTTTTCAAGACCGTTTCCTTAAACCGCTCGGACACCCTTCCATTTGTGGCTCAGCTTTTGCTGAACTTGCTGCGTACGAAAGCCGTTTCCTAACGCGAACTGATGCGGTTATATCAATTCGCTAGTCGGTTCAAGCAGAGCTTGACGCCGATAAACCGCTCGGACACCGTTCCGTAACGGAGGTGATTATAGCAACTTTTCCCTGTTCCGCAAAGTTAGGGCCTTTACCTGTCTGCTTTACTGTCTGCCGGTGGCAAACTATAGTACAATAACGCTTATGGAAGAGATGCAGCCGGGGCAAGTCTTTACGCCGCGCGGTTCCGATGAGCCGCCTAAGCCAAATGGCGTGCCCAATCCCGATCGTGGCCCGACAGGTCCGCCCGTGCCAATCCCTTCGCCCACTCCGCCTCCTGAGCCGGTGAGCCCTCCGGTTGCCATGCAAGTTCCCGTGGCGGCTGCTCAGCCGCCGGTCGCGGCGCCCGCTGCCGCCTCCCCACCAGCCAATCGGCAGTTTCAGCCAGCAACCGGTAATGCGCCAGCTCCTCGGCCGCTCGATGAAGCCATCACCTGGACCGCTTCGGAGTTCATTGATCACGAAAAGAGCCTCGGCTGGTATCTGGTGCTCATAGCTGGCAGCCTGGTGATTACGGCGTTGGTCTATCTCATAACCAGGGACGTACTATCTACGGTCATCGTAGCCTTGGTGGCCATTATATTTGCGAGCTTTGCCGGGCACAAACCTCGGACGCAACAGTACGGGCTGAGTCTCCAGGGGCTGCAGATCGGCATCAAAACATACGGCTATCAGGACTTCAAAACCTTCTCGGTCATAGAAGAAGGCGCTATCGCCAGCATCGTATTCATGCCCCTTAAGCGTTTCATGCCTCCGCTGACCATTTATGTAGCGCCGGATATGGAAGAACAGGTCGTAACTTATCTGAGCGCCTTCTTGCCGTTTGAGCAACGGCGCGCCGACATGGTTGATAGCCTGATGCGCCGGATCCGCTTTTAACGTAGGAAACCGCTTCGCTCCGGGAATGCTATAGTAACCGCATGGCGCTCTTGCAAAACAAACATCACGACCACGACCCCGTCTGGCATGTCCAGATCATTATGCTGCTGGTCATCGCCTTGCAGCTCGGTTTGCCCGAGCGTTACGTATTTGGGGTGCGCTGGCTTATACCGTTACTAGAGTTTGGGCTGGTTTTCCTGCTGATGCGCACTACGCCGCGGCGTTCGGTGTTCCGCTCCGCCAAGCGGCGGCTCAATGTCGTACTGCTGCTCGGGGTGGTGGCGCTCGGCAATCTCTATGCTTTGTCGCAAATCGCCCACCAGCTGCTGTTGGGCGGTCATCTGCACGACGGCCGGGCGCTGATCGTAACGGCCATCAACATCTACCTTACCAATATCGTGGTCTTTGCCCTGCTCTACTGGGAAATGGATGCCGGTGGCCCGGGGCATCGCGAGGCGGCCGAAGATGTGGAGCGTGATTTCTTGTTCCCGCAGAGCCAGATAGCTAGCCTGAAGCGCTGGCGCCCGACTTTCATCGATTACCTGTATGTTTCGAGCACTAATGCCACGGCATTCAGCCCGACCGACACCCTGCCGCTGAGTCGACGCGCCAAAATGCTGATGCTGTTTCAAGCGGCAACGTCGTTGGTGGTGGTGGCGTTGGTCGCGGCCCGGGCTGTGAACATCTTAAGTTAAAGCTTATTATCACCCGCTTTTGACAAGCTTCCAAAGTGGCACTAGTATGTAAGTACAACGAACTCGGAGGGTAGCTGTATGTATGAAGATGATGTTCCGGTGTTCCGCCGCATTCTATGGTTTGCGCTGTGGTTTATCGTGATCGTCGCCGTGCTCTGGTTCTTGGCGTGGCTAATTTTCTTCCGCGAAACCGCACCCAAAAAATCCTCGTCGAATAATTCCGGACAAAACCATTCAGCCAGCAATCAATCGCCTCAGCAGAAATCCGGTCCGCAGTCGAATGGTTCAAGTAGCAACTCCGGTAGCTCGGGTGGTACGAACAACAAGTCGGCTGACACGGCGCCGAACCAGCTCGCTAACACCGGTGCTGGTGATGTCTTTGTACCGTTTGCCGTCGCCACGGTAGCCGGAACGGCGATCTACTACGTGCGGCTGCGCCGAAAACTAGTGGCATAACAGCGTAACTTGTGGTCGAGCTGGTATACTTACTGCTAGTAAAAGTATGAATAAAAAGCTCTCACCTACCCTGTCTGTTGTGGTACCGCTGTATAACGAAGCGGCCAGTTTGCCGCAGCTGTACGAATCGCTCAAGCCGGTGCTCGATGGCTTAGGCTTCTCCTATGAAATTATCTTTGTGAATGACGGTAGCGTGGATCGCAGTGCCACGGTGCTTGGCGAACTCGCCGCGCGGGACCGCGCCGTGCACGTCTTGACGCTGGCTCGTAACTTTGGCAAAGAAGTTGCCGTGACGGCTGGTATTCATCGGGCAGCCGGCGAAGCGACCATTATGTTGGACGCCGACGGACAACACCCCGTGGAAGCTATCCCGGAATTCGTGGACTGCTGGCGCGCTGGCGCCAAAGTGGTGGTTGGGCGTCGCAGCAACCGGCAGACCAGCCTGCTCAAACACATGGGGTCGCGCCTATTTTACGGCGCGTTTCGCCGCTTTACGGGTATCCCCATCGACCTTGAAACGAGTGATTACCGTTTGATTGACCGTGAAGTCCAGGCGCAGTTCTGCACCATGACCGAGCGCAACCGTATTACGCGTGGTCTGATCGATTGGCTTGGTTACGAGCGGCAGTACGTGATGTTCGCGGAGAACGCCCGTCTGGCCGGCGTACCACCCTATTCGCTGCGCAAGCTGTTTAAGCTGGCGATTGATAGCGCCATTTCACTCAGTACTTCCCCGCTGTATCTCACGGCCTACATCGGTGTGGTGGTCTTGCCACTGGCGACGCTGCTCGGTCTGGGCATGTCGCTTAACTTCCTGTTCCATGACCCGATTGGCCTGCACGCCACCGGCACGGCCTACGTAGCCGTTCTGCTGCTCTTTCTCATCGGCCTGTTGCTGGTGTCACAAGGGATCATCGGTCTGTATCTCTCGCACATCCATAGCGAGACCCAGAACCGCCCGCTGTATGTTATCGACGAGTCGCGCTCCAAGGGATGGTCGTGAGCCGTCTGCAAGTGCTGCTGCAGCGTCCCGGCTACCGCTACCTGCTGGTTGGCGGCAGTGTCTACGTGTTCGAGCTAGCTGTCATCGTGATAGCCCAGCAGCTTGGCGCCAGCGCGATCGCGGCGGTGGCTTGGAGTTACTGTCTGGGGACCAGCTTGTCATTTTTTATGCAAAAGCTGGTGACCTTTGGCGACAAACGCATGCATCACCGCGTGCTGGTGCCGCAGATGATTGCCACGATACTGCTGCTATCTTGGAATTTTGCGTTTTCGCTGCTGGTCACGAAATTGCTTGCCGACCACACGCCGGCGGTGGTAACACGGACCTTGGCACTCGGCGTTACGACTATCTGGAATTTTTACCTGTATAAAACCCGCATCTTTAAATCTGCGGCCGAAGAACTTATAGGCTAGGCGGAGTGCAGGTGCAAGAAGCGAGTCCGCTGGTATTGTTCTGTCGCAAGCTTTGGCGCCAGTACGTTCGGCTACTTGGCCGGGCCGCCCGCAGCAGCGGGTTCCGCTGTGGTTACCGCTGGTTTGCAGTGGTTCTGCTGCTGCTATCGACCACCTACTGGTCGTTATTGGGGGCGCGTTTGCAAATCCATAATGCCGATCAACTCTCGGATCCGTACATGTTCCAGCATTGGACCACCTTCCAGAGCGCTTTCTTTCCTGGATCACACACCTTTCTGCTGAAGTGGCCGATATTCTGGCTGCTGCACCTGGTGGGGGTGAGTGCGGCCAGCCTGGCGGCAGCTACCGTGGCCGTGGTGCTATTGACGGTGGCTACGCTCGCGGCGGTACTCTACGCCATCGATCGGCGGCCGCTGGTGTTCGGTACGCTCTGCATTGCCTTGAGCCTGGTGCTGCTATTGGTCCCTGCCCAGCCGTACGCCGGTGGGCTGCTCCCCGTCAACATGGCTATGTTGACCACTCGCAACCTCGAATACGCTATCTATTTGCTGGTGCTGGCGTTGTTTGTGCGGGCGGCGCGCTTACGCAGCTGGGGATA
>Ga0070681_10001620_pt1 | contig 20049 bp, 17 predicted proteins | sample KBSC83BmetaG_FD_65650 | JGI IMG/M metagenome (GOLD analysis project Ga0070681, IMG submission 65650) | Corn rhizosphere microbial communities from Kellogg Biological Station, Michigan, USA - KBS C8-3B metaG | ecosystem: Host-associated > Plants > Roots > Rhizosphere | place: USA: Michigan... | reverse complement strand
GATGACCTCGCCGGCGCGGCGCGCGGCTTTGACGGCAATATTGAGAAGCGCATGCACGATTAGACTTAAGCTCTCGCGAAAACAGTAGCGGGCAGAAAGCGCCGCAGGCGACTTTCTGCAATTTGAGGATAGCCTATCAGATGAAGTCCTCCGACATTCGTATCGTACTGGTCGAGCCGTCCCACCCCGGTAACATCGGGGCGACCGCGCGGGCGATGAAGAACATGGCCCTCGACCAGCTGGTTCTCGTGCGGCCCAAGCTGTTTCCGCATAGCGATGCCACCGCTCGGGCCTCCGGTGCCGATGACGTTCTGAGTCGTGCACGCGTCGTCGATTCCATCGGGGAAGCGATCGCCGACTGCTCGTTCGTCGCGGCTACGACTTCGCGCGATCGCGATCCGAATATTCGGATCGCGGATGTTCGCGAGGCGGCGGTACGCATCGTCGGCGAAGCCCAGAGGGCGCCCGCGGCAGTGCTGTTTGGTGCAGAGCGGACGGGGCTCACCAACACGGACCTGGAGGGCGCTCACGTTCTGATCCGTATTCCGGCGAACCCGGACTATCTTTCGTTGAATCTGTCCATGGCGGTGCAGCTGGTGGCGTACGAGCTGTTTCGCGCTCGAGGGGCTACCGTGGTGCCGCCGGAATGGGAGATGCCTCTCGCTACGGCCGTCGAGATGGAGCGCCTGTATGCGCACCTGGCGGAGGTGCTGGAGGAAGTCGACTTTCGGGATCGCACGCAGAGCGGTACGCACCTGATGATGCGCATCCGTCGTTTCCTCCAGCGCGCCGAGCTCGATCAGAACGAAGCCAACATTCTGCGCGGGATCCTGACCGCGGTGCAAAACCGCCGCCGCTCTGCGGGGAACAAGTGAGAGCGATTTATCTGGACTATGCGGCGACGACTCCTGTCGATCCGGCGGTGGCCGAGGCGATGGCGGCATGCCTGAGTTTCGATGGGGATTTCGGCAATCCCGCATCGGTCACTCATGGGTATGGGACGAGGGCGGCTGCACGAATTGAGCGCGCGCGGAGTCAGGTTGGTGCGTCGATCGGTGCCGCGCCTGAAGAGATTATTTTCACCTCCGGGGCCACGGAGTCGGCGAACCTCGCGATTCTGGGGGCGGCGCGTGCAAATGCCGACCGCGGCCGGCACATCGTGACCTCGCGGATCGAGCACAAAGCCGTGCTCGATTCTTGCAAGCAGCTGGAGAAGGAAGGCTTTGTCGTCACGTGGCTCACTCCGGATCGCAAGGGTGTCGTCGATCTCCACGCGGTACTGGGTTCGCTGCGAGCGGATACCGTGCTCGTCTCACTCATGCATGCCAACAACGAGATCGGTGCGATTCAGGATGTTGCAGCGGTGGGAGCGGCCTGCCGCGACCGTGGTGTTCTGTTCCACACCGATGCTGCGCAGTCGGTCGGCAAGATCGAGGTGGACGTGCGCACGCTTCCCGTGGATTTCCTGTCCTTCACGGCGCACAAGATCTATGGACCCAAGGGGGTGGGTGCCTTGTATGTGCGCCACTCGAAGCGGGGATTCCTGCGACCTTTGAATTTCGGGGGCGGGCACGAAAGAGGGCTGCGGCCGGGTACACTCGCCACGCATCAGATTGTGGGTTTCGGCGAGGCGTGCGCGCTTGCCCTGAAGCGGCGCGCTGCGGGCGAGCCCGAGAGGCTCCGCGCGCTGCGCGACCGGCTGTGGGAGGGGCTCTCGAGGCTCCCCGGTGTTCATCTGAACGGAGCCGCGGCGCTCCGGCTACCCGGCATTCTGAACGTGTCCTTCGAGGGGGTGGAGGGCGAAAGTCTCGTGACCGGTTTGCCTCAGTTGGCGATCTCCACCGGCTCGGCCTGTAACTCCGCCTCGGGGGATGCGTCCTATGTCCTGCGGGCCCTGGGGCGGGACAGCCAGCTGGCCCAGAGCTCGCTGCGGTTCAGCCTCGGTTGCTACACGACCGAGGAGGATATCGACGTGGCGGTCGGGGCGGTCTTGGAGACGGTTCAGCGACTTCGGACTCTGGCCCCGTCGGCGGGCCCCCCGGAGCCCGGTTTCAGCGTTTCCGGGGAGGCCGGCGGGCCGGGCCAGGAGACCTGGGTGCGGTTCGACCTGGCCATCGAGGGCGGCATTGTGAAGGACGCACGTTTTAAGTCGTATGGGTGCCCCCATACTCTCAGCGTGGCCTCGTGGCTGGCGTCCCAGCTGCCAGGCCGGCGGCGGGACGCCCTGATTCCCGGGACCCCGGCCGACTGGGCGGCTGCCCAGGACGTGCCGGTGGAGAAACTTGGCCGTCTCCTGGTGGTCGAAGATGCGTTGCAGCAATGCATCCGCTACTGGAGATGACACGGTAAAATGGAGTGCCTTTTCAGACGCAAACCGATGGCAATTTCTCTCACTGAATCCGCAGCGACTCGCGTCAAGACCTTCCTCAGCTCCCGCGGCCGTGGCCTCGGCCTGCGTCTCGGGGTGCGCAAGACCGGCTGTTCCGGGTTCGCGTACGTCATCAACTACGCCGACGACGTTCTGCCCAATGACCTGGTGTTCGAGGACCGGGGGGTGAAGGTGTTCGTCGATCCCGCGAGCCTGTCGCTCATCGACGGGACGCAGGTGGACTTCGTGAAGCAGGGGCTGAACGAGGCTTTCCGCTTCCGCAACCCCAACGTCAAAGGCGAGTGCGGTTGCGGGGAAAGCTTCTCGGTCTGAAGACAAAACCCCGGTCGGGGAGTGTTCCGCCAAGGTACACTCGGCGGCTGTCTACAAGCCCCACGAAAGGTTTTGCCCCATGGCGCTCGAGCGCACCCTGTCCATCGTCAAGCCCGACGGCGTTTCCCGCAATCTGATCGGCGAGGTCTATCGCCGCTTCGAGCACGCCGGTCTATCCATCGTCGCCGCCCGCATGCTGCAGCTGTCCCAGCGCGAGGCGGAAGGTTTCTATGCCGTGCACCGCGAGCGCCCGTTCTTCAAGGACCTGGTCAAGTACATGACCTCCGGTCCCGTCGTGGTCCAGGTGCTCGAGGGCGAGAACGCCATCGCCCGCAATCGCGAGATCATGGGGGCCACCGACCCGAAGAAGGCTGCCAAGGGCACCATCCGAGCGGACTTCGCGCTCAGCATAGAGCAGAACGTGGTCCATGGGTCGGATGCACCGGAGACGGCAGCCCAGGAGATCGCCTACTTCTTCCGGACCACGGAGCTGAACCCGCGCGGCTAGCGGCCGCGCATTCCCTATGGCCGCCGATCCCGACCCGAGCCGCGAGAATCTGCTGGGCCTGACGCGTCCGGCACTGGAGACGTTCGTCGCCTCACTCGGGAGCAAGCCGTTCCGTGCGCGCCAGCTCATGAATTGGGTGTACAAGCGCGGCGAGGGCTCGTTTGAGAGCATGACGGACCTCGCCAAAGACTTCCGCGGCCAGCTTGCAGGGCGCGCCGAAGTCCGGACCCCCGAGATCGTGAGCGTGCACAGCTCCGCGGACGGTACGCGCAAGTGGCTGCTCAGGGCCGACTCCTCTCAAGCCTTCGAGATGGTGTTCATTCCTGAGGATGATCGCGGCACTCTCTGCATCTCCTCGCAGGTCGGCTGCGCGCTCGATTGCTCGTTCTGTTCCACGGCTCAGCAGGGTTTCAATCGCAACCTTACGGCGGCTGAGATCGTGGGCCAGGTGTGGCTTGCGAAACGCGAGCTGGGTGAGTTTGCGGCGACGGAGCGTGCTGTCACCAACGTCGTGCTGATGGGCATGGGAGAGCCGCTGGCCAATTTCCGCAACGTCGTGCCGGCGATGCGCATCCTGCTGGACGATCTCGGCTTCGATCTTTCGCGCCGTCGCGTGACGCTGTCTACTTCCGGCCTCGTGCCGCAGATCTACAAGCTTGCCGAGGAGATCAACGTCGCCCTTGCAGTGTCCTTGCACGCCCCCGACGACGATTTGCGCAGCGAGCTCGTGCCCATCAACCGCAAGCATCCGATCGCGGAGCTGCTGGACGCATGCTGGCACTACATCGACGAGCAGAACGGTCGCAGCGTCACGTTCGAGTACGTCATGCTCGATGGTGTCAACGATTCCCTGAGTCAGGCGCGCGCGCTCGCGCGCCTGCTCACAGGCCATCCGGCGAAGGTCAATCTGATCCCCTTCAATCCGTTTCCCGGCACGCGCTACAAGCGTTCGCCTCTGCCGGTGATTCAGCAGTTTCGTGACGAGCTCATCCGGCGAGGGGTGCTCGCGACGGTCCGCCGCACGCGCGGCGACGACATCGATGCTGCGTGCGGACAGCTTGCGGGACGGGTGATCGACCGAACGACCGTCCGGCTCGGGAACAAGATCTTTGGCGTCGCGGTCCAGTCATGAACGCATTCAAGGCAGGCGAACGGCAGTTGTCTCCGGCGGCCCGGTTAGGGCTGAGTATCCTGGTAGCGCTATTCCTGGGTGCGTGCGTGTCGACCACCACCACCCCGGGCGGCAACATCGAGAGCCAGAGTGCCGCGGCAAAGGAGAAGAAGCGCCAGAACGCCGCCGCACTCAACGTGCAGCTGGGTATCGCGTATCTGCACCAGAACAATCTCCCACTGGCCAAAGAGAAGCTCGATAAGGCCATGAAGGAGGAGCCTCGCAATCCTTCCGTGCATAGCGCGCTGGCGCTGCTGTACGACCGGATGGGCAAGCCCGCGCAGGCCGACCAGGAATTCCGCGAGGCCCTGCGGCTGGCTCCGCACGATCCTGACACTCTCAACAACTACGCCGTCTATCTGTGCCGCACGGGCCGGACCGACGAGGGAGTGAAATACTTCCTGGATGCGGCCAACAACGCTCTCTACAGCACTCCGGCGGCGGCCTTCACCAACGCAGGCGTTTGCCTGCGCGCCGCCAAGCGATACGATCAGGCGACAGTGCAGTTCCAGAGGGCTCTCTCCGTGCGACCTAACTTCGCGGAGGCCGCTTACCAGCTCGTCGACACCGACTTCACGCTCGGCGCGGTGAAAGATGCGCGCGCGCAGTTGGATCGCTATCTCAGTGCCTTCGATGCGACACCGGATCTGCTCTTGATCGGTGTCAGGATCGCGCGCGCGCAGGGGGACCGGCTGGCCGCCGAGCGCTTCTCGAGACGGCTGCGAGTAGATTTTCCCAGCTCCGAACAGGTTCGGCTGCTCTCTGAGCTGGATCGCAACCCGGGCTGATTCCGATGAGCGTGCAAGCTGGCCCCATCGGCGCGCGATTGCGAGCCGGCCGGGAGCGCAAGGGTCTCACGGTGCTCCAGGCCGCCGAGAAGATGCACGTGGATCCCAAGATTCTCGAGTCGCTCGAGGCCGAAGATTTCGACGCGCTCGGAGCGCCCGTGTACGTGAAGGGACACCTCCGCCACTACGCGGAGTTGCTCGGTGAGGCCTCCACTGAGTTGCAGGCGCTGTACTCCAACAGCATTCGTGTCACGCAGCCTGACCTCACGCGAATTCCGAAGGTCGCGATTTCGAGCGATCCAAGCCGGTTGGTCGTTCCCGCGACCGTGGTGCTGATTGCGTTCGCGATTGCGGGCGGGGTGTGGTGGGTCTTGACGCTGTCCAAGGCGCACCCGCCGTCGGCCTCGAAGTCGGTGCCGGTCGTAGTGTCGTCGACACCGGTTGCTCCTCCGGCTGCGAGTGTTGTCACGGCGCCGGAGGCGCCTGCGGCTGGAAGCCTGTCTCGCGGTGGCGGCCCTGGCGCTTCAGGGGCGGCGCACACCGCCTCGACGGGTGGCGCCGCAACTCACGCGCCTGGTGCCGCTGTCCCAGCGCCGCCGACCGCCCGAGCGACCCCTGCAGCGGCCGCGCCATCCGCTGTCGGTGCCGGTGCGCCGCCTCCAGCGGCCGCGCCGCGCGCGGGGCGACAAGCGGAGGTCACGTTGCGATTCTCTGCTGAGAGCTGGGCCGAAGTTTACGATTCAAGCGGCGAGCGTCTGTTCTACGATGTCGGGCCCGCCGACTCCGTGCGCACTTTCAAAGGAACGCCGCCGCTGCGTGTCGTTCTGGGTAACGCGCCGGGCGTAGCGGTCGAAGTCAACGGACGCGTGACCGATCTTGCGAACCTGACCCACACTGACGGCAGTGCGCAGTTCGTGGTGAGTCGGGCAGGGCGCGTGTCGCAGTCGCCTTGAGAGCGGCCGTCCGCCTTTTAACCGTGGAGGAGTGAATTGGCAGAACAGATCCAGCGTGTTCGCGGCATGAATGACATCCTGCCCGAGGCCATTGGCGCCTGGCAGTACCTCGAGAACACCGTCCGCGAGCTGCTGACTTCCTACGGCTACGAGGAGATCCGCGTACCTGTCGTCGAGCACACCTCGCTCTTCAAGCGGGCCATCGGTGAATTCACCGATGTCGTCGAAAAGGAGATGTACACCTTCGACATGGGTGAGGAGAGCCTCACACTGCGGCCGGAAGCGACCGCGGGAATCATGCGGGCGGCCATCTCGAACGGAATGCTGCGCGGCGCGCGGCACAAGCTGTGGTGTACCGGTCCGATGTTCCGGCACGAGAAGCCCCAGGAAGGCCGTTATCGGCAGTTTTATCAGGTCGATGTCGAGGCCCTGGGCTTTCCCGGTCCCGATGTCGACGCAGAGCTCATTGCGCTGACCGCGCGCCTGTGGCGAAAGCTCGGAATCGAGCGAGTCGCGCTGCAGGTCAACTCCCTGGGAACTCCGGATTCCCGCCGGGCCTACCGGGAGCTGCTGATCGCCTATTTTCGCGGACACGAATCCAGGCTCGACGGCGACAGCCGCCGGCGGCTGGAGGGCAATCCGCTGCGCATTCTGGACAGCAAGAACCCGGACATGCAGGACATCGTCGCGGCCGCACCGCTGCTGACCGATCACCTCGACCCGGAGTCCAAGGACCACTTCGACACCCTCTGCGCCATGCTGCGCGACGTCGGCGTGCCTTATACGGTCAATCCGCGCCTGGTTCGGGGCCTCGACTACTACTCCCGGACGGTTTTCGAATGGGTCAATACGGACGCTCAGGGCGCGCAGAATGCCGTATGCTCCGGCGGCCGTTACGATGGGCTCATTGCGCAGCTGGGCGGCGAATCGACCCCCGGAGTGGGTTTTGCCATGGGGGTCGAGAGGGTCGTGAAGCTGCTCGTCCAGGCGGAACGTGCACCTCCCCAGGCCGCGGCGGATGTCTACGTCGTCGTGAGCGGTGCCCAGGCGGCTCGCGCCGGACTCGGGCTCGTCGAGAAGCTGCGCGAGGCGCTGCCTCATCGGCGCTTCGAGCTGAATCTGGGCGGGGGTAATTTCAAGGCCCAGTTTCGCCGGGCGGACCGCAGCCGGGCCGCGGTCGCGCTGATCGTCGGCGATGACGAGCTGGCCCGGGGCGTGGTGGCAGTGAAACCTTTGCGGCGTGAGCTCGGTCAGAGCGAATGTCCGATCGAGGCACTGGCGGCGGGGGTCGAAGCCGCTCTGGCGGACACGCCGGACACGCCGCAATAACGGCAAGTAGGGGATAAAGTGGAAGATTACCTGTCCGAAACCGAGAAGTGGGAATGGATCAAGGGCTGGCTGCGCCAGAATATCCCCTGGATCCTGGCCGGCATCGCTATCGGTGCGGCGGGCGTGGGCGGCTACCGCTGGTATCTCAGCCACGTCGATGCGCGCGGGATGGAGGCTGGAGGGCTTTACCAGCAGGTGGTGGAGGGCTTCGGCAAAGGCGACCGGACCAACGCGATGGTCAGCCTGGGGAAGCTGGAACGCGAGTATCCGGCCTCTCCCTATGTGGATCAGGCGAAGCTGCTGGCCGCCCGTGAGTACGTCGAATCGGGTGAGCTCGATAAAGCGCATACCGAGCTGCAGAACGTCATGGAGCACACCAAGGATCAGGATCTCGGCTTGGTTACCCGGCTGCGCCTGGCCCGGGTGCAGATCGCGCAACAGAAGCCCGACGACGCGATTGCCACGTTGGGCGGCATTGCCGATTCGGGAGCGTTCGCTCCCCGTTTTCATGAGGTCCGCGGGGATGCGTATCACGCCAAAGGCGACAACGCCGCGGCGTTGAAGGAGTACCAGGCCGCCCGGACGGGCGATCTGAGCGGCGTGACGGATACGCAGTTGCTCGATCTGAAGATCACCGACCTGCTGGCCGACACCCACACTCCGGGCTCCACTCCTTCCACATCGAAGCAGCCCGCGGCTGCGGCAGCGAAGTAGACAACATGCGACGTTGGACCCTCCTGATCGCGCTCGTTTTCCTGGCGGCTTGCTCCAAAAACAAGGATATCGACAAGCCGGCGGCGCTCGTGTCCTTCTCGTCGACGCTGAAAGTCGACAAGGTGTGGACGGCCAAGGTCGGCGACAAGAAGAGCGTGCCCTTGAGGCTCGGGCTTGGACTCGCGGTCGACGGCCCTCGTGTGTATGCCGCTGGCCGCAAGGGCGAGGTCGCGGCCTACGACGTGAATACGGGTCATCAGGTATGGCGCGTGCGCCTCAAGTCGATACTCGCGGGCGGCCCGGGTGTAGGCGATGACCTCGTCGTGATTGGTTCGACCCACGGCGATGTCTTCGCACTGAATGCCAAAACCGGCGCGATGGTGTGGAAGATCAAGGTGAACGGCGAAGTGTTGTCGCCGGCTGCGATTTCCGAACGGCTCATCGTTTTACGCACGGTTGACGGGAAGTTACATGGCTTGGCGCCGGCAGACGGCCACGAGCTGTGGGCGCAGGAACAACAGGTCCCGCGCCTCTCGCTGCGCGGCACGGCGACTCCTGTGCTCAAAGGCGACCTTGCCTTGTGCGGCTTCGATAACGGCAAAGTCGTTGCCGTGAATATCAACGATGGCAGCGTTCAGTGGGAAGCGACGGTGTCGCCTCCGCACGGCAAGACGGAGCTCGAGCGCCTGGTCGATATCGACTCGGCGATCGATGTGTCCGGTAGCGACGTCTACGCTGTTGGTTTCCAGGGCCGTATCGCGATGCTGGCTCTCGATACCGGCCAGGTGTGGTGGGCGCATGACGCGTCCAGCTATCACGGACTGGGTCTCGACGAGGACGCTTTGTACATGGCTTCCGCGGATGGCGATGTCATCGCCATGCGTAAGCGCACGGGCGTGGAAATCTGGCGTCAAAGCGCCCTGGCGCATCGTCGCTTGAGCTCGCTTGCCGTGTCCGACAACGCGATCATCGTTGGCGACTACAAGGGCTATGTGCACTGGTTCGACAAGGCGACCGGTGCCCTCGAGGCGAGGTCTCAGGCCGGGAAGGTCAGGATCAGCAACCCGCCCATCGTCGTGGGGAACATGGTGCTCGTCATCAACGACGGCGGCCTGATTACGGCGTACCGGACGTCGCCCATTCCGGGGGCGAAGTCGCGGCCCGCGCCGGCTGCTGCGGCACCGGCGCCGAACCCGGCCCCGGCACCGGAGGCGCAGAAGGACAACGTCGCCGCGCCCAGTACGCCGGTCGAACCGCCCGCGCCGCCGCCCGAGGCACCGGCGAGCCCACCGAGCCCTGCGGCGCCTCCGGCGAGCCCAGCGACCCCGCCGACTCCGAACTGAAGCATGTCCGTCGGATGTTGCCCGTTATCGCGCTCGTAGGCCGACCCAACGTTGGCAAGTCCACGCTGTTCAATGTCCTGACCGGCACGCGTGACGCCATCGTCGCGGACGTGCCCGGCCTGACTCGCGACCGGCAATACGGATTCGGCAAGGTCGGCCCGATGCCGTATGTCGTCATCGATACGGGCGGGCTCGTCGAAAATCCGGTCGGCATCGAGGCGCAGATGCGCGAGCAGACCGAGCGAGCCGTCGAGGAGGCCGATCGCCTGGTCTTCCTCGTCGATGCGCGCTCGGGAGTCACTCCTCAGGATCATTTCGTTCTGCGTCAGCTGCGGCAATCCGGCAAGCCGGTCACGCTCGCCCTCAACAAGGCCGAGGGGCTGGATTCCGACACGGCCGCCATCGATTTCCATGCGCTCGGTATCGGAGAGCCGTTGGCGATCTCCGCGGCGCACTCTCAGGGGTGCGATGAACTGATGGAGCGAGTCCTCGAGGGACTCGAAGCGCAGCCGGAGGAGGACCGGGACACCGGCGCGATCCGCATTGCCGTGATCGGGCGACCCAACGTCGGCAAGTCCACGCTGGTCAATCGCTTGCTGGGTGAAGAGCGCGTCATCGCGAGCGACCAGCCCGGAACCACCCGCGATAGCATCCTCGTCCCGTTTCAGCGGGACGGTCGTGACTTCCTCCTTATCGACACCGCCGGCATGCGGCGCCGCTCCAAGGTCGAAGACGTCGTTGAGCGGGCCAGTGTCGCCAAGACCTTGCAAGCGATCGACGAAGCACATGTCGTCGTTCTCGTTCTGGACGCCCACGACACAGTGGCCGAACAGGACGCCAGCGTGCTCGGCGTCGCTCTCGAGCGAGGGCGGGCATTGATCATCGCAGTGAACAAATGGGACGGTATTCCGCAGGAGCAGCGCGAGACGATCCATCGACAGCTCGCTCTCAAGCTCGATTTCGTTCCTTTCGTACCGTTGCACTTCATCTCCGCTCGCCATGGCACGGGTGTTGGGGAGTTGGTGGAAGCAACCGTTCGCGCGTACCAAGCGGCGATGCGCGAAATGCCGACACGTGAGTTGACACGCACTCTTGAGCACGCCCTGACCGTGCATCAGCCACCGTTGGTTCGTGGGCGGCGGATCAAGCTACGGTATGCACATCAGGGTGGCCGTAACCCGCCTCGTATCATCATCCACGGCAATCAGACGACGTCGGTGCCTGATTCGTACAGCCGATATCTGGCGAACGTGTTTCGCAAGAAGTTCGACCTGTTTGCCACGCCGGTCGCGATGGAGTTCCGCACGGACAGCAATCCTTACGACCGGCCTCGGCCCGGGTCCACGCGTAAAAAGACGGCGACGCGACGCGGCCGACGTTAGCGAGCCCGACGGGTGGCCAGGATGTCCACCATCGTCAACACGTCGCCGACTTCGGAGAGACTGCCCGCGAGCACGAGCTTCAGACGGCGACGGTCCTTATCGTAGAGGCTCTCCACGTGCACGGGGTTGGTCAGGTTGAGCCAGCCCTTGCCGTACCCTTTGACGGCGCTTGCGACGCGCTCGCCCTCCTCGGGATCGATGACGTCTATCCAAACCAGCCCGACGATCTCTGTATGACGCCGTTGTGAGACGTGGTCCGTGGGCAGCGCTGCCGCCGTGGTGGCTCCGACCAACGCATCTAGATCCTCGGGCGCGATCCGATATTGTTTTCCGACGCGAACGGCCTTCAATCGGCCGCTGCGGACATACCTGCGCACAGTGCGCACGTGCAGATTCAATCTCTGCGCGGCCTCCTCGATGGATATGTATCGGGCGGATGCCATGACTCCACAATACGCCTCAGCGCGTCGTATCGTGACCGAAGAGTCCCTAGAAATGGGGAACAATAGGGACTGTTAGGTCACGATAGGGAACTAGCGGGACAGGCGTGCTCGACGGTATATAGCTCGACGAGTCCCGGTGCCTGAGCGGGCGGGCGTCGCCGGTTCGTTCAAATGACCGTTAGTTGCGAGCGGGCTGCGCGGCGTCGCTGGCTGACGCCTCGGGAGGAAGAAACAGCGCGGGGTCCACAAACGTCGAGTTGAGCGACACGCCCCAGTGCAGATGAGGGCCTGTGACCCGTCCCGTCATCCCGACCTTGCCGAGCGTCTGTCCGGTCTTCACGTGCTCGCCAGGCTTCACCTCGATCGCGCTGAGATGGCAGTACATCGTGACCAGGCCTTCCCCGTGGTCGACGAATACGGTGTTGCCGTTAAAGAAATAGCTACCCGTGTCGACCACGACGCCATCCGCCGGAGCCTTGATCGGCGTGCCGGTGGGACCGGCGATATCCATCCCCGTATGTGGGCTCCGCGGCTCGTTGTTGAAAATGCGCCGACTGCCGTAGGAGCTCGACCGGACGCCCGGGATCGGCTGCTGCAGCCGCAGCGTCGTCGGAGGATCGAACGAAAACGTATGCAGCGCCTTCTCGATCCGGGGTCGCTCACGATTCACCCGATCGAGATCCTTCTTGGAGAGATCGACCTTCGAAGGGGCGACCTTCAGTGACTGCGTCACGTATTTTTTGTCGAGTACTTCGAAGGGCACCTCTGTCTCGGGCTTGCCATTGGCACGCACGCGAACACTCGCATGGCCTACGGGAGTCGAGAGGGGAATGCCGATGACGGCTACCCAATGGTCGTCCTGTCGTAGCACCATCACGCGGCGGTCGTCGTAGGTCACTACGGGTATCTGACTCGTGTCTCCTTCGAGCGGGAGCACCAATACTCCGCCGGGGACGAGGCTCGCCTTCGGCAATACCAGGGGCACTGCGCCGTCGGCCGTCCACGGAGCAACCAGCATCGCGACAGCTGCAAAGCGTTTCAACATTCAGTCCTCTTTCCCGGTCACTCGCGCTTTCAGCTTCCCATGAGCGAGCCGCGCGGTAATCTCTTCTCCGACGGCAACTGCATCGGCATCCGACACAAGGGATCCGTCGGGTCGCGTCACGACCGCAAACCCTCTGTCAATAGTCGCCAGCGGACTGACGGCGTGCAGCGTCCGAGACGCCGTAGTGAATCGGCCGGCGGCCTGCGCCAACCTTGCCTGGACCGCGCGCTCTAAGCGGGTCCTGAAATCGGTCCGCATCTGCATGCGAGAGAATCGATCTCTCATCGCCTGTTCGAGCCGTCCGGCAAGCCCGGAGTGACGCAGACGGAAGTCGCGCACCATGCGGTCGGGAGACCGATGTACAAGCCGCGCATAGAGTTCGCTGACGCGGCCGCGATCATGGCGAATGTTGGAGCGCAGGCCGTGAGCAAGCCTCTGCTCGAGGTCGTCGAGCCGCTGCTCTTGATGGAGAAGGCGGGTGCCGGGATGACAGCGTTCGAGGCGCCGATTCACGTTGTCAAAGTGAGCCGACAGAGACCGCAACTCGCGACGCATGCAGGCGCTCAGTCGAGCCGCGTTGCGCTCCAGCGCTTCCAGAAAGGTTCTGCGGTCAGGCACGACCAGTTCCGCGGCGCCCGACGGAGTCGGGGCTCGTGCGTCCGCGACGAAGTCTGCGATCGTGAAATCGATCTCATGCCCGATTCCCGCGACGGTCGGAATAGGGCAGGCACGCAGGGCTCGCGCCAGGCGTTCGTCGTTGAACGCCCACAGGTCTTCCAGCGAGCCTCCGCCGCGAGCCACGATGAGGACGTCGCACTCGCGTCGCATGCCAGCCACGCGCAGCGCCTCGATCAGCGCTGGGACCGCGGCGGCCCCTTGTACGGGTGCGGGATAGATCAGGACGGCTGCGGGCGGAAAGCGTCGCGCCAGGATGTGGAGAATGTCCCGGATGGCCGCGCCGCTCGGCGAGGTGATGACCCCGATTCGGCGCGGAAAGTGGGGGAGGACGCGCTTGAGCTCGGGGGCAAAGAGCCCTTCGGCGGCGAGCTTCGTCTTGAGGCGCTCGAACTGCTGGCGGAGGGCTCCGACACCTGCTTCTTCGAGGTGCTCGGCGATGAACTGGAACTCGCCGCGGGGCTCGTACAGGCTGATGCGGCCGCGCGCGAGGACCTTCTGGCCGTCGCGGGGCGTGAAGCCGATTCCGCTGTTTTCCCTGCGAAACATCGCGCAGCGCAGTTGCGCGTTGCGGTCCTTCAGGGAGAAATACCAGTGGCCCGACGCGGGCTGCGAGAAGTTCGAGAGCTCTCCCTCGACCCAGACCACCCCAAAACCCCGCTCCAGCAGAACGCGCGCCTCGCGGTTCAGGCGCGAGACGCTGTAGACGCTGCGCTCGGGCTCGACGCTCTTGGGTTCGATGGCGGCCATCGCCGGAACCTTATCACGAGGTTTACCCGGGCGGCGGGAGTGCGTACAATCGCCGGCTTTATCCAGCTCGGCCACGGCCGCAGGCCTGGTCGACCACAGACCTAGGCTGCCCATGCGTATCCTCGAAGAAGCGCTCACCTTCGACGATGTCCTCCTCGTTCCGGCTTACTCGGAAATCCTGCCTCGCGAGGTCGACCTCTCCACCCGCGTAACGCGCAAAATCCGGCTGAACGTGCCATTGCTGTCGGCAGCAATGGACACCGTCACCGAAGCGCGCCTTGCGATCACTATCGCCCAGGAAGGCGGTATCGGCATCATTCACAAGAGCATGACTATCGACGCGCAAGCGCTCGAAGTCGGCCGCGTCAAGAAGTTCGAGAGCGGCGTGATCAAGGACCCGATCACGGTGTCACCGACGATGACGATCCGCCAAGTGCTCGATCTCACGCGCTCGCGCGGCATCTCAGGTGTGCCGGTGGTCGTGGGCAAGAAGGCGGTGGGCATCGTCACGCACCGAGACCTCCGCTTCGAGCAGAAGCTCGACGCGCCTGTCTCCAGCGTAATGACTCCGCAGGAGCGTCTCGTCACCGTACGCGAGAACGCGCCGAAGGAAGAAGTCCTCGCTCTCCTTCACAAGCACCGCATCGAAAAAGTGCTCGTCATCAACGGGGACCACGAGCTCGTCGGCATGATCACGGTGAAGGACTTCCAGAAAGCGACGGAATTCCCTCGTGCGTGCAAAGACGACGGAGGTCGGCTGCGCGTCGGCGCGGCCGTGGGTACGACACCAGATACACTTGATCGTGTTGCGGCTCTGCGCGAAGCGGGCGCCGATTTGATCGTCGTCGATACCGCACACGGGCATCATCGCGGCATCATTACAACTGTCGAGCGCATCAAGGCAAAGTGGCCGGACGCGCAAGTCATCGCCGGCAACATCGCGACTGCAGAAGCCGCTCGCGCGCTGGTTGGAGCTGGTGCCGATGCTGTGAAAGTAGGCATTGGCCCAGGCTCAATTTGCACTACGCGCATCGTCGCGGGTGTAGGCGTTCCGCAAATTACGGCGGTAGCCAACGTGGCGGACGCGCTCGCTGATACAGATGTCACGGTAATCTCGGACGGCGGTATTCGGTTCTCCGGCGACATTGCGAAGGCCATCGTTGCAGGGGCTCACGCCGTGATGATCGGCAGCCTGTTCGCCGGTACAGAAGAATCGCCGGGCGACGTGGAGCTCTACCAAGGAGCTTCTTACAAGTCCTATCGAGGCATGGGTTCCCTCGGTGCCATGGCCGAGCGCCAGGGATCTGCCGATCGCTACTTCCAGGACGCAGCCACAGCTCTCGAGAAGCTCGTGCCGGAGGGCGTTGAAGGGCGCGTGCCGTACAAGGGAAGCCTGGTTCAGATCCTCGTGCAGCTCACCGGCGGTCTACGCGCCGCGATGGGCTACACAGGCAGTCACAACATTACCGAGATGCGTACGCGCCCGACGTTCGTTCGCATCACGAACGCCGGCGTCCGCGAGAGTCATGTGCACGATGTCTCGATCACGAAGGAAGCCCCCAACTACAGAGTGTCTTGATGGCAGCAACTGTCCCTGACATCCACGCACATCGGATTCTGATACTCGACTTCGGGGCCCAGTACAGCCAGCTGATCGCACGTCGCGTACGCGAGCTCGGTGTGTACTGCGAGCTCCGCCCCTGGGACATCACCGACGAGGAAGTCCGCGCGTTCAATCCGCGCGGGATCATCCTTTCAGGTGGCCCCGAGTCCGTCACCGACGCCAATCCGCCGAAGGCCCCGCAGTCCGTCTTCACGCTCGGCGTGCCCGTGCTGGGCATCTGCTACGGGATGCAGACCATGGCGCACCAGTTGGGTGGCCGCGTGGCAGCCTCCACTGAGCGCGAGTTCGGGTATGCCGAGGTTAAGCTCACTGGAAAATCGCGCTTGTTCGATCGCATTCATGATCGGCGCGATAGCTGCGACCGGCCGACGCTCGACGTCTGGATGAGCCACGGTGATCGGGTAGCCGAGCTACCGAAGGGATTCGTTGCGATTGCCTCGACGGACTCGATTCCCTTTGCAGCCATGTGCGACGAAAAGCGCAACTTCTACGGCGTGCAGTTTCACCCGGAAGTCACGCATACGTTGCAGGGTCGACGTCTTCTCGAGCGCTTTGTTCGCGAGATTGCCGGCAGCGATGCTCTCTGGAGCGTCGGTAACATCATCGAAGACGCGATCGAGCGCATTCGCACCCAGGTGGGCACTTCCAAGGTGCTATTGGGCCTGTCGGGGGGTGTGGACTCGTCTGTCGTTGCCGCGCTCCTGCACCGCGCGATCGGCGACCAGCTGGTCTGCGTGTTCGTCGACCATGGCTTGCTGCGCCTCGGTGAAGGCGACCAGGTGATGAAGACCTTTGCCGACCATCTCGGCGTTCGCGTGATCCGCGTCGACGCCGAGCAGCGATTACTCACGGAGTTGCGAGGAGTCAGCGATCCGGAGGCGAAGCGCAAGATCATCGGTCGGGTGTTCATCGAAGTCTTCGATGAAGAAGCCCACAAGCTCACGGGGGTGAAGTTCCTAGCGCAGGGCACCATCTATCCCGACGTGATTGAGTCCGCCGGATCGCGAACGGGTAAAGCGCACGTCATCAAGTCCCATCACAACGTAGGCGGCTTGCCCGAGCAGATGAATCTCGCGCTCGTCGAGCCGTTGCGCGAGCTGTTCAAGGACGAGGTGCGACACATGGGAGTCGAGCTCGGTCTCCCTCGTGAGATGGTGCACCGTCACCCTTTCCCGGGGCCCGGCCTGGGTGTACGCATCCTCGGCGAGGTCAAGAAGGAGTTTGCCGACCTGTTGCGCCGCGCGGATGCCATTTTCATCGACGAGCTGCGCAAGCACGACCTCTATGAACGTACGAGCCAGGCGTTTGCCGTCTTCCTGCCGGTGCGCTCGGTCGGCGTGATGGGCGACGGTCGACGCTACGACTACGTCATTGCTCTGCGCGCCGTAGAGACGGTCGATTTCATGACGGCCCAGTGGGCGCGCCTGCCTTACGAGTTTCTGCAGCTCGTCTCTCTGCGGATCGTCAACGAGGTCGCGGGGATCTCGCGCGTCGTGTACGACATTTCGGGCAAGCCGCCGGCGACGATCGAGTGGGAATAGGTTAAATTGATTCCGGCTACAATCGCTCCGAGTACGAATTCCCGCGATCGGTTTGATTGGAACTGATTCTAGAGATCCGGCAATGGACGTGTCGGCACAGTTCGTCAGTTTGGGCGGCTCACAGTGAATCGCCGCATGCTCATAGGCGCGTGTTGGTAGCGGCTGCAGTTCTAGCGTGTCTTTACCGCTGTGTTTCACTCGCTTGGTCTCCGTACAGCGATCACCACGTACTTTCGTCGATTGTTGATACCTGGGGCCGGAAGCGATCGTAACGACCGTGTTTCTTGATGCGCTTCTTGTTTGCCTCGCGCTCTCCATTTTTTTGGCACGGGATTCGATCCCGTCAGGCGGGCCACCGCGGTGTCGGTTTGCTTGCGTTGGTATTCACCCTGGCTGGTATGGGTCTCGTCTTGGGCAGTCACATCACATTGACAATGCGTCACGCGCGCAGCTCGAAGAGTGCCAAATGAATACCCTTTGATTGAACCTTTCTGATACCTTACGGTGTCCTTCAGGGACTGCTAATAATTCTAAGTATCGAGGGGGGATGCTATGACGGCCGCCGGGTCTCGGGCGACGTTCGCGTTGCTTTGCGTATGGGTACTGACGGCATGCGGGGGCGGAGGCTCGGGAGACTCCGGGGGCACCCCGACTCCGGCCAGCTATTCGGTAGGCGGAACGGTTTCGGGTCTTGCTGGGACCGGCCTGGTACTGCAGAACAGTGGCGGCAGCAACCTGACAGTATCGGGCAACGGTCAGTTCACCATCGCTTCCTCCGTTGCGACCGGAGCGGGCTACAACGTCACAGTTTCGACTCAGCCGAACGGTCCCTCACAGACGTGCACCGTCAACAATGGCAGCGGGACAATCGTTAGCGCGAGTGTCACCAACGTCACCGTGTCCTGCGCAACCAACACCTACTCGGTTGGTGGCACCGTGTCGGGGCTCACAGGATCGGCGCTCGTGCTCCAGAACAACGGCGGCGATGACCTGTCAATCGGCGCGTCGGGCAACTTCACCTTCTCCAAGGCCGTGGCGAGCGGTGCCGCATATGCCGTGACCGTCAAGACGCAGCCGACCGGGCTCCCGTTGCAGGTTTGCAGGGTTGCGAGTGGCGCGGCCACGATGGCGAGCGCGGCAGTTACCAACATCAACGTGACGTGTGGCTCAGCGGTGGGTAAGTTCGTGTACGTCGCGAACGCCGGGTCCAACAATGTCAGTGGATATTCAATCGACTCGAGCACCGGCTCTCTGTCGCCCCTGCCGAATTCGCCGTTTGCCGCCGACCAGATGCCGGTCCTCCTGAGCGCGAACCGCGCCGGAACATTCCTGTACTCGGCCAACCAAGGTTCTTCAACGGTACCTCCGACATTGTCCGGATACTCGATCAACGGAGTTTCCGGGGCTCTCAGCCCGCTCACTAGCTCGCCGTTCGGTCTGAGCCCCCCGCCTGCGTTGCCGGCGCTAGCGATCGGCAAGCCGATCCTCCATCCGTCCGGAGCATTCGGTTACGTAGGTTTTCCGATTCCGCAGGGCCAGCTCTTCGGAGCTACCGCGGATTCCAGCGGTAATCTGACGCCGATTCCAGGTATGCCCATTACAGTGGGTGTTGGACTTACTTTCGGTATATTCAACGCGGCGGGCAACGTCCTTTATATCGCCCACAATGGCGGCGGGGCGGGCACGCTGGTGGCCTACTCGGTAAGTTCCCCCTCCGGTGTGCTAGCCTCGATCGGTTCTTATGCGACGGGGGGGCAATCGCCCAGCGGGATTGCGCTTAACCGCGCGGGCACGCTTCTCTTCGTCACGAACTTGATGTCTGGAACGGTCTCGGTATTCAACGTGAATCCGACGACCGGCACTCTGACATCAGTCGGCTCACCCGTTCCGACTGGCACGGGGACCCAGGCGGCGGGCGTAACGGTGCACCCCACCAAGAATTTCGTGTATGTCGCCAACTACGGTGTTTCTTCGAGCGTCTCGGGTTTCCAGTTTGACGCCACTACTGGCGCCCTGACGCCGTTGGCCGGCTCGCCGTATTCCACCCACGGCGGCAGCGGCGTTGTGCCCAACATCGATCCCACCGGCACGTTTGTATTCGTGGTCAATGGGGGTTCCGACAGCATTCAGGCGTTCACCATCGATCAGACGACAGGTGTGCTCGCGGATGTGCAAGGTACTCCGTTCGCGACCGGCGGCGCCTCGCCGACCCTGGCCTGGATGGACGTATCGGGTAAATATCTATATTCCTCCAATACGGGCTCGAATACTGTGTCTGCCTACGCCATCAACGTCGCCACGGGCGCGGTGGTGTTGATCGACACGGTGCCCGCAGGCATGTCGCCGCGATTTCCGGAAGTCGTCGGATTCCAATAACGGGACTCCTGCATCAATGGCTCGTCGCTCAGGAACTCTTGCGGTGCCAGTGGGAGTAAACCACCTCCGCTACATGCGGTCATTTGGCAGTATGGTCCTATACTTCCGAGGAGGCTATGGCAGTACTTGTCACCGGAAGCGCGGGTCATCTAGGAGAGGCGATTCTGCGGACGCTGCGCGGGAGTGGTGTGCCCGCCGTCGGACTTGATCGCAAGGCCTCACCGTTCACCGATCGTGTGGGCTCGATTTGTGACCATGCATTCGTGGGCAATGCGATGAGGGGCATCACGGCAGTAGTCCACGCGGCAACCCTCCATAAGCCTCACGTGGCGACTCACAGCTGGCAACACTTCATAGATACGAACGTTACGGGAACGCTGCATCTGCTCGAGGCCGCCGTCATTGCCGGCGTCGAGAGCTTCGTCTACGTCAGTACGACCAGCGTATTCGGGGCGGCGCTCGTCATCGACGGCTCGACGACGGCAGCCTGGGTAACCGAGGATCTGACACCTAGACCGAAGAACATCTACGGGATCACCAAGCTCATGGCCGAGGGCCTGTGCGAGTTGACGCACCGCAAACGCGGTCTGCCGCTCGTGATCCTGCGCACTTCGCGATTCTTCCCCGAGGAGGATGACGATGCCGCGATCCGGCGCGAATACGTCATCGCAAATGTGCAGGCAAACGAGATTCTCTACCGTCGGAT
>Ga0070681_10001618_pt1 | contig 20059 bp, 19 predicted proteins | sample KBSC83BmetaG_FD_65650 | JGI IMG/M metagenome (GOLD analysis project Ga0070681, IMG submission 65650) | Corn rhizosphere microbial communities from Kellogg Biological Station, Michigan, USA - KBS C8-3B metaG | ecosystem: Host-associated > Plants > Roots > Rhizosphere | place: USA: Michigan... | reverse complement strand
GTGCCGAAACCGTACTGCAAAAGTACTGCAAACTCTATCCCCGACAGCCGAATACAACCCTGCGCGTTAGTGCCTGTTTTTCAGGCATTTCAGCAACATAGGACGACAGCGGCATACACCGGAATACGGGTATAATGCCTTCACACGGCAGGGGTCACAGGTTCAAGCCCTGTACCGCCCACCATAAATCAAGTACTTACGCGATCAGCGCCCAAGTGACCGGCGATCTTGATGTCGACGAGGGCCAAGCTGCTGAGTCATGTGCTCATCGGCTAGCGACGGAGCGGCCAGTCCGCTCTACGCCGCCAGCGCCCTCGCCTCAGTCACGCGAGCATCGATAGCCAGAAGCTCTGTGGTCGCAGACGTGAGTTCTGCACGCCGCAGCGCCCGAGTTGCGAGATGTTCGCTGACGAGTAGATCGGCCCAGCGTCGACTAAGCGCATCTGTTCCTCCGGGCGAAAACTTAACCAGGACGTGTCGTATGCTTCTTCCGGATACCGGGTGCGCGCTCAGATAGGCCGCACTGGGGTCGACGAGCTCCGCCGGAATTGCGGGCACGGCGCCCGCGGGCAGATGGAACTGATCCCTGGCCAGCAGCTGCACGCAGTTCCAGCCCAGCCCGCTGGTCGTGTCTTTCAACAGCTGCGCCCGATCGTCCAGCAGCGCCTTCTTCGTCGGAAACGGCTCGTGCTTGTTGGTGCTGGCTCCCTGTCGTGGCCAAGATCGAGCTTCCCAGTGAAGCCTATCATAAGAATCAATAACTTACATTCTGTAGAAGACCGTCCCGCCGCCGCCGGCCAGCCGCCCGGCTCCCCGCCACGCCCGAGAAACAAAACGCGCGCTGAATCGTTCTTCTCGCCAACTCGGAGGGGGAAAACGCTGTGGCGAATCAGATCGAGCAACCGGTGGGAGATCGCATGTCCGCCCGGATATGGAATTTCATCTCCTCCGAGATAGCGCCGTACGTCCGTGCGAAAGACAAGAAGCCGCTGACGCGGCAGATCAGGGAAATGCGGGCGATGTACCGGGAGTACGGCACGCTTCCGTACTACTACGTGACGCACGGGCTCTACCGAAGATCTCACTCGGAGGACGTCCTCGAGTACATCCCGGTGGACATGATGATTCGCTTCTGCAACCGCCTGAACGCCCGCGAAGGCGTCAAGGCGGCCTCGGACAAGGCCAGTTTCAGCGAGCTGATGCGCAGGGCCGGGCTCCCCGCGGTGGGCTACTTCGCCGTGCTCCAAAACAATGGCGAGATCCGCGACGCCGATGGGGCGGCGATGGACTTCCAGAAATTCGTTCAGCTGCTGCGAGGCAAGTGCCAGGAAGCGTTCATCAAGCTGAGGGAATGCTCGCAGGGACTGGCCGCCCTGCGTTTGCCGGTGGCCGAGATCGAACGCATGGGGTGGCAGGAGTTGCATCAGCGCCTCTGGCGTCCAGGCGTGACGCCGTCGTCCGAGTACCTCGTGCAACCTGTCGTGGTTCAACATCCGCTATTGGCATCGCTTACCAACATCTCGGTCAACACTGTCAGGATCGACACCTACCTGGTGGGCGATACGGTGCACTTCAACAAAGCCGTCCTGCGAGTGGGTAATGGAATCGCGTGCACCGACAACTGGGCGAGCGGTGGATACATCGTCAAGATCGATCTGGATTCCGGCACACTGCGCGGGACCGGCAAGATCAAGAGCAAGTACGGCAAAGGCGAATACAGCAGCCACCCCCGCAGCGGCACCCGTTTCGACGGTCTCGTATTGCCTTACTGGCAGGAGTTGAAGTCGCTGGTGCGCAAGGCCGCGCCCGTGATGTTGCCTTTGCGGAGCCTGGGTTGGGATGTCGCGCTGACGCCCGAGGGCCCCCTGCTCATCGAGGTCAATCACGACTACGACATTTTCCTCTCGCAGTACGCCTGCGGAGGCTATCGCGAGACGCCCTTCGGACGGGCCCTGCTGGGAAGCAGGTCGGCCGCCTGAAAGGCCGCCGCCGCAAGCCTCACCGCCCCCAGCCGAGCGGCCGGGACTTCGTTCAATAGTGGGGCGGGCGTTCCTGTTCCGGAGTCAGGACTTCCGACTCCGCGCGAGTGGCGTCGACCCGCTCGGCGAGTGCCGCGAGCTGCGCGCGCAGGGTCTCCAGCTCGCGATGCTGGCGATAAAGAGCCTCACTCAGCTCGGTGTTCGCCCGCTCGAGAAAGGCGATCTTGACTTCGAGCTGCTCAAGCGTGCTGGCAGTCATGGGTCAATACTACCTTGATCCGCCGTTTGCCGGGAGACGCGCTATGCGCGACCGGACCGGCTCCGACGCATCCAGTGTTGCATTGCCCGCTCGCACAGACGCGTTCTGCCGAGTGGACCACAGGACTCCTGCAGCAGGAAGAAATCACCCGTATCGTTGGCTTCCACGAACAGGGGTCCGTCCGGGGTGATAGCGATATCGAGACCCAACGATGTGTGCGGGCGCAGCGCGAACGCCGAGCGGCGCGCAACATCGAGGGTCTCGGCCCAGAACGGAACCACGACGTCCGAGAACCGCACTCCGGTTTCGGGATGAGTCTCGTGCCGGGATCTGCCGAAGGTGGCCTTCCGGATTCCCCAGCGCATCAAGCGACCGGTTCGCAAGTCGACACCGATTGCGATGGCGCCCTGGGCCCAATTGTCCACGTGCGCCTCTCCCGTCCCGACTTTCAAGCAAGCAGCGTTGATGACGCACTCATCTGCATCAAGCAAGGTATCCACGCGGATGGTATTGAGCGTTTTGGGAAATATCCGGGCGAGTTCGGGATGGTTTCGGACTCGTGGTTGCACGACTATCTTGCGCTTTGCGAACAGTGAGGGCTCCACGGCGGCCGCGCTGATACGAAAAGCGCCCTTGCCAACGCCATCGTCTATCGGCTTGACGAACGCATCGCCCCCGCGCTGGCGGAGAAACCCGGCGGCGGCTTCCGCCGTGGTCGGAGCACCGGCACCGTCTGTGATCCGGCCCTCAGGATCGACATAAAAGAGAGTCTCGATCGAGGGCACGCCGTTGACAGCCACGGCGCGGTTCGTCTCGAGCTTGTCGAACAGCAGCCGCATGTGCTCACGCGGATTGGCGCTCAGCTGGAAGCTCTGGATGACTGCCGGAGGCACATAGTCGATCTCATCTCCGAGGGCCGACTCGTGCTCGTACAACCGATGCTTGAAATAGTGGTAAGGCACGCACTGGTACTTGCGCCACAACGCCCGCGTTTCGCGTAGCTGCTGGCCGATGCCCTTCTTACGTGGTGAACGCAGATATGGAAGCACCTCTGCGCTCAGAAATCGGATGTACGGATTTGCGTGCATGATCCCCCGCTCGCTTCCAAACCTGCGGCGATGCCCGCAAGCTACTTGAACGTAGCAAGGGCCGGTCCCACGGACCCGGACGCGTACCCTGTGACCTGGGGCGTCGGCTCAACGGCTGCGCTCAAGTCTCTGAGTCGCATTTGCGGCAGTTCAGCAGGGTGCCCAGCGCCTTTTCACGTCCCTCGGGCCTCGTCACCCAGGGGCGATTGGTCCAGGGAGGGTTGTGACGGAGGTGCTGAGTGTGGCCGCACTCCAGCTCGGCCACCCAGTAGCCTTCATCATCCTGATGGTAACCAACGATCTTTCGCTCCATGGCCCACGGATTGTCGCTCTACAGATAGCTCAGCCACCAGTCCGAGCGGCGGCGGCGCAGCGCCGAGAACCAGCGGCACAATGGATAGAGGATGGCGAGAACCAGCGCCCACACCACGTACGTCACATACAAGGGCAGTCCGGTGCCCGCCATCGTTTCGGGAGCAAACATCGCCTTGGACAGGACGTCGAACTGACCGCTGATGTTTGCGCCATACAGTACGTCAGCGGCGATAGCCAATCCATGCGCTATGTAGAGGTGCAAGAGGTAGGCAAAGAGCGGGACGGAACCGAATGTCAGCAACACTCGCGCCGCGGCCCCCCGCCAGCGCTCGATCAGAGGAATCGCCGCCAGGACGGGACCCAGCGTCGCGCAGACGTACAGCAGTGAAGGTGGATACTTTTCCACCGCAAAGAAAACCATCAGCGTCCGACCGGCATCACCCTGCCGTATCCACGGATGGGGATCTCCATAGAGGTTGAAGTAGCGCAACACCAGAAACGCCGCAATCAGCGACAAGCCGAGGCTCAGGAAGATCCGCGTGCGGCGGCGGCCTTCCAGAAGAAACACCTCACCCATCCCGTAGCCCCACAGCATCACGCCCGTCCAGGCGAGCACGGGATATCCGTCGTACGTGCGAAATCCGCCGAGCGTCATGGCTCCGCCGACATTGAGTAACGTGTACAGCTTGGAGAATGGCCCGGCTATGGCGGCCGAGAAGCCGTTCAGCAGGTCATGGCCCACCAGAATCGCCACCGCGCACGCCAGCACGGCCCGCGTGGGCAGCCAGACAAGCGCCGCCAGTACGATCATGGACCAGCCGATGGCCCAGATGACCTGCAGGAAAATCAGGAATGGAATCGAGAACGACCACGCGAAGCTGACGACGGTCAGTTCCAGTGCGATGAGCCAGAGCCCCCGGGTAACCAACAACACCGCGAGGTCGCGCCGGCTTTTTCCCTTCGCGATCTGCAGCCAGGCGGACACCCCGGCAAGAAACACGAACGTGGGCGCGCAGAAATTCGTGACCCACCGGGTCACATAGAGCAGCACCGTCGTTCGGTCCGGGTCCAGGGGGTCGTACGCGTAGCCGCTCTCGTGCAGCCAATCGCGGACGTGGTCGAGCACCATGAGTGCGATGACCAGCCCCCTGAGTACATCGATCGACTGAATGCGCTCACGGACCGGCCGCGCAGTTGGCGAGTTCCGGTCCCCGGGCGCCACGGACTCTAATGCGCCAGGTCGTCGCGGATGTAAGCCGCAACGTCCGCCACATTCTGCTCGGTGATGAGATCGGGATAGAGCTTCGGCATCGGCGCCTTCGGGTCCTTGATGAAGCGGATCGTCGATGCCTGATCGCGACGGGACTTCAGCGTGCTCAGCTTGTGATCGGCAATCAGATTGCCATCCGCACCGTGACATGACACGCAGATCTGCGAATACAACTTCCGACCGCTCGCAGCGCCGGTGACTACCGCGCCCGCAGCCGCTGGCGCTGCGATGGAAGTCGCACTCTTCGGAAGCGAAGACGGATTCAACGCCATGATGAGGACACTCGGCACACCCAACGCGCCAAACGCGTTGCGCGAGACGTTGCCTGAGGCAATGGCGAGATATTGTCTGCCATTCAACTCGTAAGTCACGACGCCACCCGCCAGGGCGCCGCCGGTCGCGATCTTCCTGACGAGCTCGCCCGTCCTGCTGTTGAAGACCAGCAGATTCCCGGCCAGATCGCCGGTGAATGTCACGCCTCCGGCGGTCGGCGTAACCCCGGCCACCACCGGTTTCTCGGCGTGATATTTCCAGCGGATCTCGCCGGTCTCACTGTCCACCGCCGTCACCCAGCCGGTCACCGGACCATCGGGAGCCACGCTGCCGCCGAAATTGGCTTCGGTCGTCGAGTATTTCGTGGCGCCGAGCTTGACGATGAAGCAGGCGTCCACCGATCCGGTGATCAGATTGTGGTTCAGGCGATCGAGCGTCGTCCCGTTCCATTCGGTTCCGCCCGCATACCCCGGACAGGAGCGCACTCCTTCGCGGGTCGCGCTCTTGAACGGACCGTTCATCGTGATGAGGGGCGTATGAAAGATGCGCTGATGCGTATCCCGGTCGACCCCGGTCACGTAGCCGTCCTTGCCGGCAAAGGCGACCACATCACGTACCTGCGTATCGCGGTACAGCACCGGCGCGGCGACGATGTCCAGGTCCTGCCAGTCGCCGGCCGTCACCTGGTACCACCACTTCAACGCACCGGTGCGCGCATCCAGGATGACGACCGAATCCGTGAACAGGTTGGTTCCGGGGCGGTAGTCCTTATCGATATCCGGCCACGGATTGCCCACGGGCACGAACAACTCCCCGGAGGTGACATCGAGCGTCATGGCTCCCCAGACACCGCCTCCGCCGGTCTTCGCGGTGCTCGGAATCTTCCAGGTGTCGGCGCCCTTCTCGTCGCCGCGCGGAATGGTGTTGAAGCGCCAGAGCTCGCGCCCCGTCTGCGCGTCATAGGCCATCACGCGCCCGCGAGCTCCCAGTTCGCTTCCGGCGATCCCCATGTAAACGACGCCCTGCCAGGCAAGCGGCGCCGCGGACGTAGACTCACCAAGATTCGGGTTTGCGATGACGTCCTTCCAAAGCACTTTTCCCGTGGCGGCATCGAGTGCGATGAGCCGCCCGTCGCCGGTGCCTCGGAAGAGTCTCCCATCGAGCAGCGCCAACCCCCGATTCGAGGGCGAGAATCGGTCGTCCTCCGGCTGATAGCTGTCTTTCCAGCGGACGGCGCAGGTTGCGGCATCGAGGGCGACGGTTTCCCGACCCGTATTGGTGTAAAGCACACCGTCCGCGATCAGAATGCCGGCGTGATAAGTGGTCGGGCCATCGATCTGCACACGACACACCTCGCCAAGCTGCGCGGCGTTCGCGGGGGTGATTTCCTTCAGGGGCGAGAAGCGCTGGCCGTCCAGCCGGTTGTTGATCGACAGCCACTGCGATCCGGGCGTCGCCTCCTGCGCGAGGAGCCCGACAGAACTCGACAGAGCACACAGCGCCAACAGCGACCCGGCAAGCGATGACTTCATTTCGACGGCACCCCCATGCCGCCACTCTATCGGCTGGGGGCCTGCGCGAGCAATGCCTGATACAGCACCAGATCGTCATGCGAGAAGCAGCAGAACACGATCTCAGCGAACGCCGGCGGGTGTTGCCCCAACAACGGGCGCGTAGTCTCCCGCACTGTCGCGACCGCCACTCGGGCAGCACTATCGGCGGGGTAGCCGTACACGCCTGTGCTGATGCAGGGGAATGCAACGCTCACCAGCGCATGCTGTCGGGCCAGATCGAGGGACTTTCGGTAGCAGGACGCCAGCAACTGCGGCTCCCCCTGATTGCCTCCCCGCCAGACCGGCCCAACCGTATGAATGACGTGCTTGGCGGGCAGACGGTAGGCTCGCGTGATTTTGGCATCGCCCGTCCGGCAGCCACCCAGTCCGCGGCACTCTTCCAACAACTGCGGGCCCGCGGCGCGGTGAATGGCTCCATCCACACCACCACCTCCCAGCAAAGAGGAGTTCGCTGCGTTGACGATCGCATCGACCGCGAGCGTGGTGATGTCGGCACGAATCGCGCGAAGGGATGGGCTCACCGCCTCTCCTGTCAGCGCGGCGGTTCGAAGATGGCGTAGAGCTTCCGGCAGTCTTCGACGACTTCCCAGGTGCCGGCAAAACCGGAGGGGATGACGAAACTGTCGCCCGCCGAAAATTCCTGCCTGTCGCCCGTCTCGCTCGTAATGACGATCCGGCCCGACAGCAGATGGCAGAACTCGTGTTCGGTGTAGCGCACCCGCCATGCGCCGCGGGTCGCCTCCCACACGCCGGCGAAGAACTGGTTGCCGCCATCAGCGTAGTGGTTCCGCACCGTCAGCCGGGGGTTGCCGGACAGCAGCCGCTCGGCCTCCGGGGCGGAGCTCTGTGCTTCGACGGAGTCGCGGAACGAGACGATTCGAGGTGCGGCCATGCGATTTTTCCTTCGGGGCTACCGTACAACGCGGCGGCCGCTTAAGACAACGGCCAAAACCTGCTACCGTCAGCATAAGCACTGCCTCGGGAGACGCTCATGACTATCGCATTGTGGTGTGTGTTCGCCGCGGGACTCCTGCCATACCTCGCAACCACGACGGCCAAGGCGGGCCTGAAGAACTACGACAATAACGAGCCCCGCGCCGGCATCGACCAGAAGCTGCAGGGCTACCGTGGGCGCGCCTATGCGGCCCAACTGAATGGGTTCGAAGCGTTTCCGTTCTTCGCGGCGGCGGTCATCATCGCTCATATGCTGCGCGGACCGCAGCACCTGGTCGACATCCTCGCACTGGTTTTCATCGCCTCGCGGATCGTCTATCTGCTCTTTTATCTGGCCGCCAAGGGAACGTTCCGGTCACTGGTCTGGACCGTCGGATTCGCCGCGGTCATCGCCATTTTCATCGTCGCCGCGCAGTAGCGGCGGCGGCTGAGGCGAGCCGCTATGAGCCGGGCCCGTCTCCCCAGCCTGAATGCAGTTGCCCGTTACCGCGGAAGAAGGCGTGAATCTGGCGAATCAGGCCATCCTGCACCTTGAACAGCTCGAACACGACCGAGCCGTTGTTGTCGGGGTACTCCGGAGGCGTCATGAAGTTGCCAATGGCGAACACAACGCCGCGCTCGACGTCAGCGATGTAGAAGCGGCGGTTACGGACCAGCCACTTGGTCTTCGGGTTCTTGAACTCGCCGCCGCAACTTCCGGCCGACAGCGTCGAGTTGACGGTGAACACGCCCAGCTCGATGCGCTCGCATTCCGGATGCCAGGGGACATCGTGATAATCGATCGACCGCGAAACGATATCGAAGTAGGTATTCACCGTCGCAAACAGCTGCTCGCGTGAGGAGCGCTCATCGACGGGGATCTCGGTGTCGTAGATCCGGTCCGGAAGGTGCAGGTTGGAGGCGGGCGTTGCGCCAAGCGCCCCATCGTAGGAAATCTCCTCGACCTCGGTGATCTGGCGCTTGTCGACCTTCAGCCTCACCATGTAGAACCACCACTTCTCCTGATCCCGTGTCGGCGTGTTGGTCACCACTCCATAGAACACGGCCGCGCCCGTTACGGGATCGACCAGGGCCTGGCGATACTGGATGCGCTTGGCGTTACCCCACACCTCGCCCTTGCCGATCGTCATGAGGGCGCCGTTGCCGGTCACCCGCACCTGCGGGGACAAATGCAAGCGCGAGGTGTCCTTATCGACGAGTGCTTCGGTGTAAGTCGTCAGGATCTCCAGCAGGCAGCGCCGCCCACACGTTGAATCTGCAGACTGCGCGGTCGCGCCACCGGAGTGTTTTGGAGCATCCGCGGCAAAGGCGGAAACGCACGACGTCACGAGCATCCCCGCCAGAACAGCGGCCTTGTAAGGACTGCGCATACCTTTCCCTTTTGAGCATTCTCGAGCGTTGCGTCCTTTGTATCCCCGGGCGCTCGCAGGCGCGCGCAGGACGCCATGTCTGTCCGTGGGGTGAACTGCCGTCAAAAGGCCGCGCCTGATCCGCCCCTCGGTGTAGGCTCTCGCGGATGGATCATCGGCTGCGATTGCTGCCCGCGCTTCTCCTGAGTGTGTGCTCGGTCGGGCAAGTCCTGGCCTCCGAGCCCATCGAAATCGGACTGACGGGGCACCTGCGGCTGATTTCGGGGGTGGCGGGCTCCGGTGATTCTCTTTCCTTGCCTACTGTTGTTTTGATCGGGGGGCTCAATGGCGAGGAGGCCAGTTCGAAGGCTGTCCGCGCCGCCGCGCAACGATTCGACCGGAAACCCGCCTCCCGTCGCGGGTGGCGGCTGATCTCGATTCCCGTTGCCAACCCCGACGCGGCGCCCCTGCGGTTCCCGCCAACCGGGACCGCCTACCGCGACAACCCCGAGGCGCAGGCGCTGTGGCGCTGGATCGGCATTCACGGCCCCGATCTCGTCCTGATCGCCGGGGATGATCCGGGCCACCTGGCAGCCGCTCTTGCGGAAGGCGCAGCCGCGGAAGTCGGCCGTATCCCGGCCCGCGACGTCGCCCCGGCGACGCTGGCGAAGCTTCTCGATCAGCCGGCCGCCACGTTGGTGAGCTCCCCTTCCGAGGCGCACCGGGAACTCGATCGCCGGCGGGCGCGCTCGCCGCAACAGTTCGCCCAAGAGCTCGGCCGCTTCTATGGTCACAACTTCGATCAGCCCTGGTACATCAATGCAATCGCCCTCATCGGCCAGATTCGCCTGGGCCATCTGGATGAGGTCAGACAACTCGCCGAGCCCTATGTGGACGGAACCAAGGACAGCCTCGCTCGACCGAACTCCCTGGTGCTGGCCGGTCATATCGTGTTCACCGAGCTTGCCCGCCGCACCGGGGATCCGCGCTACACGCAACTCGTCCGCAAGGTCGCCGATCTCGGGTTCGAGCCCGACGGCGCGATGAAGGAGTCGATGCCGTTTCACGATCAATTCAGCGACTCGGTTTTCATGGGCACCGTGATCGCCGCGCAGGCCGGCGCGCTGACCGGTGAGCGCAAGTACTTTGATCTTGCCGCGAGGCACGTCGCCTTCATGCAGCGGCTGGACCTGAGGCCCGATGGCCTCTATCGCCACCAGCCTCTTACGGATGCCGCGTGGGGCCGTGGCAACGCGTTCTCGGCCATCGGACTGGCGCTGACACTGACGGAATTCCCGCACGATCATCCAGCGTACCCAAACCTGCTGGAGGACTATCGCAAGCACATGGCCGTACTCGCTCGCTATCAGAACCGCGATGGCCTGTGGCGCAACGTCATCGACTATCCCGGGGCCTACAGCGAGTATTCGGCCACGGCCATGATCGGATTCGCGATGCTCCGCGGCGTGCGCAGTGGCTGGTTGCCGGAGAAGGACTATCGGCCGGTCATTGACCGAGCCTGGCAGGCGATTCTGACTCGTACCGGGGCCGAAGGTCGCCTCGTCGATGTCTGCGAATCGACCGCGCGGATGAAATCACTGGAGGAATACCTGCAGCGCGCCGCCCTGCTCGGCCCCGACCCGCGCGGCGGTGCAATGGCGTTGTTGTTTGCGACCGAGATGGCCGGGCTACAATAGTCGCGACACGACTTCGGACTGCCGGTAAACCATGCAACGCACCGCTCCGCGGCACGCAATCCCTTCCAAGGTGCCCCTGGCCTGCGAACAAAGGGGCGTGACCTTCCCCGTATTTCTGCTGTTTGTGGCCGTTGCCGCGGGGTATGTAGGGTACTCAGGTCTGCACATGCCAACCTTGGTCGCCTCTCACTTCGGCGCCTCCGGCATCGCGGACGCCTTCATGCCCCGCAGTCGTTACCTGACCATGATGTTGTGCGTGACGGTTTTGCTGCCGATGGTCGTGACGGTCCCTCTTTCCATCGGGCTCAGCAACCCCAACCTGAAAATCAACCTGCCGAACCGCGACTACTGGCTCGCACCCGAGCACCGCGAAGAAACAGTCACGTACATACGCCAACAGATGCTGCGCTTCGGCGTCGCGCTGCTGCTGTTCATCTGCTTCGCGCACTGGCTGGTCGCGCGCGCGAACGCGCACACGCCACCAATGCTATCGTTGGTATCGTTGGTTTCGGGCCTGCTGGTATTTGGCGCTTACGCGATCATCTGGATCGCGCTGCACTACACGCGGTTTCGACACGTGCCCGAATGACACCCTGATTCCCAACCGTCAACGGGCCGGATGCTGATCAGTTACTTCTGCGTCCACCACGCGAAGAACTCGTTGAATTCGATCGCGCCATCGCGGTCGGTGTCCATCTCGTCGAAACCGATCTCGCAGTCTTCCGCCGTCATGTTTTCGTCGACTTCGCGCATATAGCGCATGAACTCGCCGAGCGTCAGGCGCCCGTCCTTGTTCAGGTCGTTGTAGTCGAAATCCTCGCGGAGGCGCCCGCGCTCTTCGGCGCCGGGCTGGACATAGTCGAGGGTCGTTCGGTCGCGGTCTGCCATGGAAATCCTCCGGGGCGCTCGAGCGTGCACCCTGTTGAATGGATTAGGCCCGCCAGGAGTCACTGTGTTCCTCTTCGGACACCTGAGCAAGTGCGCGTCCACCCCGAAAGAGCCGCGAGAGCGGAACCGGCACGACGCTTGCGACTGACGCTGCCCTGAAGTAGTCGGATCTGGCGGATGGAGAACTCGTGAAGACGCTGCGTGTGACGGTCTGTCAGTGGCCAGACGCGAGAGAGGCAATTCCACGGGCATGGGACGGTCTCGTCGCTCACGTCCGGGCGCAGGCGAGCCATCTGGTTGTTCTGCCCGAAATGCCGTTCTACCCCTGGATCGCTTCCGCGCGGAAATTCAACGCGGCTCAATGGTCTGCCGCCGTCGAGGCGCACGATGCATGGGAAGAGCGCTTCCCGGAGCTTGGCGGCGCGGCGGTGCTCGGGACGAGGCCGGTGGATTTTGGCAACGAGCGCTACAACGAGGGATTCGTGTGGGAGGCCGGGACCGGCAGCCGCGCAGCGCACGCCAAGGCTTACCTGCCGAACGAGGAAGGCGCCTGGGAGGTGACCTGGTACCACGCCGCCACGCCTGAGTTTACTCCCGCCCAGGTTGGCGACAGCCACATCGGCTTCCTGATCTCCACCGAGCTGTGGGCCATGGAGCAAGCTCGGCAGTACGGCGAAGACGGAGCTCGGATCCTGGCGACGCCACGGATTACCAGCGGCGCGACCCGGGAGAAGTGGCTCGCCGCCGGCCGAACGGCCGCCGTGCTGGCGGGCGCGTTCGGGCTGTCCTCCAACAAAGCGGACGCGTCGACGAAATACGGCGGCCAGGGGTGGATCATCGATCCGGACGGCACCGTCATCGCCACCACGAGCGAGGAGTTTCCCTTCGTCACCGCCGAGATCGATTTGACTCAATCGGAGAATGCGCGTTCGACCTATCCGCGCAACGTCTTCACAGGAACCAAACCGCCAACCTCCTTCGTTCGACAGAATTCGCCCATCTTTCGCACGCGACCGGGCACTTAAGAAACGCTCGCAGGGCTTGATCGCGGTGCAGCGGCGCCGTCCTCCCCTGGCTGCCCTTCACTCGGACCGCCATCGTCCCTTCGGCTGACATCCCCTACGCCCCCACGTATGCTCCAGCGCATCGCGCGAAAGGAAGGAGCGTCATGAAGGAACTGCAGGGTCAGGTCGCGATCGTCACCGGCGCGGGGCGAGGCTTTGGAAAGGCCATTGCAAAGCGCCTCGCCGCCGAAGGTGCTGCCGTCGCCGTCACGTCACGAACGAAATCCCAACTGGACGAAGTATGCGCGGAGATCCAGGCAGAGGGGGGACGTGCCTTACCGGTCGCCGCCGACGTTACGAATCGCGAGGACGTCGTCCGGGTCGTCAACGAGGCCCGCACGAGACTGGGCGACATCTCATTGCTCATCAGCAACGCCGGAGTGCCCGGCCCGTTCGGTCCCATTTGGGAAGTCGATCCGGAGATCTGGTGGAAGTCGCAGGCGGTGCACATTCGGGCGCCGATGCTGTTCCTGCGCGAAGTGCTTCCTTCCATGGTCGGGCGCGGGACGGGGCGAGTCATCATCGTTTCAGCCATCGCGAGCCGCCTGGTAGCCCCGTACCTATCCGCCTACTGCGTAGGAAAAATAGCGCAGACGCGCATCATCGAGGAGCTGGCGGCCGAGACGAAAGGCCAGGGAGTCAGCGCGTTTGCCATCGATCCGGGCTTCGTCTTCACCGGCATCGCCGATGAGACCATGAACTCTCCGGACGCGCAGCGCTGGTTGCCGCAGATGGTGGCGCGGCTGCGAGCCCGAAAGAACGAGCCGGGGTCCGATGCGGACCTGGCGCGTTGCGCGCAGCGGTGTGTCGACCTCGCCTCGGGGCGCTACGATGCGCTGTCCGGCAAATACATGGAGCTGACGGACGACCTGGACGGCATGGTTCGCGCCGCGAGCCGCCGCTGACATCGCAGCGATCCGCCGGCAAACCGGTCGGCGCCAGCGGCCTTGCAATAGGGGGACACATGAGTTCCGACGATCGCATCGATCAGCTGTTGAAACGCGTCGGCGAGCTCGAGGCGCAGGTGCGCAGGCACGACGACATCCAGGCCGTGCGGACACTGCAATTCAAGTACGGCTACTACATGGACAAGTGCCTGTTCGGCGAGATCGTCGAGCTGTTCTCCGACAGCGCCGAACTGCACTTCATGGGTGGCATCTTCCGCGGTAGGGCCGGCGCGCGGCGTCTGTACGGAGGCAGCTCCGGATTGAATGGACCGGCCTACGGGATGCTGTTCGAGCACATCATTGCCCAGGACATTGTGGACGTGGCGCCCGATGGCCTGACGGCGCGCGGACGCTTCCGTACATTCCTGCAGGGTGGCGTCCACGAGACGAAGAAAGACGCTCCGCCGCAGATTCCGAGTCAGTTCTGGGAGGCCGGCATCTACGAGAATGAGTACGTCAAGGAGGGCGGAGTCTGGAAGTTCAAGCTATTCAACTACCGCGTGGTGTATCAGGCGAAATACGAAACGGGCTGGGCCCACTCCCCCGTCACGCCGCTCATGGTGAGCAACTACACCACGAGGTTTCCTGAAAATCCGCGCGGGCCCGATGAGATCGGGCCGCCCCCACCGCGGTGGCCTGAACCCGTCGTGATGCCGTTCCATTACCCGCACCCGGTGACCGGGAAGTGGTGGAAGCCGGCGGACCCGGTTGGCGGAAACGCCGATTGAGGCCGCCGGCCCGCAGGCCCAGCCGTCAGGCTTTCAGCGAGAACGGCGTGAAATTCGTATCGCGGTCGTAGTAGTCCTCGTTCTCGACGCGCTTCAGGAAAGCGACCACCCAGTACGTCAAGGGCGTGGCAATGATCTCCCATCCTGACTTGAGGACGTACTGCGTAATCGTGACCTGCACGAGCAGCGAATTGTCCCATCGGCCGGCGAACGCCAGGGTGTAGAACAACACAGAGTCCACGAGCTCGCCACACAGCGTCGAGCCGACCGTTCGCGTCCACAGCCAGCGGCCGTTCGTCATGATCTTCATTTTCGCCATCACATAGCTGTTGACGAACGACCCGCACCAGAATGCCGTAATCGATGCGACCGCGATCCGCGGCGTGTTCCCGAAAATCGTGTCGACAGCGGCCTGATCGTGCCAGTTGGTGGCCGGCGGCAGGTGCACGATGACGGTCGCCATGATGGAGGCGAAGGCAAGCGACCCAAACCCGGCCCACACCACCCGCCGGTCGCGGGCGTAGCCATACACCTCAGTGAGAATATCCCCAAACAGGTAGGAGAGAGGGAAGAACAGCACTCCGGCCACGAACGTAATCGAGCCGATGACGGGAAACGGGACGGTGGTGACCTTCGAAGGGCCTATCAGATTGGCGCACAGGACGATACAGACGTAGGCGCCGAGAATGAGATCGTAATATTTGTAGTTCTTCATGGTGACCGCTGGACCCCGGGACGGGCGGGTCCGCATCGTAGCCGGACTGCCCTGCCGCGGCCAGCAGGAACACGGCTGTCCGTCCGGTTACCCTTCCCGTCATTGGACAACCCGGGCCGCATTGCTCATTCGGCAGCCGGAACTTTCAGTGTATGAGGGAGCTTCAGACTCTGCACAGCCTGTATGTCTTCGGACGACCGTCCCAGCTCGACACGATATTCCCCTGCGTCCGCTCGCCATTGCGATGCGCCGACATCGAAGTACGTGAACGAGCGTGCGTCGAGGGTGAGAGTGACGCGTTTCGTTTGACCAGGAGTGAGGTCGACACGCGCAAAGCCCTTGAGCTCCCGCACGGGTCGGGGAACTCGCGCAGACCTGGCGCCGACATATATCTCGGCCACCTCCGTCCCGCTTCGGTGTCCCGTGTTGGTGACTTCGAAAGAGACGGTGTAGAGAGGTACGTGCCCCGCGGGCACTGGCGTTCCCCCCGCAGTGGCGCCGGGAGCGGATACCGGCTCAACCTTGAAGTTCGCGTACTGGAACGTCGTATACGAGAGCCCGAAACCGAACGGGAAGATCGGCTTCACTTTTGATCGCTGATAGCCGCGATAGCCGACGAAAACGCCTTCCCGATAAACGACGCGATCCGGGTGCGCGGAGTCGTTGTAATAGTAGTTCGGGAAGCTGGGGTTCTCCGCGAGCGTTCGATCCCACGAAATGGGCAGTCGGCCAGTCGCGTCCGCGTCGCCTGTCAGCACGTCAGCGAGCGCCGCGCCTCCCTCCTGACCCGGATACCACGCTGCGATCACTGACTTCGCGCAATCCATCCAGGGCGTCACATCGACCGCGCCGCCCGAATTGATCACGACGATCGTATTGGGATTGGCGGCACCGATCTCGCGAATCAACTCGGCCTGGCCGGGCGGCAGCGAGAATTCCCGGTCATTGCCTTCCGTCTCGATGTCAGAGTCGAAGCCGACGGCGACCACGACGGCGTCGGCCCGGGCGGCAAGCTTCTTGGCCTCCGGGTCAACGAACGTGCCCTGCTTCACCACGCCGACGCGAAGGAACGTTCTTCCCAGCTCCGGAAAGCCCGTCTGTTCGAGCACGAGCTTATGAGCGCCGGCCGTCAGCGTGCGCGCTGTTTGCCTGACGACAGCGGCGGGAATACGCACCGAGTCGATGACCACCTCATCATCGACTTTGAGACGATAGGCGCCGGTGTCCTGTACGAAAATCGTGTACTCACCTGCGGAGGGCGCGGTGTACCAGGAGGTCCACCGGTCGAAGGTTCTCGGGGGCGGTGCACCCTGTACCGTTCCGCGCAAGACCTGCATGCGATCCGGCGGCAGTGAATCGGCCGTCAACAGATCGGGGTCGCCGCCAAAGCCCGCCACGCCGGTCGCGAACTGAATCTCCGTGCGGGTGCTTAGCGGCGTGCCGCTGAAGGTATTGTCGGGGAACGATTCCACCTGCGCACCCCACTTCCCACCCTCCTTCGTTGTCGTGAAGGCAGTTAGCACGCTCTGGATGCGCAGACTCTGCAGGCCCCGGGCGTAGGTGACCGTCGCGTTGGTTCCGAGCTTGTCGCCCAGCCCCTGCAGCAGGCTCGAGGGCGCAAACGCAAAGACATGACCGCTGCCGCCGCCGGTGGTCACCCCCGGATAGGCATTGGGGCCGATGACCGCGATGTTATGAACCTTCTTGAGATCGAGCGGCAGAAGATTGCCCGCGTTCTTCAGGAGCACCGCGCTCTCGAGTGCGCCTTTACGCGCGGCCACCTTGCCCGTCTCGCTGTAGCGTGACAGGGAAGGATCGATGGCCTCGCTGTCGAGCCATCCCATCCTGTCCGCAGTTGTGAGAATGCGCCGAACCTTGTCCGTGATGACCGCTTCGCTCACCTTGCCACTGCTCAGCGCCGGTTCCAGGGTCGCGCGGTTCATGAACCTGGCGTCCGGCATCTCCAGATCCAGCCCGGCGTTCGCGGCGGCCACGCCGTCATATGTGGCACTCCAATCGGACATGTAGACGCCGTGAAATCCCCAGTCGCCTTTCATGATTTGGATGATGTGCGCGTTCTGGGTGGCATGATCGCCGTTGAGCAGGTTGTACGAGCTCATGATCGAGCCCGTGTGTGCCTCGCGCACCGCCGCCTCGAACGACGGGAGATAAATCTCACGCAAAGTGCGCTCGTCTATCGTCGAGTCCGAGGTGTGACGGGCGAATTCGGAATCGTTGCCCACGTAGTGCTTGATGGTCGCGCTCACTCCCTGGCTCTGCATGCCGGTGATGTAGCCGACGACGATCCGGGAGGCGAGAAACGGGTCCTCGCCCAGATACTCGAAATTGCGCCCGTTCATCGGGGCGCGGTAGATGTTGGCGCCCGGGCCCAGCATGAAGCGTGTCCCTCGTGCACGCGCATCGCGCCCGATCTGTGTCCCAACTTCCTGCGCCAACGCCGGGTCCCAGGTTGCAGCCAGCGCCACGCCGGCCGCGAAAGCAGTCGATGGGCCGGGAGAGCGCACTCCGGACGGGCCATCGCTCATCTTGAACGCCGGAATCCCGAGCCGCGGAATCGGCTGCGTACCGAAGCCCGTCCCACCGATCATCGTGATCTTTTCCGCCAGCGTCATGGAACTCAAAAGCTTCTCGACACGGTCGCTACCCTTCGGAGCCAGCGGCGGTGCGCCAGCGCCGCCGCTTGGCGTGGGTGCGGAGGTCCCCGCCCCTACCGAGGCACACGCCGCGCAGGTGGCCACTACTGCCGCGCCGACTCGAAGTGCGACGCGAACCCGAATGCTGGGGCGAGCGGTCATGCTGATTTACTTCCCGGCTTTGTGTTCGTTTCTGTTGTTCAAGCGCTCGGCGAGATCGAGCCGCGCTTTCCACGGATCGGGACCGGCGACCGGCCCATTGTTGGTGAAGTCCATGATAGCGTCGGTCTTGGCGTCATAGCGAGGCCATGCAGGCTGTCCCGGCACATCGGGTGCGCCCGTCCTGGCGAAGGCCACCCAATACTTGTGCATGGCTTTCGCGGCAGCCTCGTCCGCCGCCGTCAGATCCTTGCCGTAGCGCGCAGCGACCGTATCGAATGCGAAGGGAATCTCGGTCGCATGCGGCGCGCCGGGAGTCGTTTTGCGCAAGGACTCGGCTACGTACGAGAAACGGAATTCGTAAACAGGCTGTCCGTGGGCTGAGAGCAGTCGCGCGATCTCACGCGCCGGCTCGACCATCATGAGATCCCCTCCCATGCGGAAGGAGACGGCGCGGAAGTCCGTGCTGTTTTCGGGGTTATAGAGCTCTTTGGCTCTCTGCGCATTGGCGCCATAGGAGGCGTACAGCTCGTCGAGCGTTTTCCCCTGGGCGAAGCCAATGTCCATGCTGTTCGCGCCGACGATCACCGGCACCCGGTGCGCCTTGCCAGCCGCATAGAGCTTCGTCGGGGATCCGAGGTTGAGCTTCCCATCCACCACCGGGCCGCCAACGTAGGTACCGTCATTCGCCTTCAGCATCTGCAACTTCAGGGCATCCGCCGGGATCTGGCGGAGCTTGGCCAGCGCATCGGCTCCCGTGCCCTCGATGTTGTATTTCTTGCCCAGCGCAAGACCCTTGCTCTCAGCCGAGGACACGGTGGGGTCCGGGGATGTCCCGGCACGCCCGCCACCTGATTCGATGATCGCCTTCTGGAAGAGGCCCTCGGTCAGTGGGGAGGTGAGCAGCATGTTGACCGACATGCCTCCGGCCGACTCGCCGAAGATCGTGACGTTCATCGGATCGCCGCCAAAAGCCGCGATGTTACGTTGTACCCACCTCAGCGCCGCCACCTGGTCCATCAGGGCCCAGTTGGCAGCGGGAAGCTCTTCGCTGTCAGAACTTGCCGGCTCCTCGGCGGTCAACGCGGGGTGCGAAAAGAATCCGAGATTCCCGAGCCGGTAGTTGGCGCTGACAAGAATGACGCCATCCTTAGCGAACTGGCTCCCGTCGTACACCGCGGGCGAAGCCCCTCCGTTCACGAATCCGCCGCCGTAGATCCAGAACATCACGGGGAGCTTGGTTGCAGCGTCGCCGGCTTTCGCGGGCACCCAGACGTTGATGTAAAGGCAGTCTTCGTTGGGCGTCACACCCAAAGGCGCCGCGTCACGGGGGAAAGGATCCTGCATGCAGTCGGCGCCATACGAAATCGCCTCCCGCACGCCCTGCCACGTCGCTACAGGCTGCGGTGGCTTCCAGCGAAGATTCCCCAGGGGTGGCTGGGCGAACGGTATCCCCTTGAACGAGGTGACGCCGTCAGCTGTGGCGCCGTGGAGCTTGCCGGTGTCGATGGTGACGTTATCTCCAGCCGCCTGCGCCGAAAGGGGCGCAAGTAACGCCAGCGAAGTCAGCGCCGCTAACGTCCCAATGAATGATGTACGCGCGCGAAATACCGTACGGGGGCGAAGTACGGTATGGGCGCGAAGTACGGTACGCGCGCGCCCCTGGTGGGCGCGGTTGCTGGTGCTCATCGGCGGATCCCCCCCGGAAGACGGCTGCCGCTCGGACAGCAATCGGTTGCAGTCCGCCGGAGCATGCTAGTTTTGCCGAGCGGGTATCGTCAACCTGCGTTTACTGTCAGAAGGCCGCGTCCAGCTCGGCTCCGGTGCGCAGCCGCACCTCCTTTTCCGGGCCCTCGGTCCGGTGACTCTCAGCCGCCATAACGGAGTCTTTCTGGAGAGTCATCCCCTTCTGAGCCGCCGCCGCTTCGTCGCGAGCCTTGCTACGAAATTGCACCCACGCCTCACGCGCCTCGCGCCGAACCTCCTCGAGACTTGGCCCGCGTCGGCCATCGACGCCAGGAGGGCGATCGCTCATTGACGGGGCATCTCGCTGGCCGGCAACGGATGCGGAGTACTGAGCCCCGCCAGAGGCTTCGCGTTGGGCCGCCCGGGCCGGTTGGGTCGCTTGTGCCGCCTGGGCCAGTGG
>Ga0070681_10001617_pt1 | contig 20062 bp, 23 predicted proteins | sample KBSC83BmetaG_FD_65650 | JGI IMG/M metagenome (GOLD analysis project Ga0070681, IMG submission 65650) | Corn rhizosphere microbial communities from Kellogg Biological Station, Michigan, USA - KBS C8-3B metaG | ecosystem: Host-associated > Plants > Roots > Rhizosphere | place: USA: Michigan... | reverse complement strand
AAGAATGCAGATCAAAAAAGTCGGTGTACTCGGTTGCGGACTCATGGGCTCCGGTATTGCCCAGGTCTCAGCGACTGCCGGTTATGACGTGACAGTGCTTGAGCAGGAACAGAAGTTTCTCGACAAAGGCTTCAGCGGGATTGAAAAATCGCTGGCCAAATTTGCCGAGAAGGGCAATCTTAAGGAGCCGGTGGAGGCAGTCCGCGGACGTCTAAAGGGCACCACGGAGCGCGGACAGCTTGCCGATTGCGACATCGTTATCGAAGCAATCATTGAGAACCTGGATGAGAAGAAGAAGATGTTTTCGGCGCTGGATGGAATCGTGAAGAAGGATGCCATCTTCGCCAGCAACACATCATCGATTTCCATCACTGAAGTGGCGGCGGCAACCAAGCGTCCTGATAAATTCGTCGGCCTTCACTTCTTCAATCCCGTCCCGCTGATGAAGCTGGTTGAAGTGGTGCGCACAATCGCCACGAGCGACGACGCGTTTGAAACTGCGTTCAATTTCGGCAAGAGCCTGGGCAAAGTCCCTGTGCGCACGAGCGACAAGACCGGCTTCATTGTGAATCGGCTGCTCGTTCCTTATTTGCTGGATGCGATCCGAGCCTTCGAAGAAGGGGTGGGCTCCATTCCCGACATCGACAGCGCCATGAAGCTGGGTTGCGGCTATCCAATGGGACCATTTACGCTGCTCGATTTCGTGGGACTGGATACCACGTACTACATCACGCATGTGATGTTCGATGAATTCAAGGAGCGTCGCTTCGCTTCGCCGCCGCTGCTCAAGCGGCTGGTGATGGCGGGATGGTACGGGAGAAAGACGGGGAAGGGCTTCTACGACTACACCGACCCGAGTAATCCAGTACCACAAAAGCTTTGATCCCATGCGACGCCCCTGGTTGGTTGCGACCGTGTTAGCTTTTCAGACGCTCTTGGGCCTGGCTTCGATCGGCACGGCGGCGGCCCTGCTTGTTGCTGCCAGGACTGCGAGCGCTGGCGACTCTTCCGACGTGATCGCTGCAGCCATCATGGGCTTTATCGGCGTGTTCGTCCTGATTTGCTGCTGGGGATTATGGAAAGGCCGCAACTGGGCTTGGCGGCTGGGATTTTTCATGAATCTGGCGGGATTCGTCACATTCGTGTGGGACCCGGTCAGCCGTCGAGTGAAACCGGATAGTGACGAATTGGGCTTTCTAGTACTCTTCGGGACACTGGCGATCCTCTTCATGCTTGCGCCTGTGCGCAAGTTCTACTTTCGACGGCAACAGGAATCGGTAAACGCGCTTTATCCTAACGACGAATTTTGATCAAGCCGGTGTTGATGAGAGTTGCCGCGGAAAGGTCTTTGAAATGCCATTTGAAAACGTCAAGCTGGAAAAGAAAAACAAAATCGCCTACGTCACCATCGATCGCCCAAAAGTGCTGAACGCACTGAACGCGGCTACGATGGGCGAGTTGCAGGAAGTCTTCACCGAACTTGCAGCCGACGCGACTACGCGTGTCGTCATCCTCACTGGGGCGGGTGAGAAGGCGTTTGTCGCCGGCGCCGACATCAATGAGTTAGCGAAGAACAACCCAGTCGAAGCCAAGGCTTACACGCATCGCGGCCAGGCAGTGCTGGACCTAATTGAGAACCTCGGCAAGCCTGTGATTGCTTGCATCAACGGATTTGCTCTCGGTGGCGGCTGCGAGATTGCCATGGCCTGCACCATGCGCCTGGCCAGCGAAAACGCGAAGCTCGGCCAACCTGAGGTCAAGCTGGGCATCATTCCCGGCTACGGCGGGACGCAACGCCTGCCGCGGCTGGTGGGAACCGGATTGGCCATGCAGCTCCTGCTCACCGGCGAAATGATTTCCGCCCAGGAAGCGCATCGGATCGGCTTGGTAAATGAAGTCGTTCCGGCTGACCGGCTCATCGCTCGCGCTGAGGAGATTGCCGCCAAGATTATCGCCAACGCGCCGCTGGCCATCCAGTACTGCATGGAAGCGGTCAACGAGGGGATGAACATGACTTTGCAGGAAGGGCTGTTCCTGGAGGCGACTCTCTTCAGCGTTTGCTGCGCGACCGAAGACAAGAACGAAGGCACCCGCGCGTTTCTGGAGAAGCGGCCCGCGAATTTTCAAGGTAAATGAACGGAAGCTTCGTATAATCAAGCGCCATGCCTGACAATGTGGTCAACCTTTGGCGCTATCGCGACCTCTCTGAAGCGCTCATTGCTCAGAGCAAACTCGCTGGTGAAGGAGTGGAATCCTTTCTGACCGAAGAAGACATCTTGCGCATGAACTGGTACTGGTCGAATGCCTTCGGTGGCGTGCGGCTCTGGGTACGCGAAGACCAGAGTGAGGCGGCATTGGCCGCGCTGGGGGAAGAAATTCCGGCGCTGTTTACGGCTGAAGAGGTCGGCGAAGAATACCAACAGCCCTCATGCCCAAAATGCGGATCGCGGGATGTAAGCTTTGACCGCTTTCATCGTGGCGTGGCACTTGCGGCATTGTGGCTGTTTTCCATTCCTCTTCCCATTCCCGTGGACGACTGGAAGTGCGAGGACTGTGACACCCGCTGGAAGGGAGAGTACGTCTAGCACGTGATTCAAGGCATTACCATCCTGCGCAAAACAGCTGGCTCCGCGGAGCAGCAGCGACTCGCCGAGTTGTTTGAAGCGTTGGGCTTTGCGCGCGGCACTGGCTGGAAAACTTCACGAGGTGAGGGCATTTCTTTTCTTGCCTCGATGGGCCAAGTGGAAATTGTTGCAGGGAAGGAAGATTTGCAGTGCGATCTGTGGGTGGAGGTGACGGATCTCGACTCCATCCGGGAAATTCTCTCCAAGCGCAAATTCAAGGTCATTAAAGACGTGCAGCCGACCGCGTGGGACTCCCGCTTCCTGGTGGCTGAGCCCGCGAAGGGGGTACAGGTCCTCTTCTGGCAGAAGAACCGTCCTGGGCGGCACGCCGTTGAAGGCGACCTGAACGCGCGCGGGATGAAGTTTGGGATCGTAGTGGCGCGCTGGAATTCATTCATCACCGAGCGGCTGTTGCAGGGCGCGCTTGACGCCCTTAGGCGAAGTGGCTGCCGCGAAGCCGACATTACCGTCGTGCGCGTGCCGGGCTCGTTTGAAATTCCGTCGCAAGCGAGAACCCTGGCCCAGAGCGGCAACTACGAAGCGATTATCACGTTAGGCTGCCTCATCCGCGGCGAGACCACTCATTACGAGCACATTGCGACCGAAGTCACGCGCGGTATTGGGCAATCGGCACAGGAGACGGGCGTGCCGCACACGTACGGCGTTCTGACATGTGAAAACCTGGAGCAGGCGCTTGATCGCGCGGGGCTCAAGGCCGGCAACAAGGGTTTTGAAGCGGCCATCTCGGCGGTGGAGATGGTGAGCCTCAAGCGAAAAACTGTTAGCTCGGCATCCAATGGGAAGGGCGAGGTACGGTGAAGTGGGGACCCGGCGCAAAGCACGCGAACTCTGTCTGCAGATGCTCTTCCAGTGGGACATAAGCAAGCAGCCGCCGGACCAGGTGCGCAGGACTTTCTGGGGGGAGCGGCCGGAAGTAGATGCCGAGACGCGCGATTTTGCCGAAGACCTATTCAACGTAGCCGTGGATTCAGATCGAGGCGTGGACGACCTGATTCAAAAGCATGCGCAGCACTGGAAGATGGATCGCATGGCAGCCGTTGACCGCAATGTCCTGCGCACAGGCGTGGCCGAATTTCTTCGCTATGGCAGCACTCCGCGTCCGGTGGTCATCAATGAGGCGCTGGAGATCGCGCGCAAATTTTCCGCTCCGGAGTCAGTTCATTTCATCAATGGTGTTTTGGATTCGGTGGGCAAGGAACTGGCGAAGTAGCCTCGTAAGATAGCGTCGAAAACGATGGCTCAGCCGTTCCGAGCCCCCTTGACGCCTTATCGACCGATAGGGATCCCTCACTCCGTTCGGGATTTCAGAAATAGTTTCTGAATATTCCTCTAGTCCCCAAATTTCGATCTTTCCGGCCATGTACAAACGAACGCTCGTACAGGCCTCTCTCCCAATTTGCCATGCACTTCCGGCACGGAAGCATTCAAGCCGCAGGCGCGCATAATCATTCCAAGTAAATCCGTCACCCATCCACTTCGGAAAATTCATATATGGAGTGTACATATGCGCAGACTACGACTGCTGGTGCTTTTGGGAGTTGTGCTTGCCGTGGGGGTAACGGCACAGGCGAAGACAAAGAATACTGCTTCCACGCCTGACCAGAAGCAAGAACAAAACAGCAAGGACCAGGCCAGCAACAATGACGGTCATCGGAAGCACTGGTGGTCACTGCCTCATTTGCATCATAAAAACGCCGACGCGAAGCAGAAGACTAACGCGAAGCAGAAGACTGATGCAAAGCGCCAAGCCGAGCCTACAGTGAAAGTGGAAGATCCGCTGATCGAGGCGAACGCAAAGCCGAAGACCTCTGGCCCGGCCACTGCGAAAACCAGCAGCCACGCCAGTCACGGCGCCAAAACAGCGCGGACAGCCGCGGCCACTCACAAATTCACCGCTCATACACGCCAAGCCCACACAACAATGGCATCGCGGAAGCCGGCTACAAAACGGGTTGCTGCCAGCCACAACAGCAAAACGGCGCACCACACCTGCTCGGCCGAAGAAGCCAGTAAGGGCGGCTGCCAGTCAGCAAAAAGACATACCCAGAAACCGGTGGTACGCCCTGCTGCTGCCTTCTAACGCGGGTGAAGCATTAGCCAAAGACTTACGAATATTGGTTTCTCCCGCAACACGTGCGTGAGCCGGCGTAAAAGCCGGCTCAAATTCTTCAACAGCAAATTGAGAGCGTGTTCCCTTACTAATCGCCGGAAACCGCAAGCACCCTCCGGGTGAAGGCAGCTAAAACAGCATGCAATGGTGTAAGCTTTTGGGTTTCGTCACACCTCCAGGAGGGCCCCTGTCTGCATGCTTAAGCGCGCGAAGAAAACGCTGCTGATTCTCTCATTTTCCATACCAACTCATTTCAGCGTTGCCACATTGCTCCTGATCACGTCTTTGTTCGTCGTTTCGGCAACTCCCGATGGGCAGGCGTTCGCTCAAACCAAGCCTGCCGCGGTTCAGGAGCCGGCGACTGTTTTCGGCTATCGCGACTTCAGTAAACAGCGTGCATGGGACCAGAGCTTTCTGGCTGTTCCCAATCCGGCAAGGGCGGAGCAGCACTTAAAGATCCTGACCGCATTGCCGCACATTGCCGGTTCGCTGCAGGACAGGCACACGGCGGAGTACGTTGCCAAGCAGTTTAAGGTTGCCGGCTTGGATACAGAGATTGTCCCGTACCTGGTCTGGATGAACCGCCCCGGACAGATCAGCTTGACTGTGACTGCTCCACAGAACGTGAAGATGAGCGGTCCTACGCGCGAGCACGTCAATGGAGACCCATTTCAGGACAACCCTGACATCGTCATGCCCTTTAACGGTTCCTCCCCTTCAGGCGATGTGGAAGCTGATGTGGTGTACGCGAACTACGGCCGGCCTGAAGACTTCCAGAAGCTCAAAGACATGGGCGTTGATGTTCGCGGAAAGATCGTGATGGTGCGCTACGGGCAAAACTTTCGAGGGGTGAAGAGCTTTGTGGCCCAGGAGCATGGCGCCGCGGGAGTGATCATCTACTCCGATCCGATCGATGACGGCTACTTCAAAGGCGATCCTTATCCCAAGGGGCCTTATCGCCCTGAGTTCGGCGTGCAGCGCGGGTCTATTCAGTACATGTTCAAGTATCCCGGAGATCCAACGACGCCGGGGTTTGCCTCGTCGGTGGACCTGCCTGAGTCAAAGCGGATCAAACCTGAAGCCGCTGCGAGCATGCCTAAAATCCCGACAACGCCAATTTCCTGGGGCGATGCTCAACCCATCATGCAGGCGCTGGGCGGACTGGAGTCGCCGCGCGACTGGCAAGGAGCATTGCCTTTCACTTACCACGTGGGGCCTGGGCCGGTGAAAGTCAAAATGCATCTTCAACAGCAGTACCGGTATTTCACCATCTGGGATGTGATCGGGAAAATTCCGGGAACAAAATATCCTGACCAGCCGGTGGTGGTAGGTAACCATCGTGACGCGTGGGTTTACGGCGCTGTTGATCCTAACAGCGGCACCGCTGCAATGCTGGAAGCTGTGGCCGGAATCCAGAAGCTTCTTGCAGAGGGATGGAAGCCGGAGCGCACTTTGATTTTCGCCAGTTGGGATGCCGAAGAAGAAGGCTTGATCGGCTCGACCGAGTGGGGGGAGCAGCACGAAAAAGACCTGGCCACTGCAGCGGCGTACTTCAATCTCGACGTGGCAGTCACGGGGCCGGATTTCAGCGCGTCAGCGGTGCCGAGCCTCAAGGGCTTTGTGCGTGAGGTCACAAAGTTTGTGCCCAGCCCAAAGGGAGGCACGGTGTACGGCGCCTGGAAGGAACGAACGGCACACTCTGAGGAAGGCCACGCAGGTACTGGCAACCAAAGCCTGGAGCCCAATGCCAAAGTGGACAATGATGTGCCCGTCGGCGACCTGGGCAGCGGATCAGATTACAGCGTTTTCATCCAGCATCTGGGGATTCCCTCAGCTGACATGACATCGAGTGGCCCGTACGGTGTCTACCATTCCGCATTCGATGATTTTGCTTATTTCAAGAAATTTTCCGATCCAACGTTCGTTTACGAGCAGGAGATGGCGCGTGTGCTGGGGCTGGAAGCCCTGCACATGGCCGACTCTGACGTGCTGCCTTACGACTACGAGCTCTACGGCAAAGAGATTGAATCGTATATAGAGCAGGCTCAGGACAAGGCGAAGAAGATGCTCGGGGCCAGTGCTCCAGACTTCAGTAAGGCGAGCCAAGCGGCCAAGCGCTTTGAGGAAGCCGGGTCCAAGATACTATCCATACAAAAGAATCCTCCGCAGGATGCCAGCAGGCTGAATCAGGCGCTGATCGAAGCCGAGCGCGCTCTGCTCCTGAACAAGGGACTCCCGAATCGGCCATGGTTTCGGCACTCCATCTATGCTCCGGGACAGTACACCGGCTATGCCGCCGTGGTGATTCCGGGTGTCAACGAATCGATTGATGCCAAGAATGCGACTCTTACCGCAGGCCAATTGGAGGCATTGACCGAGGCGCTGAATCGGGCGGCGGGCGTGCTGGAAAAAGCAGCGATGTAGGGCGTCTAGATCACCCGGAGAGATGGCACTGCGCGGATTGCATCATTATGGAATGTTGGTTGCATCAGCATAGAGAGCGGTGGCTTCAGCTAGGGGGGTAAATTTTGTTTGATAACAGAGTCTATCGTCTGTTCCTCTGCCTCCCTGCACTGCTGTTCGCTTTTGGTGGAAGCAGCCCGGCTCAGACCTCCAGGCCGGAATCCACCATCACCATTCACGTTGGCAAAACAGGATTGTTCTCTGGTTTTGGACATAACCACACCATTAGCGCTCCAATCGAGCACGCGGCTATAAACTCGCAATCCAAAACGGCAGTCATTACCGTACTCACAAAAGAGCTGAAGGTGATTGATCCGGATGCATCAGAAAAAGACCGCGCTGAAATCCAGGCGACTATGCTGGGTCCCAAGGTTTTGGATGCGCCAAAGTATCCGCAGATCCGTTTTACTTCAAGCCGCATTGAGCAAATCGGTCCCGGGAGATTTCAGATTACGGGAAAGCTTGATTTGCATGGTGTGACGAAAGAGCTTGAGTTCCCAGTCAGCGCAACGGGAAAGCACTACACCGGCAAGACCAAATTCAAGCAGACCGATTTTGGGATTCAGCCGGTCTCAGCAGGTGGTGGAACGGTAAAAGTAAAAGATGAAGTGGAAATCGAATTTGATGTTTACGAGTAAACGTTGTGCTCTTTCATGCGTTTTGGGTTTAGTTTTTTGCTCCGTGTTTCTCTGTGCTCTGCGCAGTAAACCCGGCTCTCCCACCGCAGGCAAACACGCGGTGGTTGTCGAACTGTTCACCTCAGAAGGATGCTCCAGTTGCCCTCCGGCGGATGAGTTGCTCGGACGCCTGCGGCAGAGCGCAAGCTCCAACGGCGCTGAAGTGATTCCACTCGGCTTCCATGTGGATTATTGGGATTCGGCGGCTTGGCATGACCGCTTTGATTCCGCCGCTTACAGCCATCGGCAGGAAAACTACGCGCGCAAGTTTCACATCGACGGCCCTTACACACCGCAGATGGTCGTAAACGGGCAAGTTGAATTTGTGGGCAGCCTAGCAGGAGATGCGCGCGAAGCGATTGCACAAGCCGCGCAGGAAGTCTCCGCGGCAGACGTGCGGTTGTCCCTCGCGAACGATGACCTGCTGAGAGTAACCGTCGCCAACAGCCAACCTGCTCAAGTAATGCTCGCGATCACTGAGGACAATCTGTTCACAAACGTTGCAGGCGGCGAGAACGGTGGACGAACTCTACATCATTCCGCAGTCGTACGCCAGTTGCAACGCCTCGGCGAGATCAGTGGCGGCAGGTTTTCTACTGCCATCCCATTGAAGCTGAACAACGGCTGGAAGAGGCAGGACCTGCGGACAGTAGTGTTTATTCAAGAAAGTGAAAGCGGAAAGATCCTGGGCGGCGCATCAATCTCGCTCCACTCACTGGCCGGGGCGAACTGACGGACTGTCGAGCTTGGCGGTTTCCTGGAGAAACGTCGGGTTGTCAGGGAACTCGCCATGCAAGGCGGCGAATTTCTTCCGCGCTTCGCTCCGATTGTTTCGGCGCAGATCGTCGTAGGCCAGGAGCAGCCGCGCAAAGGGCGCCATATAAGTGGCGTGGGCCGCTGCGATCGAGAGCTCCTTCACACCCTGATCACGATCGCCTTTCAACCCGCCTGCCCGAAGCACCCAGCGCACCGGCGCTGACTTGCAGCCGATTACATATTTCCCCAGCCCACTCGCCAGGTAGCCATCATATTGCTGCGGCGCCACGGCAAGCAGCCGCTCGGCATAACTGGCTGAAGCCCGGAAATAAGAAAGCGTTGCAATGTCCTTTTTTGCGAAGAGGGCAGCATCTTCGGCACGCATGCTGTTGCTGAGCGCCATGGCCAGCAGGGCGCGACCATCGTGCTGGTCTGCAGCCAGCCGCTTTTGAGCAGTTTCCTCGGCCGCGTTCAATGCGTTCAGAAAGGCCTGGTATGAAGCGGGATCCCACTTGTAGCTCTGGCGGCTGGTGTAGTTATCGTCGCTGGCGAAGGTTTCACTGCGCAGGACACGCAACCGATCGAACTCCCGGAACAGGATGGCATTGGCCTCGGCGATCGATGGCATGGGATCAGCGGGAGACAATCTTCGTGCTTCCTGCGCCTGCTTGAGCGCCTCTTGAAATTTCACGTTATAGACATCTTGATAGGACGCCACGAGTCGTTCTTCGACAGCGTTCTGGGCGGTTGCGGGCGGCACAAGACTGCCAAATATGGCAACGAGGGTGAGCAGGGCTGGAATAAATCTGGCGGGTCGCAACTGGGTTCAGTCTCCCTGGAGATATTTCGATGGTACCAGCATCGTCCTGCTGCTCGCGGACACTAAAGGCTATGTCCCACTAGTGCACAAGAATGTGTTCACCTCAGTTTTGACGGGGTTCCGCCGGCCGCTATTGGCCCGGTCCCGCTGCGGTGTGCTGGAGCTTGGCCAATTCCTGGGTGAATAGCGGGTTGCCGGGGAACTGTGTGTGGAGTTCAGAAAGCTTCTCCTGTGCCGCGGCTTTGTTTTTGTGCCGCAGATCATCGAAAGCGAGCAGGATTTTGGCAAACGGCGCCAGATAATGTCCGTGGGCGGCGGCAAGCTTCAAGTCATGAACGCCCTCCTCCTGGCTCCCTTTGAGCCCTCCCAGACGAAGGATCCAACGTATCGGCGCGGCTTTGCCGCCAATGATGTACTTGCCCATCCCCGTGGCAACATAGGCATCGTAGTAATCGGGGTGATCGGCCAGCAGACGGTCAGCGTATTCATTGGCGGTTCGAGTAAACCGGAGTGCAGTCATATTCTTCCTGGCCAGCAGGGCCGCATCATCGGCCTGCAAACCGTTGACCAGTGCCAGGGCAAAGAGTGCTTTGCTGTCTTGTTTATTGATTGCGAGGCGTTTGTTGGCGATTGCCTGAGCTCCGGCCACTGCTTGTTCAAATTGCTGCCTGTGCACTGCGTCCCAGGCATGCGGTTTGCGCGCGTCGAACGCGTCGTCTGAGGCGAAGAGTTCGCTGCGAAGAATGTTATAGCGATCGAACTCGCGGAACAGTGCGGCGCAGGCTTCCGCCACCCACGGCAGAGGATCGTCTTTTGCGGCTGTTTTCGCCTGCTCCGCGTCACGAAAAGCATCGTCGAAATTCAGGTTGTACATGGCGCGGTAGGCGTGATCGAGGAATACATCTGAAGTGGGCGCATGCACCACCGCCTGTCCGGCGGCAGCGGCAACAAAAACAACGCTTACGAGCCACAGCATCACCGCCGGTACGCCGTTTCCCTTCAACGTTATTCCTTTCCAGAGTTCCCGCCGCAGCATGTTATCAGGTCAACAGATATTCAGAACGCACTCTTCCAGCGAAAGTTGTGTCCTTATCTGACACCCGCCGGACAACTCGCAACGAATTCCTGCAAGCAGGAATAAAAACTCTGCGTCCCAGTTAAGTCCATTAGCAGCCACCGCCAACCACACTGGTAATTGGGTCGGCGAGGAGGATAAAGATGGACCACAACACAAAAGACGAAATCCTGCACGATCACCACCATGACGGCATTGATCGCAGAGGGTTTTTGAAATGCATGGCCTGGGCAGGAACCGGAGCCCTCTGCCTGATGAAGGGCGGAGTCCTTCAGTCCTACAGCCTCAGCCGTCTCCCTGAGTTGAAGGCGAAGGATGCCCAGGCCGAGCTGAGCTTCGTGCAGATCAGCGACAGTCATATGGGGTTTAACAAGCCGGAGAACACAGACGTTGTAGGCACGTTCAAAGCGGCCATCGACAAGATCAATGCCCTGCCATTGAAGCCTGCATTCATGCTCCACACCGGCGACGTAAGCCATCTCTCCAAGCCTGAAGAGTTTGACACGGTGCAACAGATGCTGAAATCGGCTTCTGTGAAAGATGTCTTTTACGTGCCCGGTGAACACGACATGCTCAACGACGACGGCCAGCAATTCCGCCAGCGCTTTGGCGGAGGCCGCCAGGGCGGCGGTTGGTACAGCTTCGATCATAAAGGGGTCCACTTCATCGGCTTGGTGAATGTCATGAACTTAAAGGCCGGTGGGCTCGGCAACCTGGGCGGTGAGCAGCTCGCGTGGATGGAGAAAGACGTGAAACATCTCTCGAAGAGCGCGCCGATCGTGGTGTTCGCGCACATTCCTTTGTGGACGATTTATCCCGAGTGGGGTTGGGGGACAGAGGACAGCGCGCAAGCGCTCTCCTATCTGAAGCGGTTTGGATCGGTGACGGTGTTGAACGGCCACATCCATCAGACGATGCAAAAAGTTGAAGGCAATGTGACGTTCCATACGGCGGCATCCACCGCGTTCCCTCAACCCAAACCGGGCACGGCTCCCTCGGCGGGACCAATGAAAGTCCCGGCGGAACAGCTCCGCAGCTTGTTGGGCATCACTGATGTCAACTACAGGCGCGGCCAACATGCGCTCGCGGTGGTGGATTCATCGCTGGGATGAGCGTCTGACTCAAAAACTGCAAGATTGGGAAATAAGGAGAAAATATATGAAGAGAGTTGTTTTGGCTTTAGCAATTGCTCTCGCTTTGGGCTTGGCGGCATCGGCGCCGTTTGTGCGAGCTGCCCTGGACGAGAACGCGACAGAGGTAAAGATTGATAATTTCAGCTTCACGCCATCCACAATGAGTGTTCCGGTGGGAACCCAGGTGCACTGGATCAATCGGGATGACATCCCGCACACAGTGGTGAGCGAGGACAAGGCTTTCAAATCAAAGGCGCTGGATACGGACGACCGCTTCAGCTACACCTTCAGCAAGCCGGGAACGTATAAGTACTTCTGCTCTTTGCATCCAAAGATGACGGCCATCATTGTGGTGCACTAGCCGGTGCAGTGCGGATATCACCGGCAAGCCATACGCGGCTCCGGCGACAGGACTACAATCATAACCGCGGAATTCATTCTGGAGTGACGTGAGCGGCGTGAACCAAAAGGAATTCGAAAAACTGGCGCTGCCCTTGCTGGACCCGCTGTATAACTTTGCACGCTGGATGTGCCGCGACGCAGAAGAAGCACGCGATCTGGTGCAGGAGACCTTCGCCAAAGCGCTGAAGGCCCTGGCGAGTTTCCAGGAAGGGACAAATTTTCGCGCCTGGATGTTCAGAATTTTGCGCAACACTTTTCTGACCAGCCGGACCGGTCTGGAAAGACGCAACACGGTCCAGGAGAGCGAGGAAGGTTTTGCCGATTCAGTCGCCAGTCATGACACTCCTGAACTGGCGTTGGTGCGCCGCGCTGATAGTGAGCTGGTGCAACAGGCCATCGCCGCACTTCCGGTGGTCTTTCAGGAAGTAGTCATCCTGGCTGACCTGGAAGAACTGAAATATCAGGAGATTGCAGACGCGCTCGACATCCCAATTGGAACGGTAATGTCGCGGCTGGCGCGGGCCAGACGCATGCTGCGAGAGCATATCGTGGCGCTCCTCAGCGGGAAGAGCGATGCCAGAAAACCAGCAAGCGGAAAAACTGTGGGTGCGAAATCATGAGTTGCCAGTGGCAGGACAAAATTGTTTTATTCGTAGATGACGAGCTGCAGCCGGCCGACCAGGAGGAGGTCTCGGCTCATTTGTCCGGGTGCTCTGAGTGCACAGCGGCGGTTGCCGAGCACCTTGCGCTTAAAAAAGCGGTGCGCGTGGCGGCAAACCGTTATTCCGCGCCGCCTGACCTGCACGCCTCCATCTACCGTCAACTGCATCCTCATGCCCGCGTGAGCCCGTGGTGGAAATGGGGCATGTCTTCCGTATGTGCTCTGCTGCTGGCCGCGCTTGGATACTCTTTATGGCCTCGCTCTTCCGGCGGGGATGCGATGCTGGCTGAGCTGGTGGACCAGCATGTGATCGCGTTATCCAGCTCAAACCCGGTGGACGTAGTCAGCGAGGACCGTCACACGGTGAAGCCGTGGTTCCAGGGCAAATTGCCTTTCACTTTCACGCCCCCTGAGGTTGCAGGCACAACCTACAAGCTGGTGGGCGGCAAAATGGTTTTCGTGCAGCACAGCCCAGGAGCAGAACTGCTGTACACAGCCGGCCAACACAAGATCTCTGTGTTCATTTTCCAGGAACAAGGAAGCAGCAAGAGGCCGGCCAGGAACTCGACTTTTAATATCAAGAACTGGAGCGAGAACGGACTCGGCTTTTATCTGGTGACAGACGCCAGCGACGCTGAGATCAATCAACTCGTCAGCATGTTCCGGGACGCGAACCGTTCATAGGAGTTATTGCCTCCCAGTGGGCTTGACCAGTCCTTTGGGCATGTAAGGAGTGGTTCCCACCTTGGAGACAAAGCGGTCAGAAAGCTTCCACGTGCCCCCATCCTGCTTCCACAGGTCCACTACGTAGAATTCACCGCCGTCCGGTTTCCCCTGATAACTCGATTCCTGGACGCGATCATAACTAACAACAGCCGATGTTCCCAAATCGGCGACGCTCATCTGCCGGATGAGGAATTTCTTCAGGACAAAGTCTTTGTTCATCACAGAATCGATCCAGTCATCTCCGGCCATCGAATCGGCATCGGGCAGATGGATGGAACAATCATCCGTCACGATCGAGCCGAGAGCGGCTTTGTCTTTTTTCTGAACGGCCTGGAGCATTTGGTTTTCAAGACCGGTAAACATAGTTACCTGCTTAGTGGCTGTGATGATGCGCGGAGTCAGGTTGGGCTTGACCGGCTCCTGACCAACCGAGATCGCGGGAAGCGTGAGTAGAACAGCACAGCAAAGCACGGGCAGACGCATGGCAGATGCTCTCCTTTCCGGATAATTCGATTGTAATAAAGAGCCGTCCGGCGCACCGGACGGCTGCTATAAGCTTTTTGCTTTTAGAAGAACGTGCCACCCAGGGTCTGATCGCAACCGCCGCCGCGGCTGTTTTCCCATTCCATCTGCATCATCCAGTTGTGGCCGCCGAAGGTCTGGTTGAACTGTGCGCCATTGGCCGCCTTCTGCGTGGGACCAAAGCGGAAATTGCACTTATCAGCGTCCTCATTGCCGGCGGAGTCAAACCATGCGTTCAGGTCGGGATCAGTGATACTTTCTTCTGATTCATGCGTGATGATGTTGATCATGCCATCCGCGCCGCCCACTCCGGCTGATGGGCTATTGGGACCGGTGGACTGAATTTCGCAGGCGGACTGGCAACGATCCGGGTTGCCAATGAAGGCCCACTTGATGTCCGCGCCATTGATGGTCTGGTGAGTATGGAAGCCGCAGAACTGGCTGCAGAATCCACTCTCGCTCACGTTCGATGAGGTCAGGAAAAGATAGACGCCATTAGGGTCCGTAGGGAGCTTTCCCGTCGTAAGCGCAGACGAGATTGCTGAAGTGATTCTGCTGTTCCGCAGCTTTGTTCCCTGTGAGCCGGTGTCGAAAATCTGGCTGGAGAGTTGCAGGTTGCCGCTTACGTTGCCAGTCGTGTCACCATAAGTCGTATTGATTTTCTCGTATCCAGATCCACCGAGCGAATTGGCTGCGAGAAACGAATCTATGAGGTTGACCGTTGCCTGGGTATTGGATCCGGTGGTGCTGGTCCAGGTACCGTACCAGATAATATAGATCGGCACCGGATTGCCATGAAGCACCGGGCCGCCATTGTAGTTGATGCCATTGCCGGTCACCACCGTGTTGCCGGTGGGACGGGCGGCGGCGGTGCCATCACCGTTCGGGGCCATGTGCTCGCCAGGGCCGGCGTGGTTGTCGCGGATTCTTTGCGCCATCAGGAAATTGGCGGCCAGGATCACGAAAAGAAAAGCGAGGAAGTACCTGATGTTTCCAAGGGGAATTCTCATGCTGACCTCACTAGAGTGGGATTTAGTTTCGTCTGCTGGATCGAGCGAATGGATAAAGCCGTATGTATGGGAGTGATGATCCGGTGCAGTGCGTGCTCCGACGCTTTGAGTGTTGCGAGTGTATACCGCTGTCCGGAACGGGCAATCCGAACAATGGCTGGTGCAGAAAAGTTCATAATTCAGAGCTTAAGCGTCGGTATGGTTTCCGTATCCAGGGCCGTCGGCAAATGAGCGGACGGCCCTGAATCTGAAAGCAATTACATCTACAGGTGAAGCACGCACTTGCCGCCGGCGGCATTCTCCCACTGCTGCTGGATCATCCAGTCGTTATTGCCGAACGTCACGTTGAATCGTGCGCCGGCGCTCTTGCCCGCGGCGGAGCAAATGCTGGTTGATGTGCAGGTCTGCGTGGTGCCGAAATTGAAGTTGCACTTGTCGGAATCCTCTTCACCGCTGGAGTCAAACCACGCATTCAGGTCTGGATCCGTAATGGCTTCGAACTGTTCATGCGCCAGCACGTTGATCAGGCCATCTGCGCCGCCCACGTTCGTCGCTGGACTGTTGGGGCCGGTACGCTGAATCTCGCAGCCTGAGGGGCAGCGGTCAGGGTTGCCGACGAAACCGTACTTGATATCGACTCCGCCCAGTGACGCGTGAGTGTGGAAGCCGCAGTACTGAGTGCAGAAGCCCGAGGTTTCATTGATGTTAGACGAGCTAAGCACCATGTAAACGCCATTGCCATTGCGCGGCAGTGCGCCGCTGCTTATCGCGTTGCTGACGGTTGTACGCAGACTCGTATCCGTCAGATTGGTGCTTGAATTTACAAAAGTCACGCCGCCTAAGCTTACGTTACCGCTCACGTTCCCGGTAGTATCGCCGTAGGTTGTGGCAATGTGTTCGTAGGGTGTGTTCCCAAGTGTGCTGACGAAATGCTCGATCAGGCTGACGCTGGCCTGGGTGTTGGAGCCTGTGCTGTTCCAGTTGCCATAAAAAATCAGGTAAATCGGAACAGGGTTGGACTTCAGCACCGGGCCGCCGTGATAGCTAATGCCGTTGCCGGTGACCACCGCCTGACCAATTGGGCCTTGTACGGGGGCAGCGGTCTGTCCAGACTGCCCGTGTTTTCCGTTCGGCATGTTATCGCCGCCGGGAGTAACCAACGGTTTCTGCGCGGCCATGAAGTTCACGGCCAGGAACACAAAGAACAACGCAAACACAACTCTCATCTTTCCAAGGGGAGATGCCATTGGAAGACCTCACTGAATTTGGAATGTGCCGCATCTGTTGGGAAGAAATGAACAGAAGAAGCCGGGTAAGCGATCATGGATCGGTTCTGCCTTTATGAACGAGCCTTCAGCCTTATACCCGGAAGCAACTTTCGATGCCGAAAAAGTCTACTACACAGCTTGTGAGCGTGGAGCGTACCAAATTGGGAAATGGAAAAAAAGAAACCTGCAAGTCAATACAACTTTGAACGCAGATTCAGCAACACGCGCCTGTGTTCTTGAAATTAACGGACGTTCCCCCAAAAGGCGAGCTTATCGGAGCCTTCGCCCCAGATCTGTCAACTGATAACAATTTTTCCAGACCACGGATCGCCAATGCCGGGCGCGGATTCTACTTGAACGCTGGACTCGGGGCTGATTGCCGGATTCGGGGCCGGCGCCGTACTTTCGGGTGCAGCTTTTTCCCCGAGCGGAGGCGCGACAGGCTGAGGATCCACGGGAAGCAGTTGCGGGTTCTGCGCGGCCCACTTGGCGGCCAGGCCATTGAGCGGGCTTTTGGTGTTGTACTCCTGATACGCAATCATCCGTCCGATGCGAATGATGAGGTCGTCCAGTGATTCAGAGGCGGCCCAGAAATCGCCGATGCAGACTGAGCTATCGTCAAAGTTGGGATGAAACACCGGGGTCAGCATGCGGCATTGCGGCGCGCGGCGCGGGTAACCGAGAGTAAGGTTGACTTCGAGCAGGTGCTGGTTGCGCTCCAGGATTGAACCGTCGCCGGCAACGTAGAGTCCTCGCAAGGAATACTCGAAGCGGTAAAGCTCAGGAGGCATTCCCGCCGTACCGACCATGCGAATAACAGGCCATCCGGCGAAGCGCTGCTGAAGCGATTCGTAGTCGAGTTTTAAGCGGCGGATTCGGGGTGAAAGCATGTTTTTAGATTGCGAATGCCAAACCTGTATTTCTGGCGATGGTAAACACCGCGGCAACGAATAGCAGAGCAGCCCAGGCTGTGGGCGGAACACTCAGTTGCATCGGCCGTTTCTGTTGAAAAGCGCGGCGCCGCTCAAGTAGCCACCAGATAAAAGCGACAGGAATCAACAAGGTTGTGAGCGCGTTGTAGTGGAAAGCTCCTCTAAGGTTGAGGTGCAGCAGTTCGTAAAGCGCGCGCGTTGTGCCGCAGCCGGGGCACAGAAGATGCATGGCGCTGTAAATCGGACAGCGCGGATAAAAACTGTACTGCGATGGCGGACACGCGTACAGCACAGAGCCTCCGCCTGCCGCTACGAATGCCGACAAGACCTTGAACGTGCGGCTGAGGCTCATCCCTGCGGCTCCAGAATACCGGTTTTCTTCCAGCGACTGATGCGCGTGAAATGGTGCTGAAAGTAAAACACCGCAAAGAAGAACACCATGACTCCGTTCAGGCGGAGGTTAATGGGCTCCACTGAGTTGTAGTACTGTTCCAATTCACTCTTCATTGTGAAGACGGCCACAAAATACAATACGATGCTGGCTATCCCAACTAATCCGCCAAAAGGGCTTATGCCGGCGCGGTGATTCATCAGGTCAAATACACGAATGAACTGGCCGCCGTAACTGCAGATCAACGCCACAATCCCGAAGATGAGGGCGTTACTTTGCGGCCGAATTTTCTTCACAAATGCCGCCTCCACCAGGAGCCAAACCCATAAAAAAATGCCGCATGTGAAAAAGCCAATCAGGAGGACAAGAGCCCAGTGGAAATCAGGCGGCATAGGTCCCGCCAGTGCCGAGACGGGCTGAGAGCCATACGCCGCCGCTCCCGAATACACCGTTCCCGCCGTCTGGGAAGGTGATCCAGCCGGGCTGGCGGCCGGGGCTGCTGGGTACGGACTGGCGGAAGGCGCCGGCGGAGGAATATTGCCGATGACCTGCGATACCGGCACCCAGTCAGTCATGCCTTCACTGCGGGTCAGATCAGATAATGAAATATTCCCCTGCGCCACGTAACGCTGAAGGTCGGCCAGTGTATAAGGCCCGTATTCGTTGAGATCGCGTCGAATGTAGTATTTCATTTCCTTGAATGTTAGGTGAATTTCACTCCCGCGCTGTCAGCATCAATAATGCAAATTTCAATGACCGCCCAGAGCCATGCGGCCACGGCCAGGTAGAAGAAGCTCAACAGGGTGAGACACAACTGGCCCACTGCCTTGCCCGTGTAACCAGCATAAAAGTTATGCGCTCCAAATGCTCCCAGGAAAATGCCCAAAACAATATAAGCGGTGCGGCTCTTGGGCAGCCGGCCGTACACAGGAGCCAACGGCCCCATCGTGGTCGCGGCAAACTGAGGCTGTGCCGGAGCATAGAGTGCTGATGCCGGGTCCGCGGCATTCAGCTCAGAGTGCGAGACCTGCAGCTTGGGATCGTCCGCCGGAGCACACGCGCAGCCGAAGACGGTGCAGCCGCCATTTTCCTGATAGCAATCCTCATGGTGCGGCATGCCACACCCGGTGCAATAAATTTTGGCCGGCGCTTCCTGACCGAAAGCCATTCGGCAATAGGGGCATGTAGCCGACTCGGTCATCTATTTCCTGTGCCTCTCGCGAAAGTGGAATGCGTAGCGGCCCACTTGAACAAGATCGCCGCTTTGCAGCGCGCGATGCTTTACCGGCTGGCCGGAGACATACAGTGGACCATCAGCGTGCAAAAAAGTCTGTGCGCCGCGCAGTTCGATGCTGCCGTGCCGTGGCAACACAGCGGAATCCTTGAACAAATAGATATCGGACTGCTGGCTGCTGCCGATTACGGTAACAGGCTTATACAGAATGAACTGCTTGCCCGCGAGCGGGCCGGCAGCCACATAGAGCCAGCGATCTTTGAGAGCGCTCTCCACAATGCCCATGGCGACTCCTGTAGCCAACCCAAAGAGCGCAAATCCCACAGCCCTGCTCGGACCGCCGGCTCTGGTCGCCAGCGCGATAGGATCAAAGACCATGCCTCCTAATCCCGCGCCGATGATGCCACCCAGAATGCCATACTGCACCTTCTTTCCGGAGCGGTCCACCAGGCCGTAGATAATTCCGCCTGTGATGCCAAAGACCATCCAGGCTACGCCGCGGGCCATCCAGAAAGCCGGGTTCCTGACGGTATGCACTCCGAGCTCGGACACAATGGCAACGGTGATCTGAAATATGAGATTGGCAACCCAATCAAAGATAAAGCCGCCGATAAAACCAAGCGCCAGTGAGAGCAGCCCGCGCCAGACAGCTTTGTTCAGCGAACGCTCAACCAGACTCTCAGCCACTCCGAACCCAAAACACATCAGCATGACCACCAGTGGGAGCATGAAGATGTTTCCCCAGCGATGCCCGCCTGCATCGTAAAAGCGGGGCTCACAGATGCCCCAGCCCAGCAGAGCTCCGGCCATTCCGGCAACGCCCAGATAGAACCAGCCCTGCAGAAAAATCCTGGACTTCCCCTGGTCTTCAATTACGGGCGCGACTTCCGGAGAGGCAATGTTGCCATAGTTTTTTGTGCGCTCCCGAGCAGTGGCAGGGGAAGGGGCAACAGCAACGCTGGAGTTCAGTGAAACCCGTTCGAGATCTTCCAGGGTAATTTTCAGCGCCGGCTTATCACTTTCGTTTGCCATTTTGGCTGTTTCCTTCCTGTCTGGCTGATGGCTTTTGTTGGGGTAAAACCGGAGCTGGAGCCGTGGGCGCAGGAGGCTCCGCCAACTGCTGATAGAGCTGCTGTTTCTCTTCCTGAAGCAACCGGTCCAGGCGATAACCAAAAAACTGGTAGCCAAGGATGAAGCCGAGCCCGAGCACGGCAAGATAACTTATGACCGTCACGCC